>Ga0310321_10085_pt1 | contig 15885 bp, 15 predicted proteins | sample LakEriER3TotalB7_FD_195535 | JGI IMG/M metagenome (GOLD analysis project Ga0310321, IMG submission 195535) | Enriched freshwater cyanobacterial communities from Lake Erie, Ohio, United States - ER36.Total.B7 (v2) (version 2) | ecosystem: Environmental > Aquatic > Freshwater > Lake | place: USA... | reverse complement strand
ACATCACTCGGGCGTTGAGTTTGGTTGAGCTGATGTCATGGGCGGGAGTCGTTCCAGTTGGCATGGACGCGATTGCAACCCTGCACCCTTGGAAATCAGTCACTCACTTTCCAGACGGGGTGCTTGCCGAGTTGGCGGCTTTGGTTGCCTGATGGGCGCCTTGGGCTTCCCCCCAGCAGTTCTATAGGCCGATACCATCTTGGTGGCTGCCCCATTTTTCGATCTTGAGCTGTTGATCTTTGCTGTGTAAGAGTTTATTGATTTCGGCGATCGCTTCTTTGGCTAGTTGCTGGATGAAAGGGGTTCCAGTATCAGCGGATTAACCCCGATTGGGAGGATCATCGCTTCCGCTGATCTGATCCCTGAATTTAATTCCGGCTCAGTAGGGTGCCCAAGCCGACCTGGCCCAATATTTTCACTCCGGTGAGGGCTTCGGTGATCACCCCGGCCCCAAAACCGAGCATGGCGGACCTGCCGTTCATTCGTTTCACCCATTGCAGCTGTTCCGCGTGGGTCTGGGCGGCAGCCGCAACGTCCTACCAGGAGAGCTGGCTGGCCTAGTGGGTGCTGGCGGCGTTGGCGGAGGAATAGCTGGCGGCCCTAACTGGAGTGACGTCGCTCGCGAGTACTTACTTTTTTCTTGCTTAATTCAACGGAATATCGGTTATCCAATTGTTCTCGGTTGGTTTGCCGGAGGCTGGGCGACTTGCTCTTAGGCCCTTTCGCCCAGCCTCCGGCAGCGTCCGTGCCCGGGTAGGCGGGGAGCCCAGCGCCTTGGCGATTCTGATGCGGGCGATAGGGTCTATTCCAGGCAGGACATCCCATGGTTTCGAGCGCAGTACCCCAGGATTTCAGCCATTCCCCTGGGCTTCCTTCCCTAGAAGCTGCCGAAGGCGGCCCCCTGGGTGTGTTGATCTGCGGCCATGGCAGCCGTAATCGCCTGGCCGTGGCCGAATTTGCCCAGCTGGCAGAAGCCCTGCGCGAGCTGGTGCCCGAGGTGCCGGTTGCCCACGGCTACCTGGAATTTGCCCGGCCGATCCTGCGCGAGGGGCTCGACAGCCTGCGCTCCCAGGGCGTGAAGCGGGTGCTGGCCGTGCCCGCGATGCTGTTCGCCGCTGGCCACGCCAAAAACGACATTCCCTCCGTTCTCAATACCTATGCGGCCGAAACCGGCCTGCGCATCGACTACGGCCGGGAGCTGGGGGTTGACCTCAAAATGATCCAGGCGGCCGGGGCCCGGATCCGCGAAGCGCTCGCCGCCGCCGAGGAGGCTGCTCCGCCGTCCCCTGGCCAGGTCCGTCCCGCCCAGGCGGGACCCCTGCCGATCAACGAAACCCTGCTGGTGGTGGTGGGCCGGGGCTCCTCCGATCCCGATGCCAATTCCAACGTGGCCAAGGTGACCCGCATGTTGGTGGAGGGCCTCGGTTTTGGCTGGGGCGAAACCGTCTATTCCGGCGTCACCTTTCCCCTGGTGGAGCCGGGGCTGCGCCACGCCGTGCGGCTGGGCTTTCGCCGCATCGTGGTGTTCCCCTACTTCCTCTTTTCTGGCGTGCTGGTGAGCCGCATTCGCCAGCACACCGCCCTGGTCGCTGCCGACCACCCCGAGCTCGAGTTCATCGATGCCAGCTACTTAGGCGACCACCCCCTGGTGGTGGAGACCTTCCGGGAACGGGTCGACGAAGTGCTGCGCGGCGACACCCAGATGAACTGCTCCCTCTGCAAGTACCGGGCCCAGGTGCTCGGTTTTGAGCTGGAGGTGGGCGCGCCCCAGCGCAGCCACCACCACCATGTGGAGGGCCTCAGCGAAGCCTGCACCCTCTGCGAGTTGGAGTGCACCGGCGCCTGCCAGCCGGACGGCATCCCCCTGGCCTCCCCTGCCAGCACTTCCCCCAACCATGATCACCACCACGGTGAACACGACCCCAGCCACAACCACGACCACCACCACGGTAGTGGCCATGACCACAGCCATGGCCACGGCCATGCCCCTTACCCTCAGGCGGACCACCCGCTCGGGCCCCGCACCCTGACCGCAAGCAACCAGGTCCAGCGCCTCCGCAACCAGATCGCCGCCGGGTCTGGCAGCGCAGCGGCGGAGCCGCCAGCCCCCCAGGACGGCGCTGGGTTGGTCCCAGGCTGAGGCCAGTCCCAGGCCGTCTCAGTTTTCAGCTGCACACAGGGACCCATGGGACCCAAAAGTGGCCCTTAGCGGCTGCTCCAGGCCAATCCCTTGATTTTTTGGGCCATGTCCGGTGCCTTAGTACCGCTTGCTACAAAGTGGCCGGCCCAGGGATTAGATCTGCTGATCAGCGGGGGATTTCCCCAGGACCCGGGGTTTTTCCCCAGGTTTAACGGGGTTTTCCCACAGTTTTGCCCCCCAGACCCCCCGCCCAGGCAGGGCCTTTGGGGATTGGGTTGGGTCGTCTGATCGGAGCTTGACAGTCTTGCCCCTGGGCCGCTTGGCTGACCCGCTCCGCTGGGGCCCCCCGGTCCAACCCTGTCTCCGCAACCGGTCTCAGGCTGCAGCACCATGGCTTCGGCTAGGTCAGGGCCGTTTGACAGGGGCCTGGCGCCTGTGGCTTGCTAAGCCCATTGCGGGAGTGAACCATTGGCAGCAGGCGCGGAGGGCGGAAGCAGTGGCGCTCGGGCTGATGCTGGGGCCCTGGGCCCCCGGGAGTCGATTCGCCATCTCAGCCGCTGCTTTGGCCAGGCCCAGCCCCCCCCCATCTCGAGCCAGCAAGCGGGCCTGCGCCAAGACGAGAGCGCTTCGCTGCCAGCCGCCGATCCCCTGGCCTTGGCGGCCTGCCCGGCCCAGCACATCAGCCTCGAGGCGGAAATCCCCGAGGCCCTGTTCGATGGCATGCGGGCCTTTATCCAGGCCCGGCCCGACTGGGACCAATACAGCCTGGTCACCTCCGCCCTGGCGGGGTTCCTGTTCCAGCACGGTTGGGCCGGTGGCTGCGTCAGCGAGCACTACCTCAATGGCCTGTTTCGCGACGAGGCGGCCTAGGACCCCTGGCGGCTCCTCCCCGGTCGGCGGGTCAGCCCACCGGCTTGGCAGCAAAACAGTTGCGTAGGGCCAAAAAAAAGGGGGAGTCTCACCTCCCGCCTCGGTTCTCCCTACCCGACCCGTTTGGAGGTCGCCCTTGAAGTGTCCCCTGCCGCTTTCGACCCAACTGTTCGGTTTGATACCAGAAGCCAAGTCGGTGCCGGCTCCCAGACAGGCGGCCCGCTGGCCTTAGAGCTCGCCGCGCCGCAGTTGCTCAGCGGCCCGCTCGCAGGCGCGCCAGGTGATCGCCATCTCGGTGAGGGTGGGGCTTTGCCAGCCGGAACTGGGCCAGCAGGCCCCATCGGTGACCAGCAGGTTGGGGCTGCGCCAGAGCTGGTTCCAGCGGTTGAGCACCCCGGCGCTGTCGCGATCCGCCATCGGAGCTCCGCCCAATTCGTGGATGTAATAGCCCGGCGGCGGCGCCCCGGGGGCCAGGGCCAGGCTGCCCTTCACCAAAGGTTCGAGCAGGGGAAACACAAACAAGTCTTCGAGGGGGGCGATCTGGCCGCCGGCGCAGGCCACGGCCGCCTGCATGCGCGCCTGCATGTGGGCCACCATCTTGGTTTCGTTCTCGCCCCATTGGCAGTCGATATGGGCCACGGGCAGCCCCCAGGCATCACGCTGCTCCACGTTGAGGCTCACCTGGTTGTGGTGCTGGCTGAGCACTTCGCCATGGCCGATCAGGAAGCCCACCGCCTCCCTGGGCCGGCGCTTCAACGGCGCCGGCGGATCAAAGCGCTGGATCGCCCCCCAGAGGCCGTAGCCCCGCAGGAAGTCCTGGTCGGGGCTGGCGCCCAGGTTCACCGTGTTGGGGATAAACACACTGCCGGCCCCCGACAGTTCCGTTGCCCCGGCGGCCGGTTGATCCGGCAGGGCGAAAAAGCGGCTGGTGGAGATGTGGTCCATTAGGCCGTGGCCGAGCAGGCCGGAGGGGTCCTCTAGGCCGTGCTCCTGGTGCTCGGAGCTCGAGTGCAGCAGGATCCGCAGGCTTTCGATTGTGGAGGCGCAAAGCACCACCAGGGCGGCGCTGGCCCGCTGGCTGAGGCCTGTCTCGGCATCGATGAACACCACACCCCGGGCCCGGCCACTGCGGGGCTCCAGCTCCACATGGCTCACCACCGCGCCACTGCGCAGGCTCACCCGGCCCGTGGCCAGGGCTTCCTTGAGGCAGCCCCCCTGGGAGCTGGAGCGGGGCCAGGGATCGGCGCCCGGGCCGGGGCTGGGCCGCCGCAGGGCAAAGCCGCGCGAATGGATCAGGGGCAGGTCGAGTTCGCGGCGCACAGAGGCCTGCAGGTGGGCTTCCGCGGGGGTGAAGGGCAGGGGCTGTTGGTAGATCCCATCGGGCAACTGGGCCAGGCCATCGGCCTGGCCGTGGACCGCCAGACGCCGTTCCAGCCGCTCGTAGTAGGGGGCCAGGTCGGCGTGGCCGATCGGCCAGCTGGGGCCATGGCCGTCGCGCTCGCCCGCCCGGAATTCGAAATCGGAGAGCCGCAGGGTGATGCCGCCCCAGGTGAGGCTCTTGCCGCCCACCTGGCGGCCCCGGGTCCAGAGGAAGGGGCGCCCGGGCGGGGTCGTGTAGGGGTTGCGTACCTCATCAACAAACAACTCCGGGTTGGCCTTCCAGTAGCCCGGGTGGTGGATGGCGCGCCGTTGGCGGCCCCTGGCCATCTGGCCTAGGCGCTTGAGGCTGTTGAGCGGCTCGCTGCCAAAGGCACGGCTGGCGGCGAGCTCCGGGCCCGCCTCTAGCACCAGCACCCGCAGGCCCGCCTGGGCTAGGGCCAGGGCCGCCACCCCGCCGGTGGCGCCCGATCCCACCACGATCGCGTCCCAACCAGGATTGACCGATCCCCAAGCATCAGGATTGCTGGCACTGGCACCGGTGGCGCTGGCAGACATGGCAGGTGGGGCTGGGCTGAAGGGGCTGGCTTGGATTCCCGGCCCTGGGCTGCCTGGGACTGGGCTTGCCTGGGGTCCTAGCGCCTGGCTAGGGCAACGGCCAGGAGAGGAGCTAGCGAACCCAGGGGCCCTTTCAGCCCGATTGCCTAAGCAGGGTCCCCCAGGGGTTACCAAACCGGATACCAAACAAAAGCCCCGGCACTTCATCGAAGGCCGGGGCTTTGGAAGTTGGTGGCGGGGAGGAGATTTGAACTCCTGACCTTCGGGTTATGAGCCCGACGAGCTACCAGACTGCTCTACCCCGCGGCGCCTCTAGGAACTTACGCCATCGCCTGCCCCCCCGGCAATGGCCCGTGGTGTTGATGACTTTCTCCCAGGCCATCAGCGCTGCAAGATGGGTGGAACTTTAGGTTTTTTGGTGGTTCTGTATGGGGCAATACCTCCGTTATCTCAAGTTTCCGATCGGTCTCTGCCTGATCGGTCTCACGGTGGTAGCCGTCGTGCGGGGCTGGCAGGCCGTTTGGATTACCAGCGTGTTGCTGGCCCTGGAGATCAGCCTCTCCTTTGACAACGCCGTGGTCAATGCCCGCGTGCTCGATCGGCTGACCCCTGGCCAGCAAAAGTTTTTCCTCACCTGGGGCCTGGTGATCCCGGTCTTCGGCGTGCGCTTCCTCGGCCCCTTGCTGCTGGTCAGCCTGGCCGGCGGCGTCAGCCTGGCCACGGCCTTCGATACCGCCCTCAACCATGCCGACGACTATCACGAATTGCTCAAGCTGGCGGAGCCGCGCATCCTGGCCTTCGGCGGCATGTTCCTGTTGATGGTGTGCCTGCGCTATTTCTTCAACGAAGCCAAAAGCCTCCATTGGATGCGGGCGATCGAGTCGAGGCTCAGCCGCGCCGGCCGGATCGAATCATTGGAGGTTGCCCTGGCCCTGGTAGTGCTGCTGCTGTTGCAGATCTGGATCCCACCGGCCAACCGGGGCGAGCTGCTGATCGCCGGGGTGATTGGCCTGGTGCTGCAGATTGTTTGCACCTCCCTGGCCGAGGCCTTCGGCAGCGAGGAGGAGGCTGTGGGCCGGGCCGCCGCCGGTGGCGGCATTGCCAGCCTTATCTACCTCGAGTTGCTGGATGCCTCCTTCAGCCTCGATGGCACCGTGGGCGCCTTTGCGATCACCAGTGAGTTGCCGCTGATTCTCACGGGCCTGGGCCTGGGCGCCCTATTCATCCGCTCGATCACCCTGATGCTGGTGCGCGAGCGGGCCCTCGATGAACTGATCTATATCGAACACGGCGCCCATTACGCCATCGGCGCCCTAGGCCTGCTGATGCTGGTCAAGGTGGTGCTCACGCCCCTGCACGTCGAGATGCCCGAATGGCTCAGCGGCCTGGTTGGGATCCTGTTCCTGGTGCTGGCCCTGGCCGATTCCCTCCGCCATCGCCGCCGCCAGGCCCGCCTCGGCGGCTAGGGCCGGTTGGGGCGTTAGGGGTTGGCGGCATCAAAGCGCAGTTCGCCGCACACTTTGAGGCTCACCCCCTCGCTGGGCACCAGATACTGCTGGGAGAGCTCTTCAATGGTGAGGGGGGTGAGCCACTCCAGCTGCTGGAGCAGGTGCAGGGCCACGGCCTGCTTGGCCCGGCTGGCGCCGTCCTCCACCTTGATCGCCAGGCCCAGGCCTTCGCCCACCCGGCTGAGGCATTGGATCCCTTCGGCGCCGCCCTTGCTGAGCACCTGGCCGTGGCCGCGCAGCATCACCTCGGTGTCGAAGCGGCCAGGGCCCGCCACCAGCTCCGGATGGGCCAGCATCGCCCGGCTGAGCCGCTCCAGGTCGGCCTGCTCAGAAGCCCCCAGGTGGGCAAAGAGCAGGGCCATCTGGGCCAGCTGCAGTTGCAGGGTCGGCGCGCCGCAGTCATCGCGGGCCGTCACCAGTTCGGCGCCGGGCATGCCGAGCAGGTCGCCCACCTGCTTGAGCACCTGTTGCTGTAGAGGATGGTCCGGCTGCAGGTAGCTCTCCAGGGGCCAGTGCATGCGGCGGCAACTGGCCAGGAAGGCAGCGTGCTTTCCGGAACAGTTGTGCTCTAGGGGACTGGTGCCGCCCTTGGGAATCGGGCACTGCAGCTGTTCCGTCTCCAGGTCGGCGTTCCACAGCAGCTTGAAGGCTTCGCGGGCGTGGCCGGGGGTGCCAGCGTGGGAGGCACAGGCAATCGCCAGGCCGCGGTCATCGTTGCCGGCCTGGTCGGCGGCGCCGGAGGCCACAAATACCTGGGCCTGGAAGGGCTTCAGGGCTGAGCGCACAAAGCTGAGCCGCTGGGGATCGCCCGCCCGCATCAACACCCGACCCCGCTGGTCGCAGACCACGGCATGGACCCGGTGCACCGATTCGAGGCTGCCGCCCCGCAGCAGGCGCACCTCCAACGGCGGCACGCCGGGGCGCTGGCTGGTGGAAAAGCTGCTGGAGAAACTCATTGCGGGCGGAGATCCGGCGGGCGGCGATGGGCCGCGCTTACAAAGCCTGACAGAGGCTTGCCCCACCCAGCAGCAGGACGGCCGCTAGGGCGATGGCCCGCTGCAACCGGCCCAGGATCGGCCGTACCTGGTGGCTGGCCACCAGCCAATCCTGTTCCCGCCAGGCCAGGGGCTTCTCCCAGACCTGGCCGTCGTACCAGCCCGATTCCTCGTATTCGACCCGTTCGGCCAGGAGCCGCTGCAGCACGGTGGTCCAACCCAGCCATTGGCGCACCAGCAGGAGCAACGGCACCACCAGGGTCGCCACGGCCGCCGCCACCGCCAACCGGGGCAGGTCATGGCGCAGGGGCACACTGCCACTGGCCACCAGCAGGCTGATCGGCAACACCACCAGCCAGCTGGCCAGCAGGAAGCGGCCCAGGGACGCCTCCCCCTGGCAGGGCCAACGGAAAAACCACGACTCCACCAACTCCCGGTAGAGGCTCAGGGGCTGCTGGGCCTCCGGCACCGGGCAGGGCTGCTCACTGACCGGGGACTCGGACATGGGGCCGCAGGACGGGACGGGAGCTCAGCCGGCCAAGGCGGGGCCGACGCCTAAGGCTGATTGCTCGGAGCTTAGGAATGGCACAGTCTCGCCGTGGCCCCAGAAGGCCTCGAGGTCGTAGTAACTGCGTTCGGCCGGGGTGAGGGCATGCACGATCACCTCGCCGTAGTCGAGCAGCACCCAGCGGCCCTCGGTCTGGCCCTCCTTGCGCAGGGGCATGCGGCCGGCCTCGACTTCTAGCCGGTCTTCGACCGAGCGGGCGATGGCTCGCACCTGCACGTCCGACAGCCCGGTGGCAATGACAAACCAATCGGCCAGCGACGACACCTCATCAACCCGGATCAAAAGGATGTCAACGGCCTTACGGTCGTCGCAGGCATCGGCGGCCAGCAGGGCCAGGGCATGACTATCCATAGACGTTCTCACTGGTGACCGATTCGCGGGAGCCTTGCTGTTGGGCCATTTCGGCCCGGGCCTTGCCGGCACTCTTGCGCAGCGCCTCAAGCCGGTCTTCGTAGAAGGCCCGTTTGCGCTTCTTACGGGTCTGCTCCACCAGCTCCTTGAGGGCGCCGCCCAGGCTCTTGTAGGCGTTGGGCAGGCTGTAGCCGAAGCGGCAGGCCAGATCAATCGCCCGTTCGTCGGCGGTGATGGCGTCCTGAAGCCGTTTTTCCGGGTTGTTCTTGAGATAGAGCCGGTAGCCGGCAAAGCCGGAGAGGCCCAGGGCCATCAGCAATAACAGGCCGTCCTGCACCCACAGCTCACCAATGGCGCCGCCCAAGCCGATCGCCAGGGCTGCCATCTCCCAGCCATCGCGGGGGATCGCATCGTTTTGGATGCGGCCCACCTCGTGCCAGAAGAGCAGGTTGCGGTGGTCCAGGGCCAGTTGGTCCCAGGCCTGGAGATCCAGCTGGATTTCCACCTCATCGCGACCGATCTCCTCGAGCGTGATCAAGGCGGGATCGGCGGCGGCGGCGGCTTCAACGAACACCCAGCTCTGCATCTCTGGGGGCAGCAGCCCCTTCAGGCGCTGGAGTTCGCTCATGGAGGTCGTGGAACAGGGATCGTCGATTCAGCGTAGCCACAGTGGTCACCGACGCCGCTTGCCATGAGAGGCTTGCCACGTTTGGCTGCCCAACCCTCCGCCCATGCCCCGTCGCACGGATTTGCGTCGCATCCTGCTGCTGGGGTCGGGTCCGATCGTGATCGGCCAGGCCTGCGAATTTGATTATTCCGGCACCCAGGCCTGCAAGGCCCTGCGGGCCGAAGGCTTCGAAGTGGTGTTGGTGAATTCCAACCCGGCTTCGATCATGACCGACCCGGACATGGCCGATCGCACCTACATCGAGCCCCTCACCCCCGAGGTGGTGACCCGGGTGATTGAGCTGGAGCGGCCCGATGCCCTGCTGCCCACCATGGGCGGCCAGACCGCCCTCAACCTGGCCGTGACCCTGGCCGAAAACGGCACCCTGGAGCGCTTCGGCGTTGAACTGATCGGTGCCAATTTAGAGGCGATCCAGAAGGCGGAAGATCGCCTTCTGTTTAAACAGGCGATGGAGCGGATCGGTGTGGCGGTGTGCCCCTCCGGCATCGCCACCAGCCTGGCCGAGGCCGAAACCGTGGGGGAAGTGATTGGCAGCTACCCGCGCATCATTCGCCCCGCCTTCACCATGGGTGGCTCCGGCGGCGGCATCGCCTACAACCTTGAGGAATTCCGGGCGATCTGCAAGAGCGGCCTCGAGGCCAGCCCGATGTCCCAGATTCTGATCGAGAAATCCCTGCTTGGTTGGAAGGAATTCGAGCTGGAGGTGATGCGCGATCTGGCCGACAACGTCGTGATTGTGTGCAGCATCGAGAACCTCGATCCGATGGGGGTGCACACCGGAGATTCGATCACCGTGGCCCCAGCCCAAACCCTCACGGATCGCGAATACCAGCGCCTTCGCGACCAATCGATCGCAATCATCCGCGAGATCGGTGTGGAAACGGGCGGCAGCAATATCCAGTTTGCGATCAACCCCGCCAATGGCGATGTGGTGGTGATCGAGATGAATCCAAGGGTGAGCCGCTCCTCGGCCCTGGCCTCAAAAGCCACCGGCTTCCCGATTGCCAAGATCGCCGCCCGTTTGGCCGTGGGCTACACCCTCGATGAAATTCTCAACGACATCACCGGCAAAACACCGGCCTGTTTTGAGCCCACAATCGACTACGTCGTTACCAAGATTCCCCGCTTCGCCTTTGAGAAGTTCCGCGGCAGTCCGGCGGTGCTTACCACCTCGATGAAGTCCGTGGGCGAGGCGATGGCGATTGGCCGTTGCTTTGAGGAATCCTTCCAAAAAGCCCTGCGTTCCCTGGAAACGGGCCATGCCGGCTGGGGTTGCGACCGGCCCGATGGCGCGATTGAACCGGACGACCTCGATGCCCAACTGCGCATCCCCACCCCGGATCGCATCTTTGCCGTGCGCGAAGCGATGCTGGCCGGCCGCAGCGACGCGGCCATCCACGCCCTCAGCGCCATTGACCCCTGGTTCCTGGCCAAGTTGCGCCACATTCTTGATGTCGAGACCCAGCGGCTGCGCGGTCGCCAGCTGGCCGACCTCGGTGCCGGCACCCTGCTGGAGCTCAAGCAATTGGGCTTTTCCGATCGCCAGATCGCCTGGGCCACCGGCAGCGATGAACTCTCCGTGCGCCGCCATCGTCAGGCCCTGGGCGTGAATGCCGTGTTCAAAACGGTGGACACCTGCGCCGCCGAATTTGCCTCCAGCACCCCGTATCACTACGCCAGCTACGAACGGCCCATCGAGCGCCTTACTGGCCAAGGGCTGCTGGAACTGGTGCCAGCCGAATCGGAGGTGCAGCCGGAATCCCGCCGCAAGGTGCTGATCCTGGGGGGCGGCCCCAACCGCATTGGCCAGGGCATCGAGTTCGACTACTGCTGCGTGCACGCCTCCTTCGCCCTCCAGGCCGAAGGCTTCGCCACGGTGATGCTCAATAGCAACCCGGAAACGGTCTCCACCGACTACGACACCAGCGACCGGCTCTATTTCGAGCCCCTCACCCTTGAAGACGTGCTCAACGTGATCGAGGCGGAGCGGCCCGAGGGCGTGATTGTGCAATTCGGCGGCCAAACCCCCCTGAAATTGGCCCTGCCCCTGCTGCGCTGGCTGGCCAGCCCGGAGGGCCTGGCCACCGGCACGCGCCTGTGGGGCACCTCGCCCGAATCGATTGATAGCGCTGAAGACCGGGAACAGTTTGAGGCGATCCTGCGCCGCCTGGAGATCCGCCAGCCCCGCAATGGCCTGGCCCGCAGCCAGGCCGAGGCCCGGGCCGTGGCCGACCGGGTCGGCTACCCGGTGGTGGTGCGCCCCAGCTATGTGCTCGGTGGCCGCGCCATGGAGGTGGTCTTCGATGGGGAAGAACTCAACCGCTACATGCTGGAGGCCGTGCAGGTGGAGCCCGACCACCCGGTGCTGATCGATCAGTACCTGGAAAATGCCATCGAAGTGGATGTGGATGCCCTCTGCGACCACAGCGGCCAGGTGGTGATCGGTGGCCTGATGGAACACATCGAGCCCGCCGGCATCCATTCCGGCGATTCGGCCTGTGCCCTGCCGGCCGTGTCCCTCGATGCCGATTCCTTGGCCACGATCCGGCGCTGGAGCAAGGACCTGGCCCTGGCCCTGCAGGTAAACGGCCTGATCAATCTCCAGTTCGCCGTGCGCGAGGGCGAGGTGTTCATCATTGAGGCCAACCCGCGCGCCTCGCGCACCGTGCCGTTTGTGGCCAAGGCCACCGGTGTGCCCCTGGCCAAGATCGCCAGCCAGCTGATGGCCGGCCGCACCCTGGCCGAGTTGGGGGTCACCAGCGAGCCGGTGCCGCCCCTGCAGGCGGTCAAAGAAGCGGTGTTGCCGTTCAAGCGTTTCCCCGGCGCCGACTCCCTTCTGGGGCCGGAAATGCGTTCCACCGGTGAAGTAATGGGCAGCGCCGCCAGCTTCGGCATGGCCTACGCCAAGGCTGAACTAGCAGCCGGCGAGGCCTTGCCCACCAGCGGTGTGGTGTTCCTCTCCACCCACGACCGTGATAAATCGGCCCTGGTGCCCGTGGCCCGGCGCCTGGGAGAGCTTGGTTTTTCCCTGATCGCCACCAGTGGTACGGCTGCGGCCCTGTCCAGCGAAGGCCTGGCGGTGCAGTCGATCCTCAAGGTGCATGAGGGGCGCCCCAACATTGAAGATGCGATCCGCTCCGGCCAGATCCAGCTGGTGATCAACACGCCGGTGGGCCGACAGGCCGCCCACGACGACCGCTACCTGCGCCGCGCCGCCCTCGACTACGCCGTGCCCACGGTTACGACTCTGGCCGCGGCCCGGGCCGCCGTCGAAGCGATCGCCGCCCTGCAGGGCCAGACCCTCACCATCTACGCCCTCCAGGACGTGCACGCTGCCCAGGCCAGGCCTCCGGCCTAAGCACCAGGCCGGAGGCTCGTTAAGGTTTGGCGACCTGAACCCGTTCGCGATGACCGTCGCCGCCACTCCTCCTGCAACTGTTGCCGGCGACCATGCCCCCGGCAGCGACCTGAGGGCCGCCTTTCGCGCGGCCTACGAAAACCGCTACACCTGGGAACCGGGCTTTGGGGGCTACGGCGGCCAGTGCGTTTGGGAGCAGGACGGCCAACGGGTAGAGGGACGCTTCCAGGTGGGCGCAGACCTCAAGGCGCTAGTGGAAGGAATCAGCGACGAGGCCATCCACAAGGCCGTGGCCTCCCAGCTCTGGGAGGTGGCGATCCACCGGGTGCGCCGAGGTTTTGAGCAAACCCATGGCGACAACACCTTCACCGCCGGCGACACCGATCCGGTTGGTGTGGAAGTGATCGTGGGCGGCAAAAATACGGGAGATCGTTATCGCATCAAGGGCGATGTGGTCACGATGGTGCACCGCCACATCCACGGCACTGTGGTGACGATCTTCACCGAAAGCACCACCGACACCGGCCACGGCTACCTCAGCCACCAATACACCAGCCAATACAGCGATCCGGCTAGCGGCACCAGCAAGGGCGGTCTCAGCCGCTTCACCGACACCTTTGTGCCCCTGGTGGAGGGCGGTCCCTGGGTGTTGGCCGAGCGGGTTGTGGAGAGCGAAGCCTTCGGCGAGACCCCAGCCGGCCGCCAGCAGTTTCGCTTTGAGGCCCTGGCACCGCTGGGTTGAACCGGGCTGGCCCCAGGCAGCAATCAATCGGCGCCGATTCAGGCCAGGGGCGGTTGGCTGGGCTAGCCGCCACCGATCGGCCGTGGGACAGTGGGCCCATAATTTTTTAATTTGGATGCCAATTCGTTTGTTTGTGCTTCTCCTGTTCTCCGGTTCCATGGCCCTGGCGGCTCCCCAGTCCCAGGCAACCCAGTCCGCTGACCAGAGCCAGGCCCAGCCGGCTAACATGAAAGATCAGATCATCATGGGCGCCTGCTCCCAGGCCATGGCCAGTGAACTGTCCTTGGCGGGCAAAACCGCTCCGGCTGGCATGGTCAAGGAGACCTGCGGTTGTGTGGTCACCCAGCTCAATAACAAGAGCAGCCTGGATCAGGCCAAGGTGATCTGCAAACAGATGGCTGCCGCCAAATACGGTCTGTAGGCCAGGCCCTAGGGCGCTCCTGCGGCGGGCGCCATGGTCCTTGTCCAGGGACGGCAGCCAGGGAACCCTTCCTTGGTTTTAAGCCCCTGTTGGGTTATCCCTAGTCGTAGTCCCCATTGCTACTGGGGTGGGCGCCGATTCGGCCGCGATTGAGGTTATGGAGGGCGGATGAACCCCTGGGTTGGAGCCACTGCGAGCTCGAGCTGGGCTGGCGACCGACACAACCGACGAGCAGCAGCGTGATCAGGCCAGCCAGGGGAAGGCAAAGCAGGTTTCGGGCCCGCCGCCGCTGGTTGGGCCGCTGGTGCCGCCGCTGTTTGGCCCCTTGACCACGGCCCCAAGGGCTTCGCGCGAACCGGCGGCTGGATCGCTCCCCGAAGGATGGGGACTGCATGGCAAGTGGGGAGTTGGCGCCAACCTAAGTGGCCGGCCCAGGAAGGGGCTTAGGGCCGTTGGGGCGGGGCTGGAACAGAACTCACCCGGGCATCGTCACGAACTCTTCGGCCACGGTGGGGTGTAGGGCCATGGTGCGATCGAAGTCCGCCTTGGTGGCGCCCATGCCGATGGCGATTGCCGCCATCTGGATGATTTCGGCGGCGTGGTCCCCCACCATGTGGCAGCCCAACACCTTGTCGCTGCTCGTCTCCACCACCAGCTTCAGCAGCACCCGTGGGCCCCGCTTGGGCAGGGCCAGGGCCATGGGCCGGAAGCGGGCCCGGTGGATGCGGATCGCCTCCTCGCCGTAGCGCTCGATCGCTTCTTCCTCCGACAGGCCCACGCTGGCCAGTTCCGGGTCGCTAAACACGGCGCTGGCCACGAGTTGGTGGTTCACCCGCCGCGGCTTGTTGCCATACACGGTGTCGGCAAAGGCCCGGCCCTCATCCACGGCCACGGGCGTGAGATTGATCCGGTCGGTTACATCACCCACCGCATAGATGTGGGGCACGTTGGTGACCTGGTCCGGGTTCACCGGGATGCGATGGCCTTCGATCGCCACGCCGGCGGCCTCCAGATCCAGCCCCGCAAGGAATGGGCGCCGGCCGGTGGCCAGGATCACGGCACCGCAGTCCAGCTGCTCGCCGCTCTGGGTGGTCAAGGTGAGATCGCCCGGTTTGCCGCTAATCGCTGCTGGACTGTGGGCAAAGCGAATCTCGATGCCTTCGGCCTGCATCGCCTCCTGCACGGCGGCCGAGAGTTCCCGGTCGAAGCCGCGCAGCAGGTGGTCGCCGCGCACCAGCTGGGTCACGGCCACGCCCAGGCCATTAAGGATGCAGGCGAATTCACAGGCGATGAAGCCGGCGCCCACAATCACCACCGTGCTGGGCAATTGCCGTTGCAAAAACAGGTCATCACTGACCCAGCTCAGCTCGGCGCCGGGGATGGCGGGCCGCTTCGGCCGGCCGCCTACGGCGATCAAGATCCGTTCGCCAATCAGCTGCTGAGCGGTGCTCCCCGGCTCGGCTCCCCCTGGGGCCGTCCCTTCGGCGCCGCCGCTCAACGCACTGGTGACCTCAACCGTATGGGCATCGACAAACCGTCCCCAGCCACGGATCAGGGTCACCCCCGCCTTGGCGAGCAGGTCCCGGTGCAGCTGGTCGAGCCGATCCACTTCTGCGGCCACATTGGCCAGCAGCACCGAGGCATCACAGCGGGCCGGCCCCACCTCCCAGCCATAGCTGGCCGCATCGCTAAGGCTGTGGCGAAAGCCCGATCCGTAGACCAGCAGTTTCTTGGGCACGCAGCCGCGGATCACGCAGGTGCCGCCCACCCGATCCCCCTCCACGATCGCCACTTTGGCGCCGTAGGAGGCCGCCCGTTTGGCGGCGGCCAGGCCACCGGAGCCGGCGCCTAGCACCACCAGGTCAAAGGGGGAGGCCATGGTCAGGAGCGGCGAGGGTTCGGGTTGCCTCAACCTATGTCGCCTGCTGGTGGAGCCGGAGCTGGCGCCGAGCGGTTGCCTTGAATGGGTTTCATGGAGGGTTTTGTTGGAGGCCTAGGGGGATTCCAACGGCAACTCGGCCAGCTGTTGCTCGCTCAACAGGCTGCCCTCCAGGTGGGCCCCGGCCAGGTGGGCAGCGATGCCATCAAAGGGCGGCCACCAGGGCATCGAGCTGCTGGCGGAGGGTCGCCGTCAGCAGGGTGTCGGCCCGATCGAGCAGGTCGAACACCCGATCGTCACTGACGTCATAGAAGACAAGGTTGCCTTCGGGGCGGCGGAGCACCACCCCCGCAATCATCAGCAGCTTGAGGTGTTTGGAGACCAGGGCCTGGCTCAGGCCGGTTGTGGCTACCACCGCACTGACGTTGAG
>Ga0310321_10080_pt1 | contig 16325 bp, 17 predicted proteins | sample LakEriER3TotalB7_FD_195535 | JGI IMG/M metagenome (GOLD analysis project Ga0310321, IMG submission 195535) | Enriched freshwater cyanobacterial communities from Lake Erie, Ohio, United States - ER36.Total.B7 (v2) (version 2) | ecosystem: Environmental > Aquatic > Freshwater > Lake | place: USA... | reverse complement strand
CGATCGTGCCGGGTTTGAGGCGGCTGGGGTCCTGCACCGGCTCCATCAGCACCACGTCCCCATCGGCGATGTGGGCATCCACCATCGAGTCGCCATTCACGGTGAGGGCAAAGAGCCCGCGGGTGTCGAGCACTGGAGCCAGGTCGAGCCGCTCCTGTACGTCGTCATAGGTGTCGATGAGGCCCCCGGCCGCCACGGCCCCCAGAACGGGGATGCCGCTGGTGAGTCCGCCCAGGAGCTGGAGGGTGCGCGCCTGGCCTTCCTGCCAGGTGATCCAGCCCTTTTGCTGCAGGTGGCGGAGCCGGCTCTGGATGGGAGCCGGGGAACGCAGCCCCATGGCTTCCATCATCTGGCGAATGGAGGGGCTGTGGCGATGGCTGCCGATGTAGTCGGCCAGCCAGTCGTAGAGCTCCTGCTGGGCTCCGGTCAGGGGTTGGGAATCGGCGAGGTGCTGGGAACTGACCACCGGCAATACAGATGAACCACTTATCCCTTTTTGACAGAGTCGGACGCGCTTGTCTACCCCCTCCCTCCTTTTTTTAGCCCAGGCCGCCGAGGAGGGCAGCAAGGAGGGCCTGTTGGGCGTGCAAGCGGTTCTCGGCCTGGTCAAAGATCCGGCTGCTGGGGCCTTCCATGGCGCCGGCGCTGATCTCCTCGCCGCGGTGGGCCGGCAGGCAGTGCAACACGATGGCCCGGCTGTCGGCTTCGGCCACCAGGGCCTCATCGAGGCACCAGCCCGAAAAAGCCCGTTCCCGGGCGGCTTGCTCCTCCTCCTGGCCCATCGACGCCCACACATCGGTGTAGAGGGCATGGGCACCGCGGGCTGCGGCCAGGGGCTCGTGCACCAGCTCTACACGGCAGTTGTTTTGGCCGGCAATGGCTTGGGATTGCGCCAAAACCTCGCGGCTGGGTTCAAAGCCCACGGGGCAGCCCACCCGCACATTGACCCCCAGCAGGGCGCCTGTGAGCATCAGGGAGTGGGCCACGTTGTTGCCATCACCCACATAGGCCAGGGTGAGCCCGGCCAGGTTGTGGGGGTTGCCGCCGAAGGCTTCGGCCAGGGTGAGGTAGTCGGCCAGGGCCTGGCAGGGGTGCTCCAGGTCGGTGAGGGCATTCACCACCGGAATCGAGGCCCAATGGGCGTACTCAGCCAGTTCGTCCTGGGCGAAGGTGCGAATGGCGAGGGCATCCACATAGCGGCTCAGCACCCGGGCCGTATCGGCCACCGGTTCCCCCCTGCCCACCTGGGTCACCTGGGGATTGAGATCCAGGGTTTGGCCGCCGAGGCGGGCCATGGCTACCGAGAAGCTCACCCGGGTGCGGGTGGAGGCCTTGGTGAAGATCAGTCCCAGCACCCTGCCGGCCAGGTCAATCTGCCGCTGGCCGCTTTTCAGCTCCGCTGCCAGCTGAAGCAGCGCCAGGGTCTGGTCCCGGCTCAGATCTGCTGAGGAGAGAAGGTCGCCGCCCCGCAGGGGGATCAGGGATTCCAAGCCTGGGTGGGCGCCAGCCATCGGGGCGTCTCAAAGAACCCTTGTAGGTCAAGACCCTCAGGGCTGTCTACTGGCTCAAGGAAAGACGGGCCGCGGTTAGAGCAAGGCCGCGATGGCCGATGAGATCGCGGCATAGCAGCGCTCGAGCTGCTGATCACTGATGCTGAGCGGCGGCAGCAGGTACACCACCTTGCCGAGGGGCCTGAGGTAGACCCCCTGCTCGAGGCAGTAGCGTTGGATCTGCAGGCCAATGGGATTGAGATAGCTGGCCTCGCCGGCATCCACCTCGAAGGCCGCCACGGTGCCCATGCAGCGCGGATGGTGGACGCCTGGGTGCTGGCTCAGGTGCTCCAACAGCGGCCGATGGCGACCTTCGAACTGCTCGAAGCGTTCGGGCTGTTGTTGCAAGAGATCGAGGCTGGCTAGGGCCGCAGCGCAGCCCAGGGGGTTGGCCGTGAAGCTGTGGCCGTGGAAGAAGGTGTCCGTAGGCCGATCACTGATGAACCCCTGGTAGGTCCGCTCGCTGGCCATGGTGACCCCCATGGGGAGGAAGCCCCCGGTGAGTCCCTTGGAGAGGGCCATCAGATCAGGCTGAATGCCGGCTTTTTGGCAGGCAAACAGGGCTCCCGTGCGGCCAAAGCCCGTCATCACTTCGTCGGCGATCAGCAGGGCGCCGGCGGCTTTCACCCTGGCTGCTACGGCCCTGAGGAATGCGGCTCTGACCATGCGCAGGCCAGAAGCCCCTTGGATGAGGGGCTCGAGAATGACTGCTGCCGTGGGGGTGGCCAGGGCCTGCTCCAAGTCGCGCAGGGCCTGCTCCTCCTTGGCTTCGACCTCCCCATCCCCCCACCAGGTGTGGGGCCAGGCCACGCGGCTGACGTTGAACAGCAACGGCTCATAGGCGGCAGTGAACAGGGAGCGATCGCCGACCGCCATCGCCCCGAAGGTGTCGCCGTGGTAGGCCCCGTCAAAGGCAATCAGCTGGCGCCGTTCATCCCCCGTACCCCCGTCTTGGTTGCGCCACCACTGCCAGGCCATTTTCAGGGCCACTTCCACGGCGGTGGAGCCGTTGTCGGAGAAGAACAGCCGCTCCAGGCCCGTGAGCTGGCTGAGGCGGGTGGCCAGCTCCTCCGCCGGAGCGTGGCTGAAATTGGCGAAAATCACCTGCTCCAGCTCCTGGGCCTGGCGGGCGATGGCTGCGGCGATGGCCGGTTCCCCGTGGCCATGGAGGGTGACCCACCAACTACTAATGGCGTCGATCAAGGAGCGCCCATCGGCGAGTTCCAGCTCGCAGCCCCGGGCCCGGCTCACCTGCAGTGGTGGGGGGCTGGTGCTCACCTGGGTGGTGGGATGCCAGAGATGGGGATGCCAGTTCAAGCGTTGATCGTGGGGCGCCAGAGGTGTGATCGAACCAGTCAGGATCGAACCGGTGCTGATTGGGTTGCCACCTTAGAAAGGCACCAATGCACCGTATGACTACAGCCGCATAGGTGACTGGACATGGTGCGTCTGTTTGCGGGGGCTTCCGCTCGGCAATGGCTTCATAATGCGACCGTTGCGGAACCTAATGGCATGGCCTCTGATGGGTCCAAACCGAGCCCCGAGTTGCTGGAGGAGTTCAGTCAGTTTTTCCGCTTGCTGAGTGAACCGGCGCGGCTGCAGCTGTTGTGTGAGCTCAAGCAAGGGCCCCAGGATGTGGCGGCCCTGATCGGGGCCACGGGCTTCAGCCAGTCCCACATCAGCCGCCAGCTCAGCCAGCTCCAGCGGGCTGGGCTGGTGTGCTGTGAGCGGGACGGGGTGCGCGCGATTTGGCGTACTGACGACGACGTGGTCGAGGACCTCTGCAACCTGGTGCAAAACCACTTCATGCAGCGGTTGGAGCAGCAGCTCAAGCAGCTACAGGCCGTTCCCTAGCTGGCTGTGGTTCACCACCAGCTGGCAAAAGTGCAGCAGCTCGGCGGGGCTCATCTCGGCCATGGCGTCGTGGGTGCGCCAGGCGCAGATCACCACATCAGGCTCTGAGGTTGTGGAGCGCTGATCCACGCTCGGCAGCAGGGCGTACTTGCGCTTGTGCTCCCCGCCGCCCGAGGGGACTTCCCGGGTGTCATAGGTGCCGATCAGCTCCCAGGCGAGCCACTCACCGGTCCAGTGGTCATGGCCCTTGGATGCCACCACGGCCCCATGGATGGCCAGCCGGTACTGCTGCACGTCGCCATGGCCATGGCGTTTTTGATCCCGCTTGCACAGGGAGACGGCCTTGCGCTGCACCCAGCCCGGATAGGTGAGCTTGGCGCTGTCGGGGATCCAGTCAGGGGCGGGGGTTTCCATGGATGTAGCGGCCTTTTGGGGCTGGGGCCTGGCCTAGGCCGCAACCCCTTCAGGCAGGGTGGAGGAGGCGAGCAAGTCCTTGAGATCGTCGCCCTCAATCACCTCTTTTTCGAGGATCTTTTGGGAGATCGATTCGAGCAGCTCCCGGTTGTGGCGCAGGATCGTCAGGGCCTTGTTGTGGGCCTGATCCACCAGGCCGCGCACCTCTTTGTCGATCGCCTGGGCTGTGGCATCGCTCACGACCCGGCGGGGGTTGTTGCCGCCCCCCAGGAAGCGGCTGCCGCCCTGTTTGTCATAGGCGAGGGGGCCGAGGGTTTCGCTCATGCCATAGGTGCCCACCATCTGCTCGGCGATGTCGGTGGCCCGCTGTAGATCGTTGGCGGCTCCGGTGGTGACTTCACCAAACACGATTTCCTCAGCGCTGCGGCCGCCCAGCAGGGTGGCGATCTGACCCTCGAGGTCTTCCTTGGAGTTGAGGAAGCGCTCTTCGGTGGGTAGCTGCAGGGTGTAGCCGAGGGCGCTCATGCCCCGGGGCACGATCGAAATCTTGGCCACCTTGCTGCCGCCAGGCATCAGGTGACCCACGATCGCGTGGCCCACTTCGTGGAAGGCCACCACTTTTTTCTCATCGTCCTGGAGCACGCGGCTCTTCTTCTCGAGGCCAGCTACCACCCGTTCAATCGCTTCGTTGAGATCGCCCTGGGCCACCTGGGTCCGGTAGGCCCGGGCCGCTAGGAGGGCCGCCTCGTTCACCAGGTTGGCCAGATCGGCACCGGCAAAGCCACTGGTGGCCTGGGCGATCTTGTCGAGGTCGACCGCCTGCTCCAGCTTCACCTTCTTGGCGTAGATGTCGAGGATCATCTTGCGACCGGAGAGGTCGGGGCGATCCACCAGCACCTGGCGATCGAAGCGGCCTGGGCGCAGCAGGGCGGCATCGAGGGTTTCGGGCTGGTTGGTGGCCGCCAGCACGATCACCGGCTTGTCCTTGGAGGCAAAGCCATCCATTTCGGTGAGCAGCTGGTTGAGGGTTTGTTCCCGTTCGTCGTTGCCACCGACAACGCCCATGGAGCCAGCGCGGCTCTTGCCGATGGCATCGAGTTCGTCGATAAAAATGATGCAAGGAGCCTTTTTCTTGGCCTCTTCAAACAGATCCCGCACCCGGGCCGCACCAGCGCCCACAAACAGCTCCACAAATTCGGAGCCGGAAATGATGAAGAAGGGCACCCCTGCTTCCCCGGCGACGGCCTTGGAGAGCAGGGTTTTACCGGTGCCTGGGGGGCCCACGAGCAGCACGCCCTTGGGGATCCGGGCGCCGATGGCGGCATAGCGCTCAGGCGTTTTGAGGAAATCGACGATCTCGGCCAGCTCGGTTTTGGCCTCATCCACCCCAGCCACGTCGGCAAAGGTGACCCGGGATTCCTCATCGGGCACGTACACCTTGGCCTTGCTCTTGGTGAAGCTCAAGGCACCCTGGGCCCCGCCCATGCCGCTGCGGCGGGCAAAGAACTGCAGCACCACGATGAAGATCAACGGCGGCACCACCCAGCTCAGGGCCGTGGTGATGAAGCTGGGCCGTTTCGGCGGGGCGGCGGCAAATTCAACCCCGTGCTGCTCCAGCCTTTGGGGGAGGTCCATGTCGAAGATCGGCGTGGTGGCCAGCACTGAGGGAGCACCCTCTTCAACCGTGCTGAGCTCGTAGCGGATCTGGTCTTGGGTGATGTAGGCCCGTTTGACGTTGTCGCTGTTCACCTGGTCGATGAAGAGCGAGTAGGGGACCCGGGGCACCTGGGTGGCGGGATTGGGCAGGAAGTTGCTGACGAGCAGCAGCACGCCGAAGCCGATCAGCAGCAAGTTGATCAGGCCAAACCGCCTCGAGGGGCGGTTGTCGTCCTGGCGGATCGCCATGGTGCGGCTGCTCTAGGTGCGACCAAGCTAGGGCCGCTCTTCCCGATCCCGGATCGCTCCAGGGTTGGGAGAACCGAACGGCTGCCGTGCCAGCCCCAACGTCATTCGGTGTGCACCCCCATGGGCGACCGGTATTCCCTCGCCACCAGCCTTGGGGAGTTGTTGCCCCATCTCCAGGGCCCCTGGCCCCCAGGCTTGCAGGCCTATTACGCCCCGCGTCAGGAGGTGTGCCCCGGGGAGCCCGTGCTGCTGCAGCGCCAGGAACACGGCCGGTTGCAGGTGGGCCTGGCCCTGTGGGGCCTGCTGCCCGAATGGGCCAAGGACCCGGCTGAGGCCCGCCGTCCGGTGAGTGCCCGCTCGGAAACGGTGAATGAGAAGGTTAGCTTCCGCGGGGCCTGGCGCCATCGCCGTTGCCTGCTGCCTGCGGATGCCTTTTTTGAATGGGGTGGGGCCCCCAAGCGCCCCCACCGCTTTGCCCGCCGGGACGGGGCACCGTTTTGGATCGGGGGGATTTGGGAGCGCTGGATTGGCCCCGATGGCAGTGAAATCGACACCTGCTGCATCCTCACCACCGAACCCAATGGCCTGGTGCGGCCCATCCATGGCCGCATGCCGGTGGTGATCCCCATGGGCCTGGAGGAACCCTGGTTGGCCATGGCGGATGGACCAGGCCTGCGGGCCCTTGAGCCGTTGATGGCCCCCTGGGATCCTGCCGATTGGCAGGTCACCCAGCTAGACAGGGGCACCTAAGCGCGGCGCGCCGCCCCTGCCATGAGCCTTGAGCAGCTGGATGCCTTTTTGGCTTTTGCCCGCACCTCCAGCGACCTGCAGGTGCGCCTCCAGGAGCCCTTGGATTTGGAGGCGTTTTTGGAGCTGGCCCGCGGCGCGGGGTATGTCCTCACCGAAGACGATGTGATCGCCGCGCAGGTGCGCCAGGAATCGACCCTCAGCGATACGGAGCTGCAGGAGCGGGCCGGCGTGGAAGCGCGCAAGCTGCGCAACTTCATCAACGCCTAGATCAACTCAGGGTGCAGGGGATCGCCCTTGAAGGGCCCTTCAATCCAGCTCGTAATCCAGCCGCCATAGAAGCTCCCCTGCTGGGGGATCACCGGTTCGCCCTCGAGCCAACAGCCATCCACGGCGGCGGGGTAGAGGGAGATCCAGCCGGCGATCGCTGCGAATGGCTCGGTGGGGGCCTGGTAGCTCCAGGCCACGCGCTGGCGGCGATGCGTGCCGCCTGGGGTGCTCAGATCCCAGTAGCTGGCGATCCCTTTCCATTCACAGAAACTGGGCCGTCCGGTTGCTTCGTGGAGCGTGCCCGGCAGAAAGGCCTCGGGGGGCAGGTAGACCGTGGGCGGGTGGAAGGTTTCCAACACCCGGTGGTAGTGATCGGCTTTGGCAATGCACGCTCCGCCCAGGTCCACGGAGACCTCGCCAGCGATCAGCTCCAGCCGTGGGGGGCGGGGATAGGACGCAACCTGTTCCGGGCTTCGGGAGGTCACGGCAGGGTGAATCCCGGTTGCAGGCCCTTCACATCGAGCATCACCCACAGCACCCAGATCAGTACGGCGACCACTCCTGAGGCCGCCGCCACCTTTGCCGCTGATCGCAGCACGATCTCCATAGCGCTGACTTCTTTCACGGCTTCACCAATGGGGTGGCCCCATCTTGATGGCTTTGGGTACCCCGTTCAAAGTCCCCATTTAGAGCCCCTTCTTCAGGGCTGCTCCAACCGCCAGAGCAGGTCGGCCCCCAGGGACACCGGCGCCAGGGCTAGCCAACCGGGCACCTGATCCATGTGCTCGAAGCCCAGATCGCCCAAGGGGGTGCGGGCCGGGAGCCCCCCCATCAGCTTGGGGGCGATCACGGCGGCGATCTCCTGGACGCAGCCTTCCTTCAGGGCGCTCGCCGCCAGCTCGGGGCCGCATTCCCACAGCACCTGGTTGCAACCGCGATCGGCCAGGGCTTCCAGCAGGGCCTTGGGCGTGCAGCTGGGCAGTTCAAGGCACTGTTGCCCGAGGCGGGCGCGGGCTGCGGCGTCGGCCTGGGGACCATGGACCACAAGCGTTGGCGCCAGGGCCGTATCCCAGAGCTGGGCGGTGGCGGGTAGGTCCAAGCTGCGGCTCAGCACCACCCGCAGGGGCTCGGGGCTGCGCAGGCCGCGGCTGGTGAGGAGGGGGTTGTCGGCGCGCACCGTGCCGCCGCCCACGATCACCGCATCGCACTGGCTCCGCAGCTGGTGCACCCACCGGCGGGCTTCGGGGCCGCTAATCCACTGGCTGGCGCCATTGCTGAGGGCCGTACGGCCATCGGCTCCCATGGCCCACTTGAGGATGGCCCGGGGCCGCCCCGTGGCCAGGCGGTGCAGGAAGGCGCGGTTGAGGCTGCGGGCTTCGGCTTCGCACACCCCTTGGATCACGGCGATGCCGGCCGCTTGCAGTTGGGCGATGCCGCCCCCTGCCACCTGGGGGTTGGGGTCGGCCATGGCGATCACCACCTGCTGGAGGCCTGCCGCGATCACCGCCTCGCTGCAGGGCGGGGTGCGGCCGTGGTGGCAGCAGGGCTCGAGCGTCACCACCAAGGTGCCGCCCCGGGCCCGATCCCCCGCCTGGCGTAGGGCCCCCACTTCGGCGTGGGGACCTCCGGCCTGGCCATGGAAGCCTTCCCCCACCAGCTGGCCGGCGGCATCGAGCACCACCGCCCCCACCATGGGATTGGGGCTGGTGCGCCCCCTACCCAGGGCCGCCAATTGCAGGGCCCGCCGCATCCAGTGGCGCCAGAGCTGGTGCGCTGGGGTGGGGAGCATCAGCCAGCTGCCGTGGGCAGGCTGCGCCATTCCGCCACCACAAATGGCGGCACGGGCAGTTCGACAAACACCCCCGGCAGGGCCAGGCGCAGGGGGCGGTTCTGCTCGAGATCCGAGAGCAGGGGGGCGAGGTCAAATTCGGCAGCCGCGGCGCGGCCATCGCCAGCTAGCTGGGGATTGGCCAGGGTGATGTCTTCTAAATCCCAGTGGCCGCGACCGCTTTGCACCTGCAAAGCCGTGGGGTGATCCAGGCGCACCTTGCCCGGATATCCCACGATGCGCAGTTTCAGCGGGCCGCCAGGTTGGCCTTCCCGGTAGGCCACCACCTGCCAGCTTTGGTAGTCGAGGTCGCGCAGGCTCTCCAGGCTCCGCACCACGGTTTGGCCGTTCTCCTCGCTGTGGGCATGGACCTGGGCCAGGGCCCCAGCGGGCATGGCCGCCAGCAGCACGAGGCTCACCAGCAGGCCCAGCAGGGACTTCAGGAAACTGTTCATGGCTGGCTGGCCAGGGCGCTCCGCTCGGCCCCCGGGATCGGCTGCCAATCGGTGTGGGTGGCCCAGAGGGCCCAAATCGCCATGGCCCGCAGGTAATGGCAGGCGCGGAAGGTGTTCACGGCGGTGATCGCTTCCGGGGTGCGGAACTGCAACCCGCCCTCGTACACCTGGTTCACCACCGCCCCGGTGATCGCGAAGGCCGTATTGGCATCGCCCATCAGCCGGTAGTAGGCGGCCAGGCCGAAGTTGATTCCGGTCCACACCTCCAGGGGGTGGGTGCCGTTGGGATCGAGGGGGGTGCCGTCCCGGCGCAGGCCATTGGCCACCCCCAAGCTGCCGCCCTTGAAACCCAGGAAGCAGGCTTCTTTCACGGCCTGCAGCGAGGAGAGGGCGCGATCGTCGGCCACCACCGCTGGGAGCCCCAGCAGGCGGGCATAGAAATCGCCGCAGAGCTGGTCGGCCATCACCACGGGGGTGCCGCTTTCGGCATCGATCTTGTAGTACTCACCGTTCCAGAGCAGGGCATCAAAATTGGCCCGGGATTGCTCCAGCCAGCCGCCAAATTCCCGCTGCTCCCCTGAGGTGTTGACCCCCAGTTCCAGTTGCAGCCGTTGGGCCATGGCCAAGGCCGCTTCCAGGGCCGCGATCCAAAGGGCGCCGCAGTAAGCACTCACCCCCTTCAGCGGCCAGTCGTCGAAGGTTTGGTCGGGGGCACCGCCGTTGTCGGGCAGGCCGTCATTGTTGGCATCAAAGCGCTTCAAGTAGCGCAGGGCTTCCACCGAGGCCGGCCAGCAGTCGGCCAAAAAGCGCAGGTCTTCGCCGTTTGGGGCGAGCTTGAAGGTGCGCCACACCTGCAAGACGAAGTCGCTGGCCAGGTCTTTCCAGAGGTTGCAGTCTTGATAGGCGGTGTAGTTGGTGGCTTCAAAGGGCCGTTCGTTTGGGGCGCCCAAATCGTGGGGCGTGGCACCGGCCACCTTGCGGGCGGCCTCCACCCGGCCCTTGCCTTGGGTGAAATACCAGCCAATCGGCCGCGGCGTGGCATCGGCCGCGGGGATGGCCCGGGCAAAGCTGCGCAGCACCGCCTTGTCGAGCTCGGGCCAGAGCTGCAGCAGGGCAAAGGAGCCATAGAGCCGCACATCGAGGCTCTCGTACCAGGCGTAATCCAGGCACTCGAGCACGCCGAATTGACCCACCGGATCGGCGTGGGAGGCGGCGGTCCAGAGGCTGCCGCCACTGGCCAGGTCGTAGAGCTCATTGAAGAGGGCCATGCGCAGGGGCTCGGCCAAATCGGTGCGCTCAAGCACCGGCTGTTGCCAGGTGTCGATCGCATCGAGCCAGGGGCGCCAATCGGCGAGGGCTTCGGCGGCGAGGGCCCCGGCCTGGTCGCCGTCGGCCCCAAAGAAATCGGTGTAGCGGCGTAGGGCCCGGGTGCCGGTGGCAAAGGCCGTAACCGGCAAATCCCAGCTGATCACCAGGGGGATCTCCAAGGTTTCCCCCGGTGCCAGCTGGCAGCGCACCGCCAGGGCGGCGCTGGCTGGATCGGCGTCGCCACTGCTGCGGCTGTCGTTGCTGTTGGGGATCGAGCCATCGCGGGCAAAGGGGGCCCAGATCTCGCTGCCATCGCCACTGGGATTCCAGCGGCTGCAGCGCAGCACCTCGGGGATGCAGCCCGCTGATCCCTCCAGGTTTTCGCCGGTGGCGATGCACCACTGACCCTGGCCTTCCCCCACAGGGGCGGAGCGCTGGCCCTCCAAAAGAATGCCCTTGAGGCCAGCCTGGTCCAGCCAGCGGTTGCTTTGGCCGGCCGTTGCTCCCACCGCTGGCACGTAGTTGTGCTCGGGGCTGCCGTCGTCGCGGAACTTGACCGCTGCCGTGGGGTCGGTGTTGGTGAACCAGCCCGTGGTGTTGCGCCAGCTCAGCAACAGGGAGAGGTCGAGGGGCTTGGTTGTGTGGTTGTGGAGGGTCCAGCGGAACACCGCCACCGGATAGCTGGTGCGCCGGTAATCGCCAGGCAGGATCGGGCTGAAGGCCTCACAGCGCACCTCGGCAGCGAACACGCCGCTGTAGTTGGTGCTGCTGATCGGGTAGCGGGCGGCGTAGGTGCCGGTGCTGCGCAGCTTGCCTTCGCTGTCGGTGCTGCTGGCGGGATACCAATCCCAGCTGCTGAGGGGTTCGCCGCTGCCAGGCCTGGAGGCATCGGCTTGCGGCTTCACCGCCAGGGCATGGGCCCGGCTGGTTTGGCCGTTGCTTTCAAACAAAGCGAACTGACAATCGGGGATCACCCCAAACCAGTGCTCACCCCCATCGAGGTGCCAGAGGTTGAAGCTGCCATCCGGCGCCCGGCCGATGCAGCCGGCCCCAAAGCCCCCCAGGGGCATGCCGTGGTTGGCACCGTCGTCCAGGTTGCTGGCGTAGCGCACCGTGTAGGGCTTCTCCCAGCCCAAGCCGATGGGGCGCTGCCAGCTCGCGGTTGGGGCCTGCCAGGAGCTGGAACTTGCGCGCCCGGATCCTTTGCCCAGCAACTGCGATTTCAAGGCGGAGAGGCCGGAGCGCGCCATAGGGCCCAAAAAGGTTTGCCCAGCTTGTCAGAGGTTGCTGGCATGGGCCTGGAAGCTGCCGTTCACCTCCTGGTCCACCAGGGCGTCCAGGGTGACGGCGGAGCGCACCAGGGCCTGGTAGCGCTGCACCACCCGGCGGTTGCGCTCGATCCAGTTGCCGGCATCGCCGCCGGGCAGGCCGCTGCCGTCGCCGGCGAGGAGTTCGAGGTCGTTCTGCTGGGCAAGCAGGGCAAGCACTAAGTCATGGATGCGCTGGCGGCGATCAACCATGGTGGAGCAGGCGCTGGTCACGGACCACCATCATCGTTGGAGTGCCACGCAGGGCTCCCGATGGTCCAAGGTCAGGGGTAAGCCCAGGTCAGTGATGAGCCACCCAACCCTGCCACCCATTGCCGGCCGCGAAGCCGAGATCCTGGCCCTGGTGCAACAGGACCAGCCGGTGTTTCTGCCCCACACCAATCTCCAGCTGGAGCAGATCAGTTCGTGCTTCGCGTGTGCCCTGCACATGCACCAGCCCACGATTCCAGCTGGCGCCCAGGGAGAACTGATCTCCCATCTGCAGTACATGGTGGAGCACCCAGGTGAGGGCGATAACCACAACGCCGAGCCCTTTGCCCAGTGCTACAAGCGCCTCGCCGAGATCATTCCTGAGCTGATCCAGGGCGGCTGCAACCCGCGGATCATGCTCGATTACTCCGGCAATTTGCTCTGGGGCTTTGGGCAGATGGGCCGCCACGACATCCTCGACGCCCTCAAGCAACTCGCCTGTGATCCCAGCCTGCAACCCCATGTGGAGTGGTTGGGAACGTTCTGGAGCCACGCCGTGGCGCCCTCCACGCCGATCCCCGATCTGAAGCTGCAAATCCTGGCTTGGCAGCACCATTTCGCAGCCCTGTTTGGCCCAGAGGCCCTAAAGCGGGTGAAGGGCTTCTCCCCACCGGAGATGCATTTGCCCAACCATCCCGACACGCTCTATGCCTTCGTGAAGGCCCTCAAAGAGTGCGGCTACCGCTGGCTTCTGGTGCAGGAACACAGCGTTGAAAACCCCGATGGCAGCAGCCTGCGGGACGACCAGAAGTACGGCCCCTGCCAACTGGTGGCCCGCAACTCCAGCGGGGAGAGCGTCAGCATCACCGCGCTGGTCAAAACCCAGGGCTCCGACACCAAACTGGTGGGCCAGATGCAGCCCTGTTACGAGGCCCTCGGGCGCGGCCCGGTGCCCCTGGGCGGCCGCACCATCCCTGCGCTCGTTGCCCAGATTGCCGACGGGGAAAACGGTGGCGTGATGATGAATGAATTCCCCCAGGCCTTCATCCAGGCCCACCACCACATCGCCGCCCAGGGCGGATCAGGGGGCACGGTTGCAAACCCCAAAACGGTTGCGATTAACGGCACCGAATATCTCGAGTTGTTGGAGGCGGCTGGCGTGGAGCCCGGCGATTTCCCGCCGATTCAGGCGGTGCAGCAACACAAGCTCTGGCACCAGGTGGGCAGCCAACCCACCCCGGAATCGGTGGAAGCCGCCATCGCTGAGCTCCAGGGCAACGATCCCTCCTTCTCCATGGCCGGGGCCTCCTGGACCAACAACCTCAGCTGGGTGGAGGGCTACGCCAACGTGCTCGAGCCGATGGCCAGCTTGAGCGCCGCCTTTCACCAGCGCTTCGATTCCCTGGTGGCGGCCGATCCCGCCGTGACCCAGGGCGAGCCCTACCAGCGGGCGCTGTTGCACCTGCTGCTGTTGGAAACCAGCTGCTTCCGCTATTGGGGGCAGGGCAGCTGGACCGATTACGCCACCGAGATCCACCGGCGCGGGCTGGCCTGCCTGGAGGGTTGCTGAGTCCCAGTCATCAACGGGTTCGGGCTCACCAGGGCAAGACCTCGCCGTTGGCATGCCAGAAGCTGCCGGAGTTCTCCAGGGTCAGGGCGTCGATGCGAGCCAGCAGTCCCAGCACCGCCTCGGCGGGGCTGATTCCCTGGGGGTTGAAGTTGACCATACGGGTGCGCACCAATCCGGGGTGCAGGATCGCTACGGCGATGCCGCGGGATTGCAAGTCGATGGCCAGCGATTTGCCGGCCATGTTCAGGGCCACCTTCGACATGCGGTAGCCATAGGACCCGCCAGAGCTGTTGTCATCGATTGAACCCATGCGGCTGGTCATCAGGATCAGCTTGGAGCCGTTCCCTAGCTGAGGTAGGAGGGCATGGGTGAGTCGCAACGGGCCCAGGGCATTCACCTCGAACTGCCGGCGCAGGCTCTCGGCCTTGAGATCCTCCAGGCCCGTGCTTTCCAGGATGCCGGCGTTGAGGATCAGCCCATCGAGGTGTAAGCCGTCCAGCCGCTCCACCAGGGAGGCCATGGCGGCATCGTTGGTCGTGTCGACTCCGGCTTCAATCCGCACGCCCAAAGTCTCCAGCTCAGGCGAAGGAGTGCGACACACGGCAATGACCCGTTCCCCCCGCTCCTGCAGTTGGCGGCAGTACTCCAGACCAATGCCCCGGTTGGCGCCGGTAATCAGAAACGTCTTCACAGCAGGAGGCTTCGCGATGGCCAGGCTGGGGCCCGGGCGGATGGGTCGGTCGACTAAGCATCATGGCTCCAGCGTTAATGAACCATCTGGGCAGCACGGCGGCACCAAGCACGGCGACAGCAAACGAGGGTGGGGTGCTGGTGGTGATCGGCACCGATGCCGGTGGCTTGGCAGGCCTGGCTCCCAGCCGATTGGAGCTGCTGCGCGGGGCCCAGCTGCTGGTGGCACCGACGCGGCTGTTGGCGGAGGTGGCCCCCTGGTGGCAGGCCGAGCAGGCGGCCGGCCGGGTGCCGGCCCAGGACTCCTGCCCCGAGCTGCTGGCCAGCGATAGGCCTGATCAGATCGTTGGCCCGGTGGGGGAGGCCCTGGCGGCGGGGCGCTCCGCGGTGCTGCTCGCCAGCGGCGACCCCCTCTGGTTTGGCATCGGCCGGCTGCTGCTGCTGCACTTCGCCCCAGGCCAATTGCGTTTTTACCCAGCCCCCAGCTCCCTGCAGCTGGCCTTTGCCCGCCTCGGCCGGCCCTGGCAGGACGCCAGTTGGGTGAGCCTGCATGGCCGCGATCCCGAGCCCCTGGCGGCGGCGTTGCAGAAACGCCCCCCGGCCCTTGCGGTGTTGACCGATCCCGGGCGGGGTGGTGCCGAGGAGGTGCGCCGGATGCTGCAGGCCTCCGGCCTGGAGGCGGCCTACGGGTTTTGGCTGTGTGAGCGGCTCGGCCATCCCCAGGAGCGGGTGCAGCGGCTTGATCCCGCGGCCCCCATCCCGGCCGACCTCGATCCCCTGCATCTGGTGGTGCTGTTGGCCGAAACGCCCGCGCCCCTTCCCCCGGAGAGCTTGCCCCTGTTTGGCCTCGACGATGGCCTCTACCTGCAGCACGACGACCGGCCTGGCCTGATGACCAAGCGCGAGGTGCGCATCCAGGTGCTGGCGGAGTTGGCGCTGCCGGCAGGGGGCGTGCTCTGGGATATCGGGGCGGGGGTGGGCAGCATTGGCCTCGAGGCCCTGCGCCTGCGCCCTGCCTTGCAGTTGTTTGCCCTGGAATCGCGCGGTGGTTCGGCGGGGCTGATTGCCGCCAATGCCGAACGCCTTGGGGTGCACCCTGCCGCCATCACCGAGGGCCGCGCCCCCCAGGCCCTGGCCTCCCTGCCCGATCCGGATCGGGTGGTGATCGGCGGCGGCGGCAAAGATCGGGTCGCCATCCTTCAGACGGTGCTCGAGCGGCTTCGGCCGGCTGGGGTGGTGGTGATCCCTTTGGCCACTATCGAAGCCCTGGCGGAGTTGCGGCCCCTGCTGGAGCAGGCCGGTTTGGCCGTGCGGGTGGGCCAGCTGCAGGCCTGGCGCGGAGCGGCCTTGGCCGATGGCACCCGCTTGGCGCCCCTTAACCCGGTGGTGCTGTTGCGGGGCGAATTAGCACCGCTCTGCCTGCCTTGATGCCGAGGGCCTGGCTTTGGCCAGCTCCCAGCTCGATCACCCCATCCACGGCGCCATCGGGGCCGTAGCTGCGGCACGGCAGGTGCATGCAGGGGGGCACGTTGGCCTCAATGGCAATCACTTGGCCGCTGCGCACAAACACCATGTCCAGGGGTGCTGGGGTGCGGTGCATCCAGAACTTCACCGGCTGGGCCGGGGCAAAGGGGAAGAGCATGCCCCGCAGGGCCGGCAGCGCCGGGCGCAATTGCAGGCCCCAGATCAGCTGCTGGGTTGTGCGGGCTACCTCTAGCAGGATGCAGGGCCCAGTCCCGGCTTCGCCCAGGCACCACTGGGCATCCAGCGGCAAGGATTGGGGCGGGGGAGATGGCTGGGGTTTGGCGGGGGGTGCTGCCAAGCCCGGCACTGTCAACTCGGTTGTGATCAGAGCGGTTGTAACTACAGCTGCCGCTGCCAGAGTTGTTGCTGCAAGGGTTTTCATGGCACGGCCATCGCGGCTAGGTCGGGATATCACGTGTGGCGCCCATCAAACTTGCCATCTATCAAACTTGCCATCCATCAAACTTGCCATCCATCAAACTTGCCATCCATCAAGCGTTGCGGGCTTCGAGGTTGGGCATGCGTTCACTGAGGCAGTAGCCATGGCCGCGCACGGTGTGAATTAACCGCTTTTCGCCGCCCTCTTCCAGCTTTTGGCGCAGGTAGCGCACGTACACCTCGATCACGTTGCTGGCCGCACCCTGTTGGTCGTCCCACACCAGCCGCAGGATTTGCTCCCGGCTCACCACCGTG
>Ga0310321_10074_pt1 | contig 16859 bp, 19 predicted proteins | sample LakEriER3TotalB7_FD_195535 | JGI IMG/M metagenome (GOLD analysis project Ga0310321, IMG submission 195535) | Enriched freshwater cyanobacterial communities from Lake Erie, Ohio, United States - ER36.Total.B7 (v2) (version 2) | ecosystem: Environmental > Aquatic > Freshwater > Lake | place: USA... | reverse complement strand
CATGCAACGGTTAGGGGCGAGCTTGATGGACGGTTACTAGATGAATTCCTTTGGAGGCATGGCCCTGCGTTATGAGCAATCCAGCTGTCGCCTGGAATTAAAGGGTCTTCCAGACGTAAGCGCTCAATCCCAAAGCCCAGGCAACAGTGAGACGCTTCTATCAATTCTTACCTCATGGGAATTGAATCTTGGCCAACGGGCTTCACTGCAAGGCAAACGGGAGCACCTAGAGGCGTTAGTTGAAACTGTGCTGCCTTACGTGCGCCTAATGCTCAGCGGAGCTGCCCATAAACAAACAAGCAAAACCGCAGTTGTGGTGGTAGCCCCAAGGGGACGGGGCCATCAATTGCAACTGATAAGCAGCCAACCGAACACACCGCCGCTTGATTTACAGCTTGACGATGCTGAATTAGCAGATCTCACCCAATGCTTAGACCAAATGCTGCTGGATCCACGCCAGGGCTTGAGCTTTAAGCAGCCCCTGGTGAAGCCTCAAAAGCATCAAGCCGCTACCCCAGCGATGTTGCATAGCTGGGCTGCCCCCGGCGCGGCAATCGCCGCAGTAGCCCTCTGCGCATTGGTTGCAATGTTGCTACCTATACCAAAACCGCCTTTGCCTTCTAACCCCCAACCGATTGAGCGGCAAAATCCATGACTCAAACTCCGAGTTGGAGTGAATTAAGAAGATTGATTACTCGCCTTGGCAGTGAACTGGATGTGGTGGTGCGCAGCGACCCTGAGGTGTGTGGCCTCAGCGGCGAAAAATTTTTGATCAGCCTTCATCACACTGGCCAAGGGGATTGCACAGTGGATGGCCTCAGCTTGGTGCAATGCCCCAATGGATTAGTGATTGATGAATTTATGCGCTGGATGATTCAAGCCGGTTACTTGACCCATTCTTTTAGCTCGATAGCGTGAGCGGATGCAAGCGCTAAAGCAAAAATCGGCGTTAAGGACTCGGCGCCGCCGCAGACCCTCAGCAGCAAAACATCTGCAGGCTGTGGTGCTGGCTTTGGCTTGGATGGCAGCAGGCTTAGGTTTGATCTTTGGCCTTTCCCAACTACCTAGCCGCTTAGATACCCTGCTGTATTTCAGCACTGCCCTCGGCAATATCAGTGTTGGTTTAGTGCGTCTTGGCCTTGGGATTATTCAAACGCTTGGCGCCTTAGTTTTGATTGGATTAGTTGTATTAAGTTTAGTTTTATTACTTGGTGGCTTGGTGCGATTGGTGAGGATTATCAATCCAGATATGCCGATTTCATATCCTCTCAAAAAAGTAGAAAAATCTATTCCAACCGCCCCTGTTAAAAGCTGGCGTATCTAACGCGAGGTTGGAAGGCAAAGCTCCCATAGCAATAACCTAAAAGCTGCGAGCATTCCCATAATGCATGCCATGGCCAAGGCGCAAACGATTTGGGTGCTGGATGACGATCCAGAACTAAGGCAGCTGCTTAACACCTATCTCAGTGATCAAGGCTATGAAGTGCGCACCCTTAACGATGGCAAACAACTAAAAGCGCGGCTTGAATTCCAACGGCCCCATTTGCTGGTGCTGGATTTGATGCTGCCAGGAGATGACGGTTTAACTATTTTGCGGCGCCTCAGAGATGCTGGTGATGATTTGCCTGTTGTGATGCTCACGGCTAGAGGAGAAGCGGTAGATCGCATCATTGGCCTTGAACAAGGGGCCGATGATTATCTGGCAAAACCTTTTATTCCTAGAGAACTCACCGCCAGGATTGAGGCGGTTCTGCGGCGACGTGGCGCAATGCCAGCAGGTATGCCTGTGGCTCAAGGGGAGCTGATCGAGTTTGGTGAAAACCGCCTCGATCTAGCCGCCCGCACCCTGGAACGCGCTGGCAGTGCTGTGGTGATTACCAGTGGTGAATTTGGCCTGCTGGCGGCCTTTGTGCAAAATCCCCATCGCCCTTTATCAAGGGAACGTTTAATTGAATTAGCCCGCGGCCCAGCAAGTGATACAGATAGCCGCAGTATGGATGTGCAGGTTTCAAGAGTACGCAAATTGATCGAAGCAGACCCAGCCAGACCCCGCTATCTACAAACTGTTTGGGGATATGGATATGTGTTTGTTCCAGACGGCACTTCCCGTAGCAAATAAATAATGCTGCTCAGATTTATTTTATTTTTAACGCTCGGTTGGGCTTTAAGCCTTGGCCTATTGCAGCAACTGCTGGGTCAACGGCTGGAGCGGGCCCAGATGCAGCAGCTGGGGCGCAATCTGGCTGAGGTTATAAAACTGAGCCAGATGGTTTTAGAGCGCTTTCCGCCAGCGCTGGTGGCTGAGCTTAGTGGTTTGCCCCTTGCCACCAATATCAAGTTCGCTGGCAACCAGCAGGGCAATCGCGATCGTGAATTGAGGCTGGAACTGTGTAAACAGCTGCGCCATTGCCCTGAAGTTCGCCCTAATAAAAGTGGAGTGGCGGGGGTATGGGTGGAACTGCTAAGCCCCTTAGAACCGGTTTGGTTATATGTGGCACTACCAAACAATCGCTGGTGGCCACCCGATCCAATGTTGGCTTCCTATTCCTTAATAAGCGGCACGGTAATAGCAGGGGCATTGTTTTTATTATTAGAGGTGCAAAGACCGCTGCACAGGCTTGAGAACGCACTCGGCAGGGTGGGTTTGGAGCAAAGGCCAGCACCATTGCCAAAAGAAGGGGCCGTTGAAGTGCAACGGCTAAGCGGCCGTTTTAATTCAATGCTGGCCCGATTAGAAGCAAGCGAAGCAGAACGGGCCACGATGCTTGCGGGGATCGCCCACGACCTGAAAAGCCCGATCACCAGACTACGGCTGAGGCTGGCGGTGGAATCCGCTAGCCACCAAGCCCAGGCCGATCTTGACGCCCTTGAGCGGATTACTGGTCAATTTCTTCTATTTGCTGGGGGCGGGCAAGGGGAGCAAAAAATATTGCTGCCATTAAATGAATTAATTGGTGAATTAAGCGCCCGATATGATGATAAATATTTGAAGTTATTTTTAAAGCCATTACAAGCCTTAGTGCAACCGGTGGCCCTCAGCAGAGCACTTGCAAATTTAATCGATAATGCCCTTTGTTATGGAGCGCCGCCGTTAGTAATCCAACTCACGAAAGAGGGGGCGATGGTGCTTATTAGCATTACCGATCAAGGTGTTGGAATCTGCCAAAGCGAACGTGCACAAGCTTTGATGCCGTTTCATCGACTTGATTCCTCCCGGAGCGGGAGTGGCCACTGCGGTTTAGGCCTTGCGATTGCCAGCAGGGTGGCGGAATTACATGGGGGCAAGCTCGAATTTCGTGATCCTCCCGGCGGTGGATTCAGTGTGTGCTTGCTGCTAAGTGAGGATTTGAGCTAATGAAAACTATTGCTAAATACCTGTTACTGGGACTAGGGCTAAGGATTGTTATTGCCCTATTACTGCCTCCTGGATACGACGAGGCTTATTACCTTTTTTACGGCCATCATCTAGCGGCCAGTTATTACGATCACCCAATCATGGTGGGTATCTGGGCTTGGCTTGGCTGGCAATTCCCTGGCGATAGCTTTGGCCTGCGAATCCCAAGCCTGATTAGTTACACAATCGCTAGTGGCCTGTTGGCGCTGGCTGCGCGCAAACGTTTAACACCAGGCAGTGGCGTTTGGACGGCAATTTTGACGGGTTTATCGCCGTTGTTGCTGGTGGTTGGAGGCGTGATGTTGCTGCCGGATGCTCCTTTACTGCTGAGCCTTAGCGCTGTGGTGTGGGCTCTTGCCGTGGGACTTAGCTGGGGCTGGCTGGGCTTGCTGCTGGGATTTTTAACCTTAAGTAAATATCAAGCCCTGCCACTGTTGTTGTGTTTGTTGTGTTGGGCCCTGAGCCAAAGCCAAACTCGGAAACGCCTATTTAGCTGGGAGGGGGTACAGGCCTTTGGCGGCTGGTTAGTTGTATCAAGTCCTTTATGGCTCTGGAACCTCCAAAACGGTTGGATTTCGTTTCTATTTCATAGCGCCCGCACTCAAGGCGCTGAAGGTTTCAATTTTTCAGGCCCACCTTTATTTTTACTTACCCAAATATTGGCGTTATTCCCAACTATTGCGTTATTGATGTTGCTGGGGTTAACACCACAAAAACCAGATCGATACAGCACATTTCGCGAATTACTGCGTTGGTTGGCGATCCCACAATTGCTGTTGTTTTTACTTTTAGCTGGCCGCATGCAGGTACTAGTGAGTTGGCTGGTTCCCACCTGGTGGTTATTAGTGCCCCTGGCGGCTGAACGCTTGGCCCAGGCCCAGGCAAATGGTGCCCGATGGTTAAAACCCTGGATTTGGTTCACAGCATTGCTGCCGCCAGTGCTGATGTTGGTTGCCGCAAGCCATGTGCGTTTTGGGATCGGCAGTGCATTGCTACCAAACAAATTAGACACCTCGAAAGAATTATTCCCACCCGCTCGGCTGCGGCAAGCTTTGCAAACTAAGCCTGCCTTATGGGAAAAACTAAAAGCTGCCAAGCTACTGGTGGGTCAGAGGTATTACGAACCTGGATTACTTGCCTTGGCCTTAGGGGGAGATAGCAAAGCCACCTTCACCACAATCAATAAAGATGCCCGCGGTTTTACATTCTGGCGCCCAGCCAATGGCTTTCAAGGTAGCTCCGGTATTTTATTTCGATTAACCGAACCAAAACAAGGTAATAAAGAATTAGAAATCAAGCAACTTGGCTCTCTTACCCCCATAGGAATAGTTGATCTTCCAAGGGGTGGAAAAACTGCGCAGCGGATGGAATTTTTTAGCTTCGCTCCAATCTCACTACTTAGCGAGGGAAAATAACAAACCACCACCACCAATTAATACCAAACCCACCCATGCATAAATAGTAGGGCGCTCCCCCAAAAAGAGAAAACCGATAAGCGCTACTACCAATAAACTGAGCCGATCAACAGGAACCACTAAAGAAACATCGCCCTGTTTTAGAGCTCTAAAAAAGCAAAGAGAAGATAAACTTGTTGAGATACCAGAAAGAACAATAAATATCCATGTTTGTTGCGACAACACAAATGGATTACTCCACTTACCAGCTGCAAAAATAAGGAGTGGTAAAAATATAGAAACAACAAATGTTCTTACTAAAGTAGCAAGATCTGGATCCACCTCCTCTAAACCAACCTTTGCGAACACTGCAGAAGTACCGGCAAAAACCGCTGAAAGCAGTGCCCAAATAAACCAAAGAGGCAATCCGCCAAACACTAGGTACTACCAACCCTGGGGAGCTTCAGCAAAACCGGAAGAGGAGCCACCAAAGGCTTCATCATCAAACCAATCTGGGTCGTGGGCATCAGCATCAAGTTCATCATCTGGAACTGGATCCGCTGGGATTTGCTCTTCTGGTACGAGGACGACTGCTTCAATTTCACCTGGAGTGGGGAGAGGGGATGCCTGCATTGATGCGCCGGGCCCGAAACAACTGATCCCATTAAGCCTCACTCGAAGGCGCTCCATGGCAGATCAAGAGCTCTATGAGCGAACCAAAACATCAAACCGATTAAAACGGAGGGGGCCTCTTTATGGAACCCATCTACTCCAATATGGTATTTAGAAGGGGCATCACTGCCTCTCTGAGGGCGATTAGCGTGTTTTGCAGTATCCAGAACCCACGCAATTAGAACCACTAGGACACGAAGTGCTATCGCTGACTCCAGCAGGATTAGGAATTAGAACAACTGATGACAAACCGTCATCTACGCATTCCGCTTATTCATCAAAATCCACTTAAATTCGTCGCTAGTAAAGGGTTTTCGTTTTCTCGAGCCAGGATCGCAATTATTGCAAACATAGGAAAACCCATCCATAAAAGACGGCACAATTTGAAAGTTATCCGCTGTTAGCGGTTTCTCGATCCCACAAATAGGACATTTTCTGCTGGAAGCATGTGGCAAATGGGGGGACACCTCGCGACACTTCGTTAAGTATGAAGAATGCTGCATCATTCTGCATCACTCTTCATTACTCTTCATCAGCGCACTCCCCCTGCCGAATATTTTGCCGTGGCACCTACTGAGGACAGCGCTTTGCTAGGTGTTCTCAGTAGGGAATCAAACTTTTCTGCCTAGAAAAATTGAATAAAAACAAAACCTGGAGAAAATTAAGAATTTTGCTTGTCATCTACGCTCGGCATCATCAACAATATCCATTTAAAACTCCTCGCGAATAAAGGTTATTGGTTTTCTCGACTCAGCATCGCAATTATTGCAATAATATGAGAACCCATTTACAAAAAACGGTACAATCTGAAAATTATCCGCTATTAGCGGTTTCTCGATCCCACATACAGAACATTTTCTGCTGAAAGCATCTGGCAAATTAGGTTTACGTTTAAGCAAGTTCTTCTTACGACATGAACTCTAATTGCGAAACACCAAGAGAATTGATTTGTCACAACAAACGCACATAGAACGTATTAAAAGTTCAGAAGATATGCTTTTAACGTGGGAATATAATGAAGTTATACCTAATAAAAATTTTATTCAAGCACTGATTTTTAGTTCAAGCAGCAGCAAGGTTTGTTCATAAAAAATCCCTGACGGGTTCGACACCGCCAGGGACATACCCCGTCGCTCATGACGACCCACCAACGCTAGTAGGCATTTACACTCATGCCATGGAGTGATTGCCGTAGGTGTTCAAGCGGACACGCAATCAAAAACTGAGCGGATCTTGCAATATCCAAAACCCGCTCGACTTGATCCTGCGGGAAATGTAAATTTGCACTCTTAATTGAGTTTAATGCGTTCTGCAGCACTACGCTGCGGAGAGGCGCTAATGACTCCTCCCCCACCATGAATATTAGTAATGGTGTTCAGGGGGCAGCCAAAATTGATGTTCCGCAGTTTCAAACCTTAATGCTGCCTCTGCTCAAGGTCATGGGTGGCGGGCATGAGATGTCAACCATTCAGATGCGTTATGCCGTAGCAAATAATCTTGAAATGACTGCTGAAGCATTGAATCAGCACCTGCCGACTGGCCCGCAAAACCCATTTAATAATCGAATAGGATTGGCAATAACATTTTTATATAAAGCGGGTCTTCTAAAACGTCCACGTCGAGCATTTTATATTATTAGTGAAACCGGCAAGCAAGTACTCCTCGAAAATCCAGTAGAGATTGACGCAGAATTCCTTACACCGTATGAAGCTTTTAATAAGATTTATGATTCACCAAGAGACGAATACGAATCACTACTTCCTGCCGATAGCACCAACAAGCAACTGACTGAAGAAGGTGAAATTAAGATCAATCCCAGTCAAATTCATCAGCTGAGGGTTAAAATTATAACACAAATCCTTGAGGTTTACTATATAAATTTAATAGATTAATAATTCTTCCTCACCAAATAGACACTGCCTCCTGTAAATTGAATGGTTGGTCGTCAATTTCAGTGAATAGACAAATCTCATCACTGGGAAGTGTCGTCAATGAACGAATACTTACTTATCGCTTCCAAGACCCACCAGGGGAGAAGCGGCACTCAGATAACTACTGCCATCAAGTTTTCTTTAAGACCAACTGCTGAAACGCTGGCAGATCTATCCCGCCCAATTGATCTAAGGTATCTCAAGAAAGCAAGGCATAGTAAATTCGATTTCACAGAATCATTAAACTAAAAGGATCAAAACTTTTTAATCCTCGGAATCTACTTCCAGTGACTGCTGCAAAAGAAAAGAAGCTAGATTACTCAAAGATCTCCGTTCAGCAAGACTCCGTTTCAACAACTTCTTAAATGTCATATCTGGAATCGTGATAGTGATCCGGTGAGGAGGATTTGAATGGTTATCAACCAATATATCCTTGTCGATTTATGAACCTTTTATGTGAAAATGTATAATACAGTAGAAAATAAGTAGCAAATCAGTATTCTTCCTGTAGATGAGAGTGTTCTGGATCTAGTCGTTCTGCACCCTCGATAACCAAGGCGGCAGCAATCTCACTTATGGATTGACCAGTCCTATCGCTGATCCGCTGCAGGTACGAGAGCACTTCTTCTGGAACCTCTAAGTCGATGCGTCCTGAGAAGTCATTGGAATCGACTAAAATCTTTGCTCTCATAAACTATGGGAATCATTAAAAGCAATGAATGGATGCGCCTAGCGGCGAGAAACAGATGGGAAATCCGAATAAGAAATGCGGAATTTTAAGTGCGTGACCCGCTCAATGTTTCGTTAAAGATTAATTGTACCGCATCATTGTGCAGCACTCTGCCACAGCGAAATATCCTCAATGAAACCTCCCGCCTGGGGACCACTGAAAACAACTTCTAGTTAGGAGTTCAGCAAGAAGGATCAGATTCTTATGAATAGGTATGGCAACTCACGATCAAAAACTCACCGGGTCTTGCAATATCTAATACCCACCAATGGGGTTATGTAAATTTTCATGCATCAGGTAGAATATGAAGTGTTCTGCAGCATTATGCTGCAGATGGTCCAAATCTCTCCGATCCCGCCGTGACCACTGGCAATGGCGTTCAGCGTGAGGACAAAATTAATGTTCCGCAGTTTCAAACCTTAATGCTGCCTCTGCTCAAGGTCATGGGTTGCGGGCATGAGATGACAACCATTCAGATACGTGATGCCGTAGCAGATAATCTTGAAATGACTGCTGAAGCATTGAGGCAGCATCTGCCGACTGGACCGCAAAATGCCTTTAATAATCAAATGGGATGTGCAATAACCTTTTTATTTAAAGCGGGTCTTCTGACGCGCCCACGCCGAGGAATTTATATTATTAGTGAAATTGGCAAGCAAGTACTGCTCGAGAATCCAGTAGAGATTGACGCAGAATTCCTAAGATCGTATGGTGATTTTAACAAGTTTTACGATTCACCAAGAGGCGAATACGAATCACTACTTCCTGCCGATAGCGCTGACAAGCAACTGACTGAAGAAGGTGAAATTGAGGTAAATCCAAGTCAGATTCATCGCCAACTGAGAGATGAGATTCTAACAAAAATCATTCAAGTTTACCATAAAAATATAAAAGATATATAATTCTTTCGCACCAAGTAGACACTTCTGCCTGGGGGATGATTTTCTTACATATTTTCCGGTTAAGGAAGGAGATTGAATGGTTGGTCGCCAATTTCAGTGAATAGACAAATCTCATCGCCGGAAAGCATCGTCCGTCAACGATTACTTCCTGATCGGTTTTAAAACCCACCAAACAACCAGCATCAGGAATCCGACTCTTTTTCTCGCTTGCTTTTTCTACTTATGAGACTGGGTTAGTGGATTCTCAAGGACTTCTCAGGATGCCATTTCAACGGAGGGGGCGGGATTCGAACCCGCGGAAGCTTTCACTTCGCTGGTTTTCAAGACCAGAGCCATCAACCACTCGACCACCCCTCCATAAGCTTGAACCTGAAGCAACAGGCCAAAACTCATATATCAAGTTTGACACGTCGAACCACCTAGCCCATGATCTTTAACCCTGCTTTGCAAGCGGCAAGAGACATTTATCGGAATCGCAACCAGCAGGGCCTGCTTCCACCAATTCACCGCTGTCGTAATGCTGCAAGGCATCAAAGAAATCAGGGTTGCGTCGCCTTGCTACCACCTCAGCATTGAGTTGCAGATAAGTGGCCTCATCAATCGGCTCAAACGGCAGACGCGGGAAGGTGGCATTGGCATCAAAACGAGCTAATAGAGCCGCTGATATGTATCCCTGGCCCTGCTGAATTGTTTGATAAATCGCATCAGCAAGTGGTTTGATTTCGTTTTCGCGAAATTCAATGGTGGCGGAAGTGTTGTGGGCTGTGTAGTGCTGCTGCACTTGCATATAAAAATCAAATTGCGCCATGGCAGAAAAATTATTAATTTCCACTAAATCCGCACCAGGTAAATTCGCCCAACTCACCTGGGTAGGTATCTCAACAAGCCATTCCGTGCAGCGTGTATCAAATGCATCATCAAGCAAGCGACCCTGGTCGTCTTTATCACTTTGAGAGGGCACGATTGTGTAGCCATAATCGAGGCAGGCGAGGGCTACAGGATCATTTTTACGGAAAGTAATACGACGAATAAAGCGCTGGGCTTTAGGGGGATGCCAACCGGGTGATGCACCGGTAAGCAAACTTTTTGTTCCTGCAGGTTGCACCGTGGTGCAACGATTTGGACGCCGCAGCTGGTGACGATCGCAATAATCCCAAACCGCTTCGTTAACAATCTGCTTCCAGCGGGTTAAAAATTCAGCTTCCTGTTGTTTAAAGGCCTTACCTTCAGAATTTGCGGGGCGGCCCGCCTCCCACCATTTCAACCATGGCGTTCCAAAGGCGTGCACAAAGAAATCAAATAAGCCGGTAAAACTTACACCAACAATCGGATCCCATGCCCTGCTTTGGCGATAGCGTTCCACCTCAAAGCGATGATTTAGCAAACAGGCAACAGCTAAACCAGCGGCTTTAAACGCATCGGCTTGGCCTACCAAATCAGCGGGATCAATTTGATTGAGATGAACTTCTGCCAAATTGCAGTGAAAATCAGCGCCGAGGATTTCACCGCAAGGATTTAAGCCGTAACGATTTAGACGATGCTCTAATTCAGCATCGTTGATGGCTGGATGATTTAGTTGCAACCAACGGCCTGCTTCTTCTCTACCTTGCTCGCAATAAATATCTTGAAATTCAAGCCGTAGTTCAGGGGTATTTAATAAATCTGCATTAGATCTTGCAATTGCTTCTGGTGCAAATTGAATAGCCCCTTCGCCGGAATTAAATTGCTTTAATACCGCCTCGTACACCACATCGCGGCTAGGGCGATTATGAAATACACGGGTATGATTCGCCATCCGCAGCGAATCGCGTTCTGGATCAATGCTCCAGTTGCCTTGTTCGTCTTGCTGCCAGAGATTATCTTTTGCAACTGATGCAGCTTGATCGTTAGCTGCGAATTGCCTCATACCAGCGCTGCGGCGGATATTGCCAGCAACAATCGTTACAGCTGCTTCATCAATTAATAAGCAACATTCCACGGAAGTGAGCTTGCGTCCATTGGCCCGATTGAGGATTTGGGCAACCCTTGTGTAAAGGTCTTTAAGCTTTACCGGATTGGCCATGCCGCCAAATCCTTTAAGGGTTTCACCAACGGGTCTTACATCGGATAAATCAACCGAGATCTCTATTGGTAAGGCAGCATCAAAACTTTCGTTACTACAAAGTTCGAGAAGCAACTGATAGCTATCAACCCAGCCCCTACGGGTATCGCCAACCTTGATCAAAACAGATTGGCCACTGATCTTATGGCTGGTGCGATCTTCACGGTCTGCAGGCGATGTGATGCCGATATCGCTAACGCTTTTAATCGTGATTCTGTTGCGCACCGATGGCAAACGATCGATTAATCGCGGCTCAATGATGGCGCCGGTGCCGCAGCCCATCATTGCTAAATCCATCATCAAGCCAAAGGCTTGCCAATCCACCAGATTTGTGGAGGTGCAGTTGTAAGCACCAGAAAAATTTTCAGGTTTTTCAATCCAAGCGGTGCCACCAATCCAAAGCCAACGGCCAGAAGGTAAAGACTTCTGGCGTTGTTGCATACGGCGGATCATCTCCACTTCAGCTAGATCCAAACGACCCAATATCCGTAAACCTTCAAGATTTCGCTCAGAAACCTGCTGCCAGCTTTCACGTCCGCTGGGGGTTTTACGGCTGTAGGTGCGATAAAAAACGGGGTTAGCAGCTGGAGCTGTTATCGGGAAATCAACGGGGTCTTGATTGTTTGGGTTCAACTCTTCAAGCCGTTGGAGGGTGGATGTCACCGGCGCTAGATCTGGTATTACGAGGGAAGCTAATACACCATTGGTAGCGGTAGGGGAAGAATGCCGGCCCCTGATCTGGCCCAAAGCTCATAGCCCAAGGCCGAGGCCTTGGTACTGCTGAGATTTAAAGGCTTAATCGATGACGACTTAAAAAAAACAGCGGCTTAGATAAACCGGCCGCTTAGATAAAACAGTTGCTTAGATAAAACAAAAAACTAATAGCCAAGCAGCCTGATCCTAAAAGCTGCTAATTCCTGCGCCTGGGCTGGTGCCTGCAATAAAAATGGATGGTTTGCCAATTGCAGCATTACTTGCTCCAAACGCTCTTCACGGCTTAAATTCTGTGCTTCCAAGGCCTGCCAAGCATCGCTAAAAGCCATCGCAAACCCATCTGGATTATTAAAAACGGTTTGGCTTGAAGCACTGGGATCTGGGCGAATCACTAGCAAAATCCACAGCTTCTCAAAAGGCTACATAGCTGGCGTTGTGGCGCTGCGACCTGCCAGGCTTAAGCGATGACGACCAGCAGCACTGAACCGGCAAATTACAGCCCAGAAGAAATTGCCTTTCGCGCCGCTGTTGCGAGAAGGCGTAATTTTGCAATCATTTCCCATCCAGATGCGGGGAAAACCACCCTTACCGAAAAGCTATTGCTTTATGGCGGTGCGATTCAACAAGCGGGGGCGGTTAAAGCAAAAGGTGAACAGCGACGCGTTACATCAGATTGGATGGAAATTGAAAAGCAAAGGGGAATTTCTATTACATCTACGGTGCTGCAATTTGATTACAACGGCAACACAATTAACTTACTAGATACCCCAGGCCACCAAGATTTTTCAGAGGATACATATCGCACTTTAGCGGCTGCAGATAATGCTGTGATGCTGGAAGATGCAGCGAAAGGCCTAGAACCGCAAACCCGCAAACTTTTTGAAGTGTGCAAAATGCGGCAAATACCAATATTTACTTTTATAAATAAGATGGACAGGCCAGGGCGGGAGCCGCTGGAATTATTAGATGAAATTGAAAAAGAATTAGGTTTAGCGCCATGGGCTGTTAATTGGCCGATCGGTAGTGGTGAACGTTTTCGTGGCGTAATCGATCGACGCAGTAGAGAAGTGATCTTATTTCAACGGGCGGAACGAGGACGCCAAGCAACTGAGAATAGACTTCAATTGAATGATCCAAACCTTAAAAATCTGGTAGAACCTGAACTATTAGATCAAGCAATGGAAGAGTTAGAATTATTAGATACTGCAGGGGCTGAATTAGAATTAGATCTTGTGCATGCAGGTGCATTAACCCCAGTATTTTTTGGTAGCGCCATGACTAATTTTGGTGTGCACCCATTCTTAGATACATTCTTAGAACTAGCCCAGAAGCCTGTTGCACGCCAAAGTCGAGAGGGACCCGTAGATCCACTGCGCACTGATTTCAGTGGCTTTGTATTTAAATTACAGGCAAATATGGATGCGCGCCATCGCGATCGTGTTGCTTTTGTGAGGGTATGTTCTGGAAAATTCGAAAAGGACATGACCGTGCAACATGCCCGCAGCGGACGCTCGATTCGCCTCTCGCGGCCGCAGAAATTATTTGGCCAAGATCGAGAGGTTGTGGATGAAGCTTTTCCCGGAGATGTAATTGGCTTAAATAACCCTGGGATGTTTGCAATTGGTGATACTTTATATAGTGGCGCCAGGGTGGAGTACGAAGGTATCCCATGTTTTAGCCCAGAACTTTTTGCCTGGTTGCGTAATCCAAACCCATCTGCATTTAAAAGTTTTCGTAAAGGGGTGAATGAGTTACGAGAAGAAGGTGCAGTGCAAATTCTCTACGACACCGATCAAAGCAAACGGGATCCAATCCTTGCGGCCGTTGGTCAATTGCAACTAGAGGTTGTTCAACATCGGCTTGAAAACGAATACGGAGTGCCAACCCGCCTAGAACCATTGGGTTTTTCAGTGGCCCGTTGGGTTAATGGCGGCTGGCCAATGCTGGAAAGCGTGGGTCGTATTTTTAACTGCAAAACCGTGCGTGATTGTTGGGACCGGCCTGTGTTGCTATTTAAAAATGATTGGAATTTGAATCAACTACAAGAGGATCACCCAGCCCTAGAACTCGCCTCTGTTGCCCCTGTAGTGAGCGGGCTTGAACCAATCAGCCTATGAGCCCACAACCAAGGCCTGGCCTCGCCAAGATGGATATAGAAGATGTGAATTAAATGCTGAGCCAGTGGTGGGTGCGGCCACGCAACGACGGAGGCTGCGATTACGTGAGGCTACGCAGCAGTTCAATTCAAGGCAAAGAGCAGTATGAATGGATAGAAGGTTGCCACTTACCACCTCAAATGCCTCTACTGAAGAAGCGTCGTTGGTTGAGCCTTGAAACCATGCCCATACATCGCCACCAGCTAGAAGCCCATGGTTATCAACCCAGCAAACCAGTTTTTTAAGCCTTACACAAACCCCTAATTCTCTGCAGACATTGCAGGTTCCCCCATGGCCCAGGGCACTCTTCCCCCCAACCCAAACAGCAGTGATCCCTACGAGCAACTCGGTATTACTGCTGATGCCACTTTTGAGCAGGTGCAAGCGGCAAAACAGAATTGCTTAAACCAAATAAAGACAGATGATGCCTTGGGTCGTGCCCGCGTTGAAACCGCCTACGACTCAGTTTTGATGCAACGCCTCAAAGAACGCCAATTAGGGCAACTCACAGGGGCTGCAGCTACAGCCTCAAAACGGGAAGCGGCAAGCAATGCAGCTCCAGCCGCCCCTGCACTGCCCCGTTTAGCTGTTTTACAAAACCTGCCACGCCCAAAATTGCAATGGCAGCAGCCCAGCATCAAGCTGGCTGAAGAAAAACAGCTCTGGTGGCCCCTCGGGGGCCATGGGCTATTGCTGCTGTTGTTGCTTGTAGTTGGTAACCAATTAGGTACACCTGAATTGTTACTAGCCCTCGCAAGCCTGCTAACAATCGGAGCTTTACAAAGAAGAAGGTCACGGCTATTTGCAGCAGTGGGGCTAACAATTGCTGCTTTAGCTGTTGGTTTACTAATTGGAAGCCTCATTAGCGCCGGATCCAGCCTGCCAATAGGGGAAGCTCAATTTGCGGCAATACCAACCCTCCTGCTTCTTGCCGCAACTGCTGTGTTATTTGATTAACTAAGTAGGTTGATAAAGTATCAATAAATGAAAAAGAAAACTATTAACGAACTGAACGTACAGAATCCAAGACTGGTTAAATGCACTAAATAAAAGTTGCAATATTGTGCGCTTTTGAAGTTTAATTTGGGCATTTAAAGCCACGGTAACTGTCAGGAAAGATGACGTCTCTACTACCTTTACGGCGATCAACGCCATCCTTATCACCGGCAAATTGCCTACGCCAGCGTTGCAGCGTTGTTAAGCCAACGCCCATGAGCTTGGCCAGAACACTTGCTCTTGCACCAGCAGCAATCCCTTCTGCAAGGATTTGCAGGGCCTTCTGGCGATCAGCCGGAGACGTTAATCGTCCCCGTCCTCTCCCCAGAAGGCCTGAATCTTTTTTGCAGCAATTAACAAAGCTGCTGCCATGGCCTACGGCCCACTCGGCTATGCCGAGTAAACAGCAAGGGCTTTTTCCTTACGGCGTAGATCCTGTTTTAGTGCCTTAATTTCCTTTTGATCCTGCTGCTGGCGTTTCTCTAAATCCCGCTGCTCCGCCATGGTTAGCACTGCGTTTGCGTTTGCATCCTGCGCTGTTTGGCGCCAACGGTCTACCTGTTCTGCAAATAAACCCCGTTCACGGCAATAGCTACTCAGCTCAGTGGCATTAAACCCAGCTGTTTCAAGCACCACCGTGAATTTATCGGCAGCACTCCAGCTATCTGGGTCTTTCTCTGATGCTGGCACCACATCACCGCGTAAACGCCAATTGCTACGCCATTGATAAAGCGTTGAACGATGAATACCTAATTCCTTAGAAATTTGAGGAACATCCTGCCGATTTGGCGGGCTCATCCTTTTACGTACATCAGCTTGAACAGCAAGGCTGTAAGCAGTCATTAAGTTGCTCCATTAAGCCCCCAGGTGATTTAAATAAAAGGCGTCATCTTTACTGGCACTGGGGGGTTAGGGTTGCTGTGCCCTGCTTCCTGGTCTTGAGGTTCCGAGGGTCAAAAGTGCGGGAGAGATCCGCCAACTTGTCAGTGGTATAGCGGGACTATTCGGTGGTGGGCCGTTGGAAGTGGATGGAGTTCATTGTGTTGATACCGGCTCAGAAGCCCGTCGCACGGGAGAGCCCCAGTGACAACACCTTGAGTACCAGCTGAGAACGGGTGTTCACCCCAAGCTTCTTGCGTAACGTCCGGCCATGGCTGCGCACGGTCCCGTAGCTAACACCCAACCGATCGGCCACCTCCCGATCACCCAGGCCTTCCACCCATAGATCCATCAGCTGCTGTTCTCTGGCAGTCAGCTCGGGATGCGGTTTTCGCCAGCCCTGCTCCTCCTCCAGCAGATAGCGTTGCACTGCTAGAGAGCGGTATTGTCGACCAAGTGAGAGGCTGATGAGCATGTTGCGCAGCTGTTGATCGACGTCGAAGCACTCCTGCTCCGTAACTACGGCATCGACATCAGCGCGACCTGCCTCGAACAGATCATCTTGATCCAGATCACAAAGGACAATCGTACGGATGTCGGGCACCAAGGAGCGGGCCTGTTTCGCCAAGTCGAGCCCATCACCGGCGTCAAGCCTGGGGGTGACGATCAAGACCCCGGGCCTGTGGCGTTTGAGCCCCTCGATCGCTTCGGCGGCGGTGGTGACCATGAAGTCCACACGACGGCGGTTCTGAATCGATCGATACAGGCCATAGAGAAGCAGCTTGCGGGAGGAGGCAAAGCCCGCGCTGAGACGGATTTCGCTACTCAACAGCCATCCCATCGTGGATGCATGGATCCCGTTGAGCCTGGGCATATCGGTGACCAGATTCATACCGGAGGTATCGGCAAGCCAGTTATCAATTTACCGATGCTCGTGAATTCGAGAGCGTGCTGGCTTGATCTGCAAACACTTAAGTCACAACGCTCAGG
>Ga0310321_10069_pt1 | contig 17847 bp, 15 predicted proteins | sample LakEriER3TotalB7_FD_195535 | JGI IMG/M metagenome (GOLD analysis project Ga0310321, IMG submission 195535) | Enriched freshwater cyanobacterial communities from Lake Erie, Ohio, United States - ER36.Total.B7 (v2) (version 2) | ecosystem: Environmental > Aquatic > Freshwater > Lake | place: USA... | reverse complement strand
GGGAAGGGGGGGGGGCCGTGGTCATCGACCTTGGGGGCTCCGTGGTCATCGACGTTGATGGCGATGTGGTCGGCACCGTTCTCGAGGGACACCACCACGGGGGGGGAGCCGTACGCCAGGGCGTTGTCGATCAAGTTATTGAGGCTGCGCTGCAGCATGTGGCGATCCAGCCGCAGGCAGACCGGTGGGATCGTGATTTGAACGCGATCAGGGCCGTAGCTCTTGGCGAGCTTCCGGCAGAAGGCCTCCAAATTCACCTGGTGGTGGGGGGGGGGATCGGACGGTTGGATCGCAATCGCATCGAGATCCCGATCCAGGGCCAGCAGGGCATTCAGGTCAGCCTGGAGACCCGCCAGGGCGTCGGGGTCAAATCCTCCCCCGTGCTGGAGGGCCTCAACCCGCAGCTGCAAGCGCGTGAGCGGTCCCCGGATGTCATGGGCAATGCCATCGAGGCGCCTTTGGCGCGCTTCGCTCTTGCGGTTGAGCGTCTCGAGCAGCAGGTTGATGCGATGGCTCAGCAGCAGCAGCGGAGCGATGCCATGGCCAAGATCCAGGCGAACCCGATGGCGCACCAGCAGGGGGAGGGCCATCAGCAGTTCATTGAGGGGCTGCCAGAGCTGGCGCCAGAGGAAGAGCAGCAAGCCCAGCAGGATGCCGAAGCTGAAGCTCAAGCCAACCACCAAATCCCAATCCGGAGGGGCGTGGCCAAGGACATGGCGCAGCGCCAAGCCAGCCGCCACCACCACCACACCCAAGGCAATGCCAACCAAACAACTGACCAGCAGTTGTTTGCGGTCTTGGGCATTGAGGAGAACCGATCTCCTCATGGGCGGCCAAGGCCCCGGGCCGGGGCATCGATCTGGCAAGGGCGGTGCAGGGCGTAGCCCTGGCCCCTGACCGACTCGATCGTCAAGGAACCGTGGGACACCTCCTCCAACAGGCGCCGTAGTCGCCCCAACCGCACATCAATGCTGCGACTGGAATCCACGTGCACCTTGCTACCGATGGCATGGGCGAGTTGGCCGCGGGAAACAACATGACCAATGGCGCGGCACAACTCCAGGAGCAACCTGTTGTCGCCTGGGGTGAGGGAGACCGACGCACCACCGGCCATCTCCAGGCTGCATTGGTGGGGGGAAAAGCACACCTCCCCAAGATCGATCGATTGCTCATGCAGGAACGGCCCCTCCGCAAAAACCTTGCTGGCCCCAAGCAAATGCTCACAGCGCAAGAGTAATTCTTTGACAAGAAATGGCTTGACCAGATAGTCCTGGGCACCCATTTCCAAGCCAAGAATCCGATCCGCAGGACTACCCATCCCCGACAGGATCAACACCGGAAACGAATGGCCCAATCGGCGCAGCCCGCCTAGAACATCTTGACCTGTCTGCTTGGGCAAAACCTGGTCAAGAATCAACAGATCAGGGCGACCCCGGGATAACGAAGCCAGCATGGGGGAAGGATGGTGAAAAACATGCAGCTCCCATTTGCATGCCACCAGCTGGGGTGCCACCAAACGGCAAAGCTCAAGATCGTCCTCAACCCACCAAATCGTGGCGCCCGGATACCCAGAAGTGAAAGCACGGTACTGGTGGGGCCTCGCTACTTCGAGCTCCTTAACATCTGATTCTCTGGGCTCTTCTGATTCCCTAGGCCCTTCTGGAGCTTGCTGCTCAGGCACGATCTCCAAAGACAGCTTGATAAAAGCCTACGAAGCACCGGTCCTATTGGCGCCCTCAAGATGCCGCAGGATCACTCCAAAGATGGAGCAAGTCGTTCACAATGATGCCAATAGCTGAAGCTAATGGCGTTTGACTGATTGTGTCTTCGGGCATCTCGATCAGCGCCAACGATCGTCGAAGCCGATCTAGTACGGCAAGGCCCCATGCAGTTGACCCAAGACACCCGCCCCGGTGAGAAATTCCGTTGCGATCGCAATCACGAAGCCCAGCATGGCCAGGCGACCATTCCAAAGCTCAGCTTGCTCACTCCATCCCCACTTGATCTGACTGTTTGTTGTCACCATGGGTCCATCCTTGAAGAAAAACGTCTATCAATCCTTATGGGTTTCCCTGCAACGTGATCATGCGTGCCCGCATCTGCCGCAGGCTTGGGACTGGATCGACCTGGGGGGGCGGTGGGGGGAGCCTGCTGAAATTGGGGTACGAGATCCGCAAGGTTTGGTTGCCCATGGAATCCAAAGAGCAGGGGCTTCCCAACGGTCCAGACCTGCTCGCCGCAGAAAGACTGAGCCGCCAGGAAGGCAGTGGCCTGACCCCTGAGGCCCTTGGGGCCGAATGGCGCCTGGATCAACTGTGGGGCAAGCAACGCAACGCCCCGCCGATGGCCCCAGCCGCGGCCCTGCTTCGCAGCCTCCAAGCGACCCTGTCGATTCGCCCCGGCACCCAGCCAACCAGCTTGCGGATCCACAACAGCGTCCAACTCGGCGCGCTCAAGCTCCTTTTCGAAGGCCCTGGGCAGCTCACAGGCCGGCGCCCATTGCTGGTGTTCTGGTTTGAGCAGCTCGAGGTGCGACTGGGTCCCTGGCTCCTGATCCAGCGGGTCCTGCCCCAGCCAGCGGAAGCAAAACTTCCCTTCTTTGCCCTGATCGCCAGCGGCACGACCCGTGGGAGTTCCAGTGGCACTAACCGCGAGGAACGCTGGTTGGCAGCCCGGGGACGGGGCGGTGGCCTGGCCCTCTGGCGGAGCTGAAAGACCTACATCGAGTCGTATCCACCATATGGGTCGTACTCGTTCCAGCCCGGGCTTGCCTGGTCAAACAGCCCATAGCGAGCTGCTTCATCGTTGTCGCGGGTATTGCCCGTAGGCCGGGTGTTGCAACTGACCGCACCGCCAGGCAGGGTTTGGCAGTTATCAAAGACAACGCCGGCACGTCCCGGCATGGCGCAAGCCACCACCAGGCCCCCACTGGCAAGGGCCAACCGCAGTAAGCCAGTCCGCAGCAAGCCAGTCCGCAGCAAGCCAGTCCGTAGCAAACCCAATCCAATCCCAATCAACGGCCTATCAAGCAACACAAGATTCTCTCCCGATGGGGAGTTCTCCTGGGATGATGGCACCGACTTGAATCCGCAGCGATGTACACCGATTGGACTGCCGTGATCTTGCTGCTGCTCACAGCTGCTCCCTTGGCCGTCGTGGTGGCAACGGCCGGCTTTTTTATTTGGCGCCAGAAGAAAAACCAACAGCGTTGACCTCACGCTGGGGCTTGGGGGCGGATCGCTTGGGCAGTGGCCTGGGGAGCTGGCCCTGGAGCACATCAGCCGTTGTGATGGCTCCTGACACCAGGGAGACCTTGCCCTGGCCGAGGCATTCAAGACAGGTGCGGTAGCGCTGGTCGCTCAGCCGGAGCATGCCGCTCCCGCCACATTGGTGGCAACTTTGGCTGGCAGCTTGGGACGAAGGAGTCATCACGATTTATCGCCTCGCAATCGTTATGTTCTGACCAGTGTGGCTGGATTTGATCGCATTAACCTGGAAAACTTTCTTAAGCCTTAGGGCTCAAAAGCCAGCACGAATGCAGCGCTCAAGGTCCCTCCAGGTGAGTTCAGCCAGGAGGTCCTGGGCGCTCAACTGACTGCCCTTGGGCACGAGCCCCGCACTGGCTGCCATGGCACCAATCACGGCAGCAGCCGTGAAACCCCTGCTCCGATAACCCGCCAAGCCATCCGATCCCTCGCGCTTGCAGAGCCGGTGGCCCGAGCCATCTCGCCAAAGCGGCACGTGGCCATAGCGCGGCGGGCCCGCACCCAGTCGGGCCATGACCGCCACCTGGGCTGCCGTGGAGCTCCAGAGGTCATCGCCCCGAAGTACATCACTGATGCCCAGGGTTAATTCATCCACTGCTGTGGCGAGGTGATAGGCCAAAAATCCATCGGCGCGGCGGAGCACCACATCCCCCACAGCTTCGGGACCATCCACATCGCCAGCTCTTCCATAGCGCTCGCGCCACTGGAGACGACCACCGGGCACCCGCATGCGCCAACTGGGCAGCCGTTGCTCCACCACGCCCCAGCCATGGGAGGCCCCCAGGCAAAAGCCCGGATAGACCGGACTGGATCCATGGGGCGCGGAAATATCCGCCAGCAAGCGCCGACTGCAGCGGCAGGGGTAGAGCAGTCCTTCGCGCCGCAGGGCCGACAGCACCGTGGCGTACAGACCGCGCCGCTGGCTTTGCCAAATCACGGGTCCATCCCAATCGAGCCCAAGCCAGCGCAAATCAGCCTGGATCTCCTCCGCCGCCCCCCCTCGGTTACGCGGGGTATCGAGATCGTCGAGCCGCAGCAGCCATTCGCCACCGTGCAGGCGCGCCTCCAGCCAACTCAACAGGGCCGTGCGCAAATTGCCCCGGTGAAGGGCACCGGTGGGCGAGGGGGCAAAGCGTCCCCGATAGGTCTGCTCCCGTTGCGAGAGGCCAGCCTGGATCTGGGCCGCCACATGGCTTGGCAGGCTTGGCAGCAGAGAAGACAGGCCGGAAAACGACATCAAAAAGCGGCCCTATGGGGCCGCTGGGAACGAACATGTCCGGCTGCTAAGACCACAAGAGGGTCGCAGAGCAGAGCGGAGGGATCGTGGACTGGTCGCGAAGGATCAACCCTGAACGCGGTCTTTGAACATTTTGCCGGCGGTGAAAGCAGGCACGCGCTTGGCAGGGATCTTGATCTTTTCGCCGGTTTTAGGGTTCAAACCCTGACGGGCAGAACGCTCCCGGGGCTCAAAGGAACCGAAACCGAGGATCGAAACCTTTTTGCCTTCCACAACGGAATCAATGATGGTTTCGATGGCGGCATCGACGACTTGGGAGACATCGGTTTTGGTCAGCTCAGTGCGAGCAGCCACCAGATTGACGAGATCAGCTTTGTTCATAAGAGCGGGAAACTTGGGAATCGGCGGTCAAGTGGTTGAGTCTTAGCCGGGAAGCCAAAAGCTCCGACCAGCCGCGGTTCTCACCAATGGTATGGGCCTTCGCCGTTGTCTGCAACCCAAACCAATGCTGCCGCAGGGCTTCTGGTGATTATTTCCAGCAAAACAAGGCCTAAAAATCGCCGTCATTGATCTAAACGGACACCCCAGCCAAATCAACCAAGTCTAGTTGGGCCAAGGCTTTTGCCCCATCCATCACCAATTTCTCCCCCCGCAAAGCCCCGAGGCCCCCTCCGGTGGCAATCCACTGGGGACTTTGTAACGGCAACCAGTCCCTGAGGCGCTCCAGGCTCGCCAATTGGCGCGGCCAATGGAAGGTGCGCGCCGTGCGCAAGGGGGCGAGCTGGCCTGGAGCAACCGGCAGTAGCAATCGACCACAAAACAGTCCATCGAGGCCAACCGGATCGGCGGGGGAGCCAACGCAGACATGCACCACGATGGCCCCCGGAGTTGGGCCTGGCGTCCAGAGCATGCGCACCCCCGCCCCCAAGCAATGTTCCCCGGAGAAGCTGGTGAGTTGCTTGACCCCAGGCAGCAGATAGGCCTCCTGCTCCTGCACCAGCACCCGCCAGCCCAGGGCCTCCTGAAAACGGCGGCAGCGGCCATGGCCGTCACGGCTCGTCAGCACCAGGGTGCCTGGACCCACAGCGGCCGTGCGCTGCTCAAGCATGGCGAGATTCGCCTGGTTGAACGCGGGACAATCCACCAACACATCGCCATCGCTGCCCAGGGCTTCCGCTTCGAGCAACCAACTGCTCCCCCCTTGGCTTTCCCGACTCGGGGCAAACAGCCACAGTCCTGGCCGGATCGCTACCGGTGGCCGACCACCGTCAGAGGAAAGGGTTTGCACAGAAATGGAGGCTGAGCCACGTTCAGCTGCCTAGTTTGTGGGTGCCCAGGCCCAGCCTGTTGTCTTCGCTCCCCCCCATCCATCTCGGTCGCCCCTGGCCCCTGGGGGCCACCCCCACCCAGCGGGGGGTGAATTTCTCGGTCGTTGCCCCCCTGGCCACCCGGGTGGAACTCCTGTTGTTTGGTCACGGCGAGGCCGTGGAACCCCAGCGGGTGGTGGAGCTCGACCTGCACCACCGCACTGCCGACCACTGGCACGTGGAAGTGGAGGGCGTGGGCCTTGGCTGCTGCTACGGCTATCGGGTCTTTGGCCCCCTGCAGCCCGGAGGCCATGGATTCAACCCCTCCAAAGTGCTGCTCGACCCCTGCGCCCGGGCCATTGCTGGCTGGCAGGGCTACCAGAGGGGGGCGGCCGTGGGAGCAGCCCCAAACACGGGCTCCTGCCTCAAGGGCGTGGTCACGGATCGGGACCCTTTTGATTTCACCCGTGCCCCCCGACCTCGCCACAGCTGGCAAAAAACCCTGATTTATGAGTTGCACGTCGCCGGCTTCAGCCAGGGGGAGGGCTCCCCGGTGCCGCCGGAACGGCAAGGGACGCTCCTCGGACTCATCGACACGATTCCCTATCTCCAGGAGCTGGGGATCACCACCGTGGAGCTCCTGCCAGTGATGGCCTTCTGCCCCCACGATGCCCCACCTGGGCGGCAGAACTACTGGGGCTACAGCCCCCTGAGCTGGATGGCTCCCCACCCCGGCTACCTCGTCGGAGACGACCCCCTGACGGCGCGCCAACAGGTGCGCGACCTGGTAGCCGCCTGTCACCAGGCGGGGATCGAGGTGATCCTGGACGTGGTTTACAACCACACCACCGAGGGCAATCAAGCCGGCCCCACCCTGAGCTGGCGGGGCTTCTGCGACCCCCTTTACTACCAGCAGAACGCCAAGGGCGACTACCAGGATGTGAGTGGGTGCGGCAACACCATTGCCGCCAATCGCCCCCTGGTGCGGCGGCTCATCCTCGAATCCCTGCGCTGCTGGGCCACGGAGCTGGGAATTGATGGCTTCCGCTTCGACCTGGGCATCGCCCTGAGCCGCGGTGAAGAACTGGCTCCCCTCGATCACCCCCCGCTGTTTGAAGAGATGGAGGCCGATCCTGAGTTGGTCGACCTGAAATTGATCAGTGAGCCCTGGGACTGCGGCGGCCTCTACAAATTGGCCGACTTTCCTGCCCGCCGCGTGGCCACCTGGAACGGCCGCTTCCGAGACGACGTGCGCCGCTTCTGGAATGGCGACGACAAGACCTGCTGGGCGATGGGACAACGGCTGGCGGGCAGCCCCGACCTCTACACAAAATCACCGGCCCGGCCCGGCCAGTGCATCACCTTCCTCACCGCCCACGACGGCTTCACCCTGGCGGACTTGGTGAGCTTCAGCCGCAAACACAATCTCGCCAACGGGGAGGACAACCGCGACGGTGACAACCACAACAACAGCGGCCATTGGGGCGTGGAGGGACCCAGCAGTGATCCGGCTATCACCACCCTGCGCAACCGCCAGCAACGCAATCTGCTGAGCAGCTTGCTGCTCGCCCCTGGCGTGCCCATGCTGCTAATGGGCGATGAGGTGCGACGCAGCCAAGGAGGCAACAACAACTCTTGGTGCCAGAACAACCCCTTGGGTTGGATGCACTGGCAAGCCGACCAGGACGACGCCGCCCTGCGCACCTTCCTCCAGCGCCTGATCACGTTGCGCAGCCACCTGGCCGGACTGCTCAACCCGGAGCTCGCCCATCCCGAACAGGGAGCCAGCCAGGGCGCTGAACAGCCAGACTTTTGGCGCCAATGGCATGGCGTGGAGCTCAACAAACCCGACTGGGCCAGCTGGTCCCACACCCTGGCCTGGACCCTGAACCACCGCAGCCAGGGCCCGCTTCTTTGGTGCGGGATGAATGCCTACGGGAAGGCCATCCACTTCGACCTGCCGACCTGCCCGTCCGGGTGGCTGCGAGCCATCGACACCGGCCTGCCCGCCGGCGAAGACCTACCGGCCGAGCCCGAACCCTGGCACCCGCCCAGCGCACCGCTGGAAAGCCGCAGCCTGATGCTGTTGGTGGCCAGGCCGCTCCTGGAAGGAGCAACTCAAAAAGCGGGCGGCGGGAATCGAACCCGCATCATCAGCTTGGAAGGCTGAGGTTTTACCACTAAACTACGCCCGCAGCAGTGCAAACGTACCAATAAAGGTATGGCCTGCAAGCCCCTCGCGGCGAGATCCTCGACGCGAGCTGCAGCATTATGGCCTCCGCTTTACCCAAATTCAGGAGTTAGCCCCCCTTGGCCATCACAGATGCCGCCGACCTGCGGGGTTTTCGCCGCCAGCGCCTGCTCTGGTCCTATGGCCTCGGTGATGCCGGTACCGGCATGGCCGCATCGCTGATCGGCTTCTATCTGTTCATCTTCTATACCGCCGCCGCCGGCCTGCCGCCGTGGATGGCGGGCCTGGTGCTGATGATCGCCCGCCTGTGGGATGCCCTCAACGACCCCCTGATCGGCTGGCTCAGCGACAAAACCACCACCCGATGGGGCCCGCGGATCCCCTGGATCCTGGTCTGCGCCATTCCCTTGGGCGCCGCCATGGCAGCGATGTGGTGGCTGCCGCCCGGCCCCGTATGGGTGAAGTTTGCGGTGTTTGTGGCCATTTCGATCGTCGCCAACACCCTCTACACCTGCGTCAACCTTCCCTATGCCGCCCTCGCCGCCGAGCTCACCACCGACGAGGGGCTGCGGACCGGTCTCAACACGGTGCGGTTCACCGGTTCGATCCTGGCCAGCCTGCTGGGGATTGTGATTGGAGCCCTGCTGCTGGGCAACCACGACAACCCGGCCACCTATGGGCAGATGGGAATCCTTTCTGGCGTGGTGGTGGCCAGCGCCAGCCTGCTCTGCGGCTTGGGCCTCGCCCCCTCGGCCCGCAACTGCCAAAAGCCGGTCAGCCAGGCCGGCACCACCAGGCGACTGCTCAAGCGGGTGCGCCAAAACCGTCGTTTCATGATGGTTTTAGGGCTCTATCTCCTGCTCTGGTGCGCCCTGCAGATCATGCAAACCGCGGCACTGATCTACCTGCCCGTGGTGATGCACCTCCCAGAGGGCTGGAGCAATTGGATCCTGCTGCCCTTCCTGGTCAGCACCTTGGGCGGTCTTTGGGTGTGGAACGGGGTGGCCCAGAGCCATGGCCGCATCAGGGCCCTGCAATGGGGCGCAGGGCTTTGGATTTTGGCCTGCACCATGGCCATGCTCATCCCACCTCTTGATGCGGCGATCGCCCCCACGGGATCGGCCAGCAATGCCGTACGGCTGACCCTCTTGGTGCTCACCATTGTGGTGGCGGGTACCGGTGCCTCCACCGCCTACCTGATTCCCTGGGCCCTACTGCCCGATGCGATCGATGCCGATTCGGAAAAGCCCGCTGGCCAGTACAGCGCCTGGATGGTGCTCGCCCAAAAAATCTGTATCAGCCTGGCCCTGTTTTTCTTTGGCAACCTGATGAGCTTCAGCGGTTATGTGGCGGCCAAAGCCATGGAGCAACCCGACAGCGCCCTGATCGCCATTCGCTTGTGCATGGGCTTGATCCCCGCCATCCTGGTCGTACTGGGGCTGGTGGTGATGCGACGCTGGCCCGAGAAAGGCCTGCATCTCAGCCCCCACCTTTCGTAAGCCACCACCTTTCATGAGCCAAGTTTTGTCATGAGTGGTTTTTCCCGATCAACACGACGGATCCAAGCCCCCCGCTGGCTACGGCGCCTGGGAGCCAGCTTGCTGATCGGCGGCCAGGCCATGAGTGCCATGGCCAAAGGTCAGATCAACTTCAACGACCTCACCCTGCAATTGCAGGAAGCCGGCCCCGGCAGCTTCCTGATTGTGTTCATTACCGCGCTCGCCGCCGGCACCGTGTTCAACATCCAAGTGGCTGCGGAACTCACCAAGCAAGGGGCGGGCTCCACCGTGGGGGGCCTACTTGCCCTTGGCCTTTCCAGGGAGATTGCCCCCCTGCTCACCGCAACCCTGCTCACCGGCAAGGTGGCCACGGCCTACGCGGCCGAACTGGGCACCATGAAGGTGACCGAACAGATCGATGCCATCACCATGCTGCGCACCGACCCGGTGCAGTTTCTGGTGGTGCCAAGGGTGTTGGCCATGGTGGTGATGGCCCCTGTGCAGTGCCTGCTGTTTTTCTGGGTTGGGATTTGGTCGGGCCAGGTGAGCAGCACCTTGCTTTACAACATCCCGCCATCCGTGTTCTGGAACTCGGTACGCACCTGGATGGAGCCTGACGACCTGCCTTCGATGTTGCTCAAGGCTGTGGTCTTTGGGCTCCTGATTGCGGTGATTGCCTGCGGCTGGGGGCTCACCACCAAGGGAGGACCGAAGGAAGTGGGCACCACTACCACCGGGGCGGTGGTCATGATTTTGGTCACCGTTGCCCTGGTCGATGCCCTACTCACCAAGTTGCTGTTTGCCTAATGGAAGGTCGCCCCATGGATGATCCCCTGAGCCAGCCGGGCAGCCAGGGCGTCGTTCTTGCCCCGCGCTATGGCATGCCCATCGGTGTGGTGGTGCTGGGGCTGGGCTGCCTTGCCCTCCTGCCCCTGTGGGGCGGAGCCCTTTGGCTGGCCGGGGTCGTGGTTGTTCTCGGACTATTTTTACTTCTGCAAACAGCCCTTTTGCGCCTGGAATTCGCCCCCGATGCCTTGCTGGTTTGGCGCCAAACCAGCCTGCTGAGGCGCTTTCCCTACGCCGACTGGCTGGGTTGGAAACTGTTTTGGCCTGCAGTGCCCGTGCTGTTTTATTTCCGTGAACAGCGCAGCATTCACCTGCTTCCCGTGTTGTTTGATGCCACAAAACTGCAGGAACAACTAAGAATCCACACAAAAAATCTAGAAAAAACGAATTAGAAAGGAAAGCACAACTTCAACCCATTATCTAAGAATTAATCACAATCCCCACCAAGGCAAAGGTTCGGCTATCTCAGAAAAGTTTTCCCAATCAAGACGAGCGCAAAAGCTGAACTCTCACCAGACAATATGCAACACACACAAGAAGCCTAATCAGAAACACCGTATTTCCGAAAGACTTCAAACAAGCGTGAGTTCAAATTTCTTTTCTATTCTTGCTGAACCAGCGCCTCGGGATTTTCAATAGCCACGCGCAATTGTGCCGCCAAGGCACGACGCCCCACATCCATGAGACCAAGTTGGTTGCGCACGTTCTGAACCTGCTGCTCGGAAGCCTGAAGAGCTGCAATCAATTGCTTGGCCTGATCACTGAGATCGCCATAGCGGTATTCGCTCTCATTCAGCTTAACAATACTGTCATCATTCAAGGCATCAAAAGGGGCGTTTGATGAGGCCTGTTGGTCCGCCTGGGGTTGGAGGTCAGCCATGGTAGGGGAGAAAGAAAATAGATTAAGCAATAACGAAAATAATCAACCAGAAAATCAGGAAGACTGATCCGCCACATCTACCCTTGAAAGAATCGTTGAATCAATCCTGGTTTCTACAGCATTAAACAGTAGCTGAGACGAATTGATTGTGGCAAGCTTGGCCCCCTGAATCATGGCAAGATCTGATGCCCCCAAACGGTCTGCCCAAGAAGTATTCAATTGGACCTTGACCCCACCAGCAGCTTCAACCAAGCTGATATCAGAACGTTGCAAACCGGGTACGTTGAAGGCGATCTTGTCGTCGCTGCTGAAATCAAGGATGCGGTTAGGAGCAATTGCAGCACTAAACTTCCCAAATTCAGCATCAGCAAGAACAAAGATATCCGAACCGACACCACCAGAAAGCCTGTTGCCCAATCCACGAACCACAAGGATGTCATCACCTGCACCAGCAACCAAAGCATCGTTTTGGCCACCGATCAACAGGTCATTCCCGGAGTTACCGGTGAGCTGGGTAGAACCAAAGCCAAGACGAGCAATCATGGTGTCGTTGCCAACACCACCAACCAAGCGATCGCCGTCACCGGCGATCAGAAGGTCATCTCCAAAACCACCGAAGGCCTTGTCTGTGCGCTGATCGAGGGAACTGGACAGAAGGGTGATTGAATCACCACCACTTGACCCCTTGATCTGGAGGGGCACTGGGGAGGAGGCGGGAAGGGCTTGAATCTCAAGCTTTACAGGCGATGTTCCTGCAAAATCGATGACAGATTGGGCACTCGATGGTGACAGCGGCGTGATCTGCAAGGCAGACGTGGTCGAAGCCAGCACTGCATTGGCTGAATCCAGCCATTCAACCCGCAGGGACCCTTCAGCCAAAGCAGACGAAGTTGCAGTCAAGCTGGCGACGGCAGCACGCAGGAGGGGAATATCTGAACTGACGGAGAAAGTTTGTGGAAGCGAAAGCGTTGCTGTCCGTTTGTCGGCCGACAGGGTCCAGGGATAGCCAGAGGGAGGAGTCTGCCCAGCCATAGCAAAACCTGACCCATTTCCTGACTGACCTGCAGCAGAGCCAAGTGTGACCTTAAGGGACTTACCCTGGCTACCAGGATCCAACGCTATGGACGATGGGATAACCGAACCCTGACCACTGATGAGTGCTTTAAGGCCAGGATCGAGGTCTGATGCAATCGCTGCAAAGCGCAACTGAACTGAGGACTGATTGAGAGCACCCATGCTATCTGCAGCCAAGGCGAGAACTTCACTTCGGCGACTGACGACCTGGCCATTGGTCAATTGAAGTTTGTCAAAGCCAAGCTCAAAGTCATTGACCTGAATTCTTGAACCGGGATTTCTGGGTGCCGAACCAGGTAGCAGCAATGAATCCCGTCCGGCACCTAGCCGACCTTCAACATCAAAGTTGCCATTGAGGAGGGAAAGTGGCTTGAGATCGATACTGTCATCGCCTGCTCCGGCATTGAAAACGAGGGAGTCAGAAATGATCAGCTCATCCGCTTGCGCAGTGGCTAGCAACGAGGTAAATGGTGTGGTGAATGGCAGTGCAACAGTAGGGCGGTCCAACAGCAGCACTTTTTGGCCCTGGGTGTCGATACGCAGGGGACTGCCGAAAGGAGACAGATCCAAGGCTCCCTGTCTAATGAAAGCATTGGCATCTGGAGAAATCAATACAGGCGAATTGGTTTGCTTTTCATATTCGGAAGAGCCAACTAGATTCCAGCTGAAATTAAATGGACCCAGAGCAAGAGGGGTTACATTAAAATCCAGCTTAAAAGTTGCTTGCTGCGCCGGATTAGCTGAAGAGAGAGTCAAAGAGCTTGGACCGGTTTCCCCTTGATCACTGTTGGTGATCGTGACTCCAGGCTGAGTTAAAGCAGTGGGGACGAAATCAAGAGAGGCTCCGTCGTAAGCAACCGTCGCAGAGAAACTGCCAGGAGGATTGCTACCTTCAAGAGGTAAATCTTGACTGTAAACAGCATTAAGAGTGATACTGGTATCGATTGTTGGAATAAAGGCCAGGGAAGCTGGCGTAATGATTAATGATTGGTCGGGTTGATCGCGCACTGCAAGGGATAAAGATGTAGTCGACGACAATGCTGCTGGATTTTGATCGGTTGCCCTGATCGTTACATCATAGCTAGCTTGCGTTTCAAAATCAGCGTTCCTCCTAAGTGATAGCTCGCCAGCTTGATTGATTGAGAACGCATTTGCATCCTTGCCCTCCAAGGCGAAGAAAACTGGCTCTGAATCATCAGGATTAAAGACTGAGAAGGATGTGGAGAAGGGTTTATTCTCAAGAATTGAAAAAGACTGCGGAGGTGACAGCCGGGGTGCATCATTCACCGCCGCCGTATTCACCTTGACCTGCACATCAGCAGCGGATGCCGCAACTCCATCCCACGCACGCACCGTAAACGCATTCAGCTCCCCATTCGCATCCCCTGCACCCTTCCACTGCACCTTCTCTCCACTGGAAATCAGCGTGGTCCCAGCAACAACAGCCGACCAGGCGCCAACTCCACCATTCGCTGCCGCATCCCACTTCTGCAGCGTTCCGCTGCTCACTCCCTGCACACGGAAACTCAAATTACTGCTATCGACATCTACTTCATTTGCTGCTCCCGCTAGATCCGCATAGCTGATCTCCTTGAAGACATCCTCCACTCCTCCTGCAATCGTCGCAACCGTCGTCAGTATTGGTGCATCATCTGCTCCACTCACCGTCACCGTGTAACCACGGGTGACGGCAGCTCCATCACCATCGCTCACCGAGAAATCAAACGTATCCGTTCCTTGCTCTGTCGCATCCAACGCCTCAATCGAACCGGCATTTTTTGCGTAGCTATACGCACCAGTACTGCTATTAACCGACAGCGTGCCGTAAACACCAACCTTCGTTGACACACCTCCAGAAACCGTACCGCCACTGATGCCGTAGGTGAGCGTCTCAACGTCCACATCACCACCCACCAAGCTGCCGGTCAGCCCCCCATCCGTCGTCGTCTCGCTCTGCCCAACCTCCGCGATCGTTCCCACAACCACAGGACCCAGTGTCGGCGCATCATCCGCTCCACTCACCGTCACCGTGTAACCACGGGTGACCACAGCTCCATCACCATCGCTAACCGAGAAATCAAACGTATCCGTTCCTTGCTCTGTCGCATCCAACGCCTCAATCGCACCGGCATTCTTTGCGTAGCTATACGCACGAGTACTGTTATTAACCGTCAGCGTGCCGTAACTACCAACCTTCGTTGACACACCTCCAGCAAACGTACCTCCACTGATGCCGTAGGTGAGCGTCTCAACGTCCACATCACCACCCACCAAGCTACCGGTCAGCCCTCCATCGGTCGTCGTCCCGGCCTGCCCATCCTCGCCAATCGTTCCCGCAACCACCACACCAAGGGTTGGTACGTCATTCAACGCCGCGACCACGATAGAGCGGGTATAGGACCTTGTATTACCGGTGCCATCGTTAGTCGTGGCCTTCAGAGTAAACGGGTATGAGCCATTGAAATTCTCACCAAGTTGGCCAGAAATTGAGGCTTGGCCACCTGTCGTCGTCAGAGATAAACCTTGGGGCAATCCAATTGCATTCCATGTCAATGCAACGTTCAAGTCTGTTTTTGCAGGCAAGAGGACAGGTGCCAGGGGCTGATCCTCGTTCCCCTGGAACGTTTCTGGCACCCCAGAGATAGCTATTAGCTTCTGAAGAGCAAGCTGGTAGGCAGATGCTGCACCAGCATTCTCGATTTTGAGGGTGTATTCACCCGGCGCCAAGCCTGTGATGGGGACGCTAGACTTAAGGCCATCGACAAGTGCATTCTCGCCAATGCCGACGACTCCTGGGTCTACAGATGTGCCGATTTTGCCGTAAGCCAAAACGCTTGGGCTGGCAAGAAGCTGAGCTTCAGTATTTAAGGCTGCATCAAAGGAACTGCCAGTGAAGAGTGCATAGGTGCCACCAATAGCCCCACCAGAATAATCCTGAAGCCAAAGCGCATCAAAAACCTGACCGCTGGAAACAGTGAACGAGACATAGTCGACAGTGTCAGACGTGCCCCCAATCGAATTAACGAAAGTGGCCCCTGCAGCGGTTACATCTACATAGGAAGGGTACGCGGAAGAATCAGAATATTCAACAGCCTGTGCATACCCAACATCCCCCTCAAGGACGTCCAAATCAATCGGAACCGAGGAAGAGGGTAGAGAAAACTCCAGAATTGGGGCAGGCAAGGAGGTCAGGCTAGGGAAAACGCCCGTAAAACTTGCCGCCGAAGCACTAATTTGATACTTATTGTCTGATAATTTGCTGATTGTGGGCAATCCAAGAGGATACAGTCCCGAGTAGGCCGAGGTGTTGGTTAAGACCGGCTGAAGCCCCGCAATTAACGGTTTAACCTGGAATGAGATGCCACTGGTTTCGTTAACAGCTGGCAGTGGTGTGCCGCCATAAATCACCTGGAAGGTGGTGATACCGCCAGAGGTGGAGACAGGCTTGATTTCAAGCAGCTGCTGGGGATAGGTAGCTTGAAGCAACTGAGCAGCCGTTGGCATTGCGGGAATCTCGTTAGCGCACTTCGACCCATGTTAGCGGATTTCGCCTCAAAACCCCTCCCAACCTGGGGCAAAATCGCTGCTATGGCCCACCACTACCCACATGGGCAGACCTGATCAGATCGTCGAGGAACTAGCGGGCATCAGCTCGGAGATCACCCCGCGCACCTGATCTGCCAAGGCCATTCGGCCTGTTGGATCCAGGCTGCCAAGGGTCTGGCCCTGGGGAATCAGGGTTGAGCTGGCGCTAATGGCCTTGTTGATCAAGGCATCACCGCTGAAGCTGCTGCCAAACAGCTGACGGATCAGCATCAGACCGTCCCCAAGAGCTGTTGTACGACCGTCTCGATCAATATCCAACAGCCCCTGATCGAACCCCTCCTGGATGTAGGCGTGGATGTCGGCAGTGCTGCGGGTGGCTTTTGATGAGATCGCCTTGGCCGTTAGGGCATCCCCCGAGAAAGTGGGGCCAAACAACTTGCGGATCACCATCAAGCCATCGCCGAGGGCGGTCACCTTGCCATCACCATCCACATCCAGGGTCCAGCTGGATACGGGAGTGATCCGAATGGCCTGGGGCAAAGCCCAGCTACTGGCCTGGGGAGCGACCAACGGATTGCCAACCCCATCTATGAAATGGCCCTGTCCAGCCAGACCGAGCACCTGCAACAGCGCCACATCCGGGGGGGTATTGCCGGTGAGCAGGTCAAAACTCTGGGTGCTACTAGTCTGTGGGGTTGCATTGGCGGGAGCGACCCAAGCGGCGTTGAGCCCCTGGGAGAGCTGGAGCACCGGAACTGAACCAGGGCTATCTGCCTGCCAACCCACCGGCTCATTGAATTGCAGGCTCAGGCGCAGGGTTCGATTGGGCCCGTACGTTCCCCCTGGCGCAGTGAGCTGTTGCAGTTGCGGTGCCACCGCATCCACGGCCACGGAAGCATCAAAGCCAGGAACCAACAAAGGAGCAGCATTGCCTGCCTGATCGGTGATTGCGGCCCCTAACGGCAAGGCCAACGACGCACCAGCCGCGATCAACAGGTCGGTGGACTGGTCGCCGTTTTGGGGTGTGTAGCTGAAGGCGAGGAGGCCCTGGCCAGGGGTGGAACGCCCAGGATCGTAACTCGCTTTCAACCCATTCGACAGCGGCAAGACCGGAACGCCTGAGACCTTCAGAGGTTCATCAAAAGCCAGCTGAAAGGTCATCGACCGACCGGGGCCATAGGTGCCATCGGCGGGCAGACCAACCAGCTGGGCCAGGGCAGGGGTTTGGTCATCCCTCAGGCCGATAGAGATCCCAGCGGAATGGAACACACGGTTCCGTTCAAGAGCAGTGCCCGTCAGCGCTGTCACCCCCGCCGCCGAGATCCCACCGCTGGTTCTCTCATCCAGCAGCAAGAGATCCGAGGCGGACACCGTGGCGTCGGTAACGATCACCGCTTCATTGCCCAGCCCCGTGATCTCAACCGCAGGTGCCGCGTACACCGCCTTCACATCAGCGGCATTGCCCGTAATCGTCTCAACGCTCGTCGCATTGATCAGGCCGCTCGTCGCCGTATTGATCGCCTTCAGGTCAGCAGCCAATCCACCAGTGCCGCCCAGCATTACCGCTTCATTGCCCAGCCCCGTGATCTGACCTGCTGTCGCGGCGCCATAAACCGTGGCCACATCAAATGCACTGCCCGTCAGCGTTGTCACGCTCGTCGCATTAATGGCTACTGAGCTCTTGCCATTCACCGTCGTCAGTGCAGCCGCATCAACGCTGGTGTCAGTCAGGCTGATGGTGTACGCATTCTCCTCGCCAGCACGCAACGTCGACAGCGTCGCAAGACCACCTTCTGTGATTGTCGCTGTCACCACTCCACTGGTCGCGCCTGACACCGTGTTCGCATCAGCAACACTGCTGCTTCCGCCCAGCGTCACCGCTTCATTGCCCAGCCCCGTGATCTCAACCGCAGGTGCCGCGTACACCGCCTTCACATCAGCGGCATTGCCCGTAATCGTCTCAACGCTCGTCGCATTGATCAGGCCGCTCGTCGCCGTATT
>Ga0310321_10067_pt1 | contig 17915 bp, 15 predicted proteins | sample LakEriER3TotalB7_FD_195535 | JGI IMG/M metagenome (GOLD analysis project Ga0310321, IMG submission 195535) | Enriched freshwater cyanobacterial communities from Lake Erie, Ohio, United States - ER36.Total.B7 (v2) (version 2) | ecosystem: Environmental > Aquatic > Freshwater > Lake | place: USA... | reverse complement strand
GCTCACACACAATGTTAGCTAGATTGAAAGTTGATTAATTATTTGCCTTGATTGAGCGTTATACCCTGCCAGAGATGGGCAGCATCTGGACGGAAGAAGCAAAATTTCAATCCTGGCTGGATGTGGAAATAGCTGCCTGCGAAGCTCAAGCCCAGCTGGGAATGGTGCCGGCGGAGGCATTGGCAGAAATTAAAAAGAAATCGGCTTTCAAACAAGAGCGAATTCTTGAAATAGAAGCTGAAGTGCGTCACGACGTAATCGCCTTTTTAACCAATGTGAACGAAAACGTGGGGGATGCCGGAAGGTATATCCACGTGGGCATGACCAGCTCCGATGTTCTTGATACCGGCCTTGCCTTGCAACTCAAAGCCTCGGTGGCACTGCTGCGCCAGGAACTAAACAAGCTCGCCGATGCAATTCGCCAGCAAGCGCGCACCCATAAAAACACCGTGATGATCGGCCGCTCCCATGCAATTCACGGCGAACCGATCACCTTTGGTTTCAAGCTGGCCGGCTGGCTGGCGGAAACCGAACGCAACCAGGAGCGGCTCGAAAGGCTGGAGCAGGTGGTGGCCGTAGGCCAGATCAGTGGTGCCATGGGCACCTACGCCAACACAAACCCCGAAGTGGAGGCGATCGCCTGCAAGCGGCTCGGCCTCAGCCCAGATATCGCCAGCACCCAGGTGATCGGCCGCGACCGCCACGCTGAATATGTGCAAACCCTTGCCCTAGTGGGCACCTCCCTGGAACGGTTCTCTACAGAAATCCGCAACCTGCAACGCAGCGATGTGTTGGAAGTAGAGGAGGAATTTGCCAAGGGGCAAAAGGGCAGTTCGGCAATGCCCCATAAACGCAATCCAATTCGCAGCGAACGGATAAGTGGTTTAGCCAGGGTGCTGCGCAGCTACACAGTGGCAGCTCTCGAGAACGTGGCCCTTTGGCATGAACGTGACATCAGCCACAGTTCAGTGGAGCGGATGATGCTGCCAGATGTGAGCGTTACGCTCCATTTCATCCTGCGGGAGATGACAAAAGTGATTGCTGGCCTACAGGTGTATCCAGCCAATATGAACCGTAATCTTAATATTTATGGCGGCGTAGTTTTTAGCCAACGGGTGCTGCTGGCCCTAGTAGAAAAAGGCATAAATCGAGAAGAAGCTTACAGGTTGGTTCAGGGCCATGCCCACAGGGCATGGAATGTGGAGGGGGGCAATTTCCGCGCCAATCTCGAGGCTGATCCAGCGATTAGTAACAGCCTAAATGCCAGCCAATTAGCAGAATGTTTCAGCACAGAATTACATCAAGCCCAGCTGGATACGATCTATAAACGACTCGATATCTAAGCGTTAAGCATCCAGCAGTGATGCCCTCAGGGTGGCTGGATTAAGGGAGTCGTCGATAACACCAGGCAGCTCTTCTTTAACAGGGAAACGGTTGATCATCTGCAGGGCGCGGCGGCCGTTGCGCCTCAGCTCCTCACTCACTGCAGGGCAATAGGGCAACTGGGCGAGTAGATCCACCGTGCGGCGCATCAAACGCACCACATCCCCTTCATCCAAGGAGGTGTTGGATATCAAATCACTCCAACTTTCGCCATCGGCCCAGGCCTTCACTAACCCCATCAAATCTGGCTCCCACCAGAGGGGGAAAAGCACCCCATGCTGTTCCTGCAATCGATCTAATTCACGCCGCAAACCACGTAAATCGTGAAGTGCCTCCTCCGCTTTTACTGGAGCTGGATAGGCCGTCCATAGATCTGGGCGGCTTACTTCAGTTGAAATTGCCTCCAATACACAGGCAAGATCTGCTGGCTCAAGTTCGTCGCAATGGCCACTCATCAGCGCAAGGCCAAGCCACAACTCGTTATCCCCCCTCAATGCCGCCACAGTTCTACCGATTTCCGTGGGCTCGAGTTGATCAAGGCAGCCGAAATGCCGCAAGATTTCTATTAGTGAAAGGAAGGTTTCCCAGTGGCGATTAGCTCGGTGATGCAGTAGCTGCTGCCGTTCCGCAATCTCTTCCTCGAGCTCCTCCATGCGCCGACGCTGTTTTTTTAGTTGCTTCCGATCTCCCCAGCGGTGAGCCGGATGTAGTTCCAATTCCAACTCAAATGAATTAACAAGCTCTGCCTGATCTCGCACTTCACCAGCAAGATCGTATTGAGGGGTGTGCATGTCATGGCGGCGGGCCATGGCCGATACAGCGAGAGCCAACCCACCACTGTGCTGATCTCCATGACGTAATTCGCCACCTCTTTCAAGTTCAGGCACAGGGATGTTTTGAACCTGCAAACAACTCAATTCAGCGTGAATACAAACCACTGCATGGCATGGCACCACAATCCATACATTTTCATCGGTAAGGCAGATCAATAAAGGGAATTGGGCCGCCCCCTGCAATTTCTCAACGATCACTGCAGGTGAAACTCCACCGCGCAATTGAGGTGCCTTAAGGCTCACCAAAGTGCCTGGGCTTGCAAATTGCAACGCAAGGGTAAGTTCATGGGCAAGGGTTTCCTCTGCCTGCTGTTGCAAAATACGCAACAAACGCCTTTCTTCCCGCAAGCGATTGCGTTGTTTTTCATAATCTTCAAAATCTTCCCAAGGCACATCAGTAGAACTTTCGCCAAGCAGTTCCAATTGTTCCCGCAGGGCCGTAATACGCGATTGATCATCGGCAAGATCAAGGGTGGCTAGATAACGACCAAAACTGCGCTCAACTAATTCCTTCGCTTTAGGTAAGGCATAACGCTGCAAAAGATTAAGCACCATGCCATAACTAGGCGTGAACTGACTCACCAAGGGATCGGGAGGGCTGGTGGCAAGTTGACCTGCCTCCTTAACGCCCTCAAAGCGGCTTTGCATCGCCACCACATAACCCTGGATATCCAATCCCCTGCGGCCCGCTCTACCAGACATCTGCAGGAATTCGCTTGCCATTAAGGGCCTATGGCCATTCTCAGTGCGTTTCGATAATGAAGAAATCACAGTGGTGCGGGCAGGCATATTGATGCCAGCGGCCAGAGTTTCAGTGGCAAATACAACTTTCACAAGACCCTGCTGGAATAACTCCTCAATAAATTCTTTCCAAGCTGGCAAAACACCGGCATGATGAGATGCAACGCCACGTAATAAAGCTTCAACGTGATAGCCATCGCGAACTGCATCTGGGCTTTTCAACGCAAATGCTTCCAGCTGAGTGCGCAATTGAACAGCTTCGTGATCATTAACTAAGGATGCTTTAATTAAATCTCGAACGGCTTTATCACAGGCGCGGCGGCTGAATATAAAAACAATCGCTGGTAACATCTGGCGTTCAGCCAATTGCGCAACTACAAAACCCATGCTCGGAGCCTCTGGCTGAGGAGGCTTTGGGCTTTTGCCCTTGCGTTGGTGCCCCTTAGGAGCGCGCCATACTTTGCAATTGGGATGCAGGCCATTGCCCGCATCATTTAGCAATGGATGTAAACCCTTCACACTGCAAAAATTAAATTGCAGTGGCACAGGCCGGAAATCACTATGGATTAAATCTGTGGGGCCATGAACCTGCTCAATCCAATCTGTAAGTTGGCCCGCATTTGCAACAGTTGCAGAAAGAGCCACCAATTGAATCGCTGGCGGGCAATGAATAATTGATTCCTCCCATACGGTGCCGCGTTGAGAATCGTTCATGTAGTGGCATTCATCTAATACCACCGCCTCTACCCCTTCTAGGGGGTCATCGCTGTGGTCTATTTCCGCATAGAGCATGTTGCGGAAAATCTCAGTGGTCATCACCACAATTGGCGCTTCACGGTTAGCGGTGAGATCACCTGTCATTAGGCCCACCCTGTGGGCACCAAACTGCTCGCGAAAATCACGCAGTTTTTGGTTTGATAGGGCCTTCAACGGAGTGGTATAAAAAACTCTCTGGCCATGGGCCAAGGCACGATAAATGGCGTATTCACCAATCAAAGTTTTACCGGAACCGGTGGGAGCGCTCACTACAACTGAATGGCCATGGTTTAGAGCAGCGATCGCCTCCAACTGGAAATCATCCAAGGGGAAGCCAAAAAGCTGGCTCGGATCCAATGGAGTAGCAGGATTAGTGCTATCAGTCATCGTTGAACCCTATGGCTGAGCAGAAACCAGAACGACGCCGCAAACTGCGAACGTTTATTGCCAAAACTGCTGGCCACCTAGATACCCCTGATGGCAACAGTCTGCTAGACCTTGCGAGCAATGACACCCTTGGCCTAAGCAAAAGGCCAGAACTCATAGCTGCTGCCATCGCCAGCATCAGCAAAGGAGGTGTGGGTGCTGGTGCATCAAGGCTGGTGAGCGGCAGCCGCCCTGAACATGAACAACTGGAAATAGCACTTGCCAAATGGCTAAACCGTGAGCGGGTATTGCTTTTCCCCAGTGGCTTTCAAGCAAACATTGCAGCAGTAGCTGCCTTAGCTGATCGCCACAGCTTGGTATTTGCCGATCGCTTAATACACAATTCACTTTTGGTGGGCATTAGGGCAACAGGGGCAAAATTACAAAGGTTTAAACATAACAACCTTGAAGATCTACAGCAAAAATTAGCAAAAATCAGAGCTGTTGATGCTGATAAGAAATTAGTAGTTATTAGCGAAAGCCTATTCAGCATGGAAGGCAGTAGTCCGGATGTTAGAGCTTTAGCAACTCTCTGCATAAAATATAATGCAAAACTACTGCTCGATGAGGCCCATGCCCTTGGGATCATGGGCAAAGAAGGAAAGGGACTAGGCCATGGAATAGAGGGGATAACGCTGATAAGTGGAACCCTTGGAAAGGCATTTGCAAGCGGCGGTGCCTTCCTAGCTGCTGATAGCGCAGAAGCTGAAAAATTACTGCAAACCAGTGGAGCCTTTCGATACACCACCGCGCTAGCACCTTCATTAGCGGCGGCAGCAATGGAGGCCCTGGAACTAATGAAGGCGCCAGAAGCGGATCAGATAAGACAGCAATTAAATGCAAGCGCAAATGAATGGCGTAACACACTGGAGCAATATGGCTGGCCTCGTCCGCCTGGCAACGGCCCAATCATGGCAATCAAGCTGGCGGAGGATATAAAGGCGCTAGAAATGCAAAAAAAACTTGAGCAAGCGGGGATACTAGTGATTGCCATCAGGCCGCCAACGGTGCCAGAGGGCCAGGCGCAACTAAGGGTGAGCTTGCGGCCAAATCTGCCAAACAATTGCTTAGCAAGATTCATGGCCATATTAGGCAAGGGAGAAAAACAAGCATGAAAAGGCAATGGCAATTAATAGCCGTGCATGGTTGGGGAAGTGATCAACACTGCTGGCAAACATGGCGAGAACCATGTGAGAAAAGAGGCTGGCTGCTTGACTGCTTCGAACGTGGCTATGGAGAGAATAAGGAGCATATACCGCAATGGAATAGCAACTACAAGCATGCACTAGTTGTAAATTCTCTAGGACTTCATCTAACGCCAAATAACATATTAGCCAACGCAGAGGCTGTAATTTTATTGGCAAGTTTTGGCAAATTCATTCCGGAAGGAAGCGGCGGTAGGGCATTGGAAATCGCAATAAAAGGAATGGCACAAAAAATAAAAATGGGTAAATTAAAAGAATTATTTATTGAATTTAGAGAAAAGGTAGCAGCGCCGCAGCTAGTAGGTTATCTACCCGCAGGGGTGGAAGATCAGGAAATTTCTGAAATAGGCAAAATGAAGTTATTAAAAGACTTAGATTTACTAGCTAAATGCCAAGGAATACCAAAAAGCTTCCCACACAATTCAGCAGTATTAATAGTGGAGGCTGAAAAAGATCAAATTGTGCTCGAAGCAAGCAAGGCAGAAATGCGCAGAGAATTAAATAACGCAGAAATAATCAAACTGGATGGAATTGGCCATGGGCTATTAATGCCAACACTCACGCAAATTGTTCTGAATTGGCTGGAAAAGCAATAAACAATGAATATAAAACCCTGCCAAGCATTTGCAAGAGGCGCAAATATTTATGCAAAGAATGCAAAACTGCAACAGGCAGTAGCTTGGCGACTCGCTAGATACTGCAAAAATCTAGAAATACCTAAAGGACTTATATTGGATTTTGGAGCGGGAAGCGGGAACCTTGCCGCAACCCTAGAAAAACAAAAAAAGAGTTTGTCTGTGATACTAGTAGATGAGTGCAAGGAACTATTAGATCAATCAGAAGCAGCGAGTATGCGGAAATTGGAATGGGATTTGAACCAAGGAGTACCACCTGAGGCCATAGGTGCTGCATTAATAGCGAGCAGTTTTGCTTTGCATTGGTTGAAAGATCCCGTAGGGCAAATAAAGCATTGGGGAAAAGCAATAGCTCCAGGGGGCTGGCTAGCAATCACAGTTCCTATTCAAGGATGTTTTAAAAGCTGGCACAGAGCAGCCGAAATAGCAGGAGTGAAATACACAGGAATCACACTACCAATAGGGGCAGAATTAATTAAAAGCCTTAGGCAAGTTACTGAAATCAAAGAGCACAAAATACTTAGATATAGTAAGCAATATAACTCAGGGCTAGAATTTCTAAAGGAAATGAAGTGGATGGGAACAAATGGGGGCGCCACAGGCAAACTTAATCAAAGAGAAATAAGGAGATTAAATAATTACTGGCTAGAAAACCCAAAAAACGGTAGCGCAAAAGAAGGAGAACACAATAAATCAACAAAAATTACTATAAATTGGGATATATTGCTAATTATTGCCCAAAAATTATCAGAGAATAACTAGCATAATGAAAATACCTAACCGGCTTATTGTTGCAGGAACAGACACGAATGTAGGCAAAACAATTGTAAGCAGCTTATTAGTAGCAAAGCTAAATGCGCATTACTGGAAACCTATACAATGCGGGGAGCTAGATACAGGAGGAGATAGCGCCACTATTAAAAAACTAACCGGTATAGAAGAAAACAGGATTATACCTGAGGCCTATAGATTAAAGATGGCTGCATCACCAAACCAAGCTGCAGAAGCAGAAGGAATAACGATAGAAGACAAAAACTTAATATTACCAAGCCATGATGGCCCCCTTGTTGTTGAACTAGCAGGAGGTTTAATGGTGCCACTAAGAGATAACTGGCTACAGATTGATCAAATTAAAATATGGAATCTACCAGTAGTGCTTGTTGCACGCTCTGGACTTGGCACATTAAATCATACGCTGCTATCGCTAGAAGCAATGGAAAAAAGAAATATTCAGGTGCGTACAATTACACTTAATGGAGAGAGACATGAAAAAAACTATGGAACATTAAGGGAACTAGTTAACAAAAAGATAGATATAGAGGAATTAGATATCCAACCTATATAACTTAGTTTCACCCATTACATAAGCGCCATTAGGGGCTAAGGCGAAATTACTAACACCTCCTGGCACAGGTATAACAGCTAAAGGAGTACCATCCTTATCAAAGACCTCAAGCCCTGCGCCCGTACCTGTCCAGACCCTACCGAGTTGATCAACTTTAATACCATCAGGTATACCCTTTGTAACAACACAAAAAAGTGCTCTCTGGGTTGCAAAAATACCATCAGGCGAGGAAGTAATCAAAAAGCGATATATAGTGCGCGGCAGCGAACTATTAAGAGCACCATTGCCAGATATATAACCAGAATCAGTAACATAGAGATATTTAAAATCCAAACTGAATGCCAAACCATTGGGTTTAGCAAAACCATCAATCATTAAACGTTGGATACCGTTAGCAGGATGATAACGCCATACCCAATTACCTATAGATGGCTTTGGACGGAAACCCTGTTCATAGCCATATTGAGGATCAGTAAACCAAATTGAGGAATCAGGAGCCTGAACAACATCATTAGGGCTATTAAACTGATAAGCAGCATAAGCTGTTGTAAGCAATTTAACGTTGCCATTAAAAGGGTTGTACTCTGCTAAACCAGCTGGTTTAAATTTATTACCTTGCATAGTTACAACAATATTTCCGTTACTCAATCTAAAAGCACCATTTGCCATAGGTATAGAACTTGTAAGACCTAAATCACGGGTAGAACCATCTTGCAAATTAAAACTAGAAGCGACAACATATTGCGACCCGTCCGAACGATATAAACGATTAGAAGTAAAGAATAATTGATTTAATTCTGGAATGAAAACCGGACCTTCATGGGCAAGGGGCCTAGAATATACGGAAAGCAGCTTTAGTTTTGCATTAACTAAACTAGATTCCTGTGCAAAAGCAGTACCAGAAATAACAAAAAAGAACGCTATTAAAAAACGAATCGAAAACGCCATAATTAGAATTTAATAGAGTTTCAAAAGAAATTATAAGCCAGGACTAGATTGCATTATGCCACCATCAGCAAAAATTGAGGTAGCTGTTATGTAACTTGCGGCATCGCTTGCAAGAAAAGCAACAACCGCAGCGATCTCGTTGGGCTCAGCCATTCGCCCCATTGGGATAGCTGAATTGAGTTTAGCTAAAAGTTCAGGATTATTAATTGTCGGCGCATTAATAGGAGTATTAACAGCACCTGGGCCTACGTTAACAACGTTAATACCATGGGGAGCAAGTTCAACACCTGCTGTTCGTGCAAGCATGCGAATACCACCCTTTGCTAAACAGTAGGCTGTATTATTTGGCATGGGCCAGTCTTCGTGAACAGAGGAAATATTTATCACCCTACCTCCACCGCCCTGGGAAATCATCTGCTTTGCAGCAAATTGAGTGCCAAAAAAGCTACTCTTTAAATTAACGTTCAAAACTTTATCGTAATCATCTGGGGTGGTATCTAGTATAGAAGTACGAGTTTCAAGGCCAGCATTGTTAACCATTATATCTAGGCGGCCAAAAGATTTTACTGCAAGTTCAACGATACCCTGAAGCGCATCAAGGTCAGTAACATCAGCTTGAGCACCAATAGCAACTCCACCGCTTGCTGAGATCTCAGAGATGATGGACTCTGTTAATTCGGGGTGGGAGCGGTAATTAACTACTACACTGGCACCGCGGAGAGCGAGTTCTAAAGCTACAGCCTTACCAATACCACTATTAGCTCCAGTAACTATCGCAACCTTTCCTTTCAAAAATTGCTCAGACATTGTGAAGAATTATCAAGCCCACATATATTAGACGCAGAAACATGGAAGGGGATACAAAAAAGCAAAATATCACGAAATAGACACATTGCGAATAATCAATTGCATTGCAGCGGGAATTGATTAAAGTAGTTGAAAAGCTTGCCTTGCGATGCTTACAAAAACTAAAGAATCCCTACTTCTAGGCTCTATATTTTTGGTTCTAGCCTTTCTGGCGAACACTATTCAAAGTGTATTTGGTAAATTACTTGAGGCGCAACTAAGCGTTGAGATGTTTACCTGGGTTACATTTATAAGCGCCTTGATCATATTAATACCAATTGCTGCTGCAAGGCAATTTAGAGACCTAAAAACAGAAGTCATAAAAACACATCTTCTGAGAGGTGGAACTGGCATAGCAGGATTTCTCCTTTTTATAGCTGCTGCTCAGCTCACCAGCCTAATTAATGCAAATGTTTTATTAAATACAACTCCTATTTTCATACCAATACTAGCATTAATATTCCTGAAAACTAAAATTAATAGGCAACTATGGATAGCAATTGGGCTAGGTTTTGCAGGGATGATTGTAATAGTAAAACCAGACGCAACATTATTTACAAATCCTGGAAACATCCTAGGTCTAGCGGCAGGGTTTGTAACAGCAATTGAGTTTTTGGCAGTTAAAAAATTAGACGAAACCGACTCACCCATAACTCAAATGATTTATTTTCTACTAATTGGATCACTTTTATCAACAATATTAGTAGTGGGTAAATTACAGCCAATTAATCAAGAACAAGCATTAATAATGCTTGCAACAGGTGGTTGCCTTGTTTGTTTCCAATTTCTTTTAATTAAAGCATACACCTACGCAAAACCGCATGAAATAGGAGCATTCCAATATAGCTCAGTTGTATTTGCCGCTTTTCTAGGTTGGATTCTTTTCAAAGAGCAACTCGATCTTGGCACGATCATTGGAACAGTACTAATATGTGCTGGAGGTATATTAAGTATTTCAAAATTAACTGAGGAAAAGAAATCATGAGTAAAACCAAAAAAATAGTAAGCATATCGCAAACAACAATAAACCTACAAAAACAAATTAACTGGTATACATCAAACCTAGGATTTAAATGTATTTCAGAAACACGTATAGAGAACTCTTGGTTGGGAGAGCTTATCGGATGTCCGGGGGCGATAGTTAACAGAGCATACCTTCAAATAGGTGAGGAGTTTCTTGAGCTGTGGGAATTTGAGCAAGTTCCCACACAAAACAATGACAAAATAGTACCAACACTAATTCCGGAAGATTCTCAGAGCAATGATCTCTGGTTCCAACATATTTGCATTGTAGTTAGCAACCTTAATGACGCTTTTAATCAAGGGGCTTCTAATGCCACACAAATATCAAGATCGCCTGTAATCCTTCCTGAAACAAATAAAGAAGCAGCAAATATTGAGGCGGTAAAAATTAAAGATAGCGTGGGACATCCGCTGGAACTACTTAAATTTCCTCAAGACAAAGGGAGCCAAAGATGGCATAAAGCAAATTCCAAGCTATTCATGGGTATAGATCACACAGCGATCGGGGTTTCTGATACACAGAAAAGCATTGCCTTCTATAATGAACTCCTTGGAATGGAAATAGCAGGAAATGGGATAAACCACGGAAAAGAACAAGATCAACTAGATGGGCTAATTAATACTAAGGTGGTGATTACCAGCCTACGCGCAAATGACAATGGAATGGGAATTGAACTGCTAGATTATCAACTACCAAATCCAAATCGTAGAGAAAGATTAAATCCAAAGCCAACAGATCTAAGTGAATGGAGAACAATGCTATTAGTTGAAGACATAAAAAAAACTCATGAGAAATTAATGGAGATATGCTCACCGGAATCAATCGGGCCTATAGTATCAATACCTCCTGAGTATTGGGGAGGAACTCTCGCTTTTCAAGCACGCGATCCAGATGGCCATGCCTTGATACTTCTCAACTAATATTTAAATTAATCAAACATTAAAACCTAAATCAAATTAATGGATTACACAACAATTGCAACACTCTTGTTCCCAGATTCCAGTTCAACAATTGCAGCTTCTGGTTTGCTGGTTCTAAGGCTTACGATGTCTATTGCTTTCATACGCCATGGATGGCCAAAGATTAGGAATCTAAGCACCTGGGCGAAAGCAATGAATACACCATCTATTCTGTGTGGATTATCTGCATATTCGATGTGGCTGGGAGGGATCGCCTTGCTCCCTGGATTTCTAACCGGGCCAGCATCACTAGCAATTCTGGTTTCTATGGCATATGCAGTGATATTAGAGATATCTAAGGGATTTCCCTTCATCGCTCCAGACCCATTTCAAATTCCCCAAGGGGATTATGCTGGCCCGATGGGAGTGGGTGATCCACCAAGCTGGGAAAAAGCACTACTTTATGTAGTTATGGCAGCAATTTTGATATGTTGTGGTGGTGGGGCATTATCGCTTGATAATGAAATTCTAAAGCCAATTCTTTTAGGATTAGTATCCTGATTATAAATCTACAAACATAAATTTATACTTAATTATCCGGCTGCCCTGGAGAAGGACCGGCTGGCCCGAAGGTTCCTGTGTCCCCGTTAGCAAGGCCAGAACCGCTCATAATAAAAGCAATACAAGCTCCATCACTCCATGCGTCAGTATTTCCTGGGCCTGATTCTGCTTGGCGCGCTTTGCACTCCCAGCGCTAGGGCGGCAGAGCCAACGCTTTTGCAGCTCCTTGGAAGACCCTTGGGCGAGCACCCCCCCACCTTGATTAATCACGGCAATGGCCCCCTGCCCAGCGGAACATTTATTGCCCAAGACAAATCCAAGGGGGTTTCTTGGTTTCTCAACTTGGCTAAGGGCACAGCTAGAGCCGTGGAGTTGCCCTACGACAACGGCAACCATGAGTCGGCATTGAGTGCAGATGGCCTTACCTTGGCGAGCCCCCATTATGAAACCCTCGGCCCCGGTGATCCAGAAGGTGGTGGTTTTCACCCCGGTGCTGAGGTGTCTCTGGTGGATCTAAAAACCGGCCAAAGCAGAGTTTTAACGGCGGCAGCTAACCCCTTGGGACGACCAAAGCCCCATGGAGCCCAATGGCTTGCCAATGGAGACCTTGTTGTTACTACCCAACAGGCCAATGGATTGATCCGTTTCCCCAAGCCACTTAGCCCTGAGGCTGGTGTACCCCAAGTTTTGAACTTTGCCGATACCGCCTGCCATACCCCCCACCTAGTGGAGCAAATACCTAGTTCTAATTTGGTAGTTAGTGGTTGCCGCTGTACAAATCCGGGTGATAAGCCCAGCTGCGCAGGTGCTTTAGCCGTGGCAGACCTTGAAAGTGGCAGCACCAGGGTGCTGCCCGCTGGCCTTGGTGCCGAAGGAATCGCTGTTACTCCTCAGGGGGAAGTTTGGTTGGGGGGACTGCGGGGGAACGTGGTGAGTATCTATGGCTTTGTTCGTGGAGAACGGCGTTTGGATCAATTGAAGTTGTTGAAACAGATTTCCGTGCCCAAGCCCCTGCGGCTTGCCTATGAACCCAGCACTAATACCGTTGGTATAGTTAGTTATGAGCCAAAGGCGGGTGCTTCTGAGATAAATTTCCGCAGTTTTGATGCAAAAAATCACTCTCTTGTGGCCGCCACTGTGCTTAAGAGCTCTCTGCGGGGTCGGATCAATAGCCAAGGTCTAGCAGCAGCCAATGGTGTATTCATTACCGGTGGTTTTAATAATCAAACCATTGTTATTGTTGATCCCAAAACCCTTAAGGTGTCGGCCGAAATTCTGATGCCCCGTTGTTCTTTGCCAGCTGGATATAATTCACCAACCCCGATGACAGAGCAAGAGGCAATAAAGCAAAAACAGACAGGTGCTAACAATTGGAGTGGTGGTGTTTGTCCTGGCACTATGCGTAACCCCGATGATCGCCGTTTTGCGGTGTTGGATGGCTTCGCCTGGTCCCCCCAGGATCTTGATCCTTCCTAAATTGAATTTATTTGGATTTATTCAGCTAAATTACTTATCTAAAGCTAACGATCTTCCCCCTTGCTTATGTTTTCGCATAGGGCTGCTAATTGTTGGGTTAGTTCTTTCATGTTGCCGTAGCTGGCCACTGCCAGTTGTACCTCCATGGCGGTTTTTTCATGTTCGCAGATAAGAAGAGCTTCAGCGGTACCTTGCAAGCCTTCAACCTTGACAAGTACGCTGGGCGCCACCTGGGATGACCGAGCGGATCGCCAAGCGATCTGCTGTTACATGCTGTTCACAGAACGGGCTCTCAGGGTCGCGGAGATGTGTAGGTAAACATGAACATTTATTCACCAAACGCTGGATCTGAGCCAGTTAGACGAATAATACGTGTGCCATTATTTCCAACTGGACCGGCAAAAGAGCCAAGTATTGCAGGATTTATTGGAGAGCCACTAGTAGGAGCTATAGGTATGTTAGGTCTCCACTTCAATTCCAATGCGCCACCTGAACCAGATATGTAATCATAACTAACAGCAAACTCAAGCGTTAATTGTGGGTTTATTCCATAGTTAAGTTGAAGCTGACCGCCAGGAGATGAATCCCCAAATTGATCATATACATAATAGAAACGGGGCAGGAATACTACATTCTTTAAGCCTGTTGGCAAAGCAACTTGAACGTTAAATGGAGAGAGAACAGATTCCCCAGGGTTTGGATAACGTCTATTCCCTATTGGTGATGCAAAGGTGCTAACAAGCTGAAAATTAGGAGATGTGAGCTCAAAACCAACTCCAAGCTGCTGATAATAGTATCCAGACTGAAGAGCATTATCGTAACCAAAATTAAGGCCCCAAAAAGAATCGGAGCCCTTTAAAAGTTCGCGATAACCCACACGGACAGAATCTCCAACGGTTTGAATATAAGAACTATTGAGATCACTGGTTTCCAGGGGCCGCTGCTTAGCATAAATAGTATTATCAATAAAAAATTGTGATTTAGAGCCTACAACTACTGGAAAATAATGGTTATACTCAAAACGGTTGGAAGACTGAAGAGGAGCTACAAGAAACTTAAACGTATCGTTAGGTAGTACAAAATCAGTAAGCTCATATTTAGATTTAGCCAAAACATCAGGGATATAATCATCAGCATATGCCGGGATACTGGCTGAACAAATCAAAAAACAACTAAACCAAATGAACCGTGGGAACATGATAGAGGCTAGTTAGTGAAAGAGGAAACAGGCAATTTAACCTTAAACATATGAAATGGATATTGTATTTGGAGCTTACCTGTGGGGCTATTACCAGCAAAACGATTAATTTGAGATGAGGGAAAGAATAAAAATCCGTCTGGCCCCAAACGGGATGCATCTGGCCAAACCAAAATAGAAGATGGACCTTGAGCAATCAACTCAAAACTTCCATCTGGCTTGCGCCGATTAATACCACCTTTTTCAATATCACTGAAGTAAATAGATCCATCTTTTGTCATTGTCATACCAGCATTAAAAGGGCCAGGGCCCATATCTTCAATAGCGGCTGCCAATTTTGAATCCGATATGCTGAAATCAGTTAATAAGTTGGTGGGCAATCTAAATAGGCGAGGCCCTCCACTTGGTTGAAAATAAAAATACTTACCATCGGGGGAAACCTCCACAGGATTCACGCTCATATTACCATTTGGGAGCCTTCCTTTTACATTTAGATATGGCACACCATTAACAGTTAGCTTGAGTGCTTGGTTTGAACGTAACCTAACATCAGTTGAGAAAACCCTCCTTGCCTCTCCGGAATTGAGATTTAACACAATCAAAGCACCTAAAGACGAATCAGGGAGGAATGCAAAGCCATTTGATATGCGCACGTCATTAATAAACCCACCATCTGGAACAACGTTGGTATTGAAAGCATAAACCCTTTTAACTTTATTAGAAGCGATATCAATTTGCACAAGTTTAGCCTTACCTTTGATTGGTTTACCACCTACACCAGCCGGATCAACAACCCAAAGCTGATCATTAGCATCAGAAACAACTGAATTAATACCAATAAATTGGCTATCGCCGGAATTAGCAAAGCTATAGGAGTTCCATTCACCACCGGGATATGCTTTCAACTCTCCTCCAGGAAGAATTTCCGCAACAGACGGAGTTGGCTTTGTAAGATTTTGACGAGGAAAACTTGCAAAAATACGCCCCTTCGATGAAACAGTAACACCATTCCATGGCATAGATGGGGAGACCCCAACAATAGTAGCTTCAGGTAATTGTGGCCTGGAATACAAGGGAGTATAGAAAACTAAGATGCCAACGGCGCCGCACAAACCAATTAAAGGGGCAAAAGAAAGTGAGCGAACACGAACGACCATTAGAATAAAGAAATATTTAAGCTTTACAAACTTTAGCACCGCCTAAGCAATTGGGTCAACCAATTTCTCTATGAGTTGCTGAATTTCAATAGAAGACAAACATACATCAGATGGAAACCGCTTTACTAATGAGCCCTGCCTATCAATAAAAAACTTCTCGAAATTCCAAGTCACTGGTGCGGAATCATTGGTGAGCACCTTGAAAAGGGGATGAATATTAGGTGCAACACAACTAATCTTTGAAAAGAGCGGAATATTCAATCTAAATGTAGAAGCAAGAAATAGCACAACTTCATCAACACTCTTGGGCTCCTGAGCACCAAAATCATTACAAGGAAATGCAAGAATCTTTAGCCCCCTGGGCCCATAGAGCATATCAAGTAAACGCAATGAATCATACTGAACAGTGTAACGGCACTCACTTGCAACATTAATTATAAGAAGAGGTGAGCCCAAAAAACTGCTCATTGGAAGCAATGAACCATCAACAGCAGGAACAGAAACGGATGAGATGTTCATGGCAGAAACACTAGAATAAAGTGAATGGGAAAAAAGAATAAATAGTTAATCACCACTAAATCCCCAGCGATGCAATAGCATTCTCCTTACCATAGCTGTCCATCCGGTTTGATGGCTAGCACCAACACCGGTGCCATCATCACCATTAAAATATTCATGGAAGTTGTATAAATTCTCGGTATTAGTTAAGTTATCAAGGTATGAATTTGGCTTAATGAAAGGAGCTTTTTTATCTTCATCAGATTGAAACAGCGAGATCAATCTAGCCTCCAAATCATTCGCGATATGGCCAAGATGTAGATTACAGCCAGAAAAAGTGGGATATTCAATAAGAAAGTCGTCACCTAAAACTCGATGATATTCCCTTAGTGCTTCAATTAATAAGTAATTGATGGGCATCCAAACAGGGCCACGCCAATTTGAATTGCCTCCAAACATAGCAACAGGGCTATCAGCAGGTGAATACTGAAGAGATGCGGTAATCCCAGAAATAGTCATTGAGAAAGGATTTGATTCATGAAACTTAGAAAGGCTACGTATGCCATAATCAGATAGAAATTCAGATTCATCAAACAACCATCTGCACACTCTTCTAAGCCGATAAGGAGAAACCATCGCAAAAAGGTATCTACCAGTTGAGTAGCAACCAAGATGGGCAATAGAAAGGCTGTAATCATCAATACCGTGAACTTGTACATAGGACAAGATTGCATTATCCATGTTTAAATTCTTATCAACATCCAGATCACTACTGCTAAAAGATTGCACAGCCAGTAGGGGAATAATTCCAGTTAGTGACCTAACTCTTATATATTCAGCCGTTCCATCAGGCCTTCTTAAGAGATCATAGTAAAAACCATCTTGGCAATCCCAGTTCAAATAACCACGCTCTTCCTTACTATTGAGCGAGGATACGGAATGCATAAAGCTAATAACAAGCCGTTGAACCATTTCACCACTATATTCAGCACTACTGTTATGCAGCACATTTATAGCCCGTTGTTTTAAGGCAACTACTATCTTCAACATATAAATCGTAAGCAACCCCATCCAAGCTGTGCCATCAGCCTGCTCAATACGGCTTCCATCACTAAGTGGATATCTACGATCGAAAGGAGATATATTATCTAAACCAAGAAATCCACCATCAAATAAGTTGGAATCAGTGCGGGCATTACGATTACTCCACCATCCATATTCAAGCAATAATGTTTTTATCGATTCCTCCAGGAATCGATAATCAGGAATACCCGTGTGATTTCTATCAATAGTAAAAATTCTCCAAGTTGCCCATGAAGCAAGCGGTGGATCAACATCAGAAAATGCCCATTCATAGGCCGGAACCTGCGCCTTTGGCGACACATACCGAGATGTGCGCAAAATACCACTTTGATTCTTAGCAAATGCGGGATCTAAATCAGCAAAGGCCACAGCATGGAACATCAAATCCCACTTGCAAAAGTAAGGATATTCCCAGGCATCTGGCATAACAAAAATATCGTGGGCATGCAAATATTTCCAATTACGATAGTCACTTTGCCAACGAGATTTAGGGGGGGCTAGCTGACCTGGGTCACCTTTTAACCAACGGTATAAATTCAGCTCATAATACTTACAAGACCATAAAAGCCCAGAGGAAGCTGCCGCAAATAAGCTGAGATCTTCTCTTGATTTAAAATTCTTTATTCTTTGATATGATGCGTAGAAATCTTGTGCCTCCTCCTCTCTTCTCGCAAGAATCATTGAAGAATCAGAAAATGGGTTGGCATGAGATTTAGAGGATAATCTACAATTAATAACCCAGGTATCACCTGCTGAAATAGTATTTTCGCAAATCATTGCAGCCTTTGTACCTTCTAGCGCTGGATTAACTGCTTGCTTCTCTCCATTAACCAAGTAACGATGGAATGCATCTTTAGTATATGGCTCACCATCAGTAGTTCCAAATAAAAGCTCTTGATTA
>Ga0310321_10055_pt1 | contig 19639 bp, 14 predicted proteins | sample LakEriER3TotalB7_FD_195535 | JGI IMG/M metagenome (GOLD analysis project Ga0310321, IMG submission 195535) | Enriched freshwater cyanobacterial communities from Lake Erie, Ohio, United States - ER36.Total.B7 (v2) (version 2) | ecosystem: Environmental > Aquatic > Freshwater > Lake | place: USA... | reverse complement strand
TCTACAACAGCCGGTGGCCCCTTTTGGTGTGGGGTGGGGTGGTTTTGGGCGAAGGATCCTCTGCTGTGGGGGCCCGATAAAAACTTGCCGCTCACCAACCGCCCGGTGCTCTCACCACCCGCCATCCGCCCCCCCGGCCCGGGGGGGGGGGGGGGGGGCAACAGGGTGATCCGGTGCTGATCGCCCAGCTGGCGGCTCACCTCCTGCTTCACCACATCCATGGGCGGCAAGGGGGGCGGTAGAGAGGGCGGCAAGGCGGGCGCCGGTGGGGTTGGGGCTTCGCTGGCCTCGCTGCCAGGGGGGGCGGGTTTGCGTTGGCTCCAAAGCTCACCGAGCAGCTTGGCTCCGGTATTGGAGGCCACCAGCATCAGCGCTGGCCAATGGCTGGCGAGTTCGCGCAGCATCGCCACCCGGTTGGGATTGACATGGCCCACCACCACCTTCAGGGCCGCGGTGGCGGGCACCAATGCTTTGAGCTGATCCAGAAAGGGTGCCGCAAACGATTCCCCGGGGGGAAACAGCAGCACCGGTGGCACGGCCTGGCCCGCCGGCGTGACCCCTTCGCTGAACAGGAAGCTGTTGGCGCTGGTGCCCCGCTCGAGGCCGTACTCCAATTCGAAACGCAGGCGGTTGGGGCTCAGGCAGCGCAGGCAGATCAGCCCCGGCTCGATCGGCAGCACAACCACCCGGCGCCCAAGGGCGGCGGCGCGGGCTTCGGAAGCGAGCACGGCCATTAGTAGTGGTTGCCTACCTTGCGGTGGTGTACGGCGGTCGACGACTCGGTGTCGGAGACGTTGCCCTGCTCCACCTCGGCATAGATGATCCAGTGGTCGGGCCCTTCCAGCCGCTGAACCACGCGGCAGCCCAGGAAGGCCAGGGCATCCCCAAGCACGGGGCCACCGCTGGCAGCCCCATCGAGGGTGGTCACCCCGGCGAAACGGTCGGCGCCGGGGGGGAAGCGCTTGAGGAAATGGCGCATCAGGTCTTGGTGGTTGTCTTCCCGCAGGATGTTCAGCACGAAGCGGTCATCCACTTGCATCAGGGCCTCAATGGCCCGATCTTTGGCGACGGCCACGGTGATGCCAGGGGGATTGAAGCTGGCCTGACTGACCCAGCTGGCCACCATGGCGCTGCTGCGGGTGCCGTCGTCGTCGGTTTGGCGCGCCGTCACCACATACAGCCCGCCGGATAGGCGCCCAAGGGCCCGATCGAGATCGCCATCCAGGGCCTTCATGGCGGCAATGGTTTTGGCTTTGGTCAGCAATTGGCCCAGATCGGTGCCGGCTTCGTCGCAGCGTTGGTAGTCGCTGCCTGCGGGTACTTGGCGAATGCGGAGCGGTTCAAAGGCTTCTTTCTGACCCAGGCCGCGCAGTTGGGAGGCCACGGTGTCGATCGGTTCGTCATTGCCCCCAAAGGCGTCGTAGCAAGCCACCCATTGCTTGGGCTTGAGGGCGGCGAGCAAGGTGCCAACGGACGCTTGCATGTCGGCATCGGCCTTGGCCGGCCAGGTGGGCACCACCACGGCATCGGCCTCGCCAATTAAGGCGCTGAGTTCCTGGGCATCGGTGGCCCGCAGATCCACCAACTGCACCTGGGCCCCGGCCTTACTGATGCCGCGGGCGATGGCCTGGCTGAGGCGGTCGCAGAAACCGTATTGGCTCACGTAGCAAACGGCTGCGTAGCTCTCGCCTTTGCTGCGATCACTGCTCCAGGTTCGGTAGTCCTCCACCCATAGGCCCAGGTGATAGCGCAGTAGGGGGCCGTGGCCCACGGCAATGGTGTTGATCTCAGGCAGCCCATCCATGCGTTTGAGGGCCTGCAGCACGCTGCGGGCGTTGGGACCCATCAAACAGTCGTAGTAGAAGCGGTAGTCCGGGGCGATCGCCCCTGGATCGCTGTCAAACAGCTCATCGCTGCAGTAATGCAGGCCGAAGGCATCACAGGTGTAGAGGATGCCGGTGCCGTGGTCGAAGGAAAAGATGGTGTCGGGCCAGTGGAGATTTGGCGCGCTCAGAAACTCAAAGCGGTGCTCCACGCCGCTGTCTGGATTGACGCCCAGCTCCAGGGTGTCGCCGCTTTTCACCGCCCTCGATTGGAAGGGCCGGTGCACCTGGTCCTCCAGGAACTGGATGGCCACCTTGGAACCCACGATCTCAATGGCGGGGTTCAGGTCGATCAGATGGCCAATCAACCCCGAGTGGTCGGGTTCGGTGTGGGAAACGATCAGATAATCGATCGCCATCGGGTCGATCTGGCTTTGCAGAAGCGGTAGCCAGGTGGTTTCAAATTTGAGATGGCTGGTGTCGATCAGCGCTGTCTTGGCTCCCCTGATCAAAAAGGCGTTGTAGGTGGTGCCGTTGCGCAGGCCAAATTCGATGTCGAAGCGGCTGCGGTCCCAGTCGAGGGAGCGGATTGTGGTGGTGTCGGTGGCAATCGACTCGCACTGAAGGCCCAGGCGCGGGCTAGGGACTTGCGGGTTTGGGTTGGCGCTGGCCATGGCACCCCATCAGGGACCCTGACTGTAGGTAGGACCGGTGCTGGGTTGGTACAAAAAAGCCCGGCTCCATGGCCGGGCTCGGACTCTCGTGTCTCAGCTGTTCAGGGTTCTGGATCGGCGTTGAGGGGAGCTCAGCCTTCGACCTGCACCTGAACGGTGGTGAGGGTTTGGGCTTTGGCGGCGCTCACCGTGAGGAGGCCGTCGCGGTAGTGGGCCTCGATGGCATCGCGGTTGATGCCAGCGGGGAAGCGGAAGCTGCGGCTCCAGGTGCCATAGCGGAACTCACTGAGCAAGGGGCTCGAGTCGCCAGGGGCGGGTTCGGCCTGGGGGTTGGGGCGTTCGGCACTGATCACCAGGGAGCGATCGGTGGCTTTGACATCGATGCTGGATTTGTCGACGCCGGGCAGCTCGAGGGCAATGGTGTAGGCCTCGGCTGTTTCCCGCACTTCGGCGCTGGGCACGCGCTCGGCCGTTTGCAATTGCTGCTCGAGTTTGCGGAATAGATCCGACTGCAGTTGATCGAAAGAGGATTGGCGCAGGGTCAGCATGGTGAGAACTCCGGTTGGAAGTTGCGGGAGTCACCCGCAATGCCAATGTGCTGCGGCTTTTGGATGGCGTGCAGGGCGAGAACCGGCCGTTTTGGTACGGCCCTTACGGCTGAGTTCGGTTGCTACGACAGGGATGGAGGGAGAACCGAAGGGAGCTCTGCTTGGCCCCTGACTGGACCTATAGCCACCACCAGCTGCTGAAGCAGGCGGCTTGGCCGCAGGCTTGGCCCGCTGGCTCTACGAGGGTCCAGAGGCGGGCGTTGTTGATCTGGAAGCGGCGGCCATGGCGGTTGATGCGGATGCCGCGGTACCCCTTGAAGGAGGTTTCTTGTTGGGCTGCGGTCAGGGCGGTTTGGCGGCTCGCTCGCTCGCTGGGCTCGGCGGTGAGCTGGGAGGGCATCCCCACCATCTCGGTCCAGGTGCGGCCCCAGAGGGTGAGGGCGGCCCGATTGGCATAGATCAGCTTTGGCCCGTCGCCTTGATCGAGGGGGCTGCCGTCATGGGCCAGCACCACAATTGGGGCGGCAAAGAGCTCCTTGGCCCATTGCTCGCCGTTGGCATCGCCGGCGAGCCCGGTGACGAGAGGTTGCCCGAAGCCTGTCCGGTAGGAGCTGATGAGTCGCGATGCGATCGCTTGCGCGTCGCCAGTCAGCCAGGGCTCAGGCCCCATCAGCTCGGGCTGTCGTCGTCAGCACCAGTGCCATTCCCCGTGCCCATGGCCTTGGCCATGGCCATGGTGGCCATGAGCTGGCCGTGGCCCTTGAGCTTGTCAAGAAAGCGGCCATTGGCCTCCGGGAAGCGCCCGTCTTCCGCGAGGGGGATGGGGCCGGCCGCATCGAGGCCCGTATCGCCTTCCATGGCTGGCGCGATCACCACCAGCTCCGGATCAAGGGCTGCCCCATAACGCCACCACCGGTTCGGATCCTTGATGGCGGGATGCACCGGTTGGGGGGTCTCTGGGGCGTCCGCTATGGCTCCTTTTTTGGCGGCAGCCTTCTTGGCCAGGGCTTGCTTCGCCAAGGCCTGGCGGCGGCGCACGGCGAGATCGGCCAGCAGTTGGGCCCGGGTGCGTCCCCGCATTTGGAACAGCACGAAGGGGTCTTCGCTGAAGCGATCGCCCATCAGGTAGTAGACGGCGCTGATGTGCTTGCAGGGGTTGGCCTTATCCGGGCAGCTGCATTCACTGCGCACCTCTTGCAACTTGAACGGAAACAGCCGTTTGCCGCTCGCGGCGAAGGCCCGTTCGATGTCTTGGGGCATCACCCCCGCCAGTAGTTGGGCCGACCAACGGGCCTTTTGGGTGAGGGCGTCAAGCACGTAGCCCCAGTCGTCGTCGTTGAGCACATCGAGCCAGAGCTTCACCTTGTAGGGATCGGGGTCGGTGCCCTGCACCCGCGCATGCACCCGGCGCCCTTCAAACCGAATCGAGGTGACGTTGCCGGACCGGGCGTAATCCCAGGCGCGTTCTAGCCGTTTTTTGAAGTGGTAGCCATTGATCAGCTCCATCCACTGCTCGACCCACCAGGGCTGCTGGCCCAGGCCCTGGTCGCCCAATTGGGTGGTGATCGGGTTGGAGAGGCTGTTCATGGAAAGGGCGCGAGACAGGTGGGGGTCATGGCCTAGTCCTCTTCGAGGGCGACCAGGTCGCGCAGTTGGCTCACTTCCAGGCCGCCGAGCCACTCCTCTCCCGAGCCCACGATTTCAGCAGCGAGCTTGGATTTTTCGCGGATCATGCGGTCGATCTTCTCTTCGACCGAACCGCTGGTGATGAATTTGTGCACCATCACCCGATTTTGTTGGCCAATCCGGTAGGCCCGGTCGGTGGCCTGGTTTTCCACGGCGGGGTTCCACCAGCGATCGATGTGGAACACATGGCTGGCCCGGGTGAGGTTGAGGCCCACGCCACCGGCCTTGAGCGACAGCAGGAACAGCTGGGGGCCGCGGGGGTCATCCTGGAAGCGATCGACCATGGCCTGGCGCTCGTTTTTGCTGGTGCTGCCGTAGAGGAACGGCACCTCCTGGCGCCACTTGCGCTCCAGGTAGGCCTTGAGCAGGTGGCCCCATTCGGCGAATTGGGTGAACAGCAGGGCCCGATCCCCCGCCTCGATCACCTCTTCGAGAATTTCCTCCAGCCGCTGCACCTTGGCGCTGCGACTGGAAAAGCCGATGGCGCTATGGGCGGCAGCGTCGGCGTCTTCCTTGAGGGCGAGGGCGGGATGGTTGCAGATTTGTTTGAGCTTGGTGAGCAAGGCCAGCACCTGGCCATGTTTTTGACCCAGGGGTGCCCGGGCAATCGCATCGAGGCTGGCTTCGACCGTCTTGTTGTAGAGCTTTTTCTGCTCGGGGCTGAGGCCCACCCATTCGCTCAATTCCACCTTCTCGGGCAGGTCGGAAATGATCGATTTGTCGGTTTTGAGACGCCGCAGGATGAAGGGCCCCACCCGGGCCTTGAGGTCGCGCAGGGAGGCCATATCGCCATAGCGCTCAATGGGCAGGCGATAGCGCTGGCGGAAGAACGGTTCATCGCCCAGAACCTTGGGATTGAGGAAATCCATCAGGGCCCAGAGCTCGCTGACGCGGTTCTCCACCGGGGTGCCGGTGAGGGCAATCCGAAAACGGCTGAGTTTGCCGGGCCGGGCGAGATCCCTCGCGGCCATGGATTGCTTGGCGGTTGGGGTCTTGATGGCCTGGGCTTCATCAATCACCACCCCCTGCCAATCAACGCTTTCGAGCAGCTCGCTATCGCGCTGCAGTAGGCCGTAGCTGGTGAGCATCAGATCCACACCTTTCAGGGCTTTTTTGAGCGCTTCTGGGCTGGAGGGCCGCCTCGGGCCGTAGTGCTCGTGCACGCCGAGTTCGGGGGTGAAGCCCGCCGCTTCCCGTTTCCAGTTGGTGAGTACGGAGGTGGGAGCCACCAACAACACCGGCCGTTTGAGTTCGTCTTCGGCCTTGAGGTGCTGCAGGAAGGCCAGCAGTTGGATGGTTTTGCCCAGGCCCATGTCATCGGCCAGGCAGGCTCCCTGATCAAAGCGGTGCAGGAAGGCCAGCCAGCCCAGGCCCCGCTCCTGGTAGGGCCGCAATTGGCCGGAAAAGCCTTCGGGTGCGGGTAGGGGGTCAGGGGCTTTTTGCTGGTGGTACTGCTCCAGCACGGCCTGGAGGCGGGGGCCGCCTTCAAAGCGGTGCACCGGCAGGCGCATCAGGGTGTCGCCACCGGTGGCGGTGAGCCGCAGGGCGTCATCGAGGCTCAGGCCAGGTTTGGCGCTGCAGAAGCGCTCGGCATATTTGAGGTCGGCGGGCCGCAGTTCGATCCAGGCCCCTTTGTGTTGCACCAGGGGGCTGCGCTTGGCCGAGAGCCGCTCGAGGTCCTTGAGGCTCAAGGTGACGCCGCCGATCATGAACTCCCACTTCCAATCCAGGCTTTCGCCGAGGGTGAAACCGCGGGATTTGGTGGGCAGTTCGGCTTCGATGGCCAGGCCCAGGCGACTGGCCAGGCCGCCGCTGAGGCTGGGGGGCAGCACCACACCCACGCCCACGTCCCGGAGTTGGCTGGCGGCGGTGCGCACCAGCACAAAGGCTTCAGCTGGGGTGAGTTGCATGGCCTCCGGGGTGGAGGCATCAATCCCCCGGGCAATCGGTTCAAACACCGTGAGGGCCCGGCCCATGCCTTCGAGAAACAGTTCGCTGGGGATGGCTACGGCTACTTCACCCATTTGCAGGCCCCGATCTCCCACCGCCCAAACGGCACTGGCTGGCACCCGCAGGCTGGGATCGGCTTCGGCTTGCAGGCCAAAGCGCAACTCCCAGAGCTCTTCGCCTTCAGCCGGGGTGAACAGTTCGAGATAGGCCCTGGCGGGGGCCACCTTGCCGGCCACCGCTTCGCGCCAATGGTGGGTGGCGATGGCAAGACGCTCGCTGTCTTCTTCGCTGAGGCTGAGGTTGCCATCGCCCTTGCCCAGGGCTTTTTGCCAGGCCGCCAGGAGGGGATCGAGGCCGTCGTTCGACGGCTGATAGCCCGCCCGGAGCTGGCCATCGAGCAGGGCCTCCAGCAGGCTTGCCACCCGCAGGCGGCCGCTGCCAGGCCGGCGGCAGGCCAGGGATGGATCGCCCGTGAGGCCCGCCGCCAGGGCACAGGTGGCCACCTGGGGTAGGCCGGTGGCCAGCTCTTCCAGGCGGCGCCTGTCGTCTTCCCGGTTGAGCAGCGGTAGCCAGCGGGCCTTGCCAGCTTCGATTTGGGGCAGCCAACGGCCCCGGGCAATCAGGCTCAGGGCCCAGCGCTGCAGGTGGGTCCACCAGCGCAGGTCATCGGCCATTTCGGGATGGTCGCCGGCCAGGGGCAGTCCACTGAGCCATTCAGCGGCGCTGGCCGGATCGAGGGCCCAGCCATCCACTTGCCAGGGCCACCACTCCGGCTCCTTGGGGATGGGTTCACCGGCTTGCAGGGGCAAGCCGCTCCACTGGCCAGCTTGTTTGGTTTTGCCCTTGGCGGCCTGGTGGCGACTGGGCAAACTCAGGGTGGCCCGGGCAGGCCTGAGGGCCTCCGACCACAGGTGGTTGTCGTCCAACCAGGTGGCGAGGTCGTCCTCGTTAAGGGCGAGCGGGTGCTCGGGGGCTTCGCGTTCCGGTGTGGCGGGAGTGGCAACGCGCCAGGTATCAGCCCATAAAAAAAGCCTGCCTCCCGAGCCTTCGGGGGGAAACAGCCAAGTGGCATGCAACAGGCTCATGAAGCCGGCGTCAGGGCCGTGGTGCGGGGAGGAGGCGTGGGGCCAGGTGCTGCAAGGAATGCAGTGCCAAAGCACTGCCAATGAGCGGCAACCAGAGCGGCAACCAAAACGGCAGCCACCCGCGGATCGACACCATCATCACTGTTAATGGGTTCTGGGCCAGGTCACCGGCCCAGCCTGGGGGCAGTTCGCTGGCTGCCCCCAGGCTTCGGATCCCGCAGACGGCGCCCACCAAGCCCGCTTGGAGGTGGCCGTCGTCGGGATCCACCCGCTGCAGGTGGAACGCCAAAAGGCCATAGAAAAACCCGCATCCACCGGAGCGCAGGGCTGGCTCCAGCCCAGCAACGAACGATCCCGATGCCAGCCAGGTCCAGCCCGCTTGGAGGCCCAGGGCCGTGACTCCAGCGGTGAGGGCCCAGCTGATCGATTGCAACCGCATCTCGGTGCTGGTAACGGCCAGCGAGGCCTGTGCTGGGCGATCATGCCCTTTCCAGGGTTGTTCTGCTGCATCGGGCCATGGCTGCTGACTTTTCTTCGACAAACCAGCCGGCCCCTCGCCCCGAAGCTGGGCCCCGGAGTGGGGCCGAGATCCGAGCCGCCTTTCTGCGCTTTTACGAGGAGCGGGGCCACCGGCCCATGGCCAGCGCTTCGCTGGTGCCGGAGGACCCCACGGTGCTGCTCACCATTGCCGGCATGTTGCCGTTTAAGCCGGTGTTCCTGGGGCAGGTGGAACGGCCCGCTCCCCGGGCCACCAGCTCCCAGAAGTGCATCCGCACCAACGACATCGAGAACGTGGGCCGCACGGCGCGCCATCACACGTTTTTTGAGATGCTCGGCAACTTTTCCTTTGGCGATTACTTCAAGGAGCAGGCCATCCAGTGGGCTTGGGAGCTGAGCACCGGTGTCTTTGGCTTGAGCCCCCAAAACCTGGTGGTGAGTGTCTTCCGCGACGACGACGAGGCCGCCTTGATTTGGCGCGACACCGTGGGGGTGAACCCCAAGCGGATCATCCGGATGGATGAGGCCGACAACTTTTGGGCTTCGGGGCCCACGGGCCCCTGTGGTCCCTGCTCGGAGATCTATTACGACTTCAAGCCGGAACTGGGCGATGACGGCATTGATCTGGAGGACGACAGCCGTTTTATCGAGTTCTACAACCTCGTTTTTATGCAGTACAACCGCGACGCCGGGGGCAACCTCACGCCGTTGGCGAACCGCAACATCGATACCGGCATGGGCCTGGAGCGGATGGCCCAGATTGTCCAGGCCGTGCCGAATAACTACGAGACCGATCTCATCTACCCGCTGATTGAAACGGCGGGGGCCTTGGCGGGGGTCGACTACCGGAGCCTCGACGACAAGGGCAAGACCTCACTGAAGGTGATTGGCGACCACAGCCGGGCCGTCACCCAACTGATTTGTGATGGTGTGATCGCCAGCAACCTGGGTCGCGGTTACATCCTGAGGCGGCTGTTGCGGCGGGTGGTGCGCCATGGCCGGCTCCTGGGCATCGACAAGCCGTTTTTGCCCGCCATGGGTGAGGCGTCAATTGCTCTGATGGCTTCGGCCTATCCCCAGTTACTGGAGCGCCGGGACGTGATCCTTGCCGAGCTGGAGCGCGAGGAAGCGCGCTTCCTGGAAACCCTGGAGCGGGGTGAAAAGCTGCTGGCCGATGTGCTGGCCGCCAAGCCAGAGCAAATTTCCGGCGAGCAGGCCTTCGAGCTTTACGACACCTACGGCTTCCCCTTGGAGCTCACCGAGGAGATTGCCGAGGAGCATGGCGTGGGGGTGGACTTGGCTGGCTTTGCGGCGGCGATGGAGGCCCAGCGCCAGCGGGCCAAGGCGGCGGCGGTGAGCATCGATCTCACCCTGCAGGGGGCGATTGAGCAGATGGCCTCGGAGCTTGGGGCCACGGCCTTTAAGGGCTATGGGGCGCTTGAGCACCCCAGCTGCGTGCTGGCCCTGGTGGTGAATGGGGAGCCGGCTGGGCGGGCTGAAGCTGGTGATCTGGTGCAGTTGGTGCTCGATTCCACCCCCTTTTATGGGGAAGGCGGCGGCCAGGTGGGCGATCGGGGCGTGCTCTCTGGGGCTGGCTCGGGGGCGCAAGGCGACGGGCTGCATGTGGAGATTGCCTCGGTGAGCCGCAACCGCAGCGTGTTTGTGCACAACGGCCGGGTGGAGCGTGGCAGCCTGGCGGTTGGGGATGTGCTGCAGGCCCAGGTGGACCGGGCATGCCGGCGCCGGGCCCAGGCGAACCACACCGCAACCCACCTGCTCCAAGCGGCCCTGAAGCAGGTGGTGGATCCCGGGATTGGCCAGGCCGGTTCGCTAGTGGATTTTGATCGTTTGCGCTTCGACTTCCACTGCCCCCGGGCGGTGACTGCGGCCGAGATCGGCCAGATCGAAGCCTTGATCAATGGTTGGATCGGCGATGCCCATGCCCTGGAGGTCCAGGAGATGGCGATCGACCAGGCCAAGGCTGCTGGTGCCGTGGCCATGTTTGGCGAGAAGTACGCCGAGGTGGTGCGGGTGGTGGATGTGCCGGGCGTTTCGATGGAGCTCTGCGGCGGCACCCATGTGGCCAACACCGCTGAGATCGGCCTGTTCAAGATCATTGGCGAATCAGGGGTGGCTGCTGGCATTCGCCGCATTGAGGCGGTGGCAGGACCCGCCGTGCTCGCCTATCTCAACGAACGCGATGCGGTGGTGAAGGTGCTGGGCGATCGCTTCAAAGCCCAGCCCGCGGAAATCCTCGATCGCGTCAGTGCCCTGCAGGACGAACTCAAGGCCACCAGTAAGGCCCTGGCCTCCGCCCTGGAAGAGTTGGCTTTGGCGAAATCTGCGGCGTTGGCGTCCCAGGCCGAGTCGATTGGCTCTGGCGAAGGCGCCTTTGCCCTGTTGGTGGCTCGCCTGGATGGGGTAGACGGTGGGGGCCTCCAGAGTGCGGCCCAGCAACTCGCGGATCAGTTGGGAGCTGGTGCTGCGGTGGTGCTGGGCGGCCTGCCCGACCCCGCTGATTTGGCCAAGGTGATCCTGGTGGCGGCTTTCGGTAAGGCCGTGATCGCCAAGGGCCTCAAGGCCGGGACGTTCATCGGTGGGGTGGCGAAGGCCTGCGGCGGCGGCGGCGGCGGCCGGCCCAACCTGGCCCAGGCGGGTGGGCGCGATGGGGCAGCCCTCGATGGGGCCCTCGACGCTGCAAACCAAGACTTGAAAGCGTCACTCGCGGCACCGAGCCCTGGGGCCTCCGGTGATTGAGGGTTGGTTGATGAGTTGTTTTGGTTTAGGGCTTAGGCAAGCTGTCGATGAAGTGTTGCCTTGGGCAATGGCTTCAATTCGAGTAATGTTTGGCAAATTCTCATCGTTTCATGGCAATCACTCCCCGGGCATCCACAAGGTTTTTGCATCTTCTGGAGTCTCGATTTGAGGGAGCCTTGTGGAGATTGCGATTGATCGCAATCTTGCCTGTCGTGATGACGGCGATCAGTAGCTTTGCGACCTTTATTTTGGGCACAAAGGAAACGCTTTATTCGCTGAATTTGATGGTGCATGGTGGCAGCGATAAGCAATATGTCGCAAAAGTGCTAGGTGGTTTTGTGGGTGGAGTTGATTTGTATTTGGTTGGTATTGCCCTATTGATTTTTAGCTATGGAACCTATGAGTTGTTGATTTCTGCGATTGATCCTGCCAGGGAGGGGGAGCACGCAAGGTTTACGGGGGTGCTTGATGTTGATAATCTCGATGATTTAAAAGAAAAGCTTGTCAAGGTTCTTGTCGTTGCCTTGTTGGTCTTTGCATTTAAATCAATGATTGCCCTGCCTATCACTGATGGGTTGAGCTTGCTCTATTACAGCTTGGCGCTTTTGTTGCTCTCTTCGTGTGCCTTCTTGATGGGTAAGTTGGGCCATGAAAAGGGTTGAGTCTTAAGCATCTTAAGTTTCTGACAGTATCTTCTTTCTAGCTCTATTTAGCCCCGCAGACCTGGTCTAGCCCTGTAGGCCTGTCTTAGCCCTGGAGACCTGGCTTAGGCCTGTAGATACGTGGTTTGCCGGAGGCTCGTTTCCAGGTGATCCATCAGCCTGCGGGCATCGCTGATCTTGAGGTCACCCCTTTGAATGGCGGCTTCACTGGCGACGCGCAGGCGTTCCAGCAGGAGCTCGGGGTTGTGTTCCATAGCTTCCAGCACCTCCGCGTTGGTGTTGCCCCGCACCACATGGTCCAGCTGGTAACCGCCGTCTTGGGTGAGCCGAATGTGCACGGCGTTGGTCGTTCCAAACAGGTTGTGCAGGTTGCCCATCACTTCCTGGTAGGCCCCGCCGAGGAACATCCCGATCCAGTAGGGCTCGCCTGGTTGAAGCGGATGGAGTTCTAAGAGGGGTTTGGCCTGGCCCTGGCCAATGAACCGGGCTAGTTTGCCGTCGGAGTCGCAGGTGAGGTCAGCAAAGTGGCCCAGTTGGGTGGGGGCTTGATCCAGCCGGTGGATGGGCATCACGGGAAACAGCTGTTCGATCGCCCAGGTGTCGGGGGCGGAGCGGAACACCGAGAGATTGGCGTAGTAGGTGCTGGCTAGGGCAGCGCTTAGGGCCTTGAGTTCCTCGGCGATGGGTCCTGTTGCTGGTAGCCGCTCCACGATGGCTTCGGCGCAGGCCCAGGTGAGCTGTTCGGCCACAGCCCGATCCGGGAGGCTGAGGTAGCCCAAGCGGAAGGCGGAGAGGGCGTCATCCTTGAACTTGATGGCGTCGTTCCACGCTTCCTGCAGCCCTTCGCTGGTGCGTTCCGGCGCTTTGGTGTCACCGTTGGCGCCATGGTCCAGGGCCGTAATCCCCGCCAAGGTCTCGCGCAGGTTGCGAACGATCAGGGGTTCGCTTTCGCGGGTTGGGGGGATGGCACCGGGCACCGAGCTGCTGCCCAGCACATCGAACACCAAAACCGAAAAGTGGCTGGCGATGGCACGGCCGCTTTCGCTCACCAGGGTTGGCACGGTGATGCCATTGGGTTCACAACATTCCCGCACCGTGGCCACGACGTCGTTGGCGTAGTTCTGGAGGGAGTAGTTGGTGGAGGCTGCCGTGGCGGTGCGGCTGCCGTCGTAGTCGATGCCCAGGCCGCCGCCCACATCCAAGTAACCCATGGGCGCGCCGAGTTGGGCCAGTTGGACATAGATCTGTCCGGCTTCCTGCAGGGCGTCCTTGAGCACCGCGATGTCGTTGATTTGACTGCCCACGTGGAAGTGGAGCAGGCGTAGATCGCCCAAGAGATCGGCCTCGCGCAGGGCCTCCACCGTGGCGAGCACATCGGGAATCGACAGGCCGAATTTGGCCTTGTCGCCCACGGAGCTGCCCCAGCGGCCGGTGCTGCGCGCGGAGAGCTTGGCGCGGATGCCAATGAAGGGTGCTGCCCCGAGTTCGCGGCTGGCCCTGATGATGCGCTCCACCTCATCGGCTTGTTCGATCACCACCACCGGTTGGCGGCCGAGGCGGCGGGCCAGGATTGCGGTTTCGATGTAGCGCTGGTCTTTGTAGCCGTTGCAGATCAGGAGGGCTTCGGGGTCTTCGATCAGCGAGAGGGCAATCAGCAATTCGGCTTTGCTGCCGGCTTCGAGGCCGAAATGCCAGCGCTTGCCGCTTTCCACCAGCTCTTCAACCACGTGGCGCTGTTGGTTGCACTTCACCGGGAACACCCCCTGGTAGTTGCCGTTGTAGCCGTAGTGCTCCATCGCCCGTTCAAAGGCCCCATGCAGGCGCTCGAGCCGGTCTTCGAGGATGTCGTCGAAGCGGAGCAGGAGCGGTAGGCCGAGGTTGCGCCCCTGCAGGCCCTGCACCAACTCCACCAGATCGAGGCCGGTTGTCCCCTTCCCCTCGGGGTGAACGACCACATGGCCGCGCCCGTTCACCGTGAAATAGGGATCGCCCCAGCGGTCCAATCCATAGAGGGCCGCACTGTCGGCCACGCTCCAGGAGCCCCGGGTGGTGGGTTGGGCTAGCACCATCGGGCCTGGCTAGAAGAAGCGCAAATCTAAGGAAGCCTGGCCTGTTAGCCGGCGGCTGTGCTTGCCAACCGGCAGGGCCGCCGCTGACGATGGTCGCGATGAACTGTTTGTTGCTCTTTTTCCATGGCTGCTGAACGCTCGTTTATTGCCATCAAGCCCGACGGTGTTCAGCGCGGTTTGGTGGGAGAAATCCTCGGCCGCTTTGAGCGCAAGGGCTTCAAGCTCGTGGGCCTCAAGCAGCTCACCCCCAGCCGGGAGCTCGCCGAAAACCACTACGGCGTGCACAGCGAGCGTCCTTTCTTTGCCGGCCTGGTGGACTTCATCACCAGTGGCCCTGTGGTGGCGATGGTGTGGGAAGGGGATGGCGTGATTGCCAGCGCCCGCAAGCTGATCGGAGCCACCAAACCCCTAGAAGCTGAACCCGGCACGATCCGTGGTGATTTGGCGGTGAACATCGGCCGCAACGTGATCCACGGCTCCGATGCTCCTGAAACTGCCGAGTTCGAGATCGGCCTCTGGTTCCAGCCCTCCGAGCTGAGCGATTGGGCCCCTGCCGACCAGGCCTGGCGCAGCGAGGGTTGAGTCGCTACGGCCCTAGCCAGCGCGAAACCTGCTCCAGCGAAAGGCGTTGAGCCATCGTTCCGCCTCCCCCAAGGGGAGGCTTTTGTTTGGGTTGTTCCCCTGTGGATTGTTCACCGTGATGGCATCGGCCACCAGCTCGGCGGTGATGGCGGCGAGCAGCACCCCATTGCGGTGGTGGCCGCAGGCCAGCCATAGCCCGGGGATCGGACCTCGCCCGAGCAGGGGCCCTTCGTCGGGGGTGCAGGGCCGAAAGCCCCACCAGCGCTCCATGGGGGGCCAGTGGCTCGCCTCTGGCAATAGGGCGGCGATGCCGGCTTGCAATTGGCGTTGGCCGTCGGGGGTGAGGCCCTCGGCAAAGCCCGCGTGGGCCTCACTGGTGGCCCCGACCACCAGGAGCCCGTCTTCCCGGGGCACCAGGTAGGTGCCGGGGCCAAAGATCACCCGTTGGAGGGCTTGCCTGGGCCCTTGCAGGGAGAGCATCTGGCCCTTCACCGGCTTGATGGGCAGCTCGGGCATCAATTGGCTGCTCCAGGCTCCACAGGTGAGTACGGCCCGTTGACAGTCGAGCAGGTGCTCCTCGCCCTCCGCCGTTTGCAGCCGCACGCCGCTGAGGGCGCCAGCGGCGTCCCGCCCCAAGGAGTGCACCTCGGTTCCCTCTTGGAATTGAACCCCCAGGGCGGAGCAGGCCCGTTCCAGGGCTCGCATCAATTGCCGTCGGTTGTCGATTTGGCCGTCCTGGCGAAACAGCAGCCCGGCTGTCCAGGTCGGACCAATGCCGGGCACCTCCCGCTCCAGGCCCATCCGATCGAGCCGATCGCCAAAGCCGGCGGTGGGATAGGCATCCCGATCGGCTGCTGAAGCGAAAGGCACAACGACTCCGCAGGCCCTGAGGCCACAGCTCAAACCGCTGTCGGCTTCGATTTGCCCCACCCAGGCGGGGATGCGCTCCAGGCTGCGCTGCCCCAGGTGCAGCAGGTTGCCGCTGAGCCCTTCTGCGTGGGGGGCGAGCATGCCGGCGGCCACAAACCCGGCGGCTTCGTTGCGGCGCCGGCTCAGCACCGTCACCGCTTCGCCGCGGCGCGCCAGCTGGTGGGCGATGGCCAGGCCCATCAGCCCGCCACCCAGGATGAAGACAGGTTGGGTGGCTGTTGCCGCCATGGCCGGGGGGATTGCTGCGTCAATGACTCAGTGTTTCAGCCCGGGAGACGCCGTCTCAGCCCAGGAAGCGCTGTTTCGGCGAAGAGAATCGGGCCCTTGTCCATAGGATCAGGCCACGCAACGGCGATTGGAGATCTCAAATGGCGGGCGCAGCACCAGTTCAGGCGGCATGGGAGGCCGTGATTGGCCTCGAAACCCACGTGCAGCTGGGCACCGACAGCAAGATTTTTACCAACGCGTCCACCACCTTTGGTGACCAGCCCAACACCCACATCGACCCGGTGGTATGTGGCTTGCCAGGCACCTTGCCGGTGCTGAATCAAAAGGTGCTCGAGTATGCGGTGAAGGCCGCCATGGCCTTGAACTTGAAGGTTGCTGAGCACAGCAAGTTCGACCGCAAGCAGTACTTCTATCCCGACCTGCCCAAGAACTACCAGATCTCCCAGTTCGACGAACCGATCGCCGAGGACGGCTGGATTGAGGTGGAGGTGGCCGAAAAAGGCAAGGACACTTACCTCAAAACCATCGGCATCGAGCGGCTCCACATGGAGGAGGACGCCGGCAAGCTTGTCCATGCCGGCAGCGATCGCCTGGCCGGTTCCACCCACTCGCTGGTGGATTACAACCGGGCCGGCGTGGCCCTGGCCGAGATCGTGTCCAAGCCCGATTTGCGCACCGGCCGCGAAGCGGCCGAGTACGCCTCAGAGATCCGCCGGATCATGCGGTATCTGGGCGTGAGCGACGGAAACATGCAAGAGGGCTCCCTGCGCTGCGACGTGAACATCTCCGTGCGCCGGGGCCCCGATGCCCCCTTCGGCACCAAGGTGGAGATCAAGAACATGAACTCCTTCTCGGCGATCCAGAAGGCGTGCGACTATGAAATCCAGCGCCAAATCAAGGCCTATGAGGCCGGCGAGTCGATTGTTCAAGAAACCCGCCTCTGGGATGAGGGCAAGCAGCTCACCAAGAGCATGCGCAGCAAGGAGGGTGCCAGCGACTACCGCTATTTCCCCGATCCCGATTTGGGCCCCATTGAGGTGAGCGAGGAGCAGCGGGAGGGTTGGCGCGCCCAGCTGCCCGAGCTGCCCGCTGCCAAGCGGCACCGCTACGCCGAGGAGCTGGGCCTTTCGATCTATGACGCCCGGGTGCTCACCGATGAGCGGGCCATGGCCGAGTATTTCGAAGCCACCATTGCCGCTGGCGCCGATGCCAAGGCAGCGGCCAACTGGGTGCAGGGCGACATCGCCGCCTACGTGAATGCCAACAGGCTCTCGATCGCAGACTTGCCCCTCAAGCCCACCCAGCTCGCCGAGATGGTGCAGCTGATTGAAGGCGGCAAGATCAGCGGCAAGATCGCTAAGGAGATCCTGCCCGAGCTGCTGGAGCAGGGCGGGTCACCCGCCGCGATCGTGGAGGCCAAGGGCCTGGGCATGATCAGCGATCCAGCCGCGATCACGGCCATCGTGGAGGCGTTGCTCGCTGCCCACCCCGAGGAGGTGGAAGCCTTCCGGGGCGGCAAAACCAAGCTGCAGGGCTTCTTCGTGGGCCAGCTGATGAAGCAGACCGGCGGCAAGGCCGACCCCAGATTGGCCAACCAGATCCTGATCCAGAAGCTCAACGGCTAGGGCCTTGCTGGGGTGCGGTTGCGGCCATGGCTGCTGCCACGGCTGCCGCAACAGCCTGCTTGAGCTCTTCAGAATTGCCCCGGTTGCTGATCGTTCGATCAGCCAGCAGCCGTTTCCGCCCTAGGGGCCACTGGGCGTTGATGCGCTTCTGGGCCTCGGCTTGGGTGAGCCCATTGCGGGCCATCAGCCGCGCCAGCTGTTGATGCTCGTCGCAGTCGACGAGCCAGACCTCGCTGCAGAGGCCTTCAAGGCCGGCCTCAAACAGCAGCGGAATCATCAAGACCACCGCTGAGTGGCCGGCCCCCACCGGCTGTTCAGCCAGGGTTGTGAGCTCTTGGTCAAAGCGCTGGTGCACCATCGGATGCACCAGTTGCTCGAGCCAGTGGCGTTCGTCCGGATCGCCAAACACTATGTGCGCCAGGGCTGGGCGATTGAGGGTGCCATAACGCTCGAGCACCACCCGGGCCCCTTCCGTGCCTGGGGCCAGGGCCTGGCGGGCAAACAGATCCGCATCCAGCACGGGCAAGCCATGGTGCTCCTGCAGCAGCTGTCCCACCGTGCTTTTGCCTGTGGCAATGCCGCCGGTCAGGCCGATGCGCCGTTGGGGCCCTTGCCAGCGGGACCCTGGCCAGCGAGGCGACTCAGCCATGGGGTGTGGTCTGGGGGGCAGGCGTTATCCGATGCTCAGGTTCGCAGCATGTGCGTCCTTTGACCCGTCCCTGGCTTCCAATTTCTGGTGGGGTGAGTGCCCCCGAGGGGTTCCTCGCCGCAGGCACCACGGCAGGTCTTAAGGCTTCGGGCAAGCCGGATTTGGCATTGATCGTGGCTCCGGAAGGGGCCGTCTGTGCCGGCACGTTCACCACCTCGGTGGTGCGGGCCGCCTGCGTGGATCTCTGTGCCGAGCGGCTGCAATCTGCGGGCGGCCGGGCCCGGGCGGTGCTCACCAACTCCGGCCAGGCCAATGCCTGCACGGGCGATCGGGGCCTGATCGACAGCCTGCGGGCCACCCAGGCCGTGGCCGATTTATTGGGGCTGGCGGCCGAGGAGGTGCTGATTTGCTCCACCGGGGTGATTGGCGTGCCCATCCCCATGGACACCCTGATTGGCGGGTTGGATCCGTTGGTGGAATCCCTCAGCTCCGAAGGGGGGCAGGCGGCTGCCACCGCCATCCTCACCACGGATTTGGTCGACAAACAAATCGCCCTGGAAGCGGAGCTGGGCGGCCGCCGGGTTCGGATTGGCGGCATGGCCAAGGGCTCGGGAATGATCCACCCCGATATGGCCACGATGCTCGGCTACTTGAGCTGTGATGCCGGTGTGCCCGCTGATCTTTGGCAGGCCATGGTGCGGCGGGCGGTGCAGCGCTCCTTTAATGCGATCACGGTGGACGGCGACACCAGCACCAACGACTGCTACCTGGCCTTTGCAGCCGGCGAGCCCCTGGGCCCCGAGCACTTTGAAGCGTTGGAGCTCGGCCTGACGGCGGTGTCGCAACACCTGGCCAAGGCCATCGCCCGCGATGGTGAGGGAGCCACCTGCCTGATCGAGGTGCAGGTGGAAGGTGCAACGAGCGATGCCGAAGCGATCAGCATCGCCCGCACGATCTGCGGCTCCTCCCTGGTGAAATGCGCCATCCATGGCTGCGATCCCAACTGGGGCCGGATTGTGGCGGCGGCGGGCCGGGCTGGGGTGGCCTTTGATCCAGAAGCTGTGGCCCTTTGGCTCGGGGGTTTTCAGTTGATGCAGGGCGGCGAACCCCTGGCCTTTGATCGCGCCGGCGCATCCAGCTACCTGCGGGGGCGTCAGGCCGGGGCCTATCTCCAGGACGACACCGTGGCGATTCGCCTGGCGGTGGGCGATGGGCCGGGCCATGGCCGCGCCTGGGGGTGTGACCTCTCGGATCAATACATCCGCATTAACGCCGATTACACGACGTAGCCTCCAGGGCGATGGCCAAATCCCAATCCAAAGCTTCGGGCCCAGCTCAGCCAGGGGCCAAGATCCAGTCGATCCCCAGGTTCCGTTGGCAGGGACCGGTGGTGGCTGGGCTGTGCTTTGGCTTGGGCTATGGGATCACCCAGCGGCTGCTGAGCTTGCAGCTGCCCACCTTTGTGCAATTGGGCCAGGGTTTCGAGCTCCGCGCCTTTCCCGGTACGGCGTTGCAAAGTCTCAGGCTGAAGTTCGGAACCGAGGCCCAGCCCATTCGAGGCGACCTGGAAGGGGAGCCGCTGGATCCAGAATCCAAGGCCCCAGACCCCAGTGATGAGCTGGCCACAGATGGCCTAGGCGAGGCCGAGACCCGTTCACAGAACGAGCCGAAGCCCGCCAACCTGGAAGCAATGGATGGCCTGGCCCCGCCCGAACCCCTGCTTCCGCCGCCTGCGTCTCCGCGCCCTGGCAGCCCCACCCCCCCCCCGCCCAGAAATCGGGAGCCACAAAAAGTGTTAGAGGCTGGTGGGCGGCAGGGGGGGGGAGGGGTGGAGAAAAAGAAAGTCGGGGGGGGGGGGGGGGGGGGGGGGGGG
>Ga0310321_10054_pt1 | contig 19834 bp, 18 predicted proteins | sample LakEriER3TotalB7_FD_195535 | JGI IMG/M metagenome (GOLD analysis project Ga0310321, IMG submission 195535) | Enriched freshwater cyanobacterial communities from Lake Erie, Ohio, United States - ER36.Total.B7 (v2) (version 2) | ecosystem: Environmental > Aquatic > Freshwater > Lake | place: USA... | reverse complement strand
TTTTCAGCTTATTGAGCGTTTCAGTGATGTGGATCGGCAGCCGGATCGTGCGGCTCTTTTCCGCAATCGCCCGCGTGATCCCCTGGCGAATCCACCAATACGCATAGGTCGAAAATTTATATCCCCGGGTCGGATCAAACTTCTCCACACCGCGCACCAGCCCAATCGTGCCCTCCTGGATTAAATCCAGCAGCTCCATATTGCGCTTGGTGTATTTCTTCGCCACGCTCACCACCAGCCGCAGGTTCGCCGCCACCATCCGCTCCTTTGCCCGACGGCCGCCGCTCAGCCGCTTCTTCAAGGCAGCGGGGCTTAGGCCCGCTGCAGCAGCCCACTCGGCCTCGCTGGGCTTGCTGCCACCGGCGCGCATGGTCAGCTCCAGCTCGATCTCCTCGATCGCCATCAGCTCCTGCACCTGCCGGCCCAGGGTGATCTCCTGCTCATGGCTCAGCAATGGCACCCGGCCGATGTCCCGCAGGTAGGAGCGCACCAGGTCGCCATCCACCGGGGGCATGGAGCGGCCCGGGGACGGCGTGCGAACCGTGGTGACCGATTCGGACATCAATTCAGGCAGGGACTGGCCAGCGACAGCAATTGGGGCATGCGAAGCACTGGAAACCAACTGGAAACCCTGTTCTGGCAGGGATAGGGCGGCGACCACGGCTGAGCGATGAATGTGTGTGAAGCTTAACCTAAAGAAGTGTGAAGCTGCTCTCAGGAACCTGAAGACGAAGGGGGCCAGCCCCGGGCGGGGAACCAGGCCCAGGAAAGCCCTAGGCCAGGGGAAACCGGTGCAGCAGCCAGGTCGCCGTACTGAGGTAGATGAACACCCCGGCCACATCCGTAACGGTGGTGATCGAAGGGGTGGACATCAAGGCCGGATCCAATCCGAAGCGCTCACAGAGCAGGGGCAAGGAGGCCCCACCCGCCGCCGCCAGGGTGGTGATCACCACCAGGCTGATGCCGGCGGCGGCGGCGACCTGGGGGTTGCCGCCCAGGGTCCAGGCCCAGGGCACCACGGCCACCAGCATCAGGCAGCCCAGCAGAAAACCAGCCAAGGCTTCGCGGCCGATGCTGGGTCCGGCCCCAAGACCCTGCAGGCGCTTGGTGCTGAGGCCGCGGATCACCACCGTGGCGCTTTGGGCACCGACGATGCCGCCGGCGCCAATTAACAACGGGATGAAGGCGGCTAGCACCACCATCTGTTGAAGCACGTCCTTCTCGGCCACGATCAGGGCCGAGGTGCCGGTGTTGGCGATCAGCAGCACAATCAGCCACACCACCCGCCGCCGGGCCACGGTGAACAGGCTGCTCTGGAAGTAGTCGTCCTCATCGCCGGCCTGGACCGCCCCGGCCGCATACAAATCTCTCGTGGCCTCGTGCTGGATCACGTCGATCACGTCGTCAACGGTGACGATCCCGACCAGCCGCTGTTCCCGGTCCACCACCGGCAGGGCCAGGAAGTCATAGCGCTGGATCGCTCGTGCCACCTCCTCCTGGTCGGTGTCGGTGGTGAGCCGCACCACCTCCCGGGTCATCACGGCGCCGATGCGGTCGTTCGGGTCGGCCATCACCAGATCCCGCAGGGACAGGATGCCGGTGAGGTGACGCGAGGCGTCGGTGACGTAGAGGCTGTAGACCGTTTCGGTATCGGAGGCGCGGCCGCGCACGATTTCCAGGGCCTGGGCGGCCGTATGGAATTCCTTGAGGTCGATGAATTCGGTGGTCATCAGCCGACCGGCCGTTTCCGCCTCGTAGCCCAGCAGCTGGGCCGTGATCCGGCGCTCCTGCGGGCTCAGTTCGGCCAGCAGGCGCCGCACCACCTTGGCCGGCAGTTCGTCAAACAGGCGCACCCGGTCATCGGGGGACATCTGCTCAACCAGTTCGAGCACCTCGCCCGAGCGCAGCCGATCGAGCAGGGTCTGCTGCACGCTGCCATCGAGATATTCATAGATAGCGATCGCCTCGTCCTTGGGCAACAGCCGGAAGGCCAGGGCCTGGAGGGTGCGGGGCAGAAGCCCGATCGCCTCGGCGGTGTCCACCTCCTGGACGGGGGCGAGCAGCAGCTTGACGGCGTCGTAGTTGCCCACCTCGAGCAGGGCCTGGAGCTGCTGGGCCACCAACTCGGCCAACACGGGTCCACCAGGACCAGGCGCTGGTAGGGATCCGCCAGCAGGCATGGGCCCCCCCTGGTCTGGGATGCCGCCCGTTGCCTCCGTCATCAAGCCCGTATGCGGGAGCACTAAGAGTGTATGGGGATCCCTCGCTAGGGTCCCGCCTTCCCCGATACCCCGATCCCATGGCGATCAATGTCTCCGATGTGATGGTGACCACGGCCAAGGGCGAGTCCCAGCGTCTTGGCGACCTGACTGGCCAGGTGCTGTTGATTGTCAACGTGGCCAGCCGCTGCGGCTTCACCCGCCAGTACGCCGGCCTGGAGCAGCTCCAGCAGACCTACGGGCCCCAGGGCCTAGTGGTGCTGGGCTTCCCTTGCAACGACTTCGGCGCCCAGGAACCCGGCACCCTGGAGGAGATTCAGACCTTCTGCTCCACCACCTACGGCGCCACCTTCCCGCTCTACGCCAAGGTCCACGCCACCGGCGCCAAGACCGCTCCCTACGACCTGCTCACCCAGGCCGAACCGGCCGGCGATGTGGCCTGGAACTTCGAGAAGTTCCTGATCGGCAAGGACGGCACGGTGTTGGCCCGCTACAAGAGCGCCGTGGAGCCGGCTGATCCCGCCTTGGTGGCCGCGATCGAGGCGGCCCTGGCGATCTAGCACCACGGTGGGACAGGGCTAGATCTGGGGCTGGCGGCCGCCAAACAGGCGGCGGCTAAAAGCCCGACCTCCCAGGGCCGCCAGCAATCCCAGAGCGAGGCTGGTAAGCACCAGGGCCAGGCCCCCCAGGCCCTGGCCCCGGTGCTGCAGGCTGGCCAAATCGAGGATCCAGCCGCTGAAGGTGCTGAGCGAGCCGCAAAACCCGATCCCCAGGACCAGCATCAAGGGGGTGCGATAGGGCATCGGCCCGCTCAAAAAGCCAAGCAAGAGACAACCCGCCAGGTTGGCCAGCAGGTTGGCGGCACTGGCGCCACCGATCTGGGGCCCCAGCCGCTCGACCAGCTGCCAACGCACCAGGGCGCCCGGCACGGCCCCCGAGGCCACCAGGGCTAGGGCCTTCAGCTCAAACCGCAACCGGCGATCAGGCCTCTCCAGGCCAGCCATCTCAGAGCCCCCCCAGCCAGCGGCCCAGTTCGAGGGCCAGCACTCCACCCGCCACGGACAAACCCGCCAGCCCAAGGGCCTCCCCCGCCTCGCCCTCGCCCAGGGCCTGGAGCAGCTCCACCACAAAGGTGGAGAAGGTGCTGAAACTGCCGAGAAAGCCCACGCTCAGGAGCAGCTGGAGGCGATGCAGGTCACTGCAGCCATCGCCGAGGGAGAGCAGCAGCCCCAGGGCCAGACAGGCCACCAGGTTGACCCCGGCCGTGGCCCAATGCTTACGCGGTAAGAGCGGCTGGAGGTGGTTCACCAGGACAAAGCGCAGCCAGGCGCCAGGAACGGCTCCAGTGGCCACTAGAACGCCATCGGCAAGGGCCACGACCGGCTCAACCAGCCAGCCAGCCGCGGCGGGGCGTGCCCGGACCGGCGGCGGTTTGCACCTGCAACCAGCGGCGACCGCTGGGGGACCACCAGCTGCGCAACACCTCCAGCGGTTCACCCACCTCCAACCGGGCCAAAGCGGGCGCCTGCTGCCGCGGTGCACAGCGCAGGGCCAGGGGCCCGGGAGCCAGATGGGGATCGCCCGCCTGGCGGCGGCGCAGCTCCGGTTGGCGCCGCTCCGCTCCCCCGGCTGGCAGGGCCGCGGGGGCGATCAAGGCCAGGCCTAGCAGGGCCGCCAACCGCCAGGAGGGCATGGCCGACAGGAAGAACGGGGGACGCTGGAAGGGCCCCATCAAATATCGAGCTGGGCGAAATCCAGCTCAGCACTGTGGGCTTCGATGAATTCGCGGCGGGGTGCCACCTTGTCACCCATCAGGATCGTAAAAATGCGATCGGCCTCGAGGGCATCTTCAATCTCGACCCGCTTCATCGTGCGGGTGGTGGGATCCATCGTGGTTTCCCATAGCTGCTTGGGCATCATTTCACCGAGACCCTTAAACCGCTGAATCGTGTAGTTGGCTTTCTCACCAAAACCACTCAAAACCTTTTTAAGATCAGCTTCGTTGTAGCAATAGTTGTGGTTCTTGCCCCGCTCCACCTTGTAAAGGGGAGGGCAGGCGATGTAGATATAGCCTCCCTCCACCAGCGACTTCTGGTAGCGGTAGAAGAAGGTGAGCAGCAGGGTGCGGATGTGGGCACCGTCCACATCCGCGTCAGTCATGATCACGATGCGGTGGTAGCGCAGGTTTTTCTCCTTAAACTCCTCGCCCTTAATGCCCAAGCCCAGGGCCGTGATCAGGGCCTGAATCTCAGTATTTTTATAGATCCTGGCATCATCGGTCTTTTCGATGTTCAAGATCTTGCCCCGCAGGGGCAGGATTGCCTGGAAGCGGCGATCGCGCCCCTGCTTAGCGGAGCCACCGGCGGAATCGCCTTCGACGATATAAATTTCTGATTCGCTCGGATCGCGGGAACTGCAGTCGGCCAGCTTGCCGGGCAGGGTGGAACTTTCAAGCACGGATTTGCGCCGCACGAGTTCCCGAGCCCTCCGGGCCGCTTCCGCAGCATTGAAGGCCAAGATAGCCTTCTCCAGGATCATATCAATTACGGAGGGATTGAATTCCAGGTATTGGCTGAGCGACTCCCCCACCAAGGTATCAACGATGCCACGAACCTCAGTATTGCCGAGCTTCGTCTTAGTTTGGCCCTCGAATTCGGGCTCCGGCACCTTCACAGACAACACTGCCGTGAGGCCTTCGCGAATGTTTTCACCGGCGAGGTTGCCATCGGCTTCCTTGCGTTTGCCACGCTTCTTGGCAAAGGTGTTGAGGGTGCGGGTCAGAACGGTCTTGAGGCCTTCAATATGGGTGCCACCATCGACCGTGCGAATGTTATTGGCAAAGCCAAGAATACTATCGGAATAGGCATCGACGCACCACTGCAGGGCTGCCTCAACCTGCACCCCTTCCTTGAAGGCATTCACATAGATGATCTCAGGATGGAGCGGATCCTTGTCCTGATTCATATAGGCCACATATTCACGAATACCGCCCTGGTAGAGATACACTTCTTCGTGAATCTCCCCCTCGGCATTGCGGGCCGAAGCCCGGCCATCCTGAAAGACGATGCGCACGCCGCCGTTGAGATAGGCGAGTTCACGTAAACGGGACGACAGGGTCTGGTAATCGAAGACGATGCCGGTGCTGAAGATCTCAATATCGGGCTTGAAGCAGATCGTCGTGCCAGTGCGATCGCCCGGCTCGGGATCCGAGAGCAGGGTGCCAATGGGGTTGCCGCGCTCAAAGCGCTGGCGGTGCACCTGGTTTTGGCGGTAGACCGTGACCTCCACCCACTCGGAGAGGGCATTCACAACAGAGACGCCGACACCGTGCAGGCCGCCCGACACCTTGTAGCCGCCGGAGCCGAACTTGCCGCCGGCATGCAACACAGTGAGCACCGTTTCCAGGGCGCTTTTGCCGGTGCGGGGATGGATATCCGTGGGGATGCCGCGGCCGTTGTCGGTGACGGTGCAGGAGCCGTCGTCGTTGAGGGAGACGTGAATATCGGTGCAATGGCCGGCTAGGGCCTCATCCACCGAGTTATCCACCACCTCATAAACAAGGTGATGCAGACCGCGCGGGCCGGTCGTGCCGATGTACATGCCCGGCCGCTTGCGCACCGGCTCCAGGCCTTCCAGCACCTGGATCTGCTCGGCGCCGTAGGCGGACTGAACCTTGCTGGAGTCGCTCATACGGGGCAGGAGGGGCGCGGAAGGCGAGCGGAGGCCTGCCAATCAGGTTTAATCTACCATCGCTGCAATGCAGGGGCTCCTGGGGGCCTCTGGAGAGCTTTTTGCGCCAGGGGTGCAACCCGGCCCCTGTCCCGGCCCCGGGCAGACTGGGACGATGGCTTCCGCCTTCAGCCCCGAAACCAGCTCTGCCGAGCCTGATCCCGGCCTCAGCGGTGATGCCCCCTGGGTGATCGTGCTGCTGGGGCCCACCGCCAGCGGCAAAACCGACCTGTCCATCGCCATTGCCGAGGCCTTTGACCTGGCCGTGTTGTCGGTGGACTCGCGCCAGATCTACACAGACATGGACATCGGCACCGCCAAGGCCAGCGCCGCCCAACGGGCGCGGGTGCGGCACCGGCTCCTGGACCTGCGGCCGCCGGAGCGGCCCATGAACCTTCATGAGTTCCGCGCCGAAGCCGAAGCCGCCATCGCCGCCGAGCACGCTCGCCGCGGCGTCGCCTTTCTGGTGGGGGGCAGTGGCCTCTATCTCAAGGCGATCACCCAGGGCCTGCTGCCGCCAGCCGTGCCGCCCCAACCCGAGCTGAGGGCCCAGCTGACGGCCCTGGGCCAGGCCTGGTGCCATCCGCTGCTGGCGGGCGTAGATCCCCTAGCGGCCGGCCGCATCGCCCCCGCCGACGCGGTGCGCACCCAACGGGCCCTGGAGGTGATCTATGCCACCGGCCGGCCCCTGTCGGCCCAGCAGGGGTTCCGCCGCCCCCCCTGGCGCCTGCTGGAGCTGGGGCTCAATCCCGGCGATCTCAGCCACCGGATCCGCCAGCGCAGCGCCGGGCTCTATGGGGCCGGATTGGTGGCAGAAACGCAGCGGCTGTTGCGCCGCTATGGCCAGGCCTGCCCCCTGCTGGACACGATTGGCTACGGCGAAGCCAAACGGCTGCTGGCCGGCGAGCTGGATGAGACGAGCGCGATCGGCCTGACAAGCCAACGGACCCTGCAATTCGCTAAACGCCAACGCACCTGGTTCCGGCGCCAGCACCGGCCCCTGTGGCTGTCCGAACCCGACCAAGCCCAGGATCCAACTGAGCACCAGACTGGCGATCGGTCCGAACTGGCCGGCGCCAGCGGGCCCGAACCGGATCTGGTGCAGCGGGCGTTGTCAGCGGTAGGGCAGGCTCTAGGGTGAAGGATGGATACCACCTGTTTTCACCTTTTCGTCCCCTCGCTTTCCTGAATGCCACCCCGTCCCCGTTTTGACCGTCGCGCTCCTGTGCGGGAGCTCCCCAACATCAATGACCGCATCAGCTACCCCCAGCTCCGGGTGGTTGATGCCGACGGCAGTCAGCTGGGGGTGATCACAAGGGAGGAGGCGCTGGAGGTAGCCAAGGACCGGGAGCTCGACCTGGTGCTGGTCAGCGAGAAGGCCGACCCACCGGTTTGCCGGATCATGGACTACGGCAAATATAAATTCGAGCAGGAAAAGAAGGCCAAGGAAGCGAAGAAAAAGTCGCACCAAACCGAGGTCAAGGAAGTTAAAATGCGCTACAAGATCGATTTGCACGACTACCAAGTGCGCATTGGTCAGGCCGTGCGCTTCCTCAAGGACGGCGACAAGGTGAAGTGCACCGTGATTTTCCGCGGCCGCGAAATCCAGCACACGGCCCTGGCCGAACAGCTGCTCTTCCGCATGGCCAAGGATCTCGAAGAGAGCGCCGAGATCCAGCAGGATCCCAAGCGGGAAGGCCGCAACATGATCATGTTCCTGAGCCCGCGCAAAACCCCCCTGGCCAAGGAAAAAGATGCGGCTATTGCCGCCACCAAGGCCGTGCGCACGATCGAAATCAGCCGCGACATCAGCCGCGAACCGACCCGGTTCTAGGCACCGCGGCCCAGGCAGGCGCTCCAAGCTGGGCGGGCCATCGTGTTGAGCGCCAGGGCGGCGTAGCCCCCAGCTGCCAGCTGGTCGGTCACGCTGGGCACCCAGCCGTTAACGCCGAATCGCGATCGCTACTGGCTCCCTCATCGGCCCAGGGGCTGGGGCGCCAGTCTCGGCGGGCCCCAGGACCCAGGTTGGGGGCCTTGGAGACCCCCGGGACCGCCAACCGGCACAGGCCGGCACAGGCGCTTATGCCAACGGGGGAATTGTCACCATGACCAAAGCTCCTTATGGTGACCAACACCAGCTCTGTCCCCCTCCGGCGTGCGCTTTCATATCCAGCAGGACAGCGACATCCCGGCCTCGACGCAGCTGTACAACCAGATCTGCTTCGCGATCGCGGCTCGCCACTACCCGCCGGGCCATCGCCTGCCCAGTACGCGCCAGCTGGCGATGCAGACGGGCCTGCACCGCAACACGATCAGCAAGGTCTACCGCCAGCTCGAAAACGATGGCGTGGTTGAGGCCATGGCCGGCTCGGGCATTTATGTGCGCGACCAGCAGAAGCCCCGCGAAATCAAGCCGCCGCCGGGCATCCGCGGCAAGGCCATGCCCGACATCGATCGGGAAGTGCGCCAGAGCGTTGATGGCCTGCTCAACGCCGGCTGCACCCTGCAACAGACCCGCGACCTACTGACCCGCGAAATCGACTGGCGGCTGCGCTGCGGTGCCCGGGTGCTCGTCAGTACGCCCCGCGAGGACATCGGCGCCTCCCTCCTGATCGCCGAGGAACTCACCCCCAACCTGGCGGTGCCCGTGGAGGTGGTGCCGATGGAGGAGCTCGAAGCCGTGCTCGAAACCTCCAGCAATGGCACGGTGGTGACCAGCCGCTACTTCCTGCAGCAAGTGGAGGAGATCGCCAAGCGCCATGGCGTGCGGGCCGTGGCCGTGGATCTCAACGACTTCCGCCACGAACTCGACCTGCTTAAGGAGCTACGCACGGGCAGCTGCGTCGGCTTGGTGAGCATCAGCCCAGGCATCCTGCGCGCCGCTGAAGTGATTCTGCATAGCATGCGCGGCAATGAGCTACTGGTGATGACCGCCACCCCGGATGTGGGCAGCCGGCTGCTGGCCCTGCTGCGGGCCTCTAGCCACGTACTTTGTGACCGGCCGAGTCTGCCCCTGGTGGAGCAGAGTCTGCGCCAGAACCGCAGCCAGTTGATGCGCCTGCCCCAGGTCCACTGCGCCAAGAGCTACCTGGGGGCAGCCACCATCGACCTGCTACGCAAGGAGATCGGACTGCAGTCGGCAGCCTGATGCTCAACGCATTTCGGGCCGATCTGGCGATCATCAAGGAACGGGATCCGGCCGCCCGCGGCACCCTCGAAATCCTGCTCTGCTACCCGGGGCTCCATGCCCTCACCCTCCATCGCCTCAGCCACAAGCTCTGGCGCCTGGGCCTGCCCCTGGTGCCACGGCTGATGAGCCAGCTGGGCAGGCTTCTCACCGGCGTAGAAATCCACCCGGGCGCCCGCATCGGCCAGGGGGTATTCATCGACCACGGCATGGGCGTCGTGATCGGCGAAACCTGCGTGATTGGCGACAACTGCCTGCTTTACCAGGGAGTGACCCTGGGCGGCACCGGCAAGGCCACCGGCCAGCGCCACCCCACCCTGCGCCAGAACGTGGTGGTGGGGGCCGGCGCCAAGGTGCTGGGGGCGATCACCGTGGGGGCCAACACCCGCATCGGCGCCGGCTCAGTACTGCTGCGCGATGTGGCCGCCGACAGCACGGTGGTGGGCATCCCCGGCCGGGTGATTCACCAATCGGGGGTTCGGGTCGACCCCCTGGCCCACTCGGCCCTGCCCGATGCCGAAGCGCGGGTGATCCGCAACCTGATGGAAAGGATCGACAGCCTCGAAAATGAACTGGGGCGCCTACAGAGCTGTCTGCTCGAAGTCGCTGCAGGGAGGCCCCTGCTCGAACCCTGCCGCGGCCAAGCCCAGAACCTGCGCGACCGCGAAATCATCGAATTTCTGGGCGATGGCCCTCCCTAAAGGGAAAGGCCAAAGGGCCCGCTCGTCCCATCCTCAGCCAATCGCCGCCTGCTCAGAGCTGGGGGCCGGCTGGAACATGAACATCGAATAGATGACATTGCGACGCATCCCCGTCATCATCTCCAGGAACATGTCGTAGCCCTCATTTTTGTATTCGATCAGCGGATCCTTCTGGCCGTAGCCGCGTAGGCCCACCGATTCGCGCAGGGCATCCATCGCCTGGAGATGCTCGCGCCAGAGGGTGTCAATCTGCTGGAGGATGAAGAAGCGTTCGGCTTCGCGCATCAGGCCGGGCCTCAGCTGCTCCACCTGGCCCTCCTTGATGTCATAGGCATTACGCAACTGCTCCTGAAGGAAGGCCTTGAGCTCCTCCACCTGCAGACCGGCTAAATGGTCGGGCGCCATGTCATCAAGCAAGTAGACAAACTCCTTCACCTTGGACACCAAGCGGGCTAGATCCCACTCTTCGGGTGGCAGGTCCGGGTTGACGTAGGCAGCAACGATGTCTTCCATGGTGCGCTCGCCATAGCCGATCACCTGCTGCTTCAGCTCCCGACCTTCCAGCACACGACGCCGCTCGGCATAGACGGCCCGGCGCTGATTATTCATCACCTCATCATACTCAAACACCTGTTTACGGATGTCGTAGTAATAGGTTTCCACCTTCTTCTGGGCCCCCTCAAGGGAGCGGGTGAGCATGCCCGATTCGATCGGCATATCCTCCTCCACCCGGAAGGCATTCATCAGCCCGGCCACCCGATCGCCACCGAAGATACGCAGCAAGTTGTCTTCCAACGAGAGGAAAAAGCGGGTGCTGCCGGGGTCGCCCTGGCGGCCGGAGCGACCACGCAGCTGGTTATCGACCCGGCGGGATTCGTGGCGCTCCGTGCCGATCACATGCAGGCCGCCCGCCTCGCGCACCTGGCCATCCTCCTGCTTGACCACCAGTTCGTATTCGCCCTTGACCCGGGCGATGAGCTGGCGCAGTTGCTGGATCTGGAGGTCTTCGGTGGGGGCCTTCTCGGCCGCCTGGGCAATGCGATCCTCCAGCTCCAACACGGTGAGGGCCCGATCGCCCCAAGCGGCCACGAGGTCGTGGGCCAGCTCAGAGAGGGAATGCTCGGTGGCATCGCTGAGGGCACAGGGGTAAAGGGCGCCAATGGCACGGGCCTCACTGGGGGGCTGGAACGGGGCCGCCTGGGCCGCCTCACCAAAGCCGCCGCCCCCGGCCGGGGCCCGCTGCAGGGGCACGGGTGGGCGATGGCCGTCCTCGGGGCGCACTAACCGGGGCAGCAACACCTCGCGCAACTTCAGGCGCGCCATGTAGTCGCTGTTGCCGCCGAGGATGATGTCGGTGCCGCGGCCGGCCATGTTGGTGGCAATCGTGACGGCCCCAACCCGGCCCGCCTGGGCAATGATTTCCGCTTCCCGCTCCACGTTTTCGGGCTTGGCATTGAGCAGGTTGTGGGGAATCTCCTGTTCGGCCAGCAGGGCCGAGAGCACTTCGGATTTCTCCACCGAGGTGGTGCCCACGAGCACGGGACGGCCCTGCCTGTGGATCTCGGCCGTTTCTAGGGCCACGGCCCGCCATTTGGCAGCCTCATTTTTGTACACCTGGTCGGTCCAATCGGAGCGGGAGCGCACGCGGTTGGTGGGCACAATCGCCACTTCGAGTTTGTAGGTTTTCTCGAACTCCACCTCCTCGGTTTTGGCCGTGCCGGTCATGCCCGCCAGGCGGGGATAGAGCAGGAAGAAGTTTTGATAGGTGATGCTGGCCAGGGTTTGGGTTTCCGGCTGAATCGCCAGGCCTTCCTTGGCTTCGATCGCCTGGTGCTGGCCATCGCTCCAGCGGCGCCCCGGCATCACCCTGCCGGTGAATTCATCCACAATCACCGCATCGCCTTCGCGCACGATGTAGTTGACGTCCTTAATGAACAGCTCCTTAGCCTTCAGGGCATTGGTCATGTAGTGGGCCCAGGGATCGGCCGGGTCGAACAGATCGGCCACGCCCAGCAACTCCTCAGCCTTGGCATAGCCCTCATCGGTGAGGGTGGCGTTGCGTTGCTTTTCATCGACCTCATAGTCGCCTTCCGGATCGATACCGTCCTTGCCGATCTCGGCGGAGCGCACCAACGCATTGGCCACCTCAACGGCGCGCTGGTATTTCTCCTGGGGCCGCTCTACCTGGCCCGAGATAATCAAGGGCGTGCGAGCCTCATCGATCAGGATTGAATCGACCTCATCAATGACGCAGTAATGGAAATCGCGCTGCACCACCTCGGCGATGTCACTCGCCATGTTGTCGCGCAGGTAATCAAAGCCCAGCTCCGAGTTGGTGGCGTAGGTGATGTCGCAGCCGTAGTTGCGACGCCGTTCGGCCGGGCTCATCTCCTGCTGGATCAGACCCACGCTTAGGCCCAAGAAGCGATGGACCTGGCCCATCCACTCAGCGTCGCGGCGGGCCAAGTAGTCGTTCACCGTGACCACATGGACACCACGGCCGGTGAGGGCGTTGAGGTAGGCCGGCAGGGTGGCGACCAGGGTCTTGCCTTCGCCGGTTTTCATCTCGGCGATCTGATTGGCATGGAGCACCATGCCGCCGATCAACTGCACATCGAAGTGACGCATGCCCAGCACCCGCTTGCCGGCTTCGCGCACCACGGCAAAGGCCTGGGGCAGTAACTCATCAAGCAGGGCCTTCTCGCGGTTGCCCTGGCCCGCCACCTTCTCGAGCTTGAGCCGGAACTCAGCGGTGAGACCGCGCAACTCCTCATCACTAAGGGGCTCAACCTCCTCTTCCAGCAGGTTGATATCGGAAACAATTGGCTGGAAGCGCTTCAGCTTGCGGGCATTGGGATCTCCCAGCAGCAGCTTGAGCATGGATCGGGGCCGGCCAATTGGATAAACCCTACCACCGCAAAGCCGTCAGCTAGGGCCGAGAAGCAAGACGGGGCAAGGGTTTTGCCCATTCCAGTGGGCCTTTGGGGCCCGTGCTGGCCACGACGCTTAGGCCCGGCTACGGCAGCTGCGCTTCAAAGGCGAGGATTTAGGCCATCCGGCCGGCACCCCAGCCCCTTGAGCGACCCCGCCCCGATCCGTCTGATTCGCCACAGCTGGCTCGCCCTGAGATTGCGCTGGCGTTTGGGGGCCCTGCAGGCCCTGCTCGATCACCACAGCTTCTGGGCTAGGGGACGGCAGCGCCAGGAGCTGGTAGCCATGCTCAGGGGAAGCCAGGCGGTGGTGAGCGCCTGGCAGGGCCAGCAGCTGGTGGGTTTTGGCCGGGCCAGCAGCGATGGGGTCTTCCGGGCCGTGCTCTGGGATGTGGTGGTGGCGGGCGAACACCAGGGCCTGGGCCTGGGCCGGCGCCTCGTGGCCGAGCTCCTGGCCTGCCCGGTCGTGGCCCGGGCGGAGCGCGTTTACCTGATGACCACCAACAGCGCCGGTTTCTACGGACGCCTTGGCTTTAGCGCTAGTCATGCCCAACACCTGATGGTGTGGCACCGACAACAACAATCAAGCGGATGAAGAGATTCGAACTCTCGACCCTCTCCTTGGCAAGGAGATGCTCTACCACTGAGCTACATCCGCCCACGCACCACAACCCTTAAGGGCGCTGATGATGGCACCGGCCTAGGACCGACCTAAGGAGCATGCCCTACGGGCCTGCCCCCGGTCAAATCGCTGGGGCGCCCAAGCGCTCGCCCCTGTGGCCGGCGCGGGCCTGAACCCGCTGGCACCAGTCGCCGTTGGCCAGGTACCAATCAACCGTGGCGGCCAGGCCCTGCTCGAAGCTGTGGCGGGGCTGCCAGCCCAGTTCGCCGCTGATGCGGGCCGGGTCGATGGCGTAGCGGCGGTCATGGCCGGGTCGGTCGCTCACCCGGGTAATCAGGCGACTGTGGGGGGCCGCCGCCGGCCGCCGCTGGTCGAGCAGGGCACAGATCACCTCCACCACCTGCTTGTTGGTGCGCTCGCCATGGCCACCAACGCAATAGGCCTGGCCCAGGCGCCCTCGGGTCGCCGCCAACAGCAGGGCCTCGACGTGGTCGTCGACGTAGAGCCAGTCGCGCACGTTGGCGCCATCGCCGTAGAGGGGGATCGGCTCGCCGGCCAGGGCCTTGAGGATCACCACCGGGATCAGCTTCTCGGGGAACTGCCAGGGGCCGTAGTTGTTGCTGCAGTTGGTCAACACCACTGGCAGGCCATAGGTGTGGTGCCAGGCGTTGACTAGGTGGTCGCTGGCGGCCTTGCTGGCCGAATAGGGGGAACGGGGGTCGTAGGGAGTCGTTTCGCTAAAACGCCCCTGGGGCCCCAGGGAGCCGAAGACCTCGTCGGTGCTGATGTGGTGGAAGCGGAAACGGTCGCGGCGGCCAGCTGGCAGCTGCTCCCAATGGGCGCGCACCGCCTGGAGCAACTGGAAGGTGCCGGTGACATTACTTTCGATGAAGGCCCCCGGGCCATCGATCGATCGATCCACATGGCTCTCGGCGGCCAGGTGCAGCACCAGGTCGGGATCGGCCCGCCGCACCGCCTCGGCCGTGGCAGCCCCATCCACCAGATCCACCCGCAGCAGCTGGTGGCGCAGGCCCCCGGGCCCCTGGGCCACCGGCCCCAGGGCGGCCAGCTGCTGCTCGATGCCGGCCAGGTCGCTGGCGTAGCCGCATTTATCCAGGTTGAACACCGTGGCGCCGCTATCACGCAGCAGGCGCCGCACCACCGCCCCGCCGATGAAGCCGGCACCGCCGGTAACCAGGACCCGGTCCGTGCCGGGGGGGAGCAGCTGGTCCATCAAGCCTCCGTCAGTGGTTTGGCGCAGGGTAAGGGGCTCCGATCAGGGGTACGCAAAGCCGCCAGCTGGCCCAACACCTGGGCCAAGGCAGTCCGCCAATGGGTCGGCTCCAGCCCCAGGGCCGCTCGGCTGGCGCCGCATTCCAGCAGCGAATAGGCGGGACGGGCCGCCGGGGTGGGGTAGGCGGAGGTAGGGATCGGCCGCACCCGGGCGGCGTGCTCGAGCACGCCGGCGGCCACGCCCAACTCACCGATCGCCACGGCGAAGTCGTACCAGCTGGCGGCACCGGCGTCGCTCCAGTGCAGGATCGTTGGGGCGCCAGGGTCGGCCCCGATCCCGATCGCCCGCCAGCAGGCGGCCGCCAGGCCGGAGCTGGCGGTGGGACAGCCGACCTGATCAGCCACCACGGCCAGGGGTTCGCCGCCCGCCGCCTTGAGGGCATGGAGCCGCAGCATGGTGAGGCAGAAATTGGCGCCCACGGGGCCATAGACCCAGCTGGTGCGCAGGATTCGGGCCCGGCCCGGGCCCAGGGCCGCCAGCACGGCCCGCTCACCCGCCGCCTTACTGGCGCCATAGACCCCCAGGGGCTCGGGCGCTTGCTCGGGGCGATAGGGGCTGCCCTGCTGGCCATTGAAGACAAAATCGGTGCTCACCTGCAGCAGCCGGCCGCCGGTCTCGGCCAGGGCCTCAGCAAAGGCCTGGGGTGCGCCCCCATTCACCGCCATTGCCAGCTCGGGTTCGCCCTCGGCCCGATCGACGGCGGTGTAGGCACCGGCATTGAGCAGCCAGTCGGGTTGGTGCTGCCGCACCAGTTCTTGGCAGGCGTTGGCGTCGGCCAGATCGAGGTCGCTGCGCCGCAGGGGCAGCAGCTCCACGCCCTCGGGCCTGGAAGCGAGCAGGGCCTGGCCCAGCTGGCCACCAGCACCGGTGAGCAGCACCTTCATCGGAGCTGCACCGTCATGGACCCGAACCGTCATGGAAACAGCTCGCCAGGGGCCAGCTCCGCCACCAGGGGCGCATCGCCATCCTTTTCGGAAAGCTGGGGGCTGGTGCCACCCAGGGCAGCCAGGGGCCAAGCAATCGCCAACTCCGGGTCATCCCAACGGATCGCCCGCTCGCACTGCTTGCTCCAATAGTCGCTGGTTTTGTAGAGCACCTCGGCTTGGTCGCTGAGGGTGAGGAAGCCATGGGCAAAGCCCGCCGGCACCCAGAGCTGCTGGTGGGTTGCAGCGTTTAAGCGGGTGCCAGCCCAGTGGCGGAAGGTGGGCGAGCTGCGGCGCAGATCCACCGCCACATCAAAGATCTCCCCCACTACGCAGCGCACCAACTTGCCCTGGGGCTGGGGCGGCAGCTGGTAATGCAAGCCGCGCAGCACCCCCTGGGCCGAACGCGAATGGTTGTCCTGCACAAAGGCCACGGGGCCGGCTAAGGCTTCAAAGGAGCGCTGGTTCCAGCTTTCGAAGAAAAAGCCGCGCCCATCGCCAAACAGCCGGGGCGTGAGCAGCAAGGGGCCCCCTAGGGCCAGGCCACCGCTGCCAATCAGCTGATCAGCCTGCATGACGTCCGCCCAGGCTGGCCTGCAGCAGGCTGTGGTCGCTGCTGCTTTCCTCAAGCAACTTGATCAGGTAGTCGCCGTAGCCGCTCTTGCGCAGGGGGGCGGCCAGCTGCTCCAGCTGGTTGGCGCTAATCCAGCCCTGGCGCCAGGCCACCTCCTCGGGGCAGCCCACCTTGAGACCCTGGCGATGTTCAAGGGTGCGGATGTAGCTGCCGGCTTCGTGCAGGGAATCGCAGGTGCCCGTATCGAGCCAGGCCATGCCCCGACCCATCAACTCCACCTTGAGCAGGCCCTCGGCCAGATACATGGCGTTGAGGTCGGTGATCTCCAGTTCACCCCGGGGGGAGGGGCGCACCTGGCGGGCCCGCTCCACCACCGTGTCGTCATAGAAATAAAGGCCCGTAACGGCGTAGCGGCTGCGGGGTTTGGCCGGCTTCTCCTCCAAGCTGAGCACCCGGCCATCGGCGGCGAATTCCACCACGCCGTAACGCTCCGGATCGCGCACCGGATAGGCGAACACCGTGGCTCCGGTAATCGCACCGGGATTGGTGCCAGCCACCCCGCCATTGCTGGCCTGCAGCTGGGGCACCAGGTCGTGGCCATGGAAAAGGTTGTCGCCCAACACCAGGGCCGCCGGCGAGCCGGCCAGGAACCCTTCGCCAATCAGGAAGGCCTGGGCCAGGCCATCGGGGCTGGGTTGCACCGCATAGGTAATCGCCATGCCCCAGCGGCTGCCATCGCCGAGGAGCCGTTCAAAGGCTGCCTGGTCCTGGGGGGTGGTGATGATCAGCACCTCCCGAATCCCCGCCAACATCAAGGTGGTGAGCGGGTAATAGACCATCGGTTTATCAAAAACCGGCAGCAGCTGCTTACTCACCGCCTGGGTGATCGGATGCAGGCGGGTGCCACTGCCTCCGGCCAGGATGATGCCCTTGCAGCCCATCGGTTCAGGCGGGCATCGCCGCCATCAGGGATCCCATTTCAATGGCCTGCAGGCCGTAGCTCCAGCCCAGGTTGGCCTTGATGCCGGCCCGTTCCAGGGCCTGCTGCAGGGTGTCGGTGGTGAGCACGCCGAAAATCACCGGCACGCCCGTGTCGCGGGCAACGGCGGCCACGCCCTTGCTCACCTCATTGACCACCACATCGAAATGGGGGGTGTCGCCGCGGATCACGGCCCCCAGGGTGATCACCACCTGGTAGCGGCCGCTGGCCGCGAGCCGCTGGGCCACCAGGGGAATTTCAAAGCAACCGGGCACCCAGGCCACATCCAGCTGGCTGCTGGTGGGGCTGACATCAATGCCGTGGCGGGTGAGCGAATCGAGGCAGCCGCTAAGCAGCTTGCCCGTGACCAAATCATTGAATCGGGCCACCACGATGGCGACCCGCAGGCTGCTGGCAGCGGTGAAGAACCCTTCGAAGACCGTCAAGCGCCAGGAATCGCGAGTGAGCTCAGACTACGAAGAAGCTGACGCCCCAGTTGAGCAGCACCAGCCCAACCCAGGCGAGACCGCCCAACAGAATCAAACGGTTAGAGCGGCCGCTGTCTTCGTTGCTGGCGTAGAGCACGGGCACAGCCACGATCAGCGCAAACGACAGCACCACCAGGGCCAGAACGGTGAGGGTGTTGAGGATCTGCATGGATCAGTGTCGGGTTGGCCGGCCCGCTGGCCGGGGGGCCGCGTCGGTCAGTGGGCGGATTCTCCCACGCCGTTCTGGCCAAAGGGGCAGGCGCTGGCTGGTTCCTTCACAAGTTGTCGGGAGTGGGGCGCAGCGCCCACCAAGACGCCCAGCAAGCCCTCCTACGATCAGGCCCCCTGCCCCAAGGATCCGTGGCTGCGGAAGCCCCCCAGCAGCTTTCGCCCGTGCCAGGCCCCGGTTTATCCGAAACAGCCCTGCAGGGCAACCTGTTTGGGGCCCCCGAAGAACCCAAGCCGGCGGCCCGACTGGCCCGGCCCGGGGCCCTGGCCGATCCCGGCGAACTTGACGATGCCGCCCTGGAGGCCGATGCCAGCAGCCGGCCCCGGCGGCGGCGCCAGGCGAAGGCCGGGGCGGCTGGTCCCGATCCAGGCGCCAACGATCCAGGCCCCCCGGATATAGCCCCCGCCGAGTTGCCAGACCCAGCCAGCGAAAGCAAGCCCCCAACGGCTGCACCCCCCGACAGCGACCTGCCCCCTTGGCACCACCACTCCCTGGTGGATCCCCAGCAGCTGCCACCGATGCTGCGCCACTACGTGGAACTCAAGGCCGCCCATCCCGAGCGGCTGCTGCTTTACCGCCTCGGCGATTTTTTTGAATGCTTCTTTGAAGACGCGATCACGCTCTCCCAGCTGCTGGAGCTCACCCTCACGGGCAAGGAGGCGGGCAAGGCCCACGGGCGGGTGCCGATGGCGGGCATTCCCCACCACGCGGCCGAGCGTTACTGCGGCGACCTAGTCCGCCGCGGCCTCTGCGTCGCCCTCTGCGACCAGCTGGAGGCCACCGCCGCCAAGGGGGCCCTGCTCAAGCGCGACATCACCCGGGTGCTCACCCCCGGCACGGTGATCGAGGAGGGGATGCTCTCGGCCCGGCGCAACAACTGGCTCTGCGGTGTGGTGGTTGAGGGCAGCCGTTGGGGCCTGGCGGTGGCGGATGTCAGCACCGGCGAATTCCGGGTCACCGAGCGCCAGGGCAGCGACCTGCTGCACCAGGAGCTGCTGCAACTGGACGCCGCCGAAGTGGTCTGGCCCGGCGATGGCGACCGCCCCGGCTGGTGTCCCGAGGGCCTGCGGCTAACGCCCTCGGCCCTCACCCCCTTCGCCGCTCCCGAAGCTCGCTCCAGCCTGCTTAAGCGCTTCAAGCTGGCCAGCCTGGCGGGCCTGGGCCTGGCCGACCTGCCCCTGGGCCAGCGGGCCGCCGGCGGTCTGTTGCGCTATCTCGACGACACCCAGCCGGGCGCCGCCATCCCCCTGGACCTGCCCACCACCTGGCATGCGGGCGACCAGCTGGTGCTCGACGCCCAGACCCGCCGCAACCTGGAACTGACCCGCACCCAGCTGGGCGGCGGCGGGCAGGGGTCCCTGCTCTGGGCCCTGGATCGCACCGTCACGGCCATGGGCGGCCGCTGCCTGCGCCGCTGGATCGAGGCGCCCCTGGTCGATCGGGCCGCCATCGGCGCCCGCCAGGACGGGGTGAGCGAACTGGTGAACCAACGGCCCCTGCGCCAGGCCCTGCGCCGGCTGCTGCGGCCCATGGGCGACCTGGAACGGCTAGCAGGCCGGGCCGGGGCCGGCAGTGCCTCCGCCCGGGACTTAGTGGCCCTGGCCGATGGGCTCGAACGGCTGCCCCAGCTGGCCTCCCTGCTAGGGCAGGCCAGCAGCCCGCCCCTGGCAGCCCTTGCGAGGCCCTGGCCTGAGCTGGCCGAACTGGCCGCCCTGGTCCGCCACCACCTGGTGACTACGCCGCCGCTGGCCCTCACCGAGGGAGGCCTGATCCACGACGGCGTCGACAGCCGCCTCGATGGCCTGCGCAACCAGCTCGATGACCAGGACGCCTGGCTGGCCGAGCAGGAAGCCAGCGAGCGTCGCGCCAGCGGCATTGCCAACCTGCGCCTGCAGTACCACCGCACCTTTGGCTATTTCCTCTCGGTGAGCCGGGCCAAGGCCGGGGCCGTGCCGGAGC
>Ga0310321_10046_pt1 | contig 21830 bp, 20 predicted proteins | sample LakEriER3TotalB7_FD_195535 | JGI IMG/M metagenome (GOLD analysis project Ga0310321, IMG submission 195535) | Enriched freshwater cyanobacterial communities from Lake Erie, Ohio, United States - ER36.Total.B7 (v2) (version 2) | ecosystem: Environmental > Aquatic > Freshwater > Lake | place: USA... | reverse complement strand
CCCCCAGAAGACCCCCTTGCCCGCCCTGGGCGATCTGCCCCTGGCGGAGCGGCCCAGGGTTTGAAGAACCGTTCCCGCGCCCTAGGGACCAACGCCCTGCAGCTGGGTCTGCTGTTGTTGTTGGCCCTGGTGATGTTGGTGCCGCTGCTGTGGCTGGTGAGCACGTCGCTGAAGGGTCCTGCTGAAAACATCTTCACCAGTCCGCCAGCCCTGCTGCCCTCCCAACCCAGCTTCGAGGCCTATGGCCGGTTGTTTCGGGATAACCCGATGCTCACCTACCTGCTCAACAGCACCATCGTGAGTGGCTTGGCGGTGATAGCCAATCTTGTATTTTGCTCCCTGGCGGCCTACCCCTTGGCCAGGATGCGTTTTGCTGGCAGGGGGTTGGTGCTGGCCCTGGTGGTGGCCACCATTTTGATTCCGTTTCAGGTGGTGATGATTCCCCTGTACCTGTTGATGGTGCAGGTCGGCCTGAGAAATACCCTTTGGGCCCTGATCATTCCCCAGGCCGCCACCGCCTTTGGCATCTTCTTGCTGCGCCAGAGTTTCCTCGGGGTGCCTGTGGAGCTTGAGGAGGCCGCCAGAAGTGATGGCTGCAGTCCAATTGGTGAGTGGTGGAACGTGATGCTTCCAGCTGCCCGGGCTGATCTAATCACCCTGGCGATGTTTGTGTTCATCGGAACCTGGAGTGATTTCCTCTGGCCCTTGGTCATCTTGGATGACCCCAAGCTGTACACGCTGCCCTTGGGTTTGCAGCAGTTGGCGAGCAGTTTTTCCCTCGACTGGAGGCTGGTGGCCGCAGGTTCGGTGGTTTCGATCTTGCCGGTGCTGGTGATTTTTATTGGCCTACAGCGTTACATCTTGCCCAGTGCCAGCGGCGACGCGGTGAAGGGCTAGGGCTTGCCGGATTAGGGCTTAACAGGTGGCAATAGGGGCGGCAGCTCGGCGGCTGGGGCGGGTTTGGTGCCCGTAGAGCGCAGTTGACGTAGCTGATCATTGAGCAGTTTGTTATCGCTGCTGAGGGCCTGAAGACGGGCGTTGGAGCGCTCCACCACTTGCAGCCGTTGCACGGTTGTTCTCAGTTGCTCTTCCAAACCGCTGGTGCGTTCGAGGGCCCGGCTGTTTTCCAGCCCTTGCACCCGCTCCTGCAGAGCGCGGATGGAGCTGCTCTGGTGGCGCATTTTGCCCACCATCACCACAAACAGCACCGCCAGCATCGCGGTCAGGCCAGCTTGCAGCCAAGGGGCCCAATCGGGCATCTCGGGCAGGGTTTGGGAACGTTCTTGGGCTGATGCCATGACAAGCAGGTGGACCGAGCTGGGCCGCAGCAGAACCCTCTGATCCTGGCTGCGGCGCGACCGTTTGGCTATGGGCCGTTGCGCACTGCATGCTGAGGGGCGTGTGATTCCCCCATCAATGCAGCCATCTTTGCTACCGGTAGCGGCCCTCCCGGCGGTGTCGTCTGGTGTGGCCTCTGGGGTGCCCTCTGGGGTGCAGCTCCTGGGCTATGTGGCCGCCAGTCTCACCACGCTGAGTTTCTTTCCCCAGGCACTGAAAACCTTGCGCAGCCGTGACACCTCAGGGATTTCGTTGCGGATGTATGGCCTGTTCACCACTGGCATTGCCCTCTGGGGCATCTATGGCCTGCTGACCCATGACGGGCCCTTGATCGTCGCCAATGGCTTGACCCTCTTCCCGGCAGGGATTGTCTTGGAGCGCAAAATCCAGGCTGTTCTGCGGCAGCGGAGCCAGCGTTGATGGCAAACGACGCCGTGCTGGTGGCCATGGGCGCGGTGCCTGGGGCCTGGTTGCGCTTTCGGGTGGTCAACCATTTCGAGCCGCTCATTCCCCGCAAGCACTGGGGCACCTTTGGCGTCAACCTGCTGGCCTGTTTCTGTTTGGGGTTGCTGGTGGGCCTGGAGCAGAGCTGTGGGCCTTCGACCTCGCGGCTTCTGTTGCTTTTGGGCACCGGTTTCTTGGGCAGTTTCAGTACCTTTTCCACCTTCATGGCTGAGTTGTTTGTGGTGTTGCGCGGGCGCCGTTGGGGTGAGGCGGTTCTTTTGGGGGGAGGCTCGGTGCTGGGCGGCTTGATCGCCATGGCCACGGGCTTGGCGATCGGGGGGCAGCCATGAAGGGGCCCACCTTGGCCATGGAGCTGGGCGAATTGGGCCTTGTGGCGGCGGGGGCGATTCCAGGGGCCCTCCTGCGCTGGCAGCTGGAGACGGTGGGTCACCACTGGGTGGGGGGCCTGCGAGGGGCCGCCGAGTCGGACTTGATCGCCAATCTGCTCGGCTCGTTTTGTATCGGCCTGCTGATCGCCCTCAGGCCCCCGCGGCCGCGGCTGATGTTGTTGGCGGCGATTGGGTTTTGTGGCTCGCTCACCACCTTCAGCTCCTGGATGTTGGAGTTGGCGCGGGCCTTTGGCCGCGGTCACGCCAGCGATGGCTTGGCCGTTGTCTTGGTCAGCATGCTGGGCGGTTTGCTGGCGGTGGTCGCCGGCTTTGGCGTGATGCGCCTCGGGGAGCGAGCCTTTCAATCGGGGCGGTGGGGCTTTCGATAGGCGGGGGACTGTGTAGGCGGGGCCTAGGCGCTAAAGGCTTTGCGGGCGGGGATCGGATAGGGAATGCGGCGATGGCGCATGCGTTTCCAGACCCGCACAAAGGCCCGGATTAGCAGCTCCAGCTCCGCCCGGCCGATGCCGCTACTCACCAATTGGCCGTCGTTTTGACGGGCCTCCACGATGCGCTCCACCATGGCTTTGGCCTCGGCTTCGCTGGTGCCCGGGGGTAGCGAGCGCAGGGCGGCTTCACAGCCATCGGCCAGCATCAAGATCCCGGTTTCCCGGCTCCGGGGGGTGGGTCCCCGGTAGCGGAAGCTGGCTTCGCTGGTGCTGGCATCCCGCTCCCTGGCCTGGTGGAGGAAATAGCCCATCTTCAAGGTGCCCTGATGTTCGGGAATGAAGTCGGCGAGGGGTTTGGGTAGGCGATAGCGCCGGGCCAATTTCAGGCCCTCATCCACATGGGCTTGCAGGATTGCCGCACTGCCGAAGGGATCATCGAGCTTGTCGTGGGGGTTGCTGCCTTCCCCCTGGTTTTCGATGAACCATTGGGGCGCATGCAGTTTGCCGACATCGTGATAAAGCGAACCGGTGCGCACCAGGTCCACATCGGCGCCGATGGCCCGGGCCCCTTCCTCAGCCAGCCCGGCAATCATCAAGGTGTGCTCAAAGGTTCCAGGGGCCTCGCAGGACAGGCGGCGTAGGAGCGGACGTTCCAGATCGGCCAGTTCCAGCAGCCGGGCCCGGGTCAGCAGGCCGAAAAAGGTTTCGATCAGGGGCGCCACCAAGAGCCCTCCCATCAACAGCCCTGCCAGCAACAGGGCTTCGCTGAGCAGATCCACCTGAGCGATGGGGCTGCGGCTTTGCAGCAGCAACCATTGCAGCGCCAGGGCGCCACAGGGGAGGAACACCGCCAGTTGCAAGAGTTCAGCGCGGCTGCGTTGGCGACCGGCGTTGATGGCGGCAAGGGAGCCGATCAGGGCTGCCACCAACAGGCGGGTGCCCACCAGGGCGCCCATGGGTAGGGGCCAAAGCAGGCTGGCCGCAGCGAGCCAGGTGAGGCCGCAACTGGTGCCGAGGCTTTGGGAGAGCAAGAGCGTTGGCGGGATCAACAGCACCAGGGGGCTGGCCAGGGGGCCTAACCAGAGGCTGAAACCGCCGACCACCCCAAGCCCCCCAAGGGCCAAAAGGGTCTGGCGGGGCTCGAGGGAGGGCCGCCAGCGCCGTAACCCCGCCACCATCACGCCGCAGACGGCGAAGGACTCCACAAAATGGCCCAGCCAGGTCAGGGGCCGGGGCCGACGGTTCACCAGGCCGAAGTAATCCAGGACATCGAAGGCCTGGGGAGTGATGGCTTCGCCCTGGCGGGTGATTAGATCGCCGGCTTGCACGGCAATGGTGGGGATGCCCTGTTGGGTGATGAGGGCCTCAATGCGGCGCTGGCTCAGGCCGGGATCACTGCGCAGATTGGAATGCCCCTCAAGCGAACTCGCCAGGAGCCTTGCCCCAAGGTCCCGGCCAGCGGCTGGCAGGGCCTCCAGTTGCAGGGTCGCCGCTGTCAGGAGTTGGTTGCCAGCCACGCTGGCTGAGAGGCCCTGGCTCAGCATCCGCAATTCGGCCTGCAACACGTCGCGCCGCCATTGGCTCAGTTGCGTGGGGCTGAGGCTGGTGAGCCACTGCCGCTCCTGGGGGGTGAGGGCAATGGTTTGCACCTGGGATTGGCGCGCATCGGCCTGCTGTTCCACCGCGAGCAACTTGGCCTCCAGGGCCGCCATCAAGCTCTTGCTGGCCTGGGGATCCACCACTTGGACCGTGGTGCGGTGCAGCATTTGTTCGCGGCGATCGTCCAATGCCGTGCTGTCGATCACCCGCGCCGCCTTTGGGGCCCGCGCGGTGAAGGGCGCTGGCATGCCGGCCTGGAGACTGGGCTCCACCAGCCAGGGCCAGCTGGAGAGCGTGGCCACCAGCGCGCAGAGCAGCAACACGGCGGCGATGTCGCGGCTGCGCCAGAAGGCGGGCTGTTGTTTTGGCCGTTCGCTGCGCAGCAGTTGGCGCCAAAGGCTTCGAAGTCGCCGCAAAACCATCGCTAGGCCAAAACCTTGGCCAAAACCTTTGCTAAACGCTAGCCGGGATGCAGGATGCCTTTGTGAGTGTGGGGTTTTCCATGGCTATGCGCTTGGACGGCCGTCAGCTGGCGGCCGAGATCGAGCAGCGCTTGCAGGGCGCGGTGGCTGAACGCCTGGCCCTGGCCGGCCGCCCCCCGGGTCTGGCGGTGCTGCGGGTGGGGGATGACCCCGCCAGCGGGGTCTATGTGGCGAACAAGGAAAAGGCCTGCGCCCGCATTGGCATCACCAACCTGGGGGCTCACCTGCCGGCGAACATGCCCGCGGCCGAGGTACTGAGCGCCATTCAACGGCTGAATGCCGACCCCCAGGTTGATGGGATCTTGCTGCAATTGCCCCTGCCGGCTGGCCTGGACGAGGGGCCGCTGCTGGCGGCCATTGATCCAGCCAAGGATGCCGATGGTTTGCACACCCTCAACCTCGGACACCTTTTAAAGGGTGAGCCAGGCCCCCGCAGTTGCACCCCGGCGGGGGTGATGGCCCTGCTGGCGGCAGCCGGGGTGGAGCTCGCTGGCAAGCGGGCTGTGGTGGTGGGGCGCAGCATCTTGGTGGGCCAGCCCATGGCCCTGATGCTGCAGGCGGCCCATGCCACCGTCACGGTGGCCCACTCCCGTTCCCAGCAGCTCGAAGAGCTCACCCGCCAGGCCGATGTGCTGGTGGTGGCTGCCGGCAAGCCCCGCATCATCGGCGCTGACCACGTCAAACCTGGGGCTGTGGTGGTGGACGTGGGCATTCACCGGCTGGAGCCAGGCCCCCAATCCGGCCCCGATGCCAAGGCCAGGCTTTGCGGTGATGTGCGCTTTGAAGAGGTGGAGCCCATCGCCAGGGCCATTAGCCCGGTGCCAGGGGGTGTGGGCCCGATGACCGTCACGATGCTGCTGGTGAACACCTTCAGCAGCTGGTGCGGCCACTGCCAGCTCGATAACCCTTTGGCCGACTTGTTGCCGTGAGGGGGTCGGGTACCTGAGAGAATCCGCTCCAGCAATGCAATCCCGATGGCGGTGGCGGTGAGCCCGACAAGCGACAACACCTCCAGTGCGGGGGGCGACAACGCCTCCCATCCCGGGGATGGGCCCCCCTCGCCTGCGGGTTTTGATTTTGGCGGCTACTTGGATGCAGCCCGCCTACAGGTTGAGCTGGCCCTGGATGGCTCCCTGGGCCCGGAGCGGCCGGAATCCCTGCGGGAATCCATGCGCTATTCCCTGTTGGCCGGTGGCAAACGCCTGAGACCCATTCTCTGTCTGGCGGCCTGTGAGCTGGCCGGTGGCGATCGCTCCCTGGCCATGCCCACGGCGGTGGCCCTGGAAATGGTTCACACCATGTCGTTGATCCATGACGACTTGCCGGCCATGGACAACGACGACCTGCGCCGGGGCCGGCCGACGAACCACAAGGTCTATGGCGAAGCCAACGCGATCTTGGCGGGAGATGCCCTGCTGACCAGGGCCTTTGAAATGGTGGCTTTGCGCAGCCCCGGGGTACCCGCGGAGCGGCTGTTGCTGGTGGTGGGTGAGCTCTCACTTGCTTCCGGTGCGCCTGGGTTGGTGGGCGGCCAGGTGGTTGATCTCGAGTGCGAGGCCAAGCAGGTGGATCTCGAAACCCTCGAGTACATCCACCTGCACAAGACCGGAGCCCTGTTGCGGGCCTGTGTGGTGTGTGGTGCCCTGATCGCCGGGGCTTCCGATGAGCTGTTGGCTGCCCTGCGCACCTATGCCCGTGGCATTGGCCTGGCCTTCCAAATCATCGACGATATTTTGGATGTCACCGCCAGCAGCGAGGTGCTGGGTAAGACGGCGGGCAAAGATCTCACGGCTGACAAGAGCACCTACCCGAAACTGCTGGGCCTGGAAGAATCCCGCCTCCGGGCCGATGCCCTGGTGGCAGAAGCCAAGGCTGCCCTCGCTCCCTGGAGCGGCCAAGCCAGTCCCCTGTTGGCCTTGGCCGACTACATCACGAGCCGTGATCGATGAACGCTCTCGAGGCCTTTTTTAGCAACGGCGTCCTCGCCTGGGGATTGGCCGCCTGCGGGATCGCCCAGCTCTCAAAATTGGTGATTGAACTGGTGGTCCATCGCCGCTGGAACCCCAAGGTGCTGGTGGAAACCGGGGGCATGCCCTCTAGCCATTCGGCTTTGCTCACGGGCACGGCAGCTGGGCTGGGCTGGCAATTGGGTTTTGACGATCCCCTCTTTGCCCTGGCCGCCGTCATGTGTTTTGTGGTGCTCTACGACGCCAGTGGGGTGCGGCGAGCGGCCGGCCTAACGGCGGCCCGCGTGAATTCCCAGGCCCAGGACGAGTCCGAGAAGCCCCTGAAAGAAAATCTTGGCCATACCAGGCTTGAGGTGCTGGTGGGCAGCGTGATCGGCCCCCTGATTGCCCTGCCTGGTTTGGTGTTGTTGGGATCTCCAGTGCAGCTGGTGCAGAGGTTGTTACCCGGCATGGGCCCCTTGGCGTGAGCCTCCCCTCCAGCTCCGCCGATCTCCAGCTCACTACCGATCAGCAAGGGGCCGTGGCCGCCTTTTCCGATTGGCTCACCAGCCCCGCCGATGGCAGCCCCTTTGTGCTGAGTGGCTATGCCGGCACGGGCAAAACCTTCCTCTCGATGCGGTTTTTAGCCCAGGCCGAGGCGGCGGGCTTGTGTTGGACCGTCGTGGCACCCACCCACAAGGCCGTGGGGGTGCTGCGGAGTCATCTGGCGATGGCCCGACTGCAAGCCACCTGGTTTCCCTCCACCATCCACCGGCTGCTGCGGCTCAAGCTCAAACGCCAGGGCGATCTCGAGCGCTGTGAGGAAACCGAGCAAACCGCCATGGCCCTGGAGCACCTGGGCTTGGTGTTGATCGATGAAGCCTCGATGGTTGACAGCACCTTGCTGGACATCGCCCTGCGCTGTGCCCAGCCCTTTCGAACCCGACTGGTGTTTGTGGGCGATCCGGCCCAGTTGCCCCCGGTGGGGGAGCCCCAGAGCCCGGTGTTTGCCATGGGCCGCGCCACCCAGGCCCAGCTCACCCAGGTGGTGCGCCACCAGGGGCCCGTGTTGCGCCTCGCCACGGGCCTGCGGGAGGGGGCGCTGCCGTGCCGCAGGCCGCCCCAGATCCCCCCAGTTCGTTCGGCCGAGGGCATGGTGGCGTTGCTCGATCGCACCGACTGGCTGGCCGCTGCCCAGGCGGCCCTGCGCCGCAGCGCTGAAACCGATAACCCCGACTTGGCCCGAATCCTTTGCTACACCAACCGCTCCCTCGAGCAGCTGGTGCCGATTGCCCGTCGGGCCTTGCACGGCGAGATGGCCGACCAGTTACCCGTGCTGCCGGGAGAGGTTCTGATCACTCGCTCTGCGGTGATGGGGCCTGCCTGCCGCGAAGGCGACGATGCAGGGGAAGAACCCGACATGGTGCTGGGCTCCAACCGGGAAGTGGTGGTGCGCGATGTCACGCCCGAGCGCTGCGACCTTGCCGATTTGGGTTTAGCGGCCCTCCCGGGCATCGGCGTGCCGGTGATTGAGACCCTCACCGCCACCGTTGAGGCGGGCGAAACCCAGCTGAACCTGCGTCTCCTGCCCCCTTTGGGATCGGAGTCGCGCAAAGTGTTTGATGGCGTGCTGGCCCGGCTGCGGCAACAGGCCAGGGATGCCGGTAAAAAAGATGGCAAGGCCATCTGGCGGCGTTTTTTCCTGGTGCGTGATGCCTTTGCTTCCCTTGGCCCGGCTGCGGTTCTCACCGTGCATCGCAGCCAGGGAAGCACCTTTGGGGAAGTGTTTGTCGATGGCGACGTCTTTTGGCCCAGCGACGACGTCTTGCGGCGTCAGCTGGTGTACGTGGCGGTCAGCCGCGCCAGCCAGGCGGTGTCGCTGGTGGCAGAGGGACGGGCCCCTGCCGACGGCCAACTCTGGCGCCAATGGCTCGAAGCCCCCAGCTAGCTCGCTAGGCCTGCAGGCCCCCAATCCCCTGCCAGCCCAGGTAAACCGCCAAGGCGATGCTCACCAGACCCACCAGCAGATCCCCCTTGGCAAACAGCCAGCTTTTGCTGTTTTCGAGCAGGGGCAGCACCCGCTCTTTCCCCACAAGCAGCAAGGCCACCAGGGGAAGAAGCAACAGGGCACCGCTCACCAGGCTGAACAACCCCGTGGCAAGGATCTCTTGGCTCTGGGGTAAATCGGCGGACAGCAGGCTGCCAGCGGTCTTGGCGAACAGGAAGAGATCATCCGGGCTGGCTACCTCCAGCAACCCACTGATGCCAAGCAAAAGAGGCAGGGGCATGGCGCAAAAGCTCTCGAGCTTGCTGGTCCAGCCGGGGGGGCCGCTCTCCTCCTTGGTACCCAACAATTCCTTGAGGCCGAGGCCCAACAAGACTCCGGCGGCAATCAGATCAAGCCCCGTGCGATGGCTTGTTCCCTTGTCCATGGAGAGCAGCAGGCCATGGCCCACGGTGAGCAGCAGGATCACGGCTAAGGCTGCGGTTATCAGCCAGCCCACCACAAACCAGCCACCCCTTTGCAGCGGCTTGGGGCCCAGCAGCAACAGCAACAGCAGGCCGATATGGATCGGAGAAAAGCCAATGGCCAGGCCAAAGGCCGAGAGCTCGGCTAGGAGGGATCCCAGGCCCATCGCGGCGGTTTGCGGATCGCCCATCGGCTACAAGCTGTGGTTCGGCACATTCCAGCGCAGGATGGTGCGCTGCTCCCGTTCCTGTCCAAGCACGCTGATCGTGCCGGTGGCCAGGCTGAGCAGGGCACCACCTTGGGCGCCCAGGCCCAGCCAGGTGCCAGCCAGGCTGCGCAGGATGTGGCCGTGGGCGAACAGGGCAACTTGCTGGACCCCTTGCTGGTCTGTGCCTTGGGCCAGGGCTTCAGCTTGGGCAATCACCCGCTCACAGCGCTGCTGCACGTCAGCGGCGCTTTCCCCACCAGGACAGCCATCGCGCCACTGGCTCCAGTGGGGGTTGTGTTCGCGGATCTCGGCGGTGGTGATGCCCTCGTAGCGGCCGTAATCCCATTCCTGCAGGTCGGGGCAGGGTTGCGCTTGGCTAGCCAAGCCCGCCAAGGCGCAGGTGCGTTGGGCCCGTTGCAGGGGGCTCGCCAGGACCCCTGCAAAGCGATGGCCGGCTAGCACGGGGGCCAGGGCGCGGGCTTCGGCTTCTCCCTCCTCGATTAGAGGCACATCGGTTCTGCCGGTGTGACGGCCGTTGCGGGCCCATTCCGTGGCGCCGTGGCGCAGCAGCCAGAGTTCAATCATTTAATGGCGAACCTCAAACCAGTCGGATCCGGTGGGACCAATTTGGCTGGCGGAGACACGGGTGACCTTGGCGGCGGTCGGTCCCATTTCACACCAGAGACGCAGTTCGGTGAGTTCTTGGATCGGTCCCTCCGCCTCCACTTCCACGGTGCCATCGGGTCGATTGCGTACCCAACCACTCAGTCCCAGGTCCTTGGCGCGGCTGCAGCAGCTCATCCGGTAGCCCACCCCTTGCACCTTGCCGCTCACAATCAGGCGCCAGCGTTCATTGATGGCGGTGGGCTTGCTTTCATGGGGCTGGAGAAAGCGGCGTTCCGTGGCAGCGGCTCGGCGCGAACGCAGGCGTTGGCCAGCCTCGATGGGATCACCGGGCATCCAGCCCAGTGGAGATGCAGCCAGCTGGCGTGCACGTTCTGCGCTGTCCATCCTTCCCTCCGTTGCGGGCATCCCCAGCCTTCAAGCTGCCACAGCGGCTCCCAATCGGCTACTGATTCGAGTTGCCATCGATGGAATTCATGACCCACAAAGCTTTCGCCAGGGCGCACCACCAGGCCATGGCAGCTGGCTAGCGCTTCGCGGTAGCCCAGGCTCAGCTCCCCGCGCTGGGCATGAAAAGGCAGCACGCCAGCCATGGGGTGGCTGTTCCCTTCGCCGTCGCCCAGGGTTTGGCCAAGCAGCAGCAACCCGCCGCACTCAGCCACCACGGGCAGGCCTGAGCGGACTGCCCGGGCGAGGTCCTGGAGGCTGCGCTGGCTCTTGGCCAGTGGGCCAGCATGCAATTCGGGATAGCCCCCGGGGAGCAGGACCCCGCGGCAGTCCTCCGGTAGCGCTTCATCGGCCAGGGGACTCCAGGGGATGGGCTCGAGTCCCACGGCCTCCAGCAGTTCGGTGGCTTCTGGGTAGCGAAAATGGAAGGCGGCATCGCTGGCGATGGCGATCGGCAGCCCCCCTGGTTTGCGCTCCGGCCCCTTGCGGTGCTGATCAAGGCACCAGGAGATCGGATCGCCCCCCGAGGGCTTCGGTGGGGCCAGGAGGGGCCAGAGCTGGTCGAGATTCAGGTGCTCTTCGGCCAGTTGGGCCCATTGGCCTTGCCGTTCCTCCAGGTCGGCTAATTCCCCAGGCGGCAGCAGGCCCAGATGGCGCGAGGGCAGCTCCAGGGCCGGATGCTGGGGCAGCGTGCCCAGCAGGGGCACGTTGATGCTGGCCAGGGCTTCGGTGAGCAGGGCTATGTGCCGGCTACTCCCAACCCGATTCAGCACCACCCCGGCCAGCTGCACCTGGGGTGGGCCGTGGTCGCGGAAACCGCGCACCAAGGCCGCCAGCGAACCGGCCTGCCGGGAGGCTTCCACCACCAGCACCACCGGCAGGTCAAGCAGGGCCGCCACCTCAGCCGAGCTGCCGTGGCTACTCGGACCGCGGCCATCGAACAGGCCCATTACCCCCTCGACCAGGGTGAGCTCTGCTTGGCTGCCGTGCCACGCGAAGCTGCGTCGAACCCACTCTTGGCCGCAGAGCAGGGTGTCGAGGTTGCGGCATGGCCGTCCACTCACCCGGCTGAGCAGTTGGGGATCGAGGTAGTCGGGTCCCACCTTGAAGGCCTGCAGGCCCTGGCCGCGGCGGCTGGCCAGGGCGGTGAGGCACAGGCTGAGGAGGGTTTTGCCGCTGCCGCTGCTGGGCGCTGCGATAAGGCAGGGCATGGAGAACTGGAGCTCCGGGCGATCTAACTGGGCAGCAGCTTGGCAGCGATGGGGGCGGCCGCGGCGAGCAGGGGGTTCGTGGAATCGTGGCCGCCGGAGAGCAGCCGGGCCATTTCCATTTCCTCGCTTTCATTGGGCAAGGGCACTTCATCCTCCACCAACTCCATGCTCGCCATGCCTCCCGATTCCAAACGCATGCAGCCGCCCGATTCGGAGCAAAGAATCACGCAGAGGGGAGCACCTGGGATGCGCTGGCAGATCAGCCGTAGGCCGACGATGGCGCCGGGGTGGGTTTTGGGTACGCCCATGGGAACCGGCATCAGCCGCAGGCGCACGGTTTGGCCATCGGTGCGTTCAAATTCAGCGCCAATACCGGCTCCCTCGCCCAGCCCATGGCCCACCACCCCTTGGCCTGGGCCTTGGCCGTCCACCCAATAGCTGTCCACCAGGTGCCAACCCAGGCGATCGGCGATCCAGGCTGCAAGCAGTAACCCCTTGACGGGATGGTCACCCTCCACGTCGATGTCGAGTTGCACCACCTGGTCGAGGGCGTCCCGGCGGGAGGGCGGGTCAAACACCATCGCCAGGGATTCGCGCCAGCTGCGCAGGCGCATCCAATTGAGGTCGTTGATGGCCTGGCCGGCTTCGATGCGTTCCACCAGGAGATCCAGGCAACGCCTGGGGGTGCCCAGGGAGCTATCCACCACCAGGCGCCGCGGAGCCTCGGCAAGGGAAGCCAGTAGGGCCGGGGCCTCATCCAGGCTGCTGTTCCACCACACCCAGCAGGGCAGTTCGGTGCCAATCAGTGGCTGAATCAGTCCGAGGCTTTGCTCCAGGGATCCGGTACCGCCCCGCAGGACCACCACATCGCCGCAGGCCGCACTGCCGCCCCGTTCCTCGGGCAAGGGGCAGTAGGCGGCCACCAGGGTTTCCAAGGGGGCTGAGCGATCGAGGGTGGGCGCCAGGGTGATCATCCGGCGCGGCATGTGGGCACTGATGGCGGCCTCCACAAATTGGCCGCGCAGGTCCTCGGCCCGGTGGCCGCCCTCCAGCCGGCCGATGGCCCACGCCAGTTGGGGATCCATGGGGGCTGTGCCCAAGGGAAGCCCGCAGTCCTGGGCGGCCTCGCGGGCGGCGGTGAGCACCTCCTCACGGAGGAGGCCGGTGATGGGCCCATCCACGCGCCCAGAGCGCACCAACTGCTGTTCAAGCCAGGCCCCATCCCACACCACCAGGGTGAAGGTGGCGGCGCCGCTGGACGCCTCCAGCCCCTGTTGCCAGAGCTGGTCGAGATAGCCCTGCACCTCAGCTGGGGGTAGGGCGTGGGGGGCCTGGAGGGTGAGCTGGGCAGACATGGCAGGAAGGCGAGAGCAGGGTCAGCAGGCGAGTCGAGGGTCTAGGGACGGCGCCAGGTCAGGCCGTCATCGGCCACCAGGCTGTCCGCTGCCGCCGGGCCCCAGGTGCCGGCCTCGTAGGGATGCACGGGCAATTGGGAGGGGGACTCCTCCAGCATCTGCAGCAGGGGGGTGTAGAGGCGCCAAGCCGCTTCGACTTCGTCGCTGCGGGTGTAGAGGGTGGGATCGCCCAGCATGGCGTCGGCGAGCAGCCTCACGTAGCCCTCGTCGGAGGGCTCGCCAAAGCTGTCGTCGTAGGAGAAGGCCATGTCCACGGGGCGGCTGCGCATCCCCGAACCCGGTGCCTTCACTTCAAACTTGAACTCCGCGCCCTCATCGGGTTGGATGCGCAGGATCAATTGGTTGGGGGTTGGTGCCCCCCCGGCGGCATCAAACAGGTGCACGGGCGCTTCGCGGAAGGTGAGCACCACCTCGCTGAGCCGTTTGGGCAGTCGCTTTCCCGTGCGCAGGTAAAAGGGCACCCCCTGCCAACGCCAGTTGTTGATGAACAGCTTCATGGCCACGTAGGTCTCGGTGGTGCTGTTGGGATTCACGCCGGGTTCCTGGCGGTAGCCGCTAATCGGAAGACCGCTGGACCCGCCTGGTCCGTATTGGCCCCTCACGCAGCACTTCCAAGGCTCGTCTTCATTGGCCAGGTGGGCTGCTTGGAGCACCTTGGCTTTTTCGTTGCGCATGGACTCGGGGTCAAAGCGCCCCGGCGCTTCCATGGTGGTGAGGGCCAGCATTTGGGTGAGGTGGTTCTGCACCATGTCGCGGAGGGCCCCAGAGCTCTCGTAGTAGCCGGCCCGCTCTTCCACTCCCACGGTTTCAGCGGCCGTGATCTGCACGCTGGAGATGTAGTTGCGGTTCCAGATCGGTTCGAAAATGGTGTTGGCAAAGCGCATCACCAAGATGTTTTGGACCGTTTCCTTGCCCAGGTAGTGGTCGATTCGGAAGATCTGGTTTTCCTTTGCCGAGCCCTTCACCACCCGGTTCAGCTCCTGGGCGCTGCCGTAATCGCGGCCAAAGGGCTTCTCGATCACCACCCGACTCCGGGCGGGATCCTTCAGCAGCCCTGCAGCGGCGAGGGACCGACAGCCACTGCCATAGAAATTTGGGGCTACCGAGAGATAGAAGGTGCGGTTGCCCCGGGTGGCCCGTTGGCGATCAATGACCTCGAGGCGGCTGCCAAGGCGAACCACGGACTGGGGATCTTCCAGATCCACGGGTTCATAGAAGAGCCCGGCTGAGAAGGTCTCCCAGGCACTTTGGTGGTCTGCGATTTCCGTTTTGAGCGCCTCAGCCATGCGGGAGCGAAAGTCGTCATCGCTCCAGGGCCTGCGGGCGCAGCCAAGCACCGCGAACTCGCTCGGCAGCCTGCGCTGGCGGAACAGTTCAAACAGGGCAGGAATCAGTTTGCGGTGGGTGAGGTCGCCGCTGGCCCCAAAGATCACCAGACACTGCGGTGGGATGACCCGCTCTTGGCGGAGGCCAACGCGCAACGGATTGGTGAGGACCGCACTCATCGTTGATTTTGGGCTTGCTGCCCCCTGGTTTACCGAGGCTGGACCCACGGTCGAGGGTTCTTCGGTGTTGGGGCTGGTTCTGTGTGGGAATACGCAAACGAGAGCGCAAAAAAAAGCCCACCTTGCGGCGGGCCTGGCGATCAGCTCTGACGGCTGGGGCTCAATAGGTTTCGACGTGCCAGCGCTCGGCTTTTTTAAGCACGGGACGCAATTCGTGCCAGTTGATGCCCTTGGCGGCAGCGGCAGTGGCCATCGCTTCATCGATGCCGGGCTCCATGCCGCGCAAGCCACACATGTACACGTGGGTTTTGGGATCCTCGATCATGGCGAAGATCTCATCAGCGTTTTCGCTGACCCGGTCTTGGATGTACATCCGGCCCCCGCTGGCGTTTTGCTGCTCGCGGCTGATGGCCTTGGTGTAGCGGAAGTTGTCGGGATACTCCTGTTGATAACGGTTGAAATCGTCGTCGTAGAGCAGGTTGGCCGTGGTGGGTGAGCCCATAAACAGCCAGGCCTTGCCCTTGAAGCTCCAGCCGTTGAGGCTCTTTTCCTTGGCCTCAAACATGCGGCGCAGGTAGGTGCGCATCGGCGCAATACCGGTGCCGGTGGCCAGCATGATGACGTTGGCGTCCTCGTCATCGGGAAGCAGCATTTCCTTGCCCACGGGGCCGGTGATTTTCACCTTGGCGCCTGGGGCGATGTCACAGAGGAAGGTGGAGCAAACCCCATTGATGGTTTCGCCGTCCTTCTCGTATTGCAGTTGGCGGACACACAGCGAAACGGTGTCGCCTTCCAGGTTGTCGCCGTGGCGGGTGCTGGCGATCGAATACAGGCGCAATTTGTTGGGCTTGCCGTTGGCGTCCTCGCCGTCGGGAATGATGCCGATGGACTGGCCCTCGAGGTAGCGCAGTTGGGGCTCACCACCCTTGAGGTCAAAGGTGATGTGGTTGACCCGGCCAATTGCTCCTTCAGCCAACAGGCTGTAGTTCTCCGTGACCGTGCCCATGAACGGATCTTTGGGCCGGTAGAGATTGACGGGAACGTCGGCGTGGGACACGGCTGCTGGTTTCGAAGGGGCGGCTTTGGCTTCGGCCTTGGGAGCTGGAGCCGGTTGGGAGGGGGATTGGGGGGCCAGGGGCGCTTCCCCTGAAGCTGGGCCTGGACCCAGCACGGCTGTGATGCGACCCCCTTGCAGGGCAATGGTTCTCACCGTGCTCTGTAGTTGGGCGTAGGACACCAGGAGGCGTCGTTCGGCTTGGCGTTGCAAGCCCAGTCCATAGGCTTCAACGACAACCGTGAACATGCGGCTATCGGACTGGTTAGCGCGGCCTGTAGAAACATGCATGCAGGCTCAGCCCCCGTAAAGCCGGCTGATCATAGGGAACCCTCCTGGCGGCGGTTACCCCGACGTCACCGCTAGGTTTGTGTGTAAGAACACCTTTGAGCCGCTCCCTTGGTGCAGCTGCTTGTTGACCGTGTGCGCTTGACCAAGCCACTTGAGCCTGCCCAGCAGCCATCCTTCCGTCTGGACACCATCCAGCAAGAGATGGAGCGCTTGCCCCAGGGGGCCAGGCGTCTTGCGGTGCAGTTGCGCCTGGACATGGATCCCCAATGGATCTGGGCGGTCTTGACGGATTACCCCAACCTCAGCCGTTACATCCCCAACCTGACCTCTTCGCGCCAGCTATGGCGCCGGGGCAACCGGGTGGGACTGGAGCAGGTGGGAACCCAGCAAATCTGCGGCCTGTGCTTCAGCGCCAAGGTGGAGCTGGAGCTGGTGGAAGACCGGGATGCCGGTGAGTTGCGGTTTGCCATGAGCCGGGGCGACTTTCGTCGCTTTGAGGGTGTCTGGCGCATCACCAGCCAAGGCCAGGGTGACCAGCTGGTCACGTCCTTGGTTTATGAGCTCACGGTGCAAGGTCGGGCTGGGATGCCAATTGGCTTGATTGAACAGCGCCTGCGCGATGACCTCGCCAGCAATCTGCGCGGTGTGCAGCAAGAAGCCAAACGGCGCTCAGCCAAGGGCTAGGGGGACGGCAAGCCGGCGAACCACTTGGGTTCCCCCTCGGTCTTGGCTTTCAACAAATTGCATACCCCCAAGGGGATTCGAACCCCTGTCGCCTCCGTGAAAGGGAGGTGTCCTAGGCCTCTAGACGATGGGGGCGAGGCCACAACTTCCAAGGTGTGGTCGAGCTTTTGGCCCAACCTCTCGTCGAGTTGATGTGTTGGAAACTACGGGTCCGCGGGACCCTTCGTCAAGGCTGGCCAGCGGGCACTGGGGTGGCTTGGCCACTCCAGACGGGCACGGTGAAGTGAAAGCAGGCGCCTTTGCCCAGTTCGGATTCAACCCAAATACGCCCCCCGTGCACCGCCGTGATCCGCCGGCACACCGAGAGGCCCACCCCAAAGCCCGAGGTGCTGCCTGAGGTTTGGGGTAGCCGCACCCGGTCGAGAAAAATCCGCTCATGCTCGTCACTGGGAATGCCAGGTCCGCTGTCGCAAATGCTCACCTGGACCCATTGGTCCGTGCGGTGCCGCATTTTTAGGCCCACGCTGCCGCTGTCTGGGGTGAACTTCAGGGCATTTTCCAGGAGGTTGAGCAGCACCTGGCGCATGCGCCGTTGATCGCCGAGCACATCGGGCAGATCGCTGGGGATGTCGGTGCTCAACTGCAATTGGCGGCCCATCCAAAGTTTTTCCAGTTCCAGGATCGCCTCTGCGCCCACCTTTCCCAGGGCGAGGCGCTGGGGGTTGAAGAGGTCCTCCCAGCGGGTGGTGCCCACCTCGAGGAGGTCCTTCGACAACGCTTCGATGTCGTCAAAGCGGCGGTTGATCACATCGCGAAACCGGGGGGCATCGATTTGGCCCAAGAGGTGGCTTTGGAACGCCAGCTTGGCGGCGGTCAAGGGCGTACGCAGTTCGTGGGCCACCATGCGCAGCAAGCTTTCTTGCACCCCTAGCCGTTCGATCAGGGTCTCGTTTTCCTGGCGTAACACCAGCAGTTGGTCCTCCAATTGGACCTCCCGCAGGGTGCGGCTGCCGTCGATCTCGACGGGGCTCAGGCTGAGGCCAAGGCCGGTGACCGTCTCCACCTGCTTCCAGCGGGGCAGCCAGCTGCGCAGCTTCTTGCTGAGGGCATTGCCAGCAAACACCTGCTTGGGATGGGGCTCCAGCTTCACCAGCGCCGGGGTGGCGACCAGGCGATGGAGCTCGAGCAACTCCGGGTGCAGCGCCGGGTCGACAATCTCCAGGCTTACCTCAAAGCCGCAATCCTCGGTTTTGAGGGTGTGGAGCAGGTTGCGGATATCGGGCGTGGCCAGGTGAAAGTTGGCCGCCACCAACAGCAGCTTCAGCTCCTGGCGATCAGGCCCCTCGCCGAGCTCAGCGACCTGGGGTGAGGTTTGCGGGGTGTCTGGATTCACGGCGATACCTTATTGGTATCGGGCCACAGCCATCAGAAGTGGCTATGACTGAGACGTTCTCAGTGAAACGTCCATTTGCGGCGCTGCCATGGGCCATCCCCCTGAGTTCTCGCTCGAACCAAGGCCAAATCAGGCGCCTGCACCCAAGCCTCGCGGGGCATCTGCTGGCGGGGCATCGGCTGGCGTCAGGAGCCGGGTTCAGCTCGACTCCAACTTGAAACGCTGGTTTGGCCGCAACCTGGGGCTCTGGCGTACGCGGCGGTTGTATTTCTTTTCCGAAGGGGAGGACCTGCGGGTCGACATGATGCTCCGGGTGGAAGCCTTTAGCGAACCTGCAGAAGGCGATGCTGCCTATCGCTTCAGTTGGTGGCCAGAGCAGGACTACTCCTTTTTTGAGAACAACACCATTTGTGTGGCTGAGGGCACGATGGAGGTTTATCTCTGCGGCCACCAACTGCGCCGCAGTCGGGGCTATCTCTGCGGCAAGGCGATCGAAAGCCAGATTCGCCAGGTCGATGAGCACGAATTGATCTTCGAATCGCACTACGAGCAGTGGCGCATCCTCGAGCAAATCCGTCTGGTGGATCAGGACCGCTACCGATCCCGTTCCATCTACTCCTGGAAGGCTGGAATGCTCGAGATGATGGCCACCCACCATGAAATCCGGGTTGAAGAGGCTGGGGCCCCGATCTCCTGATGCAGCAGCATGGGACCCATTCAGAACCTGATCTTGTGATCTCCTTGCTGCGTCGCCTGTCCGCTGGCCTTGTGGCCCCGTTGCTGGTCTTGCCGTTCCTGGCTCTGCCAATCCTGGCGTTGCCACTCTTCTTGGCCCCGTCAGCTGCGCTGGCTGATAACGCGGCGGCTACGGAGGCGGAAATGAATCTCTACACCCGCATCGCTGCCGTCAATGTGTGCATTGCCAGGGGGGCTGGAGTGGATTTCGAAAAGGCTGTGGGCATTGCCGGTGAAACCATCGCCCAGCTGATCCAAGGCCAGCATGGGGGCCTGATTGCCCAGGTGGGGCCCAAGCCCCTCAGCATCGATGATCTGCGCAAAGGCGCTATCAATTCAGCTGTCCTGGGTGCTTCCGAGATCTGCCCGAAGGAAGTGCCAGCCGATGTTATGGCGAAGGTCCAAGCCGCCCTCAAGGCTTCCCCAGCTTCGAAGGCTCCGGCCGCCAAAGCGCCCACCTCCAAGTAGGCGGCTACCAAGTAGCCCAGTTTTGATCGCTCCCACCCAGAACATCTCCATGCCCACCGTGCGCCTTGCCGATTACCGCCCGGCGCCCTATCTCCTGGAGCGCACCGACTTAACGGTGCAGCTGTTCGCGGATCACACCCTCGTGCAAGCCCGGCTTGCCTTTAGTCCCAATCCAGCCGCATCGGCGCTCGGGCCTGTGGAGCTGCAGGGCGTTGATTTGGAGCTGCTCGATTTGCAGCTTGATGGTGAGCCGTTAGCCCCTGGGGCCTATCAACTGGATGGGGCCGGGCTGCGGCTGCTGGCTCCGCCTCGGGAAGCTTTTGTGTTGGAGAGTCGGGTGCGGATTCACCCTGAAACCAACACCACCCTGGAAGGCCTGTATGTAAGTGGGGGCATGTTCACCACCCAATGCGAGGCCGAGGGCTTTCGGCGGATCACCTTCCATCCGGATCGCCCGGATTTGTTGAGTCGGTTCCGGGTGCGGCTGGAGGCGGATCGCTTGAGCTGTCCGGTGTTGCTGTCGAATGGCAATTGCCTTGAAACGGGCGCCATTGCTGAGCAAGGTGAAAGTTCCGATTCTGGTGAAAGTTCCGATTTTGCTGAGGGCTCAGGGGGACGCCACTACGCCATTTGGGATGACCCTTTCCCCAAGCCGTCTTACCTGTTTGCTTTGGTGGCAGGCCAGCTGGAGGAGGTGGCCGATACCTTCACCACTGCCAGCGGCCGGGAGGTGGCCCTGCGCATTCACGTGGAGCCCGGCGATGGTCCCCTCACGGCCCATGCCATGGCATCGCTGAAGCGCTCGATGCTGTGGGATGAGCAGCGTTATGGGCTCGAATACGACCTCGATGAGTTCAATGTTGTTGCCGTGCGCCATTTTAATATGGGTGCGATGGAGAACAAGAGCCTCAATATCTTTAATTCAAAATTAGTGTTAGCGGATGCCGAAACAGCAACTGACGCCGAATTGGAACGGGTTGAAAGTGTGATCGCCCATGAGTATTTCCATAATTGGACTGGCAATCGCATTACCTGTCGCGATTGGTTTCAGCTGTCACTGAAGGAAGGACTCACCGTCTTCCGTGACCAGAGTTTTACGGCTGAGTTGCATGGGGCTGCCCTGAATCGCATCGAGAATGTGTCGATGCTCCGCAATACCCAATTCCGTGAGGATTCAGGTCCTACGGCGCACCCCGTGCAGCCCGATGCCTACCAGGCGATCGACAATTTCTACACAACGACGATCTACGAGAAAGGATCGGAGGTGATCCGTTGTCTCCACACCCTGTTGGGTGAGGAGACCTTCATGCGAGGCATGGCCCTGTACGTGCGTCGCCATGACGGCACGGCGGCCACCTGTGAGGAGTTTGTCCAGGCGATGCAGGATGCGGCCCAGGAGGGCGACCCCGCGGTCGACCGGAATTCCAGCCAGGGCAAAGCCCCCTTGGATTTTTCCCAATTCCGGCGGTGGTACCACCAGGCAGGCACCCCGGTGCTGCGGATTCAACGCCATTGGGATGGCGAAGCAGGGGTGCTGGAGCTCCATATTCAGCAGCACACGCCGCCCACCCCCGGGCAAGCGACCAAGCAGCCCCTGGTGATTCCCCTGGCGATCGGCCTGATCGGCCAGGCCGGCCAGGCCCTGCCCGTGCGTCTCCGGGGTGAAGATGCGGACCAGGCCGCTGCAGCCGTGTTGCCCCAACGCTGGGGGACAGGCACCCGCTTGGTGGTGATTGATCAAGAGGAGCAGCACCTGCGCCTTGAGGGCCTGCCTTGCGATTCCCATCCCCCCAGCCTGTCGCTGTTGCGCCAGTTTTCAGCGCCGGTGAAGCTCGAGATGGGCCGCCCCACCAGCGAGTTGGTGCACCTGCTGGCCTGCGACAGCGATCCCTTTTCCCGTTGGGATGCGGGCCAGCTGCTGCTGAGGAAGGCGGTGTTGGCTCGGGCTGCGGGTCAAGCGGATGGCCTGTTGGAAGAGGAGTTGGTGGATGCCTTTGCCCGGATCCTGGCGGATCCGTTGCTGTCGGAGGCGAGCCGCAGTGTGCTGCTGGCACTGCCGGGCATGGCCGAGCTGGAAGATGCCCTAGGGGCCCAGCACCTGGTGCCGGACCCTCCGGCCCTGTTTGCGGCCTTGATGGCTCTGCGACAGCGCTTTGGCGAGGCCTTGGCCGATCCGTTGGCTCAAGCCCTTGGGCGCTGCAGCCCCCAGTGGGGACTGGCCTGGCCCCAGGGCAACGGGGATCGGCTGCTCACCGGTGTGGTTTGGAGCTGGCGTTGCGCCGCCGGGGACCCTGGGGTGATGAAGTCAGCCTGCGAGGCCGTTTCTGGGCCGTCGATGACCTTGGCCCGGGCCGGTTTGCGGGCCCTCAATCCCTATCAAGGGGCTGAACGGGAGAACGCCATGGCGGCCTTCTTTGCCCGCTGGCAGGACAGGCCGGTGATCCTCGATGCCTGGTTTGGCCTGGAGGCCTCGGCCCCCTTCGCCGATGGGCTGGAGCGGGTGGCCCGCCTCCTGGAGCACCCCCGCTTTGATCGGGCCGCCCCCAATTCTGTGCGGGCGGTGCTGGGTGGTTTGGCTGGCAACACCCCCGTGTTCCACGCGGCGGATGGTTCGGGGTATGGCTTTATGGCCGAGCAGATTGCCGCCCTCGATCAACGCAATCCGATCACCGCATCCC
>Ga0310321_10045_pt1 | contig 22145 bp, 24 predicted proteins | sample LakEriER3TotalB7_FD_195535 | JGI IMG/M metagenome (GOLD analysis project Ga0310321, IMG submission 195535) | Enriched freshwater cyanobacterial communities from Lake Erie, Ohio, United States - ER36.Total.B7 (v2) (version 2) | ecosystem: Environmental > Aquatic > Freshwater > Lake | place: USA... | reverse complement strand
AGTCAGACCACTTGAGCAGTCACAAGCATCAGCAAAAAGAATTCTTCCATCAGTTGTCACCCGGCACCACAACCATGTCTAAAAACTCTCAATCCGCGATCCGCTCATCAACGCGTCCTAACTCTGGTGCCTGGTTGGCGATAGCCGCCTATGCCGATGCCTTGGCTCCAGTAGCAGGGCGGCTCCTCGAAGCCATCGGTGCAACAGCCAGTGCGATTGACCAGGCCAGCAAAACATTGAAACCAATCGAGGTAGATCAGGACTGAGTTTCAGTGGAATGGATCTGACTGGTCTTCGCTCAAAGCATCCCCTCAATAAGCCTGTCCGCAGTAGCTACCTCAGCTAGTCAGCCAAGCGCGCAGGAGTTACCTGTTTTCTGGATCCCCTCGCGGTCGCTGCTTGGACTGCTGACGCAGTCGTTGCAGGAGGAATAAAAACCAAAAGGGCAGCTGCAGCGCTTCTCGATGGTTTCCCGTTTGGTCCCACAGCCAGAGGTCAAGCAACAGCAGGAGCTGCTCAACCATGAGCAGAAAGAGCTGAACAAACAGCTGCGCCTGGACCACCTGCGCGGTGACCTGCTCAGCCTTCTGCCTGCCGGCAAGGACGGCAACGGCTATCAGATCACCCCCGATCTGGTTCTCAACCGCAGGGCATGGCCAACCTGATGCTAGCGGGAGATCTCTCAGATTTCCAAGAGATCTGGTCAGAAGCCGACGACGTCAGCCAGCTGGGACGACGTGATCCACAGCACCTGGAGGGGCCATTAACTGTTAAAACACAGCAGCTGCATGCAGAACAGGCGCAGCAAATGTGCTTCAATTGCGTAGAAAAGCAATTGGTACATATCGGTGACAACTTCAACCTTGCCTCGGCTTTGGCAGCAGGAATCCGGCAGCAATCGGAACAAAGATGATGCGTTCCAGGCACTCCAGCGGCTGAACCGCACGGCGATTTCGAAGAGCGCCGGGCTTTCGGCGTTGAGCCCTTTGGCGCCCACTGGCAGCAGCGCAGGCGGCGGCAACTCCACTGGCCAGGCCACTGCCCAGGCTGATCGGCCTGCAACACCTGGCACGGAAAAGGGATCCGGCCCAGCGGAGGCAGCCGTGACTGGCACGCCTGCGACGGCGCGCGAGTTCATCGTCTTCCTTAAGGACGCCCCCGGCTAGGGCGGCGTTGGCCAACGCGCCCAGGCCCTGATGCGCAGCCTGGGGGTCAACGGCCAGCCCACCCTTGTGTTCGACCAGCTCAACGGCTTTGCCATCAACATCACCGATCAACAGGCCAAGCGCCTGCAGGCCCTCGGTGGCGTGAAGAGCGTGGAGGCCAACGCCGCCGTGTTCCTAGAGCCCCCCATTCCCGGCTCCGCAACCCCCAGTTCAGAACTGCAGCCCGCAGCGATCGGCAGCACAGCCCTCACCAGCTACACCAATGGCACCGCCGTCAGCGGCGAAACCCTGCCCTGGGGTGTGCGGGCCGTGTGGCAGGGCAACGATGTCTCCACCCGGGGCAACTTCGCCAGCGACACTTACGCCTTCGTGATCGATTACGGCGTGCTCGGCACCACCGGCGATCTCAACCTGGCCGGTACCAGCAGCTGGCACCGCAGCTGGGTCAGTGGCGAGACGGCCTTCACCGATGGTAACGGCCACGGCAGCCATGTGGCCGGCACCATCGCCGCCCTTGCCAACGGCAAGGGTGTGGTGGGCGTGGCCCCCGGCGCCCAGGTGGTGTCGCTGAAGGTATTCGACAGCAGCGGTGGAGGCGCTAGCTATACCTCCATTATTGATGCGATCAACCACGCCGTTGCTGTGATCAACAACAACGGGCTCGCCAAGAGCAAGGTGGTGATCAACATGAGCCTGGGCGGGGGCTTCAGCTCCTCTCTTGATACGGCTGTGAAGAATGCCGCTAATCAGAACATCCGCTTTGCCGTGGCTGCCGGCAATGACGGCATGGACGCAGACAATTACTCCCCGGCAGCGGCCGGTGATCACCCCAATGTGTTCACCATCTCCGCTGTAGACAGCCAATACAAGATGGCCTCCTTCTCGAACTGGGATCAGATCACCGGGACCGACAGCATTGACGATGTGGATTTCGCCGCACCCGGGGTAAGCGTGCTCTCCTATTACCAAAATGGCCAGCTTACTTATTTAAGCGGCACCTCGATGGCCGCACCCCATGTGGCCGGTTTGTTGTTGGCCGGAGGGGTTCAAGCAGGCTCTCTGGTCACCCCTTATTACTCCGGAACGGCCGATACGTTTGCCCTGGGCATCGCCTTGTCTGTCAATCCAGAACCGCCCAGCACCAATCAGATCCTCTGGGGCACCACCGGCAGCGACACCATCACCGGCGGCGGCGGCAACGATCAGCTAACCGGCGTGCCCGCCAGCGGTACCACTGCCCCCGCATTGGGCCGCAACCAGATCGACACCCTTACTGGCGGTTCAGGAGCCGATCTCTTCCTGCTCGCCGATAGCCGCGGCACCTTCTACAACGACGGCAACATACGAAGCCAGGGCACCAGCGACTACGCCAAGATCACGGACTTCAAAACGGCCGAGGGCGACAGGCTGCAGCTGCGGGCCGGCAGCCAAGTTCTCTACCGCAACGTGACCATCAACGGCATCAGCAACACCGAGATCTTCCTCGGCAATGGCGACAACAAATTCAATGCGGCGGATGAACTGATTGCCCGACTGGAAAATTCGGCCCTGGCGCCCGGAAGCGGTGTATCTGTGGTCGGTAGCCAGAGCTGGGCGACCTACGTCTAGCCAACAGAACTTCTGGGCTTCAATAAAACACCGGGGTCCTGCCCCGGTACACCATCACTTGGAGCTTGACGTGCAAACGCCCACGGCGTCTCAGGAATGGGGATCTACGCCAGAGGTGCTCCTGGTTCAGTTTCTGGGGTCCACGTCACCTGAACCTCCCGACTATGCACCCACCTCACACCTCCAAGTCAAGCGCTCACCTTGTGGAATCAGTCCCCGATGAATCGCAAAGCTCACGAGGGTGATGATTCAGATCTTCTTCGTCTAACGCCCGTGAACATCACAACGCCAGACAAAGCAAGAACAACGGTTAGGACACCAAGGATGGTGGAATAGTAAGGTTGTAGATTGAACAATCCAAAGTTACCTGTATGCATCTTTAACAACCAGGTGACTTCAACACCCCTGTCGGTCAAGGTGCCGTAAAGCGATCCACTGAGGGAAGTAAGAATCAAAGGGAGAGCACAAACAGGAACCAGAAGACGATGAATCCTACGAGGATCGACTTTGCTTCTCATGATTCAGAAGAGCGGGCTGCTAGTTTTTCTGGAGTGCTTCATGCATTGCATGTTCACTGGAGCACGGCATCCAAGCATCATCAATTCTAAAGGTTCCTTTGCACTTCAATTCTGTTGCCCGCTTCTCTGCCTCTGCCTGAGTCCTATACATGCCCCGACTGTGTGCGCTGGCGGCAGAACAATAAAAAGTCAGGCAAAAGACAAATACAATCGAACTAAGATTGCAGCACAATTTGAACATTTGCAAAAAAGAATGAGGAAGGATGGAGACGGTGAAGAGGGGACTACCAGGCAAAAAGCGAATCATAGTTATGGTATTCAGGTTTATTCAAACCGTCAAACTGGAGCATCCTGCGAATCTGAAAGATTTCCCCGCTCTGAGCAACAACGATATTTCGCGAAAGTCCCAATATTGTTGGATTGGTGCTTTTCTTGAGCGCATCATGCGCCATCATCAATGCCGCACCATGGTGATGGAGCATTCCCTCTAGAAACCAAGTAACCCGTGTCTTCTTGGTGGGTGTGCTATCAATCATTTGCATTGCCGCGATCTGCTTAGCACTCATCCGAGTCAAACCATTCATGGAGTTAGGGTCTCCTCCTGGTAAGTAAGCAACTGGATAGATAGGTGCCTCGGGATACCACGCCTTACGCCATTGCCCCATTGCCTTGATCTCATTCGCCTGATCATCCCAAATCTCATTGGCAAGGGCACCAACCCCTGGAGAACCGATATCAAAAACAAACTCGCTCATCAGCAAAGCGCCTTCGTGGTGCTTAACCATGGCGTCGATGTAGCGAAGGTCGTAGGTCTCTCCTGCTGGTCCGATGTCGTGCTGATGGGCAGCATGGACATTTTCCTTTGAGGGGACTGCTGGAATTGGACTGCTGTGATGCATGTGATGGTTCCCATGCCCATGGGAACCCTGTTGCGCCCTTGCGCTCACTGGCAGAGAGGAGATCAATGCTGCGGTAAGCAGCAAAGGCAAAGGGCGCATATGCAGGAACAATCCGGATACATCAATTATAGATATCTTTTTTTGGAGAAGGGTGAAATGTGTTCTGGGAAACGGGATTTCACCGAAAAAGCCGATACCCATCTGCCTCACGCCACCTCCGGCGCCCAGCCCCGTTGGGCTGCCAGATCCTTGGTCCAGCGGGGGTAGCGGTGGATAAGGTGATCGCCGTGGCTGATCAGACCCTTAAGGAGCGAGCAGGTCTCAGGAGCTCGGAATCCAGTTAGATCCACTCCTCAACAACTTCAAGGTCATTAATCGTTGCAACCGAATCACCCTGCAGCAGCTACGGGCTAGAAACGATGCAGGGCATGTGCCCTGGTTTGCAACCGCCTGTTTTCTTGCGATGCGCTGGTCTGCCCTTGGTTTGATTGCTCTGCTTGGTACTGGCATGGCTCCGGCCCTGGCGAGGGGCGGCGGAGGTGGTGGTGGCGGTGGCTTTCATGGCGGCGGCAGCTTTGGAGGTGGTGGTGGCGGCAGCTATCACTTCAGTGGCGCCCCTTCGGTTGCGCCTGAGCGGTTCGCCCCTGCCCCAGCCCCTGAACGGATGGCTCAACCGGCTTACACCCCTCAGCGCTCTGATCCAGCCCCAGAACGGATTGCTCAACCCGCCGATAACCCTGAGCGGGCTGCACCGATTTCGGAACCGCGTTCTGCGGATCCGCGCCCAATCGCTTCCGAGCGCAATTCTCAGGGTGAGGCCAATCTCAACCGGGGCTATCAGGGTGTCCATCCTCTCTATGGGGCTGGAGCCCGTTCCGCCTGGACTGGGCACAACATGTCTGCTGAACAGTTCCGTTCTGGGCGCTACCAAGGAGCATGGAATAACGGAAACAGGAATGGAGGTGGTAGTTGGAACCGGGGCGATTTCAACCGCCAAGTCAACCTCGAAAACAATTTCTACAACCGCAATGTGGAAGGTTGGAGTCCCCAGTGGAATAACGGCGGCTACTGGGGCAACCGTCCCTGGGGCTATGGCTGGTACAACTGGTCGCCCAATAGCTGGGGCTGGTGGGGCGGCAGCTCACCCGGCTGGGGTCTGGCTGGGCTAGCCGCTGGGGCTGTGATCACCGATCTAGTGGATCAGGCCGCCAACCAGCAGTCGCCCGTGATTGATGTGCCCGACAGCAACTACCAGCTCAACTACGGCTCCGTGGATTCGGTGGGAAGCAGCGGTGCCAACTTCAGCTACGCAGTGGCCAACCCCACAGGCGCAACGGCTCCGATCAAGGGTGCGGCCAACTGTCAGGAGGGATTACTGGATGGTCAAATTCCTTCAACGGCGGCCCAGGCTCAATTGCTCAACGCGGCCTGCCAGGTTGCCTATGGCCCAGATCCCAAGGGCACTCCGTTGCCGGAGGGGCTAGCCGCAAGCCTGCCGACCTGGCTGCGGGATCTGCTGATCCTGGCGCTGGGCGGCGGCATCGCAGTTGCGGGCTGGCAGGTGGCCGAAAGGCGCTCTGGTCGGCAAGAGCAAGGAGAACGCAAAACCCATGCACGGGTGACGTCTGGCTGATCAGCACCGCGCCCTTGTCTCAAATCTGTTGACATCGCTTCAAGGGTTCAGGCAGATGCCAAAGGCGGCTGGAGAAACCAAAAAGGCGATCTCCGATCAGGTCGCCTTCCGCTGCCCATGCCGTAAACAACCTGGCAGGCCGCTTTGAGCTGCCGTGCTTGCACCGGTGAACAGGTCAGCAGCAGGCATGTCATCGCCTAGACACCCACGCTTTGGCGCAAATTATTAGGGCAGGAGAGAACCCCTGCCCTTCCCGCCGTGCCGTTAGGCAGCTTGCTGGGAGCCTCGAAGTCCACCAATGAAGGCGTGGCTGGGAGGTGAATCAACCATGGCTGGACTGGTGCCAGCGGTAAGCCTATTCAGCAGGTTTGCGGCAGGGCTATTCAGACCCCACCTCAAGAATGTGCGCACAGAGGTTGCTGATTGAGCGACCTTCGCTGCCAGAGCGTTTCAGCAGGCGTTGGTGGGTCTGCCAGTTCATGGTGAGTGTGACCCTGACTGGTTTGCGTTTGGCTAGCGCTGTGGCAGATGGAAAGGGAGGTATCTCAAGGAGACCAGCGACTTAGGATGGAGGAGCCATCAACTCAAGACAACTGCGTTTGGCACTGGTCAGGGAGATGACGTTGCAATGAGAAACCAATGATTGCGGCATAACTTGCACGCTTACAAGTGCTTTGCTGCGCATTTGCTGCAGCAGGGGCCTAGTCGAGCAGGTGGTGAACGCCAACGGTCACGGTGCCCAGGATTTCAGGGTCAGAACCCTCGCCGAACAAGATCGGGGGTGTGATGCCATCGGTTACCACCAGCGAGACCCTGGGCGGCCTGCCGTCCCCGCCTTGCCGTGAGCCAGTTAGCTGCACTGTTGCTAGCGGAATGGCTCATAAGCAGTTTTCAGCATTTGCCTTTTTCGGCCATATCGCCTCTGAGCACCAACCCACCACAGCCTCCCGCCTAGGCCCCACCGGAGAACACTTCCGAGTCAGGTGTTCGCCTTGGGGAATCAGACCCTGATGAATCGGGCAAGTCAGCAAGGTGACGCAGTGCCTGCGGACCCTGTGGCGAAGGTACTGGCAGATCACAGGTGAAAGACCATGCGGACTCCTGGAGTACCGCAGGTGCTGGTGATCCACCGCTCAAAAGACTATAGAGAGTCACAATTACATAATTTCACATAGAAAAAAATTATTTATTGTTAGCAGAAATAAGCAAAAAAAATGGTGCAGTAATACTGTACATTGGATTGTAAATTGCCGAACATTTAACTGCAAGACTGACGCGCAACCGCTAGAACGGTAGAAGTCAAAAGCAACTCAAATGAAAATCACAAGGCAATTCGCGCGTGGGTTTGAGAGTGTTTTCCAAGAAGAATGTGAAAACTGCCAAATCATGCACACCTATCACGGACATTACTATGTTCGTCACTCCGATTTTCCGCGAAAGAATTGGACTGTTCCTAATGTTGAAACCGCTTATGCGCTTTGCCATCGCCTCTCAAAAAGATCTGAACGCACCAGCACCTAACCTCTTAATCATCATCGATACCCTTTTCAAGGAATTGATGCAATTTCCCAGGGATGCGGAGCATCTTGTCAACTTCGTCAAGGTGCTTCTCCTCGAGGCTAATCATTTCCCTGGCGTATTCCTCAAGAAGAACTGAATGGTCGCTAATCAATTCAAGAAGATCAAGATAAGCATCCAGCGCCAACCTTTCGTGCTCGAGACTTTCTCTCAATAAATCACCTATATCGTGGTGGTGCATCTCAAGCAATGGTGCAATCGTTAGCGAGGGGTGCCCGCCAAGCAAAGTAACCATCTCGCCCGCTTTTTGCGCATGAAGCAACCCCTCCTGCGAATTGTCCTTCATCCAGGAGACGATTGGGATTCGGTTGTATCCATAAATCATTAGCGAGTAATGCGTATACTTAATAACCCCAGCTAGTTCTAGTTCCAGGATATTATTAAGGGAGTTGATGGTCTTTTGAAGCGGAATCGAGTCTAGGCATTGCATTATTCCTTGGGCGCTATTGATGATTCATGCTATTGGCTTCGAGTCGAAAAAGTCTAAAGCTGCGAAGCAAATTTGTGCACAATCTTAACCAAAATGACCCAATACTTAGGTGAAGTGGACCCCGGAAACTGAACCAGTCCATATGAGAGCTTCCCTAGGCGACGGTGATGTGCCCCGCAAGTTGGGTAATTTAGTGGCTCGACAAACTTGATATAGCCAAATCTCATTAATTTATTGCTATACGAAAAACTCCGACTACGGACAACCAAACGACACTAGTAAGGGATCTCCGTGGTGCGGTGGCCGGCCTTGGTGACCCGCCCAGTTCCTCCGAACGCTGTTTGGCTGTGCTTCGCCTGGTGTCCTTGATTGTTGTGCTTTTCAGCGGTGCCTGGCTGTACTGGCATCTGCCACTGGGCTGGGTTTCAATCAGTTTGTTGTTGACCTCTGGTGTGGCTTATGCCTTTCTGCTGATTGCCACCCACGAGATGGTACACGGCACGTTTCTTGGGATGCGTAGGTTGGAGCATTCATTGGCTTGTCTGCTTTGCTGGCCAATGGCCTTTCCTTATCTCACCTATAGCCGGTTGCATTGCCTGCATCACCGTTGGAATGGCTCCGATTCTCGTGATCCAGAGCGCACCACACCACTTCAGCAAAGGCGGGAAACCACCGGCAGGATGAAGGGCTTCTGGCAGCGCCAGCAGGTTCTGCTCCGTATTGTCTTCCTTGGTGGATTGGGGCTGATTGCCGATACAGCTATTAAGGGAAGGCGCTTAAAGATGGTTGATAGTCGCCTGACGCTCAGCCAATGGATTGATGGCATCGGCGTGACAACAGTACACACCGTAATGCTGATAATCGTTATTGCCAATGGCTTGCTCTGGCGCCATCTACTGTTCTGGCTGGTACTGGAGCGAGTTATCGGTGGGATCGTGCAGTTTCGCGCTCTAGTGGAACACTATGGCTTGTGGCGATCTAATGACAGCCAACTCCTTACCCAGCTCTACGCCTCACGCAATGTCTCTTCAGGGAGTTGGATCAATGCTCTGATGGGCGGTCTACCGAATCACGGTGCCCATCATGCATTTCCTTGGATTCCAAGTTCGCGCCTGCCTGAGGCTAATCAGCGGATCGCTGCCATCTTGCAAAGTCATGATGCTGAGTCGTTGCCACAGTTCGCCAGCTACTGCGAGGGCATGAGATGGCTGTGGCGTGAAGGCCATCCATCGGATTGACTCAACTACCCAAGTCTTCACTCCCCTTTGAGGTGCCAGAGGCTCCTTTGTCCAAATTCAGTCATATTTGACTTCTTTCGTGTTGATGTCACCCCATTACCGTGGGGCGATTTCCTCAAAAAAATGTATTTCTCTACACAATCAGATAGGGCTATGTTCATGCACCTTCCACCAATTTAGAGGGTATCAACCATTCCAAGTGGGCAGCCCCACGCGGACCACTTGGAGTGCCTCGATGGCTCCAGGGCTGCCGGTTGATCATGCAGTGCCCCAGCGAAGGCAGCGATGGATGAGGTGATCACCGTGACTGATCAGACCCTCATGCAGCTGGCAGGTGAGCAGGGGGATGCAGTTCACTCGAGCGTGTTACGGAACCAGTGGCAGCTGATGCACTCCTGGCGGCTGAGACTGGATAGCAAAGCCTCACAATCAAGGCAGAGCTGAAGCCGGTAGTTATTGCAGAGACCAGCCCCTCATCCCATGGCTGGGGTCCGCTTGGGATCAGCTGGCCGGACACTCATTGATGAACTAGATCTGCGGATCAACTGGCAGGTTTTTCTATGACAACGCGATGGAGATCGGCCTCGTTCTGTTGAAAGAATAGCCAGGCAAATGGCAAGAATGTCATGTATCGGTTGTAAACCTCTAGACCTACCAAAGCCAGAGCTTTGTCCCGGTTCGCCACTAAACGGTCATACCATGCCTTGAGCGTTGGCTTGTAATCGTGGATGGAATCATGGGTGATCCTGAATCCTGCAGCCTCAGCAGCCTCGATATGGTCGCGATGCATCGACAACATGCTGCCGGGGAAAAATAACTCAAGAACTGCAACCGATATCGGATAGGGATCAGATTTATAGGAGAAGAACTGATGTACGGCCAGCCCTCCCGGCGCAAGCGCATCGTAGGTCTTCTGGTACAGAGACGTTAGCTCAGCCGGCCTCACGTGCTCTAGCGAGCCAATGGAATAGATTCGGTCATATGGCGCAGCTTCAAATGGATCAGTGATGAAATCAGAAAGTGAAACGCTCAAGCCAACTTGTTGCAGGTCATAAGTCAGTTGCTCCTTCGACAACGTAAGGCCAATTAATTCGCCGCTGTGGCCTGATTCCCGTAGAAATCTGAGCATCGATCCCCAGCCGCAGCCCAAATCCAGAACTTTTTCACTCCCAGATAGCCTCAACAATCCACGAATAAACGATGCCTTGTGGGCTTGTGCTTCTTCCAGTGTTTCCTGTTTATCCCAAAAATCCGCAGCCGTATAGAACCTGTATTTCCTATCCAGGAATAGTGCATAGAACTCATTGGATACATCGTAGTGGGCCTCAATGCCACTGGCATGGTCCTCCTTGAACATCGCATCCAAATAGGCTTTTCTCTTCCACCTAGGTGGATAGGCTCGCATTAATCCTTCTAGCCATTTCGGCTTGGTATCAGTCCAATACTTCCAGTTCTCGAGGGGGACTAGCGGTGTAGGCGAATGTATTCGATAATCTACAAGTGCGTAGAGTGGGCCATGGCTAATCAGCTCCGAAGTAAATCTTTGCAGCCTTCCAGTCTCAACAATCGGGCCACTAACGCGTAGGTCTGTATTAAACGAGGGATGAACATGTGCTTGTCCAGTCATGTGTATTGGTAGTTACTGTATATGTAATGTAGCAACTTAAAAAGGACTATCGAATTTTGCTGCGCCATTGCCTCCAATCCGTTTAATCCGCCTCGAAGGTGCAGCTATATCAATCAGAAGTGGAGGCATCGTCGCCCTTTGAAGCTTGCTGTGACTTGAATCCTTCCGACAGCAACTGGCGCGTCTATGGCGACTGAGTGGTGCCATCGAGCCAGGCTCATGCTCCTGGTTATTCCATGCCCGGTCATTGTTTCCAATACAAGCCCAGGCCACTCAGTCAGCACACCTATCCCAACCCCCTAGGAGTTCAGCGATCCGTCGAGTCGGGATCTGCTCTTTTCAGCCCCGCCAAGTGGGAAACCCACCACTCACAAGAGTGCCACGGTTCCGCCAGAGGGCTTCTGGCGTGACAAAAACTCCACGCTCTGCGACGAGTCTTGCCGCAGCCTCGGTGGAATCCGTGGAGCGGAGTGCATGCACCAAGTTAACGTCGCATAGCAGCAAATCCTTGAGTTGGTGCAGTGGATCAGCGGCAGGATTCTCCGCATTTGGTGCTGACGTATTGATGGTGGCCATGGGATGTCCTCTTGGATTAATACAAGGCTAGATCTGCTTATTAAATATGGCGCGTACAATGTGGTAGATGAGGTGACGTGCCCCCCTTTGCTGCTTCAGTTCTTATGAGAACTGGCAGGCGAACAGGGGAATGCAGTTGTTGCCGGCGTCGAGACGGAACCACTGGAGGGCGATCCAGGCCCGGTGGCTTGATAGGGGCTCTGGCAGGGGAACTGGACGCCGCACTTGTCCTTCCCTCATCAAGCTCCCCAGAGACCATCCTCCATGCGCTTCTCAGGAGCTCTGTGGCCAGGCCGTTAAGGCAGAAGCATCCCGAATGATCCAGAGTAGGAGTATGGACATCAACGCACCGAAGTAGCACCAGACCGATGTAAAGGCATGCTGAAATGCCAGCTGGGACACGGCAAAGGAAACAGCCAGTGCCACCCCCAGTAAGCGCAGCCTCCGGTAGGGATGAAGAAGTAGAGGAATGCAGATGATCAGGGCATAGAGCAGCGTGATGGCTAAATGTTCATTCAGAGCCGTCAATGGTGGTTTTGCTTGGTAATCAATGGAGCCGATGCGCACGATCGGGTTGATTAGACCTGTATCGAGGAGCAGTGGAAACCAAAGACTTGTGCCCAGCAAGGCGCCAAGAGCCCACAGCGATCGGAACAGGCGCCGTTTCCAAGCAGCCAGATGACCTGCCGCCAGACGTAGAGCGCACCAGGGGATCCAGACGGGCCAGAGCGCAAACGCGAAGCCGAGGTAGGCCAGTGACACCCAGAGCAAACCTGGGGAAGGATCTGGAGAATCCAGGAGCAGCCAAACAACCCCCTCTAGCGTCTGCTGAGTGGCGAAAAGCAACGGCATCAATGCCAGCGGTTGCCAGCGTTTTGGATCCAGACGTCGGGCCATCGTGAGGCTCACGACCCCGACAGGGGCAAGGCCCATGGCCGTGACGAAGCTGGCCGTGGCCGAAAAACACATGGTCCCCCTACGCGTGGTTCGGGGACCAATTGGCGATGGTCAGGCCCTTCGTAATGAAGGCTGGCAGACTTTTGAGAAGGCAAAGGCCAGGTGTACGGATGTTTGCGTGATCACCGCCAATCCCTCGAGGTGATTCACCTCAGCCGCAGAGCGAGCGCTCAAGACATCCGGTTGATGCTGGTTGCCACCAATGATTAGGGCAGGAGAGAACCCCTGCCCTTCCCGCCGTGCCGTGAGGCAGCTAGCTGGGAGCCTCGAAGTCCACCAACGAGGGCGGGGCTGGGAGGTGAATCAACCATGGCTGCACTGCTGCCAGCAGGAGGCCTGTTCAGCGGGTCTGCGGCATGGGCTTTTAGTCGACAAGGTGGTGCACCCCAACGGTCACAACCCCAAGAATCTCAGGATCTGAACCCTGGCCGAACCAGATTTGGGGTGTGCCCCAGTCGGTAGCCAAAAGCATTGGGCTGCTAGGGGTTGCGTTTCTTGAAGCAAAACCGAAAAAACTCCAAGCTTCACCACCCAGCCAGCAATCCCCAATAGTGTTGAATCCAACACAGAGAGGGGTCTGCGATGGCTTTTGAAGCCCGCTCGATGTACGAACGCGTCAACTGTCTTGGAAGCTCCTGCATGAAGTGGGGAGCCGACGGGGAGCTATCACCAAATGACTTGCAATCCATCCTGGAGCGCCTTAGCGCTGTGGACAATCAAGCCTCCGGCCTAATGAACTGTGCAATCGACCACTACGATTCGCCCGCCTAGCTCGCCTTGAGGGATGGCTAGTGGCGAGTGCCCTAAAAGAGGGCTTTTATGCGGTTGGACGCCACGGGGAACGCTGCAGAGCTAATGCGGGTCTGGGGTGACCTGCGTAGCCAACAGCGATCGCCATCGTCTTCGATGCTGACCAGCTCATATGTAGTGGCCTTGTCATCGGCCAAGCGCACGAGCGTGCCGCTTATGAATTCCACGGATCTCATTGCAACTTGCGACAGTCAAGCTCTTTTCGTTGGGTTGGACTGATATATGGGCTTATCCGTCAGGGTTTTCGGACCAATCTGCCGGAGCTGACCCAGTCACCTGGAGGGCCTGCCACCGGAGAGGCGGACCTTCTGGGCTGGTACGCATAAACTACAGATCAAGCCGGTGGCAGTGGCGCGGATGGTGTCAGGGGGTAAGCCGAGGGGAGCCCCAGTCAGCCAGCATCGTGCAGACGGTCAGGACATCCATGCCCCAGTTCGCCGTATTTTTCAATGACGGTGCCGGCTATGGCTTCGAAATGGTGCAGGCGCTGGACGCTGCCCGCGCCGAGGACATCGCCCGAGCGCAGCACCCGAAGGGGAGGCTCTCTGCGGTACCGGCTGAGCTACTCGACGGGCAAGACCACCAGCTGCTGATGGCGTGGATTAGTGCGGAGGAGTGAGCTGGGCGCAGCGGCAGCATTTAGTCCAGCATCCGAATCCAGACCCACCACAGCAGGGCCACCGGCACCATCGCCAGGGCCAGCACGGCAAGGCTCTGGAGCTGCTCTGGGTTCATTGGTTCAGCTGACCCGCAGCCTGAGCAGAACCCCTACCAGAGCGGCAGCTAGCAGCCAATAGAGCCATGTGAGCTTGAACCCAATGGCAGCGACCAAGCCAAAGGCAAACAGGATTGCGAAGCGGCCAAACGTCATAAGAGTCGGGTCTTGCAGCTGGAAACGGTGCGCGCCAAAAGAATCAGACAATCAAAAGAACCCAGCCATGCACATAAAAATGGGGGACTGGCCCTGAATGGATTTGACCGCAATTTGACCGCAGCTGAAACAGTCAATCAGTGAAAAATCAATCGGGGCGACAGGATTCGAACCTGCGACCTAGTGCTCCCAAAGCAGCTTGAGCTCCCTCAGGCTATGTCCATCCCACCCATCGGGAAGTTTTCCAATCCCCACTGGTTGCCCCGCTTGAGTTGAGGGCAATGAGCCATCCATGTCGCGCAAGATCCGGACATCAGCCTTGTGAACGGCTGGGGGAAGCAGAGCCCCCCCCCCATGAAGCGCTCAGAGCAAAGCGTCGGTGGATCCAGGGGGCATCGCCTGCGAATAAGCCAAAACCGACTTTGATTTCAGCTCGGAACAGGGTCACAACACACGCAAAGGCACCGGCAACGCCGAGAACAGGTGATGCCTGCGGGGATGGGCAGCTGGTGCTCAGTGCCGTGGATCCAGTAGCGAGCATCTGCCCACTGGGCAGGCCGTCGTTCCGTGCGCACAGGCAGCGCCAAATTGCACTACCTCTGCGCACGCTTCTGCGCACGGAGCCTTAACCAGCACCCTTCCTAGCTTGCTTTTACCCCTGTTATGCCCCTGCCTTCTAAGCAGCCGGTCGTTGGTTCGAATCCAACAGGGGGCGTTACCAGGAACGAAGCCGCTTCAAGGGCAATGGGTGCAATGACCAATTGCTCCGGAAAGCAGATCCAATCAGATCTGATCACAGAAACCCGGAGGTGCCACCCGGAGCGCTTGCCCCCCCTGGAACCAGTCAACTGGCGTAACTGGCGTAGGCCTTTTCTTCGCACAGCTCAGAGCCGTAGGCCTGGTTGATCTGGCGCTTGAGGGCTGCACGCCTGTCGTTCTGGAGATACACCTGGCGTGCGAGTTCCACAAATTCGGCATCAAAATGACCCTGCCGCTCCTTATCGCGAATGGCATCTTCAATGGTCCAAAGCGATGGATTCACGCTCTTAAGATCTGAGAATCTCTCCTGCTCCACGGGAAACGCCAGGTCCCCCAAGACCTGGCGCAGCAAAGTCAATTCCTGAATCCCGTGGGCCAGTCCTTCACCCTTGAGGTGAAGGACCTTGATCTCCAGGATGGTGATCTTATCGAGCAATTCCCCCAGGGATACTGGGATCAGGCAACGACAGCCAGTCATCCGCGGTGAGACTTGAAGATCTGCTCCGTGGGATGGCTCTCACCCACCAAATCACTATCCATGCCGCCGAGGGATGGGCTGAGATCAACCTGGCTATGGACCTGATGCTCCTGGCCGCCCACGAGATCACCATGGCCATGACCGTGGCCGTTACCGTGGCCAGTAGAACCAGCAACAGCACCAAAGACAACCGCATCACCCGTGGACCAGCCGCCGTGGGCACCACCAGCATGGGAACCACCAACACCGGTCAGCTGTTCACCTAGGGAATCCTGAAAGGAACCAATGTGGAACCGCTCAAGCTGGTCGTGGACATAGCGATTGATCTCCCGGCCGAGCTCGCCATTGCGAATGGCATCGAGTTTTTCAAAAGCATTCTTTCCATCAAGGAAATCAAACAGGCTTTGGCCAATAGCATGGGTAGAACTGGACATAGAATGTTATCCGCTGTGTAGGGATAGGAATCAGCCTTTGATTCCTTTCGGTTGACCCAATCAGCATCCGATCCGCTGCACATTCGTGACAAGGCATTTGTAAATCGATTTACCGACTTCACGCTGAGAAGGCGGCGATTGCTTGTCCCCCCATCGACGCCTGGAGCTGGCCAAGCACCTGCAGCAGCAGGGGTCGTGGCTTGCCGCCGCCGCGGCCTATGCCGAGCTGGCGGCACTGGTGCCCCTAGACCACCGATTCCTGGCCAACCAGGCCAATGCCCTGTGGTTGGCCGACCTGCCGGAAGCCGCCCATCGCTGCTACCGCCGAGGCCTAGCCCTTCAACCGGACTGCGCCATCAGCCGGCGTGGCCTGGCCAGCTGCCTGCGGGACCTCAATCAATTCGACGAAGCCCTGGAGCTCCACCTGCTCCTGGCCCAGCAAATCCCCCTGGCCTCAGCTGATGGCCAGGCCAACCTTTGGGCCCACAGCCAGGTGCTGATGGGCCTGCAGCGCTACGGCGAGGCCTTTGCCTTGATGGCCGCCCGAACTGCCGCTCCCCAATCCGACATCTCCCGAACCGCCCCCCAAGCCCTGATGGGCAACCTGATCCTGGGGAGCGACCTGGTCCTGGTGAGCGAGCAGGGCTTTGGCGACAGCCTCCAATTTGTGCGCTTCCTGCCCGGCCTGATGCGGCAGCGTCAGGCCTCTGGTCTGAAGGGAGAGGTGGAGCTGCTGGTTGAACCGGCCCTGGTGACCCTGTTCATCGAAGGGCTGGCCTGGCTTAGCGATCCCCCCCGGATTCTTCCCAAACCCCCAGCCGCGAGCAGGCCAAGCCAGGGCCTTTCCCTGCTCGATCTCCCCCACGCCCTTGGCGGGGATCAGGCCCTGCCACCAGGGCTCGAAAACGGCTACCTGCGCTCCCCCCTCTGGAGTGCAACGCCCAACTGGCTGCCCAGACCATCTTCGGCCACGGGTTCGCCACCGGAGTCGCCAAAGGGCACTGGCCCAGCCATTGGCCTGGTGTCGGCGGCGGGCCGCAAACTCGACGATCCCTTCTGCGCCCGGGAATACCACAAGCGAACCCTGCCGGAGCGGCAGCTTTGGCGGCTCGTGGAAGGCCTGAAGCAGCAGGGCGCCCTGGTTTACGACCTGCAATTCGGCTCCGACCAGGCCCGCCACCGGGCCCTGGCCCTGGAGCTACTGGATCCGGGCCTCTCCCTTGAAGGCTTTGCCACCACCGCCCGGGTGCTGGCCCAACTGGATTTGATCATCACCGTGGATACGGCCATGGCCCACCTGGTGGGGGCCATGGGGAGGCCTGGCTGGGTGCTTCTGCCCTGGAGCGCCGACCCCCGCTGGCTCAGTGCAACTCCCACAACACCCTGGTATCCGAGCTTGCGGCTGTTTCGCCAGGGGCGCGGGGGCGACTGGAACGGCGCTGTCGATCAGCTGTTAGCAGCCTTCCGCGATGCATTCCCTCCCTACGGTCAAAGGTGAGCTCCCCCGCCTTGTCAAGCCATGGCAACCTTGCTCCAGCGGTTGGGCTGGGGTCGTCCCCACCACCGGGAGCCCCCCCCCTCGGTTCACTTCAAGAACCAGAGCAGCCCAGGGATCTCCAAGGGGATCAACGGCACCACCAACCATCAAGACCCCGATGGCCACCTGGGCCAGGAGCCCTCGGACCTGGTGATCACCCCCTGGTCGGTGGCCCGGCTCGATGCCATCGCCACGGCCGTGATTGAGCGCCCCAACCAGGCAGCGCTCGAATCCGCTCGCTCGGCCCGCACCTGCCTGAGTCGCCTTTGGCTGGCAACGCCGGTGGATGGCCTCGAGGCCCTCTTTGAAGGGGATGTAGGCGCGGTGTATCGCAAGTTCTTAAGGGGGGTTCTGCCGGCCCTTCCCCTTGACGGGGCTGAAACCACCTGGAAAGCATCCCTCTCCGAGTACCTCCTCGGCGGCTTTGAGCGCAGCGGCAGTCTCAACGTGCTGCTGGCCCTACTGCCCTACATCGATCGGGAGGGGTTGCAGGTCACCGACCCCTTCCACCACCTACCCAGCTGGCTGCTACCCCTCTATGCGGAACGCTGTGATCCAGCCATCGTCGACCCGTTGGAGCCAACCATGGCCCAATCCCTCCCCCGGCTCCAGCCGGGGCGGCCCATGGCCGCGATAGCCGCCAGCCCCCTGCCGATTTTGGCCCCCATCACCGGGGACGCCTGCATGGCCCTGATCGGCGATGCCGCATTCCTCGGACGGGTGAGTGCCTTGGTCAACCTGTACGCCATTGACCCCCACGACCCCGAGGTGGGCCGCGACCTCAACCGCAGTCGCCGGCAAATGGCCCAGGTCTGGCTCGACGTGCAGGCCGACCAACTGGAATCCCTCTACCGCACACCCTTTGGCCAACTCACTGACAATCTGATCGCCTCGGACTTCGCCAAGGACCCCCTCGGCAGCGACGACATCACCATGCGCCATCAGCTGGCCCAGGTGGCCTCCGACCTGCGCGACCCCCACGCCCTCAATGCCCTCATGGCAGCGCTGCTCTACTACCCCATCAAGCAGGTGAAACTTCCTGCCACCAAAGACCTCCTCCCTCCCTGGCTCTCCCAGGGACTCTCCCGACTCGGCGCCAACCTCGAGGGTGACTAGCGATGGACGGGTTATTACCGATGGAATGTTGATTAGCGATGGAATTCAGACCAGACCAACCAGTAGATCAAGACAGCAAGTAGGGGTGTCAGCAGCAGGGGCAAGAGCGCCATCCCCCCCAACACCGCACCGGTTCGAAAACCGAGCAGCAGCACCAGGCAGACATCAGCCACCACCAGCACGGCCACCCAGGTCCTGGGCTCTTTGAGCAGGGCCCTGTGGCGTTGCCGCGCCCTCTGGCGCCGCTGCCGCCCTTGGTCTTCCGGCGGCAAGAATTCAGCCCAATCCCAGCGTTCCATGGTTTCAAGGAATGGTTGATCGAAATCGTTAACGGAGCCGCTCCAGGCTGCGGCGCTTGTCCTCAAAGAAGGACGTCAACACACTGATGAACGGCCGCTCCCGCAAATGGATGTCGGCGGTAAGGGTCATCCCGGCCTTGAACGGCACCAGGCGGGTGCGGGCCACCAGGTTCTGGCGCGCCAGCTTCAGCGACACCGGAAAAAACAGGCCGCTGGCATCGGTACCCAGGGTGCTTTTCATTTCTTCGGGGGTGAGGGCATCGGAGCCAATTCGCGTCACCCAGGCCGGCACCCGGCCGTAATCGTTCGCCGGATAGGTGTCGAGGGAGATGTCGGCCTTCTGCCCCGGCAGCACAAAGCCGATCACCTTGCTCGGCACCAAAACCCTGGCCTCGAGGGAGTCCTGGGGCACCACGGTCATCACTGCCGTACTGGCTGCCACCACGCTGGTGGGGTTGACCCGAAGATCGAAGACCACCCCGCTGGTGGGGGCCACCAGTTGGCCAAACTGAATCTGCTGCTTCGCTTGGCGGATCTGGCCATCCAGGTCACTGACCTGGCGCAAGTTCGTCTCAATCCGCCCCCGGAAGTCGGCTTGTGGACCGGCCTTGACCTGTATCAAAATTGCCTGGAACTTGGCCAAGGCACGGCGTTCCTCCAGCAGCCGCGACAGCAATTGGTTGGCCGTATCCCGCGTCTGCAATTCCTGGACGGCGCTCACCGCCCCTTTTCGGGCGAGGGCCTGGTAGCGGTTGGCGATGTCATTGGAAGAGCGCCACGACTGCTCCAATCCGGCGAGCCGTTGCTTGCTTTGCAGGATCTCCTGCCTGGCGGCTTGCTGGCGACTGGTGAGGTCGGCGCTGTGGTTCTGCAATTCCAGGCTCTGGTTACGCGTGAGGCTGCTCGCCGGCCGATCGCCGAGGGCAGCGGCAAAAATCTTGTTTTCGCTTAGCAAGCGACTGCGCACCGCCTCGGCAACGGTCAGCCGGCTGCGGGCCTCGCGCAGGTCAAAACGGACCAACAGCTGCCCCTTCGTGACAGCTTCGCCCTCCCGCACAAGGATCTCGGCGATCACCCCGCCCACGGGGGCCTCCACCTGCTTCACCTTGCTGCCGGGCTGCAACTTGCCCTGCACGGCCACGGTCTCCCCGAGGGGGGCCACCAAGCTCCACACCAACAACAGGGCCGTGCCGCCCACAAAGCTCCACACGATCACCGTGGAAGCCCGCAGGCTCTTGCGCAGCAGCACCGGCTGGTTGAACTGCCAACTGTCGCTGGGCTGGAGCTCTGGGCTGCCAGCTGGTTCAGAACCTGGGCTAAGGCGCTTGTTGGCGCCGTCTCCCACCAGGTCCACCGGGGGATTGGTCGAGGGCTTTGGCCGGGGCGACTGGGCCGGTTGCTTCGGCGACGGGAAAGCCATGTCAGAGACCCTGCTCATGCTGTTGGCTCTGGTACAGGGCGTAGTACCAGCCCATGCGGGCCATCAACACCTGGTGGGTTCCGGCCTCCATCACGGCCCCACGGTCCATCAAAACGATCATGTCCGCCGGCTGAACCGTGGTCAGCCGGTGGGTAATGAAGAACACGGTGCGCCCGCGGAAGGCCTCCAAGAGGTTGAGGCACACCTGCCTTTCGGTGCGGGCATCGAGGGCACTGGTGGCCTCATCGAGGATCAGCATCCGCGGGTTCTGCAACACCGCCCGGGCCAGGGCCAGCCGCTGCCGCTGGCCGCCCGAGAGGCCTGCCCCCCTCTCGCCCACGTCGGAGTTGTAGCCCTTGGGCAAGCCCATGATGAAGTCGTGGGCACAGGCAATCCGAGCTGCCCCGATCAGTTCGGCAGCGCTGGCATCGGGCTTGACCAGCAACAGGTTGTCGCGAATGGTGCCGTCGAACAGCACGGTGTCCTGGGGCACCACACCGATCTGGCGGCGCAGGGAATACAACTCAACTTTGTTGATATCAAGCCCATCGACGAGCACCCGCCCCGCATTAGCCCTGTAAAAGCGTGGCAACAACTTCAACAGGGTGCTCTTGCCGCTACCGGAGCCACCAACCAAGCCCACAAACGATCCCGTGGGCACTTCAAGGTTGACACCATTCAGGATCGGCTCCTGATCTTCGCTATAGCTGAACACCACGTCGACAAACTGAACCCGACCCACCATCGGTGGCATCGGAATATTCTGGGATTCGGCCTGGCTTTGCTCCGTTGGCCGGTCAACCACGTCGGCCACCATCTGCAGGGAGGCCGTGGATTGCTGGAATTGCTGCCAGGTCTGCACCATCTTCACCAGGGGTCCAGTGATGTAGCCACTGAGGATGCGGAAGGCGATAAAGCCGCCGAGGGAGATTTGGTTGCGCATCACCAGGTAGATACCAACCCCAACCACGACCAAGCTGTTGAGGTCTTGGATAAACCCGGCGAGATTGCCGAGGGCCTCCCGGGTGACCTTGAGCTTGAAGTCCTCGCCGATAAACCTGGAGTAGCGGTTCTGGAATTCCCAGCGGGTTTTGAGCTCGGCGTTTTGGGATTTAATCGTCTGAATCCCGGTGATCGATTCGTTGAGATAGGAATAGGTTTTCACCGCCTCCCCCATGCTGCGGTTGATCTGGCCGCGCACCACCGGGTTGCTGACAATCGCCAAGATCAGCATTAACGGCACCGTGGCCAAGGTGGCCAGGGTCAACGGAATGCTCAAGGTGAGCAGGACCGCCAGGTAGAGGAAGCTGAACAAAAAGTCCACCGTGGTGGTGATGCTCTGGCCCACCAGGAATTCCCGCAGCCGATCCAGCTGGTGGAAGTAATGGATCACCTGGCCCACGGGGCGGCTATCAAAAAACCCTTGGGGAAGCCGCACCAATTGATCCAGGATCGTCGACTTGGTGGCCTGGTCGATGCGGTTGGCGGTATCGGTAAAGATGTAGCCGCGCAGGGTCTTCAAGACCCCCCGAACCACCGCAGCCAAGAGCAGCACCGAGGAAATGCTGACCAGGGCGTTGAGGTTGTCTTGGTGGATCACCTGGTCGATCAACTGCTGCAGCCCAAGGGGCGTCACCAGGTTGAGCAGATTGATCACCGTGGAGAGGGCCAGCACTTCCACCAGGGAGCGCCGGTGCTCCTTCAGGTAGGGGCCATACCAGGCCCAACTGAAGCGCTGCTGTTTGGCGTCATCCTTGCGCTGAAGCAGCAGCAACGGCACCTTGCCGCCCAGGGCTTGGGCTAGCTCGGCTGCAGGCACGCAGATCGGTCCCAGTTCGGGCTCCAGCAGCCGCAGGCGACCATCGGGCTCCACCCCCTCGAGGATCGCGAACTGACCGTCGCACTCCAGCACCGCCGGCACCGGGACCCGCACCAGCCGGTCCATCGGCAAGGGCGCCAACATCACCCGCAGCCCCAAGGCATCCAAAAGCTCGCCCAGGTGCACCAGGGTCAGGTGGTCCTGGCGCTGCAACATGGCGATCACCCGATCCCCCAAGGCGTCGCGGTTGATCGGCACATCGAAGTAGTTGGCCAGGGCGGTGCAGATCGCCATGGGGATCTCCTTCGGGCCACTGGCCCGGCGCAGGGAGAGCTCCCCGGGCATGGTGGGGGTCGGAGGGGGAGGCTCGGG
>Ga0310321_10036_pt1 | contig 23839 bp, 15 predicted proteins | sample LakEriER3TotalB7_FD_195535 | JGI IMG/M metagenome (GOLD analysis project Ga0310321, IMG submission 195535) | Enriched freshwater cyanobacterial communities from Lake Erie, Ohio, United States - ER36.Total.B7 (v2) (version 2) | ecosystem: Environmental > Aquatic > Freshwater > Lake | place: USA... | reverse complement strand
TGACTGATTGACCTTCCTTAAGCGCCTGGGTTGCTGTCTTGGTGTTATCGAGGCTATAGGTCCAGACACCGGTGGAAGCATCGATCGCGATCACGCCATAGGTGGTGGATGGGGTGCCGGTGATACTCCAGGTGCGCGTCGCACTTCCATCCACATCAGTGGCACCCAGGGTGCCTGAGATGGAACTGGTGCCAGCAAAGGTGGTGCCGTTATCGAGATTGCCAGCCTCTGTAACCGAACCGGTTAGGGCTGCTGCGTTGTTGGTAACCGTTGGAACATCATTGGTGCCGTTAATGGAGACGGTGATCGTCTGATCGACGTAGGCGCCGAAGTCGTCGGTGACCCGAGCCGTGAAGGTTTCACTAACCGATTGGCCTTCCTTAAGGGCCTGGGTTGCGGCTTTGGTGTTATCGAGGCTGTAGGTCCACACCCCGGTGCTGGCGTTGATCGCAATGGCGCCATAGGTAGTTGACGGGGTGCCGGCAATGCTCCAGGTGCGCGTTGCACCAGCATCCGCATCGGAGGCACTCAACGTGCCGGTAACAGAGTTGGTGCCGGCAACCGCGGTGCCGTTGTCGAGATGGCCAGCTTCTGTAAGCGAGCCAATTAATGCTGCTGCGTTATTGGTGACCGTTGGAACGTCATTGGTGCCGTTGATGGTGACGCTGATCGTCTGATCGACGTAGACACCGAAGTTGTCGGTGACCCGGGCAGTGAACGCTTCGTTGAAGGATTGACCTTCCTTGAGCGCCTGGGTAGCCGTCTTGGTGTTATCGAGGGTGTAGGTCCACACCCCGGTGGAAGGATCGATCGCGATCGCGCCATAAGTGGTAGACGGCGTACCTGTGATGATCCAGTTGAGCGTTGCGCCACTATCCACATCGGAAGCAGCCAGGGTGCCGCTTATGGTCGTGGTGCCGGCACTGGCGGTGCCATTGTCGAGATGGCCGGCTTCTGTGATTACACCAACCGAAGCCGTTGCGGCATTGGTTACAACTGGACTATCATTCGTGCCCTTAATCGTGATTGTGACGTCTTGCGGACTGCCGGCCGAACCAGCGGAGCTGTCAGAGAGTGTGATGCGGTAAGTAGCCGTAACTGAATCTCCATCACCCAGGTATTGGATGATGTTGTTGTTAATTGTAAAGCTCCAGTTGAGGGTGCCATTTGATGCTGGACCAGAAACCCCTGGTCCGCTGAGGGCAAAAGTATTTGTCAGATCAGCAAGGGCGGCTTGCAAATCGCTGGAAACATTGCTTCCCGACGAGGCGATAGGTTGAAGCAGCACTGCACTGGCTTGCACAACTTCAGTGCTGTCTACCTCCTGGAAATTGAGGGTGCCGCTGGTGCTTATAAGCTGATACCCACTGCTGGCTGAAGCAAGCTGGGTGGAGCTCAGTGCCTGGGTGTTATCGAGACCAACACTTACAAGGCTGTCATCGGCGTAAGGATTAGCAAGACTGACTACCCGGAGGTTATTCGAACTGCCATCGAAGTCCACACCAGTGCTATTGCCACCTAAGCTGGCATTCCCCCATGTAATGACGGAACCGTCTGCTTTTAGGGCGGCAAAGCCTGAGGAATTGGAGAAGATCTGGGTAACACCTGAACTGAGGCTGCTGGCAACAGTGCTGCTATTACCGCCGTAGGCAGGGTCTCCCCATGTGACGACAGAGCCATCAGTCTTTAGAGCTGCGAACGCAGCTTCATTGCCAAAAATCTGAATAACATTTGAACTGATACTACTGGCAACGGAGCTACTATTGCCACCCCACTGGTTGTAACCCCAGGTAACGACGGAGCCGTCGTCCTTCAAGGCTGCAAAGGCATGGCTTGTTGAAAAAAGCTGCTTAACGCCCGAACCAAGACGGGTAGCAACCGAACTGTAATTCCCGCCAAAGCTGCCGTCCCCCCATGCGATGACAGAGCCGTCGCTCTTCAAGGCTGCGAAGGCACGTTCGGTCGTTAGAATGTTGGTTACACCTGAACTGATGCTGTTAAGAACGGTACTGCTATCTCCGCCTAAGCTCGGAACTCCCCAGGTGATGACAGAGCCGTCGGACTTCAGGGCGGCAAACGCATTGGGACCTGAGAAGATTTTGGTGACGCCCGAACTGAGATTGCTAGCAACGGTGCTGCTGTTGCCGCCAAAAGAGGCATCTCCCCAGGTGACGACTGAGCCATCGTCCTTTAATGCTGCAAAGGCACGTTCAGTAGAAATAATTTGGGTGACACCTGAACCAATGCTATTTGCAACCGAGCTGCTGTTGCCACCATTAGAAGAATTACCCCACGTGATGACAGCACCATTCTGCTTCAAAGCAGCAAAACCATAGGGCCCAGAGAAAACCTTGACGACGCCTGAGACGAGGCTGTCAGCAACAGCACTACTATTTCCACCATTATTGGAGTCGCCCCAGGTGATGACAGATCCATCACTCTTTAAGGCTGCAAAAGAAAAAACATTGGAGAAGATCTTGGTAACGCCTGATGCGAGCCTGCTAGCTACAGCGCTACTGTTGCCACCAAGAGCAGGGTTACCCCATGTGACGACAGAGCCATCGGCCTTTAAGGCTGCAAAAGCATAGGTGGCCGTAAAGATTTGGATGACACCTGAGCTGAGACTACTCGCAACAGCACTACTATCTCCCCCGTTGCTAGAATCTCCCCAAGTAACGACAGAACCATCGCTGCGCAGTGCAGCGAAAGCATTAATGTTCGCAAATTCCTGATCGGTACGCCCTGAAAGCCTAAGAGCATTAAATGTATAAGAGCCGGTGCTTTGTATAGCAGTGCTATTCATGAGCACTCCAGAGGCATTAACAGCTGCTGCTGTAACCGTAAAGCTGTTGTAGCTACGTCCAGTCAGCTCGAGTTGAGCACCATTAACACTTGCACTAACCAAAGCATTCGTCGTGGCATTAGTTGCCACTGCAGCAGCCAAGCGGCTGGCGATCGTACTGAGAGATGCGGAGGACCCACTCAGATCAGATGCAGTCACTGTGTACTGAACAGTGGTGCCATTGAGCGTGAGGCTTACCGAATCACCGAGTTGGTAGCTACCGCTCAGCGTCAAACTCTCGCGCTGAGTCCGTTGACCTAATGTCACCGAGCCGAAATCTTCTTTGACCTCGCGGCTGCTGACAGCAGCTGTGATTTGGGGCAGGTCGTTGCTACCGGTGATCGAGAAAATCAGCTCGCTGCTTAACCCCGTGGAACTGCCATCGGTGACCCGAATGCTGCCGAAACTGTCGGTGACATTCTGGCCGGCGGATAGACCTTGGGTGACAGTGGAGCTGTCGCTGAGGCTGTAGCTCACCACACCAGTGCTTAGGGAGAAACTGGCGGTGCCGTAGGTACCACTCTTGGTGTAGGTGCTGCCGTTATCTCCGGTGCTCCAACCGTTGCTAATCAGATAACCCGTGTCGTAAAAGGTGGTGCTCAAGACCTCCAGGGCCACGTTCATGTCCCAATTGTCGTGGGACAAGACAAGCCCGTCGTAAAGACGGAGACTTGCGTAGTCGCTGGTTGACGGCCAGGGCGTTGCTGACACATAAGTGTCATTGACCCAAGTTAAGGGAGCTCCGCTAGTGACATTGCCTGAACCCCTGTTGCTTCCGTTAAGCCCCTGACCGATGTACGAACCACTCAGATTGCCATTATAGGAATCCCAAATAGCACTTAAATCGTCGTAGCTGCTGTTGGCGTGGCTCGAGTTGGCGATAGCCGTACCATCCATCAGACGGGACGTAGGGCTGGTCCCGAGGGTCGGCAGCGCTAGATTCACGCCGTTGACAGTGGCATAGCGGTAGGAGTCGTTTGTCGATACTCCAGTATTGCCATCGATGTCTTTCTTGAAGAGATTGTAGATCTCACTGAGACGAAAAGTTCCTTGATCTCGTTTGTAGGCATCTCCGGCTATGGTGCCATCACTGTTTCGATCCCAGTGGTAATACCTCTTTCCTTCGACTTGCACTGGGGCAATTAATTTGCCCAAGCTGCCCAGGTCTATGGTTGGAGCGATAGCAGCGCTGCCATCAACATCGCCTTTGCTCAGTGTGATCGAGGCGCTCACAACACCAGCGATTCCGTTATTGATACCACCGGCTTCCACCAGGGTGGCCGTTGGGCTGCCGGCCGACACCGTGGGCGCGTCGTCGCTGCCGGTGATCGAGAAGATCAGGGCACTGCTCAGGGCCGTGGCACTGCCATCGGTGACCTGAATGCTGCCGAAACTGTCGGTGACACTTTGGCCGGCAGTGAGTGATTGGGTGGCATTGGCGACGTTGTTGAGGCTGTAGGCGACGACACCAGTTGTCAAAGAGAAGCTGGCAGTGCCGTAGCTGCCGGTTTTGGTGTAGGTGCTGTTGCCGCTATCGCTCCAGCCGTTGATGATCAGATATCCCGTGTCGTAGCTGGCGCTGCCATCAACATCGCCTTTGCTCAGTGTGATTGAGGCACTGGCAACACCAGAAGTGCCGTTATTGATACCACCAGCTTCCACCAGGGTGGCTGTGGGGTTGGCTGCCGTAACGGTGGGCGCGTCGTTGAGGGCATTGACCACAGTGCCCAGACTCACGGTGCTAGCGCTGTAGGCCGTGGTGCCACCATTCGTACTTACATTGAGAATGCTGCCGTTAGCCGGGGCCGAGCTTCCAGCTGCTGTGATGCTCGAATCAACCAGACGAGCGGTCAGCCCACCCGGAGTACCGTTGTAGTTGGCGGCAGGAACAAACCGCAGCTGGGTTGCGGCAGAAAGAAAGACGCCGTTGCTGTCACTCAGTCCAGCGGAGATGTCGGTCCAGTTGCCGTTGCTTTTCCATTGCCAGGTGCCCTGGGCGGAGGTTGCAGCATTGGCCGTAACAACTACACCATAAAAACCGGCGGGAGTACCAGGGCTTGGATTTACCGCCGAACCAGAATCCAGAATGACTTGATAAAGAAGCGAATCAAAGATCGAATCTTCATCACCAATCGACATGACATAGTCCAGTACTACGTCATCTGCCAGGCTGTTGATATAGGCATCATTGGGATCAAATTGGTAAGATCCGTTCGAAAGATTGAGAGAGAAAGCTCCATAGTCATCAACAATTTTCGCGCTAGTGCCATTGACCAATCCGCCATCCAGGCGCAACTTCAACGGTGAGGGAGTTGTCGGCAGTGGAAAGCTCCCGTAGCTAACTGGGAAATCCTCATCATCGTCAGGATCATTAACGTAGAGATCCCAGTCCAGCTGGGCATCAAAGCGCAGCACGACAACTCCAGATCCGCCGGCGCCAGTTAGATAGTTATTGGCTCCCGCACCACCACCACCGCCGGTGTTTTGGACGCCACCTGTTGCAGCATTCGTAGCAGAAGCGGCATTGCCAGCGTTGGTTCCGCCAGTTCCACTGGAGCCAGATCCGGCTCCACCACCCCCTGAGCCATAGACAATGGGGACTCCGGTGGTTCTGAAAATTATTCCTTCTCCACCATTTCCGCCAGTCGCCCCGACGGCATTTGACCCTGCAGAAAGGGCACCACCACCACCACCGCCAGCAGGACTTTCGCCCCAGCCCACCCGGTTGCTTTGACCACCTCGATTACCGTAAAAGGTGGCGTCAGCAATGTTGGTAACGGAACCAGAAACGGCAGCCCCCCCGGAACCAACGCTCCAATGGCCACCACCACCGGAACCGCCTTCGGAGCCTAGGTCGCCACTATTGCCGCCACCAACACCGCCACCAACAACGGCTAGGGATTGCCCTGTGGATGACGAAGAAATCGTTGTTGTGCCGCCATTATACGACGTATTACCGGTTGAATAAGTGCCGCCTGAAGATGCACTCCCTCCGGATCCAACAGAGATCAAATAGACGGCAGGCAGGATATTGAAGTTTGCGGTGTAGGCCACACCGCCGCCGCCGCCGCCACCTGCGGCAAGGTTGTACGCCCAAGCACCGGAAGCACCGCCCCCAACTGCCAGTAGCTCAGCAACAGTTGAGCGCAAACTCACAAACTCTGAACTTGCCTGCTTAAACGTGAGGACTAGATCTCCGTCGAGGAGCTTGGCATCTTGTACTGGATTCGTCAGCAACAATTTGGCTGTGTCGCTTGAATCGCTAAAGTTCAACCCGAATAAGCCAGCAACTGTGCCACTGCTGATGGCAAGGCTGGATGGGTCCTCATTGACAGGCGCAAGGGAAGCCGCACCCGATGCCACAGGAGCAGCATCGTTAATCGCCAATACAGCCGTTCCCAAGCTCACGGCATCCGCGGAGTAGGCCGTGGTGCCACCGTTAGTTCTTACATCAACGAGGCTGCCGTTAGCTGGTGCCGTGATGCTGGAATCAACCAGACGGGCGGTGAGCCCACCCGGAGTACCGTTGTAGTTGGCGGCAGGAACAAACCGCAGCTGGGTTGCGGCAGAAAGAAAGACGCCGTTGCTGTCACTCAGTCCAGCGGAGATGTCGGTCCAGATGCCGCTGTTGTTCCATTGCCAGGTGCCCTGGGCGGAGGTTGCAGCATTGGCCGTAACAACTACACCGGCAAAGCTATCATTATCGATTGCGTCGAAGAACGTGTGAGCAAAGATCGATGAAACTGTCCCGCCGCTGATTGCGGAGCTTGGGGTGTCCTCAACAATGGCTGCAAGGGATGCATCACCATTGGCGTTGGGGGCATGGTTTTGGACAGAAGCCTCAACTGCCACCTGTTGGCCGTCGACCATCAAGGTGTAGTGGTCGCTGTCCTTGAAAGCCTCCGCCACAACCAATGTGGGATCAGCAGCCGTGACCAGCTGGGCAAAAAAGGCTCCTTCGTCGCCACTGCTATCAGTCTTTACCCCATTGAGTAGCCAATCCAGGGCATGGCCGATCTCTTGGAGCAACAACTGGCGCTGCTCGTCAGGGCTGGCCGCAGCAAACCACTCTTCATTCACCAGAATCGTTGGCCTTCCCGTGGGGTAGCCCCCCGCAAAGACGCCCTGAAATCCATTCAGCGTCTGTCCATCAACCAGCTCGAAATCCAGATCTCGCAGACCCGTGCCGCTTTGCAGGGTGCCCAGAACCGCCTTCAGGCCTTGGTTCCAGGCATCACTCGTCGTTGCACGACCAAAAACCCGGGTTGCCAGGCCCTTGAAATCGCCTTGGGCCGAACGCGCCTGAATCCATTGCCAGACATCTGCAATGGATTCATGGAGCAGCTGATTTGCCGCTTTTGCGCCTTCCACGTAGCTATTGCACCCTTTACCAATACTAGTATGGACTCCATGGGATGGGGCTCGGGCACAGTCGCAGTCAAAGCCCTAAAAGGCCCGGACCCCGAGCAACCTGCAAAGCCCTGGTCTCATTCTGAGACCAGGCGGACCGTTAAGCTCCGAGGGCCAAACATGGCCAAGCAAACGTTGAATCCATCAACATGGATTCAACGTTTCCCTCTATGTATCGCTTTTACAAGCAACGACAATTAAGTCGTTACTTTTTATTTTTATTGCAATCTTTTCAACACGCAAAGCCTCACCAAGCTTGATGGCATCCGATCAACAGAGGGCCATGCGACCGCCATCTCTCATGGTGCTGGGCACCTCCAGCGGTGCGGGCAAAACCCTGATGACCGCGGCCCTCTGCCGGGTGTTGAAGCGCCGCAGCGAGCAACCGCTGCCCTTTAAGGGCCAAAACATGAGTCTCAATGCCTGGGTGGATCAGGCCGGGGGCGAGATGGCCTACTCCCAAGCCCTGCAGGCCTGGGCGGCGGGCCTGGAGCCCCAGGTGGCCATGAATCCAGTCCTGCTGAAACCCCAGGGCGACAGCACCAGTGAGTTGATTCACCTGGGCCAAGCGGTGGGCACCGCCCGCGCCGAGCACTACTACCGCGATTGGTTCAAGCCGGGCTGGGCAGCGATTCGCAGCGGCCTGGGCGCCCTGAAAAGCCAATACCCCCAAGGGCGGCTGGTGCTCGAGGGGGCGGGCAGCCCGGTGGAAGTGAATCTTCAGGCCAGAGATCTCACCAACCTGCGCCTGGCCCAATACCTGCGGGCCCATTGCCTGCTGGTGGCCGATATCGAGCGCGGGGGCGTCTTTGCCCAGATCGTGGGCACCTTGGCCCTACTCAGCCCGGTGCAACGGCCGCTGATCAAAGGAATCCTGATCAACCGCTTCCGGGGACGCCGCGAACTCTTTGATCAAGGCCGCAGCTGGCTGGAGCAGGAAACCGGAATTCCGGTGCTGGGGGTGATGCCCTGGCTCAACGAGCTCTTTCCGCCAGAAGACTCCCTGGATCTGTTGGAGCGCCGCGGCCGCAAAAGCACCGCCGAACTGGAGGTCGCCGTGCTGCGGTTGCCATCGCTGAGCAACTTCTCCGACCTCGACCCCCTGGAAACAGAACCCAGCGTGCAGCTGCGCTGGATCCAGCCCGGTGAGCCCTTGGGCCAGCCCGACGCCGTGATCGTGCCGGGCAGCAAGCAAACCCTGCGGGATCTGGCCGCCCTCCAGGCCAGTGGCCTCGGCCCGGAGCTGAAGCGTTATGCGGCAGCCGGCGGCCAGGTGTTTGGCATCTGCGGCGGCATGCAAATGCTGGGGGTGGAACTCGTGGACCCCGAAGGCCTTGAAGGTGGGGCTGGTCTCGCCAGCCCCGCCGGCCTGGGATTACTGCAGCTGCGGACCGTGTTTGGAGGTGCCAAGGCCCTCCGCCAACGACGCAGCCAGGCCCTCTGGCCCCTGCCCGACGAAGGCCGCAGTCAAGGCCCACAAGGGATCCAGGCAGCCTTAGAGCTGGAGGGGTTTGAGCTCCACCGCGGCGTCAGCAACCTCCATCAGTTCGCCAATCTGGAGCCTGCCAATCTGGAGCATCTTGCCCATGGCGGCCCCTTGGCTGAAGACCCCAGCCTGGGTTGGTGGCAGGCCTGGGGAGACCAGGGGGGGCTGGTGGCAGGCACCTATCTCCATGGCGTGTTTGAAAGCGGCCCCTGGCGGCGGCGCTGGCTCAATCAACTGCGCCAGCGCAAAGGGTTGCCATTGCTGAGTGAACGCCAACCCCACCACAGCCAACATCGGGATGCGTTGCTCGATCGCCTCGCCGATGCCTTTGAAGCGCACGTCGATCTAGGTCCGCTGCTTGTGAACTAACCGCGATGCCAGCAACCCCGATCACGGTCCATTGGCCCCATGGCCGCAGCAGCATGGTCCGACCAGGTACCGATTGGCTCGTGGCGGCCCAGGCGGCGGGATTCCCCATTCCCACCGGCTGCCTGGGGGGCAGTTGTGGCGCCTGTGAAATCGAAGTGAATGGCCAGATGGTGCGGGCCTGCATCGCCACGGTGCCCGCAGCATCCAGCGGGGAACTCACGGTGGAACTGGCCAGCGATCCCTACTGGTGATCGCTCTGGATCAGTCGCACTCGATCTGTCGCGCTGGATCAGTCGCACTCGATCAGTCACGTTGAATCAACCCACCCCCCAGGAGCACCTCACCGTCGTAGAAGACGGCCGCCTGGCCTGGGGTGATCGAAAACTGCTCATCGGCAAACACCAGCTGGCAGCGATGGGGCCGCCCGCCCGCGGTATCGACGGCTGTGGCCGGTAGGGGCGTCAACAGCGCCGGCTCGGGGGCGCTGCGGTAACGCACCTGCACCGCCACCTCCAGGGGCCGATCCGGAGGCGCCATGGAGACCCAATTCACCGCTCCCACGCAGCACTGCGAGCGAGCCGCCTCGCTCCGGGGGGCCACCACCACCCGGTTCATGGCCGCATCCAATCGCACCACATGCAAGGGCTCACTCCAGGCCACCCCCAGCCCCTTGCGCTGGCCAATCGTGAAGTGCTCGATGCCATCGTGCTGGCCCACCACCGTGCCATCGCCCAGCACAATTTCCCCCTGGCGCGGCGGCAAATAGGCATCCAGAAACGCCTTCATCGAGCCGTGGTGATCGGCTAGGCAGAGATCCTGACTTTCAGGTTTCTCGGCCGTACGCAGTCCATGGCGGGCCGCCTCCAGGCGGGTGTCGGCCTTGGTGAGTTCACCCAAGGGGAACACCAACCGGCCCAGCACCTCCTGGGGTAGGTCGTAGAGGAAATAGCTCTGGTCCTTGCGGGAATCGAGCCCCCGCAGCAACTGATGACGACCATTGGGGCTCTGATCGCCATGGCGCACGCGGGCGTAGTGGCCCGTGGCGATGCGCTGCAGGCCCCGCTCTTTGGCCGCCCAGGCGAGCATCGGAGCAAATTTCACCTCCCGATTGCAGCGGGAGCAGGGCAGGGGTGTCACGCCTTCGCCATAGCCCTGCACCAAGAAATCAACAATTTGCTCTTGGAAATGCTGCCGAAAATCCACCACGTGGTGGGGCACGCCCAGCTGCTCACAGATCCCGGCGGCATCCACCAGCCCTTCCGCGCAGCAGGCGCCCTTGCCACTCATCAGCCACAGGGTGAGGCCCTCCACCTCCCAACCGGCTTCCACCAGCAGGGCTGCGGTGAGTGAGCTATCCACCCCACCCGAGAGTCCTACGGCGAGGCGATGCTCCCCTGGCCAGGCCCGCAGGCGCTCCAATGCCGCAGCCCCAGCGGGGGTTGCGGCCACAGGAGCCGCTGCACTGGCGGGAGAAGCAAACAAAGGGGCCACAGGGGGCGGATGTCTCCCATCATGAAACCGTGCTGTCCGTGATCGCGTCCCCGTGCCAGTACCCGTGCTCGTGCCCCGTGATGCCGATCACCTGCTCGTCAGCGGCGAGCAGATGGCCCAGCTCGAGCAGCAGCTGTTCGCCAGTGGGCTTCCGGTCGAGGCCTTGATGGAAAAGGCGGCCCTGCTCGTGGCCCGCCATCTGCTGGAGCACGAACCCCTCCAGGCCGGGGCGCTTGTGCTGGTTGGGCCAGGTCACAACGGCGGCGATGCCCTGGTGGTGGCCCGGGAATTGCACCTGGCCGGAGTGGCGGTGCGGATCTGGAGCCCGTTCGAGCGCCACAAACCACTCACGGCCGCCCACCTGGACCATGGCCGCTGGCTTGGGATTCCGCTCCTCCAAGAAGCACCCGATCCGGCCGATGGGGCCCTCTGGATTGATGGCCTCTTTGGCATCGGCCAGCGCCAAGGCCCGGGGGATGCCATCGAAAACCTGCTGCTGGCGCGCCAACAGCAACGGCCCCACCACCTCTTGGCCGTGGATGTACCCACCGGCCTCTGCGCCGACCAGGGGATCTGCCTGGGGGCCGGGGCGGCGGTTGCCCACTGCACCACCACGATCGGCCTGGTCAAAACCGGCCTGGTGCAGGATCCCGCCCTCGCCCACGTGGGACAGCTGGTACGCCTTGACCTGGGCCTGCCCCCAGCCCTGTTGGCTGGATTACCCGCCAACCAACCCCTGGCCCTCGGCCCCAAAGACCACCAAGCCGGTCCCCCACAACAAGCCAGCCTCCTCAACCAATGCGCCACCAGCAACCCAGCGGCCAGCAAATACCAACGGGGGCGGCTGTTGGTGATTGCCGGGAGCAGCCCCTACCGGGGAGCCGCGGCCCTGGCCTTGGCCGGTGCCAGCAGCTCGGGCTGCGGCAGCCTGCGCGCCGTCCTGCCCGCTCCCATGGGGCAAAGCCTGTGGCAGCAGTTGCCCCAGGTGGTGGTGAACCAGGAGCTGGACTGCAGTCCCGCAGGCGATCTCCTGCTGGAAGGCTTAGCCAGCGCAACCCTGGAGCGCTTGGATGCGGTGCTGATCGGCCCGGGCATTGGCTCTGGGAGTGGCGCTGGGAGTGGCGCTGGAGGCCTCAAGAACTGGCAGCCCCTGCAAGCGTTCCAGGGGCTGCTGGTGATCGATGCCGATGGGCTCAACCGGCTGTCCCAGATGGCGGGCGGTGGATTGGCCTGGCTGCAGCAGCGCCGGGGGCCCACCTGGCTCACCCCCCACCCCGGCGAATTCGCCCGCCTCTTTCCCCAGTGGGTGGGCCTCCCTCCCCTGGAAGCAGCCCAGCAGGCTGCCAAGGCCAGTGGGGCCAGCGTGCTGCTCAAGGGTGCCCGCAGCATCGTGGCCGCCGCCGATGGCCGCCGATGGCAACTGCTCAAGGCCAACCCCCGTGCCGCGAGAGCCGGGCTCGGTGATGTGCTCGCCGGCTATGCCGCCGGCCAGGGAGCTAGCGCCGGGAGCGATGGCCAGATCCTGGCCGCAGCCGCGCTGGACCACGCCCTGGCGGGCTGCCAGCTCCACCAACCCAGCCCACCGGAGGTGGCCGCGATCCTCGCCGCTGGCACCGCTGGCCCGGTGTCCAATTGAAGACAAAAGGGCTCTCAGCGAGGCTGAAGTGCTGGTTTTGTGATGATTTGCGTTTGAAAGCTGAAGCGTTGCTGACAACACACGTCAGCCCGTAGGAAAGCTCCCATAGTTGTGGGCTGGATTCCACTAGCCATGACCTTTTCATCCCCAAGGGCTAGCGAGAGCAGTCGTAGGCGAAGTAGCGATCCAATCACCTGGTATCTGGCCACCATTGGCCGTGAACCCCTCCTAACCCCTGCCGAAGAAATCGAGCTTGGCAATCAAGTCCAAGCCATGATGCGGCTCCTCGAAGCTGGAGAACTGGAAGTTGGAGAGTTAACAACTGGCGAATCAATAGCTGGAGCAGACCAACTCAGCGACCAGGACAAGCGCACCATCAAGATCGGCAAGCGCTCCAAGGCGCGGATGATGAAGGCCAATCTCAGGCTGGTGGTCAGCGTTGCCAAGAAATACCAAAACAGGGGCCTTGAACTACTCGATCTGATCCAAGAAGGCTCCCTTGGCCTAGAGCGGGCGGTGGAGAAATTTGATCCCACCCGTGGTTACAAATTCTCCACCTATGCCTTCTGGTGGATCCGCCAGAGCATGACCCGGGCCATTGCCTGCCAATCCCGCACCATTCGCCTTCCGGTTCACCTCAGCGAGCGCCTGAGCGCCATTCGCAAGGTGAGCCTTGAGCTGGCCCACAAACTCGGGGCCATGCCCAACCGGAGGGAAATCTCCGAAGCCCTCGACATGCCGCTCGAGGAACTCGACAGCGTGCTGAGCCAGGCGCTCACCACCTCCAGCCTGGATGCTCCCATCAATGGCGATGAAAGCCGGAGCTTCCTCGGTGATCTCATTGCCGACTCCAACGACGAGGAGCCCCTCGACCGGGTTGAACGGGGCATGCACCAGGAAGAATTGGGGCGCTGGATGAGCCACTTGAGTGAGCAAGAACGGCAAGTGCTGCACTTGCGTTTTGGCCTCGAGGGCGTCGAACAACACACCTTGGCCGACATCGGCCGTCAGCTCGACGTCTCCCGGGAAAGGGTACGTCAAGTCGAGATCAAAGCCCTGCGCAAACTGCGCAGCCTCACCAACCGCCAACCAAGCAGCCCCTGAAAACGCAGAAGATCAGTCTTCTGCCCAGATGTAGCGGGTGAGCTCTTCCGGCTTGGGTTCGGGGGCCGCGAGGGCAAAGTCCACACAATCGGTGATCTCAGCGTCGATCTCCTTCTCGATCGCCTTGAGCTCCTCGGGGGTGGCCAGCTGTTGGCTCACCAGGTGGGCGGCAAGCTGCTTGATGGGATCACGCTTGGCCCAAAACTCCTTCTCCTCCGCAGCCCGCAGCTCATCGGGGTCGGCCAGGGAGTGGCCACGGAAGCGGTAGGTGAGGCACTCGAGCACCGTGGGGCCTTCCCCAGCCCGGGCCCGTTCAACGGCGCGCTGGGCGGCGGCCCGAACCGCCAGCACATCCATGCCATCCACCTCTTCACCGGCCATGCCGAAGGCCGCAGCCTTGCGCCAAATCTCGGGGTCACTGGTGGCGCGGTTGTGGTCCATGCCAATGGCCCACTTGTTGTTCTCCACCACAAACAGGATCGGCAACTTCCAGAGGGCCGCCATGTTGAGGCACTCGTAGAACTGGCCGATATTGCAGGTGCCATCGCCAAAGAAGGCCGCGGTTACCGCATCGCTGCCCGCATCACCCAGGGCATCCCGCTTGTAGCGGCTGGTGAAAGCGGCACCCAGGGCCACGGGGATGCCTTCACCGATGAAGGCATAACCGCCGAGCAGGTGGTGTTCCTTGGAGAACAGGTGCATCGAGCCGCCGCGGCCCTTGCTGCAACCGGTCTCCTTGCCGAATAGCTCACTCATCACTTCCCGGGCCGGCACCCCGCAGCTGAGGGCATGGACGTGGTCCCGGTAGGTGCTGCAGAACCAGTCGTGCTGCATCTTCATCGCTTTGATGACGCCCGTGCTGACGGCCTCCTGGCCGTTGTAGAGGTGCACGAAGCCAAACATCTTGCCCCGGTAATACATCTCGGCGCACTTGTCTTCGAAGCGCCGACCGAGGGTCATGTCGCGGTAAAGCAGCAGGCCCTCATCACGGGTCACCGTGGCGGGAGTCGCGGGATACAAGTTCTCAAGACGCTCAGCATGGGGACCGGCCACGTGGGTGGAATCGGCCGAACAGGAGGGGACCCCAGAGGCGGCCGCCATGTCCTGACCCATATCTGCCTGTGTCATGCCGGGTGGGAAATCGGGTGCTGAATCGGGCGCCTGTCAGAGACGGCTGATGCGACAGGGACTGTACGGGGTCCAGCACCAGCCAGCGCGGCAATGGCTGTCAAAACCGCTGACCCTGCCTAAAGTTTGGCCCTGCCTAATGTCACCAGCCAAAGGACGGTCCAGGTTGGAACTACCGATTGATCACTTCCGGCTGCTTGGCGTGGGGCCAACCACCGATGCCCAATCGGTCCTGCGCACCCTGCAGCAACGGCTGGACCGCGCCCCAGACCAGGGGTTCACTGACGAAACCCTCCAGTCCCGCGAGGAACTGCTGCGCGCCAGCGCCGACCTGCTCAGCGATGCCGACCGTCGCCTCGTCTACGAAACAGACCTCACCGCCATCTCCAGCGGCAGAGGCGCCACCATCGCCGCCCTCGATGTGCCCAGCTCCAACGAGGTGGGCGGATTGCTGCTCCTATTAGAGGCTGGTCAGCCCCTCGAATGCTTCGAACTGGCCAGCCGGGCCCTCCAACCGCCCCAGGCGCCAGCCCTGGGCAGCAGCCGCGAAGCAGATTTGACCTTGCTCGCCGGGCTCTCCTGCCTGGCGGCGGCCGCCGATCAACACCAGCGGCGGCGCTACGAAAGTTCCGCCCAAACCCTCAGGCAGGGTCTGCAGCTCCTGCAACGCATGGGCCAACTCCCCACCCTGCGCCATCAAATCAACCAGAAGCTCGAGGGCCTCACCCCCTTTCGCGTGCTCGATTTGCTCAGCCGCAATCTCACCGCCGTCAGCGAGCGCGCCGAGGGCTTGGCGCTGCTCGAGCAGCTGGTCCAACGCCGGGGCGGCCTGGAGGGGAACAACGACCCCAGCCTGTCGGGCGAAGAATTCCAGGCCTTTTTCAAACAAATCCGCGCCTTCCTCACCGTGCAGGAACAGGTGGATCTGTTCAGCAGCTGGGCCGATGACTCGCGGGATGCGGGCTCCCCTAGGGCAGGCTCGAGGGCTGCTGATTTTCTGGCCACCACAGCCCTCACCGCGTCGGGCTTTGGCCAGCGCAAACCCGAGCGGATTGCCGCCGCCAAGGCGCGGCTGCAAGCCAGTGGCACGGAAGGAACCCAACCCCTCTTGGCCTGCTTGCACCTGCTGCTGGGGGAGGTGGATCAGGCCCACCAAACCTTCGCAGAGGGCGCCTCCGGTGAATTGAAGCAGTGGGCTGCCAAGCAAAGCGCCGACCCCCTGGCCCAGCTCTGCGCCTATTGCACCGACTGGCTCTCGAGAGACGTGCTTCCGGGCTACCGAGATCTCGAGGCCGATGCCGACCTCGAGGCCTACTTTGCCGACCGGGACGTGCAGGCCTATGTGGAAGGCCAGGAGCCCCTATCGGCCCCACCCACCGCCAACCCCCAGCCCTCGGTTTTCGGAGCGGCCTCCGACTTCCTCAGTGGCTTCACCAATCCCTTCGCCAGCGACCCCGCCCAGGGCCCGAGCGGCAGCCCACCAGCCGATTTACCAGCAAACGCCCTAACGGCTGCCAATCCAGACGAGCAGCTGGAGGAGGGCGATCTCGATGACCCCCAAGAACCCTGGCTGGACGCTTGGCTACCCCAGTGGCATTGGCCGGAGAATTTGCGCTGGCCAACCCTCCCCGCAATCCAGCTGCCCAGCAAGCGTCAGCTTGGCTTTGGTGGCGCTGGCGTGGTGGTAGCGGCCCTCATTGCCACCGCCCTGGTGCGCAGCCGCTCCCATGGGCCCAAACCCCAGCCGCCCCAGCCCCCGGTGGCCCTGCAGCCCGTTCCGGCCACAAAACCAGTCCCCAAAGCCGCTCCGGCAGCACCCTTGAACGCCCCGGAACCCAGCGACGCCCAAATCCAGGCCCTGCTTGAAGCATGGCTGAATGCCAAGGCTGCCCTGCTCGCTGGCAAAACCAGCACGATCCCGCTGGCGGCCATGGCCCGCCCCAGCCAGATCGAGCGCCTCGAGGCCACCGTGGCCGCCGATCAAAACCGCGGTGAAACCGAAGCGATCACCACCAAGATCCAATCCTTTGCGGTGGATGAGCGCAGCCCCGGCCGCATCGCTGCCACCGTGGGCCTCGACTACAGCGAAACCCGCCTGGATCGCAGCGGCTCCGCCATCGGACCCGCGACAAGCCTGCAACTGCGCAATCGCTACGTCTTTGCCCGTGACAACGGCACCTGGCGCCTGGTGAGCTTCCGGCGCGCTGCCGGCTAGCCGGGTTTTTACGATCGTTTGATCTGTGGGCCCTATTCCCTGGGCCCTGTCCCCGGGGCTCCGGTCCCACCCTCCGCTACCTACTGATGTTTGACGAGCTTTCCCAGCGGTTTGAAGACGCTGTCAAAAGCCTGAGGGGCCAAGCCACCATCAGCGAGACCAACGTTGAAGGGGCCCTCAAGGAAGTCCGCCGGGCCCTGCTAGAGGCCGACGTCAGCCTGCCGGTGGTGCAGGAGTTTGTCGAAGAGGTGCGCCGCAAGGCCGTGGGCGCCGAAGTGGTGCGGGGCGTCAGCCCCGACCAGAAATTCATCCAGTTGGTGCATGGCCAACTGGTGGAGACCATGGGCGGCGAAAACGCCCCCCTCGCCAAGTCCAAAGGGGAAGGCGAAGGCCCCACGGTGGTGCTGATGGCGGGCCTGCAGGGAGCCGGCAAAACCACGGCCACCGCCAAACTTGGCCTGCACCTCAAGGAGCAGGGCCGGCGGGCGCTGCTGGTCGCCGCCGACGTCTACCGCCCCGCGGCCATCGACCAGCTGACCACCTTGGGCCGCCAAATCGGGGTGGAGGTGTTCAGCCTCGGGGCCGATGCCAAACCCGAAGCCATTGCTGCCGCAGGCCTTGCCAAAGCCAAGGCTGAAGGCTTCGACACCGTGCTGGTGGACACCGCCGGCCGGCTCCAAATCGATCAATCGATGATGGAGGAGATGGTGCGGATCCGCGAAGCCACAGCCCCCGACGAGGTGCTGCTGGTGGTGGATTCCATGATTGGCCAGGAGGCCGCCAATCTCACCCGGGCCTTCCACGAGCAGGTGGGCATCACCGGTGCCGTGCTCACCAAGCTCGATGGCGATTCCAGGGGTGGCGCCGCCCTCTCGATCCGCAAGGTGAGCGGGGCGCCGATCAAGTTCATCGGCACCGGCGAAAAGGTGGAGGCGCTGCAACCCTTCCACCCCGAGCGGATGGCCAGCCGCATCCTCGGCATGGGCGACGTGCTCACCCTGGTGGAGAAGGCCCAGAAGGAGGTGGAACTGGCCGATGTGGAGCGGATGCAGCAGAAGCTGCAGGAAGCCTCCTTCGACTTCTCGGATTTCCTTCAACAGATGCGCCTGATCAAGCGCATGGGCTCCCTGGGGGGGCTGATGAAAATGATCCCGGGCATGAACAAGATCGACGACGGCATGCTCAAACAAGGGGAGCAGCAGCTCAAAAAAATTGAGGCCATGATCGGCTCCATGACCGCATCCGAGCGCAACCAGCCCGAGCTGCTCGCCTCCCAACCCTCCCGCCGGCGCCGGATTGCCTCGGGCAGCGGCCATACCCCCGCCGATGTGGACAAGGTGCTGGCCGACTTCCAAAAAATGCGGGGCTTCATGAAGCAAATGACCCGGGGTGGCATGCCTGGGATGCCCGGAATGCCTGGAATGGGGGGGATGCCCGGCATGGGTGGCATGCCCGGAATGCCTGGAATGCCGGGGATGGGGGGGATGCCAGGCATGCCTGGCATGGGGGGTAGTGGCTCCGCCAAATCCCACAAGCCCCCGAAGAAACGCAAGGGCTTCGGGCATCTCTGATCACCCGAAGAGGTACATTGGTTCTCTGGAACACCTAGCGATTAGGCCTCGATGATCAAGCTTCGCCTGAAGCGGTTTGGCAAGAAGCGGGAAGCGAGCTTCCGCCTCGTTGCAACCAACAGCACCTCCCGCCGGGATGGCCGTCCGCTCGAAGAGCTCGGCTTCTACAACCCCCGCACCAAAGAAGCCCGCCTCGACACCGAGGCCATCCGGGTCCGTCTGAGCCAGGGCGCCCAGCCCACCGACACCGTTCTTTCCCTGCTTGAGAAAGGCGGTCTGATCGAAAAAACAGTCCGTCCTGCTGAAACCGTCGGCAAGCAAAAGCAAGCTGACGCCCGCGACGCTGCCGCCAAGCAGGCCAAGAAGGACGCCGAGGCCGCCGCTGCTGCCGCCAAGGCAGAAGCTGAAGCCGCTGCTGAAGCTGCCAAGGCCGAGGCTGAAGCAGCTGCCGCTGCTGCCGCAGAAGCACCCGCTGAAGACGCCCCTGCTGAAGCCTGAGCTCTGCTCCCATGGCTGAGCCCGAAGGGCTGATCAGCTTTCCGATTACCTTGCCCAATCCCGCGGCGGCCCTGGCCATCGCGGGTGACGAGCAGTCCACGGCCCTGCATCGCCTCGAAGCCCTCACCGGCGCTTCGATCGTGTTGCGGGGTTTGGATTTGGTCATTCGCGCCCGCCCCAGCCAGCTGGAGCGGGCAGCAGCCCTGGTGGAGTTGCTCCGCCCCCTGTGGGAAGAAGGCCAGGCCATCGGCCAAGTGGACATTCAAATCGCCCTTCAAGCCCTGGATACCGGCCGGGGCCAGGAACACCAGCAAATGGGGCGCCAGGTGCTGGCCAAAAGCCAACACGGCAAAGCGCTGCGGCCGCGCACCCTGAAGCAAAAGGCCTACGTCGAGGCCATGGAAGGCCACGACCTCACCCTGGCCCTGGGCCCTGCCGGCACAGGCAAAACCTTTTTGGCCACGGTGCTGGCGGTGCGCATGTTGACCGAGCGCAAGGTGGAGCGCCTGGTACTCACCAGGCCAGCGGTGGAGGCCGGCGAACGGCTGGGGTTCCTCCCTGGAGACCTCCAGCAAAAGGTGGATCCCTACCTGCGCCCCCTCTACGACGCCCTCCACACCCTGCTGGGGGCCGAACGCACCACCGCCTTGCTCGAGAAGGGGGTGATCGAAGTGGCGCCGTTGGCCTACATGCGCGGTCGCACCCTGGCCGATGCCTTTGTGATCCTCGATGAGGCCCAAAACACCACCACCGGCCAAATGCGCATGCTGCTCACCCGGTTGGGCGAAAACTCCCGCATGGTGGTGACTGGCGATCCCACCCAGGTGGACCTGCCCCCAGGGGTGATGAGCGGCCTCAGCGAAGCAGCCCAGGTGCTGGAAGGCGTCGAGGGCGTCGCAATCTGCCGGCTCACGGCCGCCGATGTGGTCCGCCATCCCCTGGTGCAACGGCTGGTCCAGGCCTATGCGCAACGCGATGAAAACCGTGCCCAACGCAACCAGCAAGGTCGTTCATAGGGAGATCCGCACTCACACCCCAAGCACTGTCAAGGAATCGCTGCCAGGATGGAAGGAATCCGTTCTCTGGTGAGTCATGCCGGCCAGCAGCAATTTCCAACAGGCGATACGCGAAGCCCAAAGCAGCGCTTTGGTTGGCCCCAATGTGGTCAACAAGGCCCTGCCCTACGTGGGTGGTGGCATGGTGCTGACCGCCGGCGGTGTCACGGGCGGCTTGGCCCTGATGGCCAGCAACCCACCCCTGTTCATGCCCATCTTTTGGGTGGCCTTGATCGGCAACTTCATCCTCTTCTTTGTCGCCCAGAACGCGGCCATGAAGGGCAACAACGCCACGGCGCTGCCGATCCTCACGCTCTACAGCCTGCTGACGGGCTTCACCCTTAGCGGCATCGTCGCGATGGCGATCGGCACGGCCGGCATCGGCTCCATCGGCACGGCGGCCCTCGCCACCGGCATCACCTTCGTAGCCGCATCGGTGGTGGGCCGGCGCATGAGCGACAGCATCGGCCAGGCCCTCAGTGGCGTGGTGGGCCTTGGCATCATCGGCCTGCTGATCGCCATGGTGGTGCAGATCGTGGGCGGGATATTCGCTCCGGCCACCTTCCATGGCACAGGCCTCGAGCTGCTGATCGCCGGCTTCGGCACCGTGATCTTTGTGGGAGCGGCGTTTGTCGATTTCTACACCATGCCCCGCACCTATAGCGACGACCAATATCTGGCCGGCGCCTTGGGGATGTACCTCACCTACATCAACCTGTTCATCTTCATCCTGCGCCTGATCATTGCCCTCCAGGGTGGTGGTCGCCGCGACTGATTCGTCCAGGTTCAAACATTGGTTAGACCAGGTTTAACCTTCAAAAAACTCAAAGCCAGGTTGTGTACTTTCCGTACCCAACCTGGCTTTTTTACTTCCAACCCAACGGCTTGGGCAGCTCAACTCCGGCAGCTCAGATCGGATCTTCCGCCACCGCCAAGATCGCCTCAGCAATCGCCCGCTTCTGGTCGGCGTCGTAGCCCCAGCGCTCCAGGAAAGCCTGGTCATCGCCAGGGGCACCTTGGGCTGCAGCCAGCAGCGACTCCAGGCGCGCCCTCACCGCCTCTGGCTCCAGGCAACGAAGCAGTTCCGTGCAGCGCAACTGCACCCGCTCGGACGCCCCCTGCTGGGCAGGATCACCCGAGCGGCCGTGGTGCAGCGCCATGGCGGTGCTCATCGCCAAATTGCGCACGCTCAAATCCACCACCCCCTCACCTGCAGAGCGCAACTGGATCACCACCGGATCGGGCAAGCGATCCATCAGCGGGCAATCCCCAGCCAGGCTCACCACAAAAAAGCCCCGGGCCCCATCCCGGCTTGCCACCAACTCCGTCACCCGGTCGGCCAGCACCTCATCACTGAGCTCGCCCCGCTCCCAAAGGCCTAGCCACTGGGCCGTGATCTCCATGGCCTGTTGGAAATTGGGCTGGGAAATGGCTTGAGAAGGAGCTGGATCAACCATGGGGGCCGGTGAACTGGCAGTGTTGAGGTTATGGAGTCAAGCCACGCCAACGACGTCGAGAGCGGCCAACTGCTGCCGATCCCCGATCCGGCCGAATCGGCCCGCTTGCTGGCGGGCCTGGGGGCCGAGGGCCCAGGGGGCACGCCGGAGGGGTTTCGCTCCGGGTTTGTCGCCCTGATCGGCCGGCCCAACGTAGGTAAATCCACCCTGCTCAACCAATTGGTGGGCACCAAGGTGGCGATCACCTCCCCCATCGCCCAAACCACCCGCAACCGGCTGCGGGCGATCCTCACCACCCCCAGCGCCCAGCTGGTGCTGCTGGATACCCCTGGAATTCACAAGCCCCACCATCTCCTCGGCGAACGGCTGGTGCAAAGCGCCCGCGGCGCCATAGGCGAAGTGGATGTGGTGCTGCTCCTGGTGGATGGCAGCGAACCGGCGGGCCGGGGGGATGGCTTCATCGTGGATCTGTTGCGCCATAGCCGGGCCCCGGTGCACGTGGCGCTCAACAAAAGTGATCGGGTCGATCCCGAGCGGGCTGAGGAGCTGCTTGTCAGTTACCGCAGGATGCTCGCCGGCGAGGGGGACTTCGCCATCCCCGAGCCTCGCCCCAAGCTCAACTGGCCCCTGCACCCCTGCAGCGCCCTCCATGGCGACGGCACCGAAGCCCTGGTGCAGGCGTTAGCGGCCGAATTGCCCCTCGGCCCCCAGCTCTATCCCGCCGATGCGGTGAGCGACCAACCCGAGCAGCTGCTCATGGCCGAATTGATCCGCGAACAGGTGCTGCAGAACACCCGCGAGGAAGTGCCCCATTCAGTGGCCGTCAGCATTGAACGCGTCGTGGACGATGGCCCCCGCACAGCCATCCTCGCCACGGTGCTGGTGGAGCGCTCGAGCCAGAAGGGAATCCTGATCGGCAAGGGCGGCCAGATGCTCAAAACCATTGGCCAGGGGGCCCGGCTGCAGATGGAGAAGGTGTTCTCCGGGCCGGTGTATCTGGAGTTGTTTGTGAAGGTGGTGCCCGGCTGGCGGCGCAATCCGGCCCGGCTGGCTGAGCTGGGCTACCGGGGCGATTGAGCTGCCAGCAGCTGAACCGCCACAGCTGAACCGCCACCAGCTGAGAGGATTGGATCCATGAGCGAGTCCACCAACCCTGCCATCGCCTTCCCGCCCCAGGAGATCGGTGATTTCCTGCGCTTTTGCGCCGGCGAGTGGATGGGCCTCAACAGCACCTTTGCCCTCGACGAGCCCACGGCCCTAGCCGCAGAAGACGACGCCCCAGACGGCGATGAGTGGCACACCAGCGAGCGCGGCGAACTGCTGGTGACCTACCTGGAACCCCAGGTAGGCGGCGAACCGGGCGGCCTGAGCCAAGGCCCCAAGGGCGGCCTGCAACAGCAACTGATCTTCCACAGCGATGGCAGCTACCACTGCGGGGCTGATCAAGGCCGCTGGCAGTTCTGGCCCGATGGCAGCCTGGAGCTGGTGATTGATGCCCAAGGCCAACAGGTGCGTGAACGCCTCTGGTTCACCAAGCCCAACCTGCGGCTGCGCTCCAGCGTGGCCAACCAGGGCGATGGCAACCCTGCCCACGCCCACTTCAGCTCCGAGATCCGGCGGGTGAGCAAGGCCTGAAACCCATGCTCCCCCAGCTGCCATGAGACTCGATGTGGTCAGCCTCGCCCCTGAGGCCTTTGCACCCCTGCTGGGGCTGGGGGTGATCGGCCGGGCCTTTGGCGCTGGCATCGCCAAACTCCACACCCACAATCCCCGCGATTACGCCACCGACAAGTACCGCAAGGTCGACGACGAGCCCTACGGCGGTGGCGCGGGCATGGTGCTCAAACCCGAACCGTTGTATGCCGCCTTCGGGGCCATCCCCGTGCTGCCGCGCCGGCGGGTGTTGTTGATGAGCCCCCAGGGCCAGCCGCTACTCCAGGCCGATCTGCGCCGATGGGCGACGGACTACGACCAGCTGGTGTTTCTCTGCGGCCACTACGAGGGCTTCGACGAACGGATTCGCCCCCTGGCCGACGAGGAGGTGTCGATCGGTGATTTCGTGCTCACCGGCGGCGAATTGCCGGCGGCCACGATCATCAATGGGGTGGTGCGGCTCCTGCCCGGCACGGTGGGTACGGCGGCCTCCTTGGACGAGGAAAGCCACAGCACCCTGCTACTGGAGCACCCCCACTACACGAGGCCGGCGGCGTTTCAAGGGATGGAGGTGCCGGCGGTGTTGCGCTCCGGCGACCACGGGGCCATTGCCCGCTGGCGGGCCGATCAGCAGCAGCAGCGCACCCAGGAACGTCGGCCCGATCTTTACGCTCGCTGGGAGCAAGCCCCAGGCAGCGAACCCCATGCAGCTCAGGATCGGTAACGGCTACGACATCCATCGTCTGGTGGCCGGCAGGCCGCTGATCCTGGGCGGTCAACAACTGGACCATCCCGATGGCCTGGGCCTCGATGGCCACAGCGATGCCGACGTGCTGGTGCACGCGATCATGGATGCCCTGCTGGGCGCCTTGAGCCTCGGCGATATCGGCAAGTACTTCCCCCCCGACGATCCGCAGTGGAAGG
>Ga0310321_10034_pt1 | contig 24644 bp, 34 predicted proteins | sample LakEriER3TotalB7_FD_195535 | JGI IMG/M metagenome (GOLD analysis project Ga0310321, IMG submission 195535) | Enriched freshwater cyanobacterial communities from Lake Erie, Ohio, United States - ER36.Total.B7 (v2) (version 2) | ecosystem: Environmental > Aquatic > Freshwater > Lake | place: USA... | reverse complement strand
TTGTGGAGGAGGCCAATCAGGCCTTCCACCTCAACATGACCATGTTCCAGGAGCTGGAAGGCAACCTGGTGGCCGCCATCGGCAAGGTGCTCTTCGGCTTCCTCACCCGCCGCCAGCGCGCCGGCAGCACCGAAGCGGTGGTGGCCTGAGGTCGTGAACCTCGCCTCGGCTGCATCCGAGCATGGATTGACTTCGCTTGCACCCGGCTGACGCCGACCAGTTGCTTTGAACTGGCAAATCAGCCAAGTGGTTCGAGCACAGGTGACTCAAAGAGGCTCAGCCCGCTCTCAACAGTTGCTGATCTAGCCAGGCACCGGTAGCCCTGAGTTCTGGGTTAAAGAGGCAGTGAACAGGGCCAGATAGTCCTCAACCAGAAGACGCCCTCGGCCAGGACCAGCAAAGTGCTGGAGACGGAGCCCTGCGCCTGGTGTTGGAAGTACCGCTGGCCGGAGGCGGAGGAGGCGCTGCAGGAGGTCCTAATGCCGATAAGCGCAGCGCGCGTTGCGTCGTGCTGCGTAAGCGACTCCTCGTCGGCCAAGCCTGGGGGATCGGCTCAGCCCTTGGCTCCAGTGCTCAGCATCGCCAGGGCCGTCCAGAGCACCAGGCCGGTGAGCACGAAGCCACCGGTAGCCACAAACCAGCGCCAAGCGTTTTGCACCGCCGGGGTGGGCTGGTTGGCCAGCCAGGCCGGCCGCGGCCAGCCGGCCCAGCTGCCGCTGGCGACCGCGGGAGCGCGGAGGGCCATGGTGTCGCGCCAGTAGGCGTCGTAGCGGGGGGCTTGCTGGTTGAAGGGCATCGTGCCCACCGACTGGCCGGCCAGCACCCGGGCGCGCTGGTGGGGCACTAGGTCTTCCCCGAAGGTCTCCATGTATTCCGGGGAATCGACCAGGGCATCGATGAAGGCCGGCAGCCCTTGTTCCGCGATCACGATCGACCAGGCGATGCGCTCCTGCTCGCCGTGCACCGGCCGGCCCAGCACTCGGCCCACCACCTGTTCAACCACACGGTAGTTGCTGTTGCAGCGGTAGAAGTCGTTGCGGAATTTCTCCGAACGAAGCAGCTGGCGCACGAATTCGCGGGTGGTGATCTGGCCGGAGCGCAGCTTCGACTCGAGCATCACATCGCGGTCGCGCTTGAAGGCGTGAAAATAAACTTGGCGATAGGCCTGCTCGATCAGGGATGCGGCGGCAGCACCATCCAGCTGATTGATCTGCTGGCTGAACTGGCGAGGGGTCTCTTCGCTGGCTGCCAGAAAGTTGCTGACCCTGGCGTTGTTGGTGAGAGGCTTGATGACCAGTACAGGCAGGGCCATTGGGCGGAGAGGAAGCAAACCTATGGAAGTATTGGCTGCAGCGACGGGCTCAGGCCTTCGGCAAAAAAAAAAACACAGAGAACTTGATCTTCCGCAACAGCTCGCAATTGATTGGGAGCGGTGGGCACCCTGCTGGTATCCCCCCCGGCATGGCCAGGTTCTTGCAGGGCGGCTGCAGACCCAGCGCTTGACCAGTCTCCAAGGCGTCGGCGGTATCGGCCTAGAGCGTCAGTCGTCGATGCGATCGACGCTCACCAACCTCGTGACGAGCCCGGCGGCGGGTGGCTCGACGCTGCCGGGCTTGAAGGTCGCCTGAAAAACCCATTGGCGCCCGTCCTGGCTGCGCCGATCGACCTTGAAGTTGCTCAGTCCCAGCGGCCCCAGGACCAGGCTGAGGGCATCACCACTGCAGCCGGGGACGTTGACCTGCACGTCCTCCAGGCCTGCGACAGCAACGCGATAGGTGGGCATGACAGTGCCGCATACGCGATCAACCCTCTCATGGGAAGCGATTTAAGCCTGAACTCGCGACAAGGTAGTGATACACACAAAAGCGACGGCCTGAGCACCTATCATTTACAAAAGTACATGTGTCGAGCAGCTTGCGGTGACTTCCTCCCCTGATCTGACCTCCCTCTATCAGCTGTTGGCCAGACACCAGAAACCCATCCTGCCCTCGGGAGAACGGCGCGCCATCCTGGGTTGCGGGTATGTGGGCGAGGCGGTTGCCAAGGCCTGGAAGCAGGAGGGTCATTCGCTGTGGGCCACCACAACCCGACGCGAACGCCTTGGGGAACTCTCCGAGCTGGTGGAAAATCCCCTGATCTTTGACTCGAACGATGCCAGCACCAACATCGACTTCGCCGCTGATCTTGATGGGGTTCTGGTTTCCTTCGCTCCCTCGAAGGGTTCCGAGGTTGATCTCAACCAATACCGGCGAACCTTTCTTGGTGGCTTGCAACGACTCGTCGAAACGCTGGATCGACGCCCCAGCAACACACCACTGCAGCTTGTCCACCTGAGCAGCTGTGGCGTTTACGGCAACCGGCATGGTGCTCTCACCAGCGAAACAGCCCCGACAGACCATGATCACCCTGTTAACCAGGTACTTGTTCAAGCGGAGGAGATGATGGGATCCATCCGCTCTGACAGGATCAAGGTTTGCGTGCTTCGGCTGGGAGGCATCTACGGCCCCGGGCGTGATATTCCATCAATGCTGTTGTCAGCGGCTGGTGGCTTTGTGCAACGCAACGGCCTCAATGTGCCGTGCTGGATCCACCGCGATGACATTGTCCGAGGTGTTTGCTTCGCATTTGAGCATGAACTTAATGATACTTACAATCTTGTCAACGATACCCAGCTCAGCGGCCAAGAGCTCACGGATCGCCTGTGTGAGCGGGCCGGTTTGCCCCTGGCCAAGTGGTTGACGACTAACACGAGTGATCGAGTTCTTAATGCGTGCGTCAGCAATGACAAGCTCAAGCAGATTGGGTTCACCTTCGCTCACCCGTGTATGGTGGGGTAATACCTGCGCTCCACCCAGCGAATGAGCCGGCATTTAATCATCAAGCTTGATGATTAAATGTATAAAACTCTTGGCATTCAGCAGGCACCCGAAGTGGAGTAAGAATTGGACCTTCGGTCAGGTGGCGTGGTAGGTGGTAAGCCAAATTGTCTCGAAAAAAAGCTGTTAACATCATTTTATCCGAGAGCATTCTGCTTCGAACGAACTCTGGGATTTCTTAATAGCGGGAGTTTCTCCTGAGGACTTGTCCTCAACGCTTGCTCCATTCCACTCCAGCCTGCAACTGCGTTGAACAGAGAGTCCAGAGACTCCGGCTGTTCTCGCCTGGGATCTTGATGGTTTCGTTGGCAGGGAAATGATGGGGCTGCCATCGAATCCAGGATGTAATTGTGCCGTCTGGACGTGGGCTGTGATTGTCTACATCTCTGCTGCTACCCCAAGACTGCTCTTTCGCTGCTGCCACTTGACCCTTCAGGGCTAACTGTTGGCCCCAGATCCGGTCATACCATGGAGGCAAAGCGGGATCGGTAGGCCATGGCCAAGGTGAGCGGCAAGGTAGGCGTGCTCCTGCTGAACCTCGGGGGGCCGGAGAGGATCCAGGACGTCGGCCCTTTTCTTTACAACCTTTTCTCGGATCCGGAGATCATCCGGCTACCGAATCCGGTTCTGCAGAGACCACTGGCCTGGCTGATCAGCAGCCTGCGAGCGAATAAGTCGCAGGAGGCTTATCGCTCCATCGGCGGTGGCTCACCGCTGCGGCGAATCACTGAGCAGCAGGCGCGGGAGCTGCAGAGTGCCCTGCGCCTGCTTGGGATCGAGGCCACCAGCTACGTGGCGATGCGCTACTGGCACCCCTTTACCGAATCGGCGGTGGCAGACATCAAAGCCGACGCTGTAGATGAGGTGGTGGTGCTGCCTCTTTACCCCCACTTCTCGATTAGCACCAGCGGTTCCAGCTTCAGGGAACTTCAGCGTCTTCGCCAGGCAGATCCTGTCTTTGCAGCTTTGCCGATCCGATGCATCCCCAGCTATCACGATGATCCGGGCTATATCGGCGCCATGGCCGGCCTGATCGCCCGCGAGATCCTGGCCTGCCCGGATCCTGCCACTGCCCACGTGTTCTTCAGCGCCCACGGCGTGCCCAAGAGCTACGTGGAGGAAGCGGGCGATCCTTACCAAGGGGAGATCGAAACCTGCGCCCGGCTGATCATCCAGAAGCTGGAGGCCACGTTGGGCCACAGCAACTCCTTCACCCTCGCGTACCAGAGCAGGGTGGGGCCTGTGGAGTGGCTAAAGCCCTACACCGACGAAGCCTTGGTGGAGCTAGGCCAGCAGGGTGTGAAGGATCTAGTGGTTGTGCCGATCAGTTTTGTGAGCGAGCACATCGAGACCCTCGAAGAGATCGACATCGAGTACCGCGAGCTGGCTAGCGAGGCGGGCATCACTAATTTTCGCCGTGTGCCTGCACTCGACACCAACCCTGCGTTCATCCAGGGGCTTGCGCGACTTGTTCAGCAGGCCCTGGATGGCCCCGAAGTGAATCTTGAACAGGCAGCGGCTTTGCCCACTACCGTCAAGCTCTACCCCCAAGACAAGTGGGCTTGGGGCTGGAACAACAGCTCAGAAGTGTGGAATGGCCGCTTAGCGATGCTCGGATTCTCAGCTTTCCTAGTGGAGCTGATCAGTGGTAGGGGGCCTCTTCATGCCCTCGGGCTTCTTTGATCTCCTTCTTACTCAGGGTAGTGTTTATCCAGATCGAATAACACCTCATGGATATATGACTCGGTCCATTCTGCGCCGTGAAAGCGGCTTAACATCCCCCTTGCCGGATCTTTTTCTGCCCGGTAACGGGTATAGCGGCGTTGGCCATTGAGCAATAGAGCTGAGCGTTCATCTGCTACGGGAGCTGCTTCATGGACTAGCTCTACATAAAGCTTTAAGTACTCAGCAAAGGCTTTAAATATAACGGTGGCGATCAGCCCATCGGAGGCTGCTCCCAAAGGCAGGCGGGTCCAGAGAAATGCAGGCGAAAAGTAAGGTTCCGCTTCAGCAGGGATTGGTCCGCCATCGGGTAATTGAGGTTTCCAGCTGTTAAAAATTGGGAGCAAGCGATCCCAGACAGGCTGGGTATGGAGGGAATCGCTGCGGTCAACCGGCTGCAAGTCAAGGGCTAGCAGATGGCCTGAGGGTAGGGTGACCAAATCGGCTCCGAAGAAAGGCAGATCAAAGCGGCAGTCGGGATTGATGACTAGGTTCAGCACGGACGCTGCGGGCCCCGCTTCCACGCAGGCGGCTCTCACCTGACGAAGCTTGTTTGTTCGACAAGCCCAAGTTGCCGTTTGCACCACCACTGGCTGTGCCTTCGAACCGGTGGATCCGGTTTTTTGCAGAAACTCCTCCGGCACGGGGTAGGCGGCTGGCTCCAGCGCCTGAAGCATCTCGACTGCATGATCAAGAAAGGGCTGCCAACGCCAACCAGCGATTGTGACCTGATCAAGGCTGCAGCGTTGCTGTGCTGTCATTGCTGCTGGCTAGATGGGAAGAGGAACTCGTGCAGAAAACGATCCGACCAGGCCTTGCCGAAGTGGCTGCTAAAAAGCCCGTGAGCCGGATCTCTTTCGGCGCTGTAGACATCGTATGCCTCCTGCAGGCTCCTAACCCTTTCTGCTGTAACTATGGAAGTGCGTTGGCTGGCTTCGGCGCTGAGCTGCCAGTAGCAGTCGAGAAAGGCAGTGAAAGCCCTAGGTAACGATTCCTGCGCCTCCTCAGCTCCCCCACGGCAGAACAGCAGCCAGGGAGAAAAATATTGGTTTGGATCAAATGAGCGCATGGCCTCAGCACCGTGAAGATCCGGGTGGCGCGAAATAAGTTCCTTTAGGCCTTGATAATAGGTGTCAAAATAATTTTGATCCTGCAGTAGTGGCTGAAAATCAAGCACTGCGACCAGCTTGCTGCGGGTGCCAAACCAAAGGAGATCGATTCCCATCAGGGGCTGATCGTTGTTGAATGCGGGATAGGCCACCGAATTCAACACCTGCAGGCTGTCCCCCGCGTCCAGCCTGGTCACCCGCCAGCGCCGGAAACCCGGCACCTGCCAGAGCCAGCTTTGTATGACGCTCTGCCTCTTCAGGGAGCGACACTCAGCCAGGCCCTCGGGTGGGGCAATGGGCTGCGCTCCCGACCGTTCCAGCCTGCTGTTGAGCTCTTGCAAAAAAGGGTCAAACATCTCGGAGGGCTCAGGTGCAGGGTGGGTTAAATGAAACCGGCGGCCATGGAATCGGCGCTTGCCCGCAGCGACTGGAGCGTTTCGTCGGAGGGGCAACGAAGCTCCGTGCAGTAGGTGGTCATCGCTACACCATCGAGGCACTGCACCGAGCTCACCCGCATTCGTACCTGATCCGTGACGAACCAGCAGCGCTCCGTGCCGACATTGCTGTCGTAGCGCGTGGTGACTGTCATGACGCCATCGGTGGAAAAGGTGTATTGACTGAGGACGGGCTGCTTTTCCACGTATCCCTTGTCACGGACCAAAAAACCCTGAGAGGGATCTCCTGCCAGAGGGATATCGATGAGTACAGCCGCTTGGTCTTCTGTTCTGGCCAGGGGTTTTAGATTGCTTTCCCACCAGAAACGGGCTCCTCCTGCTGCTAGCTCAGGGTTGATTTTTAGAGTAAGGCAGATCTGCTCGACGGCTGGATCCTCAGCGGAGAAGGGCTCGATAACAAGATTGGAATCGCCGAATTCATCATCTTGGTGGTCGAGGTGGTGCACAGCCCGCCGCGTCAGCCAGGCCCCTCGGCTGGCCGCCAAGAATTGGTCCATCGTTCGGGCTGGGTCCATGGGTGCCACAGGCATGGTGAGGGGGATGGGGAGTTAGTCCTGTTCGGACTTCTGGGACTCAAGCTGGGCCAGAATTGCTTCTATCTTCTGCAGCTCGGGATGCTGAGCCAGGGTGAAGTCCACTTGCTTCTGAGGGAGCTTCAATCTCTGACCCATGCCGATCACATCTTTGATAAGACGATCGCGGTAGGCCGCGAGCTGATCAATCGACTCCTCCAGCTCCTGCCGGCTGGGATCGGATGCGTTGATTGCAGACGTGTCGGCGCGAGCGGTGGTGCCGTCGGTCATGGATTCGATTGCGCGACTGTGAGCATACGTAGCCGACCGTTACGACCCACCCACTAAGAGGGCCGCATCCATGGCAAAGTGGAAGAAAAGATAAAACTCCTGGCACTCCGTTCCGCGATTGGTGGGGTTTGCATGCCTTCCCCTCGCCAAGATGCTTTGCCAGCACTGCCTTTTCAAGTGCGCCCGCGATGGGTGACGAAAGGTTGCATGATGGGTCGGATCAGGGTGCTGAGCAGGGAGTTGGCCGTAGTTTCCCCTCACGCCTTCCCCAAGAGGCAGCTTGACCATACAGACCAAAATGGATCTAACGATCTCCACTGGCTGTCGATTGGTTGAGCACAAGCACCCCAGGTCCCTTTCCCATGCTCGACGCCTTTTCACGCGCTGTCGTCAGCGCAGATTCGAAGACTGCCCCGATTGGAGGCGGTGAGCTCGCTGCTCTCCGTAACTATGTTGCTGAGGGAAATAAGCGTCTAGACGCTGTTAACGCCATCACCAGCAATGCCTCCTGCATCGTTTCTGATGCAGTCACCGGCATGATCTGCGAAAACACCGGCCTGATCCAGGCTGGTGGCAACTGCTATCCCAACCGCCGCATGGCCGCCTGCCTGCGCGATGGCGAAATTGTGCTTCGCTACATCAGCTACGCGCTGCTGGCAGGCGACGCCTCGGTGTTGGACGACCGCTGCCTGAACGGCCTCAAGGAGACCTACATCGCTCTGGGCGTTCCCCTTCAGTCTGCCGCCCGCGCCGTGGCCATCATGAAGGCTTCTTCCACAGCCCACATCAACGAGACCAACACCAGCGGCACCAACCCTGTGGAAACCCGTTTCCGCAAGATGGAAACCGTTCAGGGCGACTGCTCCGCTCTAGTGGCTGAAGCTGCTACCTACTTTGACCGTGTGATCAGCGGCCTCAGCTGATTCATCCGAAGAGATTGCTTTTTTAAACCACTACTACTTAATTAAACGAGGATCTTCACGATGAAGTCTGTTGTGACCACTGTTGTGACCGCCGCTGATGCCGCTGGTCGCTTCCCCTCCCAGAACGACCTAGAAGCTGTTCAGGGCAACATTCAGCGGGCTACGGCTCGTCTTGAAGCCGCTGAAAAGCTGGCCGCCGGTCTGGACAAGGTGACCAAGGAGGCTGGTGACGCCTGCTTCAGCAAGTACCCCTACCTCAAGCAAGCCGGCGAAGCTGGTGAGAACCAGGTCAAGGTGGACAAGTGCTACCGCGACATCGCTCACTATCTGCGTCTGATCAACTACTGCCTGGTGGTAGGTGGCACCGGCCCTCTCGATGAGTGGGGCATTGCCGGAGCCCGTGAGGTGTACCGCACCCTGCGTCTGCCTACCGCTGCTTACGTGGAAGCGCTCACCTTCACCCGCGATCGGGCTTGCTCCCCTCGTGACATGAGCCCCCAGGCTCTCAATGAGTTGAAGTCGTACCTTGATTACGCCATCAACGCCCTCTCCTGATCAGTTTCTGATTAATTGTTGAGGACAAACCAGGGAGGCCTTCGGGCCTCCTTTTTTGTGAGAAAAAGAGCCCTCTCGTAACACCTCCCCAAGATGGAAATGGAAGCACTGGATATCTTGTTTGAGGACCTTGCTCACCCCAATCCTTATATTCAAAGCCAGGCTTTTATGGCTATGGTCAGGGATTGGCCTCAGCAGGCTCTGCCTCGCCTGCTTGGTCTGTTGGCCCAACCGGACATAACTTTACGCAGGGCTTCTGTTCGGGGTATCGGCGCCTTTGGCGCTGCAGCCCTGCTGCCTTTGGCGGATCTTCTTATGGCCAGCACGGACAGCACTGTCCGCGCTAGCTGCGTGAAGGCCTATGCCCAGGTGGCTTCAAACCAGCCTGGGATCCATTTCCCCGAGTCAGCGATGCAGGCCCTTGACGCGGCACTCAGCGACGATTCACCGGTTGTGGCTGTAGCTACGGTGATGGCCCTTGGGCAGGTGGGTGGGCAGGCGATGCCCCTGTTGCTAAGAGTGGTGGGCGGAGATAATCCAGCCCAGGCGGTAGCTGCTGTCAATGCACTCGCCCAAATTGATGATCCTGCAATTGAACGGACTCTTAGAGATCTGCAGAACCAACCACAGGTAGATAGTTATGTGCGGGAGACAATTGAATCAGCCCTAGCTCGAATAAGTGACCTGCATGCGCGTCAACCTCAGCCGGGCTGACGCGAGACTATTACCGTCCTCACTTGCTCAGCTGGCTGATTGCTAGTTCTAGAACCAATCTGACACTTGGTTGTTCTTCCTGGTCCACACTTGCTTTCAATGCAGGCAAGGCATCCCTGGCCCCTAGCTTCATCAGCGATAAAGCTGCATTCTTGCGGACCTGTTCTACCGAGTCGGTGAGGAGAGGGAGTAGGCGCGGGCAGGCCCATTCGGGCTCCTGCAACTTGCCCATCAGCGTTGCAGCTTCTGCCCGCACCTCGGAGTCCAGGTCATCCAGGGCTGTTAGAAGCAGCTGTCTCGCCTGGTCATCTCCTAGAGCCTGGATCTGTTCGCCGAGAGCTGCTATGGCAGCTGCTCTCACCCTGGCATCAGGCGAACTGGCTGCTTGGCGAAGCGCTTCGGGCGCCCTGGCGCCGATAAAGGCGATCCCCCAACTGGCCAGCCCCTGCTGCATGGCTGAAGCTTTTGGATGAACCAGCACAGAGAGAAGTGGATCGAGAGCCTGGTCGCCGACTGCAGCCATCGCTCCGACCGCTGATCCCTGCACAACGGGGTCCGAATCTGAGAGCAAACTTTCGAGCAAAACGGGCAAGGCAGCGGGATCTCCGATCAGGGTCAATGTTTTCGCTGCGGCGCGGCGAACGGTGACGTTGTTGTGAGACCGCAATGCACGGCAGAGGGTTGGCACCGCTGCAGCACCCACTGCTCCAAGGCTCTCGGCAAAGGTGAGCCGCATCAATCCTCTGGTATCGCCGAGGCCAGCCACCATGCGCTCAATCGCTGGGCTGTCGGAGGAAGGAACTAGACCCTGGCGAAGTTGGGAACGAAGCTCTGCAGCAAGAATATTGGCTTCCTCCACGCTCAGTTGCTGGTTCCCAGATCCGGGGGCAGTGGGCAGTTCAGTAGACAAGGGACCCTCCTCTTAAGCAAATTATCAGGGATAGCCGCGGTGTTCCTATGGTGGGCTTAACAAGACCAGGACATGACACGCTTTTTGCTCTCCCATAACCTTCAGGTGGTTTCGGAAAACCTTCAAAGCCTGACCTCCGCCGATTTGGCGGCTGGCCTCGTTGCTCACCTGTCCACCGATGTCCAGGTTCAGGCACTCAGCCATCCCCATTGGTTGGTTCAGGTGGAAGCGGATCTGCTGCCCATCGACCTGGCCAATGCCGTACTCCTGGCCTGGCGACAGCTTCGCTGCTCTGCAGGTGCCACTGATGATGCGTGCCAGCTATTGGCCTTGGGTGGACGCAAGGACGATCAAGCTGCCTCTGGAGCGTTGCTGCAGCAGGGTGACTGGGGGGTGGATGTGGTGGAGACTCTGGACGCCGTCGCTTTCCTTCAGTCGATCAACTGGGAACTGCTCAAGCAGGGGCGCGCTCCTGATGGTGTGTTCGAGCTCCAAGGCTGAGCTGGGCTACTTGCGGCGGCGGCGAGGTGATTGCTGTTCAGGCTTGGGTGATTCGCCTGGCTCCATGGCAGCTTTGGTCGCCACTCCGGAAACCGAGTTGGCAGCCTCCATCAGACCCACCGACGAAACTGGGATTCCGTTCTGGTGGAGTTGCTGCATAGTGTGGCCCAGCATATGGGGCTGAACCCACAGCTTCTGAGCAACCCTCTGGGGAGTTTCAGATTTGATGCTTGTAACAACAAGAAGTGCACCACATTGATGGGGTCCCATGGCGCCGCTAAATTTAGGTGGCCTCATATTGATCGCTTCCTGGCTGGATTGCATCAAGACTCATAACTCTTAAACTTTCAGCACTCTTGTCCTACCGGCTATCAGAGTAGGAATCAGCTCCCCCTCTGGCGCCACAGCTTCGACCACATTGACCTCTGAGGACAGTATTTTGGCCAGCTCCAGCAGCAGTTACGACAATATTCATCCCGGGCTCAGCCACCACGACGCGCTCGCCATTCTTGAGCAATCCCTTGAATCGCTTGATTCCGCCAGCGACTACTACATGGCGGCGGCCCATCTCGTGAATTTCCCTGGCAATAAAACGGAGGAAGCTTTATTGCGTCTCATCGATAATTCTTCTAACGCACAGGCTGTCAACCTTGCGCGCCGAAAAGCGGTCGAAGTTTTGGGCCGGCTTGGGGTTCAACGGGCCATCCCCAGCATTGGGCGTTGTCTAAGGAGTGATGATCCCTATCTCGTTGAAAATGCCGCCTGGGCTCTTCTTCAGCTCAATTGCCAGGATGTTGAACTCCATCAGGCAATGCTCCCGCTGCTCAATGATCCAGGCCAGAGCCGCAGGGTTCTTATCCAGGCCCTTGTGGGGTTAGAAGTGCATGCGGCCTTGCCCGTACTTCAATCGCTGCAAGATGAGGCGAATCCAGGGGTTCGCGGCGCTGCTTTGGCCGGGGTTGCACAGCTCAGTGGCGATAGCAGTCGCCTTCAAGAATTGGAAGACCACCTGACCCTGCCTAACCAAATGGACCGGCAGTCGGCGATTCAGGATTTAATTGACTGTCGGGCTACATATCTATTGCCTTCGATCCTCAAGGCGCCCGTGTCCCCTGTGTTCAGGTTGCGCGCTCTGCGGACACTCTGGCCGGGCCAAGACAAAGTACACGCAGGCCTTGACCTGCTTACTTGTTTAGATACCCTGATCTGGGATCAGCCAGAAGATTTGGTTTTGGCGCACTGCTACGATACGGAACCCACCACATTATTTTTATTTGATGAGTTTTTTGGTACTGATTTTAGTCGTTGCTATTTAGCATTATCCGTATTGAAGCATAGGCCACCAGAGGAGCTCTGGCCTTTTTTCTGGAAGCGATGGCAGGAGGATGCATATAATGATTACGGCGCTCACTATTTCTTCATTCAGCTTCTTCGCAGTGTGGATGACTGGCCTTCCGCTGCCTCTCCTACCATTGAGTCGCTGCTGCTGGAAGCCATGAATAGCAAGCGTCCCCAGTTCGGTAAGTCAAAAGCGGCTGCTTGTTTGGCATTGAATAAACATTTCCCAGATATATGGAGCAAAAGTGTGCAGCGACTTTTGTCATCCGATTTTACAGCTAACTGGGAGCTGCGTTATGCTACCTTGATGGGTCTTGATGCAATTTGTGTTGGGAATTTCCATGAACTTTTCACGCATTTGTATAATGACTTGGCCGTGCAGGATCCTGATCTTTTTGTAGATCGCAAGCGTCAAGCGCTGATTTCCGAAAACCGGGTCTTAAAGGAACCACGTTCAGCCCAGTAGCGTTGAATCTCTAGGCCCTTGGGTCTCGGCACAGCTGCTTCAACTCGCAGAATCTTGAAGGTGCGGCGAGGTCCCATAGGCCAGTTGCCAATGGCTCTTACAGACCGCACGTGCCCATCAATCATCTTCAGGCAGGCTTCAAAACGCTCAAGCTGGCTATGATCAATAGTTTCAAAAATAAAGTCTTGGCCCTGACAGATGAGATGCTGCGAGCGAATCCAGCTTTGGAATTGCTTGATAGCTGGCCTGTCAGCCTGCATACTTGTTGGTCTATCCAATATGTTTAGCCTCTTCCCGCTGATCATTTGTCAGACTTCTCCACTCAGCTGTGACTTCATTCTCAAAGCTAGCTATTCGTTGAAATTGCAGCGGCCCGTGTTCTGAGCCCCACTGCAAGGTATTGGTAATCGGATCAAATCCCTGATCTCGACTGATCCAGTTTTCGTGGTCAACCGATACCTCACTCACTAAATAGGTGGGCCGTCCATCGCGTGGCACGATGCAGTTTTGACCAGGCTCTACCATTCCCCTGAAGCAACCCGGTGTCGTCTCTTGGAAATGCATCGCACAACCGCAACGTTGTTTAAGGCGATCAATATGAATGAGCTTGAGAAGTTCAGGAGTGAAACCTGCCCCAGCTATGCGAATCGGTTGGTCGAAGCCATAATTCTCAACAATTTGTGCCGTCTCGGATGAGATCAGACGATGTACGCCTTGCCTATAGGGTCGCCAAGGGTCGTGCCCATAGCTCTGCTCAGAATAAAAACCAGGGCCCTGAAATACTTCCCACGGCAGAGGGCGGAAATAGATGTTGATGTGTGCAAAGTTTACTGGATCTCGCTGTGACTGAGTGAAATTACTGTAATGGCCAGCTAGTATTTTTGCGAATCTCAGAGCAATATTTGGCACAGTGAATATTGTTAGATGAAGGAATCTAGCCGTCGGATTTCAGAGGCAAAGGAGGTCTGCAGTATCCCAGAGCCTGCTGAAGTTCGCAGAACTGACGAGCGGCAACGAACGTTCTCAGATACGAACCAGATCCGTTCCTCCGCAATGGACTGGCCGTATTGGGTTTTTAGTACAAAAGTGTCATCTTCAAGAAATGTGTAGTTTGATACTGCTTGCTCGGCCTCTGCGTATCCAGAACTTCGCAGCAAGATTCCTTTTTGATTATCAGATGGAATTGGAACGAGAATGCATGATCCAGCCGATACTTCGCTCGGGTCATCTGGTTCCCAGTCGCTTTCGGCATTCCATTCCATTCGAAAAGGAAGAAAAGGTTTTGCATCGCGTATTGTGCAATCCTTAAGTAGCTTGAGAACCAATGGATCTTGGAGACCAATTGGTTCGATTAAGACTGAACTGCGAACATCCTCAAATTGCTGAAAAGCAAGGGAATGTCCACTCCTCATGGATCGCCAGCGACCAAGGCTTCGTGCTATGAAGGTTTCCAGCTGCATCAACGCTGCTCAGCCCTTGTTGTTGGCGTTCCTGCCAAAAGGGTGACGACCTCCCTGAACCATGTGTACCCACGTATCAATCATCATATTGAGCGCAGGTTGTGGTTCATTAATGCCCTGCTTGGCCTGTGGCCGCTCTGCTTGGCGACAGTTTTTTACCTTTGAATTCATGGATTGCATCCTTGGTGTTTTTAAAGTTTAGGGAGCTTTAGGAAAAGTTGTGAGAATATATTCTTAAACTTCTCGGCCCTCCCCATTTTAGTCTCTTTTAGGATTCTGTCACTGAGGAGATGCAGCCCCCACGTCGATGAATTGATTGGATGGCTGATGTCAGCGAGCTGAAGGGAACGGTTGTGGTTTGCTTCGCTCGCCGATTTGTGCCGACTGGATTTGTGGTTGCCCAGCGAATTGCATACCGTTGATTGTTTCGACCTCCTGGGCCAGGAGTTTTTTGACTGCCTCCGGGGGGTGAACTGGTCGCCAGGCTGACTAATAATTGTGATTGCCCGTCACCATCAAAACTTGCAAATCCTGAAGTCAATGCACGTGTTCTGTTATATGTAAGGTTGGTTTCACCTTGCTGGCTTGCCGCTCCCCTGTCATAAGGCACTGTATCAAAGCCAAAGACCTCTAGATACTCGGCTCCGTATATATAGCTGTTGATTTCTGCTTCGTATCCTTCTGTGGCCAGGAGCTGAACATGCTTACTCAGTTCAGCCTGATTTCGTGGGGCTCGCCCTAAGAGATGCTTGAAATTGAGCTCAACAAATCGATAGGGGCCATTTGCTTCAAAAAAGAGACGCCGATAGCTATCAGACAGGGCTAGGGCATTGATCAGCCCCTGCACTGTGAGATTGCCGTTGATGAAGAGACTCTCGGCCGAGACTGAGAGCTCACCCTCAAAGAGGTGTGCATTGCCAAATACCTGGCGGTAGGCGGCTTTCAGTAGGGCTTGGGCTTTTGACTGGCGTGAATCCGAATCGGGCTTGGCAAGAGTTTTGATGTCCATGGCTGTTTAGGTTGGCTTGTGAGAGGGAGAGAAGTGTGTTGTTGCCCTAAAAAAGTGAGCCAGCGTTTTAGGTGATTTCGGTCACAGAAATGATCCGACCACCGCGTCTATGGATGTATCCCAGTTGGGTTGTTATGTCGTTGCCGCCAACCACGTAACTGGCGTTTGGGTTGCGTTGGCGGCCGCCTGCAGGCTGGGCATTCACGACAATACGGAACCGTTTGGATGTGGGATCAGCTGATCCAGAGGCTGCACCAAGCCTGTTAATCCGTACTGTTGTATTGGCCCAGTTTGCTGGTGCCGATCTTGTTGCCACTGAATTCAGCAGGCTTGAGGCACATTGAATGGTGTCACTAGCTGCATAGCCTTGAACTAGTGCTATGTGCCGATTAAAGGAAACCTGTTCGCGGCCATTCTCAGTCGCTACACGCAGATAGGGAACAGTATTTTCGCCGAAGGTATTCTGATACTCTTCGCTATCAACGTAGCTGTTGATTTCTGCTTCATAGCCGTGAATGGCTAGTCTTTGTAGGTGCTCACTCATCTCAGCCTGAGATGCAGGTGCTCGGCCCAGAATATGTTTGAAGTTCAGCTCAACAAAACGGTAGGGTGCATTTGTTTCGAAGAAGCGACGGCGATAGTCTGCAGAGAGTCCAATAGCTCTTATAAATTCGCGGGTGCTGAGCCTTCCCTCAGCAAACTGGCTTTCTGCTGTTAGGTTGCGTTCGCTGTCCATCACGTGGGGATTGCCTAATACTTGGCGGTATACCGAGCGGATCAGCGCAGTAATCTGATCTGCTGAATCACCGCTATAGCGCTCGAAGACTTCCTGTTGCCGCTGCCCAAGCCCAAAGCCAACGTAGAGATCACCACGCAACGGTGTTGAGTCGCCGCCGTCGGCATTCTTTCGCTTGACAGGCTCAAACATGTCGCCCGAACCAGCGGCTGCTCCACCCATTTGACTAAGGGAACCAGATCGGTACACCTGTGCAGGCACCTTGATTGAGAGCCTGTAGCCGCTAACCAGATTGCCAAGCAACTGACTCTTGGACCCTATGGCTGTGTCGCTACCAGCGAAGTTCTGTTCAAGTGCTGCGATCCTGTTGAACGCTGCTTGAGGCTGGCCTACTGGAGAGTTCCAGCTTGTTGGGGATGGAACTGTGTCCTCGCCAAAGGACTTTAGATACTCATCGGAATCAAGATAGCTATTGATCTCGCCTGTGAAGCCACTTGTGGCGATCAGGGCTACATGGCTAGCAACTTCTGCTTGATTCTGGGGGGGGCGGCCCAGTAAATGTTTGAAGTTCAGCTCAACTGCTCGATGCGGAGACACGGCATCAAAGAAGCGTGAGCGATAAAAATCGGATTGGGCTAATCTTCGTACGAATTCCCGTACGTTTATGTCGCCATTGCGTAATCTTGATTCAGCACTGAGCAGCCGCTCGCTTTCCATGGGCTGAACATTGCCAAATACTTGGCGATATGCAGCTCTTACTGCGATGTGAAAAGCAGCATTGTCGTTTGCGGTGAATGCAGACGGTTTATTTAATAGCTGCTGGTTGCGAAATAGATCTTCACTTGTGGCAGTTTCTGCATCATCAGTCCTATGTCGAGAAAATCTCGCTGGTGCCTCAAGAAGCTGAGTGGCTCCGAAGTCAAGTGAATTGCTTTGATTTGCTGTCATGGGAAAAGATGGGATTGGAGGACTGCTTCTGTTCGCGGGATGTGTATCGCTGGAATTTTTTGAAGACCCTATTTCAAGGATGCTCGGTGTGATTTTGTAGCTCCCTTGTTACGGCAAGCAATTTGAACTGATTGCTCAGTTCAATGGTGTTATACTTGCGATCTTGCCTCCCTCGCGATGAATAAGTTGATACTGCTCTGATAGCTTGTTGAAGGCTACGAAGTATACTCGGTTTGCTTTTCTGTAACGTGACGTGGGGCGTACATTATTCGCCCTATAACCTGTTACTTCAACTCGATAGACTTTGCCTGCTTCGCCTGCGATTACCCCAGTCCGCGTTACCGGATCCGTAAGGTTCGCGGCTGGGCGGAAGCTCCAGCCTTGGGATTCTTGGGATGATGGAGCTATCACTGGAATGGGTCGATTTTGATAAGCAGCTCCACCAAGACGACTTCTAATTCCCGCCAGATTACCTTTTAGGCTACTGCTGCTGTTGCCCCGCAGCAACTGGAATGACCAGGTGAACTCTTGAAGAGTTGCACAGGATTCTGTTCTCCAGCCACGTTGATATGGGACAGTCCACTCACCAAAGGTGTTTTGATATTCATCAGATTCCAAGAAACTGTCTATGTCTGCTTCGTAGCCACTTGTATCTAGTCGCTCGGCATGGCTTCGCATTTCCTCAAAGTCAGCCGGAGCTCGGCCGAGAAGATGACGAAATGCCAGTTCAATATAGCGGTAGCGTGCACATGAATCAAAAAAGCGTGTGCGGTATAGATCGCTCTTGGCGATGCGACGCACCAGCTCTCTAACGCTGATTTCGCCAAGCTTGAACTGCGATTCCGCAACTACTTGTCGTTCGCTCTCCATGACGTAGGCATTCCCAAGCACCTGTCTGTAGACAGCCCGGATTACCGTCTCCTTCGCTTGGTCATCGTCTCCGGGTATTAGCTCCAGTGGGGCTTCGCACTCTTGGGAAAAGCGCTCCACGCCTAGGATGGAGGATGGACCAAACGGCATGGCTGTCGTGGCGATACCCGGCAATTATCACCGGCATCCAATCCCCTTTGACCGTAGCTTTATAAACCTCCATCTTTTGTTTCAAACACGCACCTAGTACTTGCCCCTCGCCCTGCCGGTCGCTAGCGACACAGGCTGTGTAGGTCGCGTTTTTGGGTTGTCGTCTGGTTTTAGGTCGACCTGTACGACCCTAGAAGCGATTCCAGGGTTATACGGGTCGTTCCCCGGGTGAGGGGGTTCCAGCAATCCAGTTCGTTGTGAGATCGAGTTAGTAGGTTTGCAAGCTGTATCTTGTCCATACCCGTAGACAGACTGAAGTCAGCACCCTGAATATTTTCTGCGCCATCTAGAATTGCCTCTGTTAGATCAGCAGCCCTAAAGTCGGTCTGTTGCAACTGACTGCCTGTAAAGCGTGTGCCCACGCACCGACAGCCTTGCATTTTCGCAAACCTTAAGTCTGCACCTACAAAGCGTGCTCCATCCAATACTGCACTACTTAGGTCACAGCCGCTTAGGTAGGCACCCATAAAGTTGGTGTTTCGAAGGTCCATACCCCTGAGATCTGAGCCATTTAAAAATGCCCCATTTAGAGCTGCTCCTGGACCAACTGCCCCCGACTTTTCAAGATTAAAATCATCAGGAACCCGTGTCTTTCTGTCATAACGGGCAAGTGTCAATTTGCAGCCTTCCAGAAGGCAGGCAGTTAGGTCCGTGCCTCTTATGTCCGTACGGCAAAGGTTTGCCTGGCGCAGGTCAAGAGGCGGCATAACACGGTTGTTCCAGCTGGCCCCTCGCGCGTCTACGGGTGGAAACTGCGATGCTTCAGGATCCCGTTCCTCAGGAGGATTCCACTTGCTGGGGTCTTCTGGTAACAAGCTTGTATGTACTTGCGTGTTATTCATTTTGGAGAGGATTCGCTTTGCTGTAAATTGTGCCCATTTTGGATTTGTACTGTCGCCTGGTAGGGGAATTGGTTTGTTGGGTACGGTCAGCTTCGTGGCAACAGTGACTGGCTAGGTAGCAGAGCTTCGATCAGATTGTCAAAAGCCAAGTTCAGGCAGGCCAGCTCACGAATATGCCCAGAGGTTTTTAGTGCTTGTGTAGTAAGGCTTCTCATTTGATTAAGGGCATACATCATCGCTGGAATTGGTACTTCCATTAGTTCGTATAACTGACGCAATGCGGCCATGCCGTCTGCGTCTGTTATCTCTGTGCAATTGCACGCCACGCCGTAGATTATCACCCGCAGAAACTGTTGACAATCCCGCCAGCAGGCTTCTGCGCGATTTTCAGGGTATAACTCTCCCCCTGGCAGGATGAGATGGGGCTGGTGCTCTAGCAATTGTTGCCTTGCAGCATCAACCACCTGGCTTGACTCCGCTATCAGTAACGTAACGGCATTCTCTGAGGTTTTGCAACAGTCGCATACCGCTTTTAATTCATCGACGCTTAGGGGTTGCTTGGATGCATCTGCTTTGGCTACCAACGCTCTCGCTGTAGTGGGGAGGCTGTTGCGATTGCTTATCCCGCAAACTTGTGTCGCCTTGGCGAGTTGGCTTATCTTCAGTCGTTCTTGAGCTTCTTTTGTTAGGTCCACGATCCCACTGGCGTAGCGGTGAGCCAGCCATGCCGCTCTAAATGGAATGCCCAGATGGCTGTCCCGCCTAGTCCTGGGCAGTGTTCTGACACCAGTCCTATAAGTTGTTCTGATACCCCAAGGGTTTTGAGCAGATCCTTTGCTTTGGTCGATCCTTCTGCCCAGGCTGAACGTATCGCTGAACCGACGACCCAGGTCAGATTGGTTTCGGACAGTTCGCCGCTATTACTCTCGCAGGCAAGCAGAAGATTGCATTTGCCAGGATGCTTTGCCTGATGGGATTTCCAAAGACCAATGTCGTCAATTCTTAGGTTAATGCGCAATCGGGCTTCGCTAGTTCCGTATTGAAGTTCCTGTTCTGCCCCGGATTGTTTAATTAAGTCTTTTATGCTTAGAACTTCTTCGGGCAGCATGATGTTCGTGTTTTGGTAAAAGGACGGTTTCCCTGAATTATGTATTGACCTTGCCGTATTCTTGGGGATGCTTGATTTTTTGATCCTCTCGTCTTGATTCGTAGTTTATTTCCATGCCTGTCCGCCTTCATCCTAAACCAATAAAAAGAGCCTCCCCGTCGATGGGGAGGCTAGGGGCTGCGTTTATTTTGTCTAGAAGCTTAATCAAACAAGCGCGTTGATTGCGTAATCGAGGTAGTTGTTTGCTTCTGTCGCTGCTTCGCCGGAAAGGCCATGGTTGGCCTTGATATAGTTGAGAGCTTCCACGTACCAAGAGGGGGAGAGCTCGAAAGCGCGATTGATTTCATCAATTCCTGCAATCAGGTACTCATCCATTGGGCCGGTGCCACCTGCCACGAGGCAGTAGGTGACCATGCGGAGGTAGTAACCGATGTCCCGGGCGCACTTGGCTTTGCCACGGGCGTCAGCGGCATAGTTGGAACCCTGCATCTGGGTGGTGTAGGGGAACTTGTTGTAAACGGCCTGGGAGGCGCCGTTCACTAAGTTGTCTGCGTTGGCAGTCAGACCCTTGGCTGCTACAAGAGCATTTTTGGCGCGCTCAAAACGACCGAAAGCGGAGTTGAGTTCAGTATTGGAAAGGAACCGACCCTGGGAATCAGCGGCGGCGACGGCTTCGGTAAGGGGAGTCTTCATGGGAAGGGGAGATGGGTTGATTTGACGTTATGAGTGTGCTGATCAGCCTACGGCTGCTGCAGCGCGGTCGAAGTAGGTGCCGATTTCACTCATCAAAGCTGAGCAGTCTCCTTGGGTGATGCCGTTGCGGTCATTGACAATTGCAATGGCGGCGGCCTTCATCTTGCGAACGCCTTCAGCCACGGAAGCGCCAGGAACGCCGAGGGCGAGGTAGGTCTCCCGCAGGCCGTTGAGGCAGCGGTCTTCCAGAACTGATGCATCGCCATTGAAAACGGCGTAGGTGATGTAACGGAGGATGATATCCATGTCGCGAAGGCACGCAGCCATGCGGCGGCTGGTGTAGGCGTTGCCGCCGGGGGCGATCAGCGAGGGCTGCGAATCAAACAGATCGCGAGCTGCGTTGGTGACGATGGCGGAAGCGTTGGAGGTGATGCGGTTCACCGAGTCCATGCGCTTGTTGCTGTCGCTGACCATCGCCGCGAGGGCGTCGATCTGACCGGCACTGATGAATTCGCCACGGGCATCAGCCTGGGCTATGACCTTGGTGAAGGCGTCGAACATTTGGGAGTCTCCTAGTCGCGACGAAGAGTCGGGAGGGTGATGGGAAGCAGGTTGCCGGTGTTTCGGATCGCTGGGGGTGAAGCCCGGCCAAAGGCAAAACAGACGTCAACACGACCCGCGTATTTTTGGCGGTAAAGGGGGCCAGGATGAGTGGCCCGTTACAAACGGTCACCGCCTGGATAGCGCCAGTGGGAGAAAGACCTTCGCTGGCTGCCAACCCAGGGCATCGGAGTATCAACCAGCCCCCAGCTGGGGGCTTTTGAGCCTGTGGCCCCGGTTCTTGGTCCCAGGGTGGCTTAGCCCTTGGCAGCCGTGTTGACGGTTTTCTTACGGGCATGCGCTGGGGCGCTGCCACTGTCGCCGCCGTTTACGGCAATCCCCGTGATCTTGCCGTCCATGCGCTGCAGCAAGCGGATGGCTTCGTTCATGCGGGTGTAGGGCACATTCAGCACCATGTCCGCGGTGCGGGAATAGTTGTTGTTGTTGATGCAGGTCACCGTGAAGGTGACCTGGCGACCGCTACTGAAGCTGGTGCCTCAAGTGCCTGCAGAAACTTTCATGGTTTGGATAGCAATGGGTTGGGTGAGAGGGAGGCGGTGGGGCGCAGGCCAGCTCAGTTCATCGGAGCAATCCTGGCAAAGCGGCGGCTTTTTTCTGGATCTGCAACTACCGCGTGCGAAAGCGCAGCAACCAAGTGGGCTTCATCCCCTTTAACAAAATGCTGGAGTACCACCCGCGCTTGAACACTGATTCCGGGCCTTCCAGTCGCTTACTGGCCATCACATATTGGTTGCCCAGTACCTGGCGATACATGGCGCGGATCAGGGCTGCCTTGTTGTTCTCGGTGGCGTTGGCCCAGTTTTCCTTGGAAGGGGTATTGGTAAAACGCTCGATGTTCAGGTGGGCTGCGTTGGCAAGTGTCATGGGCTTGAGAGGCCGGAGGGAGGTATGACGGAGCCCCGCTAAACGGCGGCAGACAGATCCTTTGGGTCTGTTTCGAACGAATCCAAAGGCTTTCGCAAGCGTTTCAAACCAGGGGTGTGGCCCCAGGGCCCTTGCCCCCTGGCGTTTGCGTGCTCCGCCGATACCATCCGGCCAAACCCGTGGTACGGCCCATGGCTCCTGAGCTGAAGGCGGCAGATTGCACCCAGCGGCTGGCCAACCAGTTGCAAACCCTTACTGAGGTGGCTGAAATCCTCACCTTCCGGCTGTTGGAGCTGGAGGAGCGCCTGGCGGGGCAAGAGGTGCGGCTGGAGCAGCTCCTGGAGGGAGCTTTGACCTCAGGCGCCCCCATGGCCGAAGGCACCGAGCTGCGTCTGGTTGAAACCGAAGACCGGCTGGCCCGGCTTGAATCGCTCCTCAAGGGGGTGGCGGCTCAAGCGCCCTATCAAGACGAGCCCAAATGCGAGGAAGACACCATCGCGGATGAAGACCCCATCGCCGAGGAAGAGCCCTTCCTGGACGATCAGGAGTTTGAGCGCCCCAATGGCGAGCGCCAAGAGTTCGAGCGGCCCCAGTTCGGCCATCAGCGGTTCGAGCGCCACCAGGCTGAGCGCCACCTGGATCACCAGGAACAGGAGTTTATGGATGAGTTGAGCGCCTAGGGCCTGCAGCCCCTAGTTCTCCCAGGCTTGGAGCCAGGCTTGGGGAACCTCGGAGCTGTAGTCGTCGGTGCGGCTGAATTCAAAGGGTCCTGCCAGGCAGCCCCAGAGGTGTTCATGGGTTTGGGGGTCGTGGCCTCGATCGAGGGTGCGCATGCCTTGGGGATCGAGCTCGAGACGACTCACGAGATAGGAGACGGCCCCTTTGCGTTCCACCAGGCAGCGGCAGCCAGGTTCCACCTCGCCAATGAAGCCGCCGCCCTCTTCGCGCACCTCATAGGCACAGCCCTCTAGGGGCTTGAGGTCGGAGAGTTGGATCTGTTGGCGCAGTTCGGGGTTGTCAACGGCCCCCCAAAAGCGTTGGTCGTCGGCCAGGGCCTGGTTGTGGATGATCAGCTTGTCGCCCTCCTGCCCGTTCTGGCGCTCCGCCCGCAACACCCGGATCCGATAGGGAGCGGCCGGATTGATGGCGTAGCTCTGCTCCAGCAGGAGGGACCCCGGCTGCAGTTGCGGCATCGGCCGAAACTTCACCAGGATGTGGGCGTAGAGCGGAGGGTTGTCAAAGGCCTGTTGCTGGTTGCTGAAGCCCGCACTGAGCATCTGCACCAACCGACCCAGGGAGCTGCCCATGGCACCCACTTGCAGTTGGGGGCGACGCTACTGGCCGGACCCCTAAAACCCCAGGAGCCTGAGGCGGAACGTGGCCACCTGTAAGGACAACTCAGGTTCGCTTTGCCGGAAGGGGTGATCGGCTACGAGCTCAAGGATGAGCGTCAATTTTTCGCCCTGCTCCAAGCCGTGGTTGGGCTGGCTGGCCTCGTGTTTTTTCCAGGCTTCATCAAAGGCCTGGGCAAAGCTGTCAGCGTTGTTGAACACTTGAGCCTGCTGGCCCGCCATGGGGGGCTGACGCATCGAAATGACCGATCTGGTGAGTTGGGTGCCTCGCCTGTTAATCCTATGTCTCGGACCCTTGCCATCAGGGTGAAAGGGCTAGCGGTTCTGGCGGGGCGGGATTGCGAGGGAGAAAATTCGCGACCCATTGACTATCTGGTTGCTTCTTTTTTTCTTCTTGACGGATTCGCCATTGATGATGTTATGGGGCTAAGTGTGCTCACCAGGCGCGGACCGATGTTAAGGTAGCAGCATAAGTTGCGAACCAAGACCGCCCCGTGGCTGACCTCGATGCGTTGACTGCCCTCGACGCACTTCAGTGGTTAAGAACGGGGGATGAGGTCTTTCGACGATTTGGTATTAGCTCTCCAACTGTCAGTAGGCAATCAAAAAAATGCCTGGAACTCTTTGATGTCGAACTCCAGCGGGTTAATGGTGAATGGGATATCGCTGGAGATCCAACCATGCTCATGCTCGAGCGTCGTGTTCACCAGACAGCGCGATGGATGGGATATCGACCCCTCAGGTTAGAAGCAACCTACTGGTCGGGCCCATTGCTTTGTACTCCTGCTCCAGATAGATGGCTGCTTGGGTTATCGAATATTGTCGGAGTGCGTAGGAATTTCCAGCTTGTAAGAGACAGAATTGTCGACGCCTGCATTACTGGGCTGCCAGATGTACCGCTAGAGGAGGACCGGGATCTGGTATCGATCAACCTTTCATCCATGCCAGTCTTCTTCGTCTGTAGTCCTGACCATCCACTACTCAGGGAGTCAGGTCTTTCTTTTGAGGATATTGCTAGATATCCAACACTGGGGCTGCCACCAGGATCCTATCCAAGGGTGGAGGCATCCCTGAAATCCATTGGTTTGTGGAATGATTGTGTTCGCATGTCACGCTATCAACGTGATACATGGGAGGGAAAGAGCGAGGCAGAGCTCACGATTGGATACGGTACTGTTTTAAGCATGGAAATCAGTGGGGGCAGTCTGGTCAGGCTTCCATTAGAGCTTCCTTTTTTGTCGGGAGAATCAATTGTGGTTCGGAGAGAATTTTCCGAGCATCCCGAGATGGCTGCCCTATGCCATTTGCTTGTGTCGCGCTTGGAAATATTTTCTGCTCGCTACCCCGAAATCAAGCTCGATCGCTACTGCTTTTAGCGGGAGTATTGGCTCTGCCTCTGCTTTCGCACCAGTAGGCGTTGAATCGCGATTTTATGCATAAAGTGAAATTTGGTGAGTATGTTGTGACTGGGGGGGGGGGGGGGGGGGGGGGGGGGGGGGGGGGGGGGGGGGGGGGGGGGGGGGGGGGGGGGGGGGGGGGGGGGGGGGGGGGGGGGGGGG
>Ga0310321_10029_pt1 | contig 28280 bp, 26 predicted proteins | sample LakEriER3TotalB7_FD_195535 | JGI IMG/M metagenome (GOLD analysis project Ga0310321, IMG submission 195535) | Enriched freshwater cyanobacterial communities from Lake Erie, Ohio, United States - ER36.Total.B7 (v2) (version 2) | ecosystem: Environmental > Aquatic > Freshwater > Lake | place: USA... | reverse complement strand
GCCCCTGCCCTTGCCGCCCCTGCTGCTCGAGTTGGGGGCCCACCAGCTGGAGGTGGTCGAACCCCTGGGTTGGGGCGGGCGCTGGCTCAAGGGGGTGCGGCCGGCCGGCGGTGCGGGACGGCTGCTGGTGCCCGCCGGTGCGCCGCTGACGGGACGGCCGACCAGTTGGGGCTTGCCAGGGGCTGGGCGGCTAGGCAGTTCGGGTTTACGGCTTGGAGCGGGGGCCGCTGAGGCCGGTCGGGCTGGCGGTTTCGATGCGATCACCACCGGCTTCGGCATCGGCGGCTTGCCAGCGATCACCGGGGGCTTGGCTGCGCTAGCAGCGGGCTTGCCAAGGGGAGCCGCTGGCTTTGCGGCAGGGGCTGCCGGTTTGGGTGAGGGGGTGATCGGCCTTGCCGGCACTGCTGCCACGGGCTGGCCAGCGATCACCGGGGGCTTGGCTGGGGCTGCAGGCTTCGCCACGACCACGGGGGGCTTGGCTGGGGCCGCAGGCTTGGCCGGAATTACAGGCTTCGCCACGACCACGGGGGGCTTGGCCGAAGCCGCGGGCTTGGGCACAATTTCCGGTTTGGCCGGAGCCGCTGGCTTGGCCGAGATGGCGGGTTTGGCCACAATTTCCGGTTTGGCCACAATTTCCGGTTTGGCCGGAGTTATAGGCTTCGCCACGACCACGGGGGGCTTGGGCGAACTCGGCGCGGCGGGGCGTGCTGGTGCCGCCGGTGTGAGTGGGGCTGCAGCAGGCGTAGCTTCCGCTTTCTTCACCGACAGGATTGCTTTGCTAGGTGCCGCGCCCGCAGGTGCTCCGGCGTTTGGTTGAGCTGAGCCGCCTTTTGAGATCAAGGTTCGGATCTTTGCTGCTTCGTCGTCGCTGATCGAGCTGCTGTGGCTTTTCGCGGCAACACCAAGCTGGATGGCGGCATCGAGCACATCCTTGTTATCCAGGCCCATGTCCCTGGATAGCTCATAAATTCTGACTTTGCCGCTGCTGGTCATTAAGGTCTCCAGTGGTCGGCTCCCTGGGGCCGCCCGTTAAGGGGCCGAGGGGAACCAGGCCGCACGCGCTTGGCGGCCAGTTGTCATCTTGCCTCAGAGGCGGGATCAGCGCTGGTATTCAGTCGCTGTTCGAGAGTCTCGACGATCGTTTCAGCAACCTGGCAGCGCAGGGCCCGTTGCAGTCGTTTGCGTCGTTTCGCCTCCTCTAAACACACCTGATTGGGGCAGAGGTAGGCCGAACGGCCCATCCCCTGATCCAACCCGATTCCCCCTTCGGCCAGTCTGATGATTCGCCAGAGTTGCTCACGGTTCAGCAACTCTCGGCAGCTCACACAGCGCCGAAGCACGGGCTTGGGTTTCACCGGGCCCCATCCGTGGTGCCGATTTCAGCCTCGGCATCAGCTTCTGCGGCCCCGTCTTCGACTTCTGCGGCGAGTTCATCAGCTTCAGGGGAGACCTCTTCAGCTGAAACCTCTTCGGTGTAGTCCGCTTCGGCTTCGACCTCTTCCTCATACCCATCCTCGTCTTCAGGCAGCGGATAGAGCTCCCGCAGCCGGGCATCTTCTTCGGCCCGCAGGGCCTGTTCCGCTTCAAGGCGGGATTCGGCTTCGGCCTGAAGGGCTTCTTCCTCCTGGCGCTGGGCGACCAACTCAGACACCACGGCGTCTTCGCTGACCTGATCGTACTCGGTGGCGTTCTTGATGTCGATTTTCCAGCCGGTCAGGCGGGCCGCCAAGCGCACGTTTTGACCTTCCCGGCCAATGGCCAGGCTGAGTTGGTCCGGTGGCACCAGCACGTGGGCATGTTGGCCTTCGGGGTCAACGAGGCGAACCATTTCCACCCGGGCTGGGCTGAGGGAGTTGGCGATGTACTGCCCAGGATCGGGAGACCAGCGGATCACATCAATTTTTTCGCCGCGCAGCTCATTCACCACCTGTTGGATGCGGGAGCCCCGGGCGCCGATGCAGGCACCGACGGGGTCCACTTCCCGCTCGACGCTGTCGACGGCCACCTTGGTACGGGGGCCGACCGAGCGACTTGGGGGATTGGCTTCGCGGGCCACGGCCACAATGCGGACGGAGCCTTCCTGGATTTCAGGGACCTCGTTTTCAAACAGGTAGACCACCAGGCCGGCGTTGGACCGGCTCACAAACAGCTGGGGACCGCGGCGGGCGATTTCGCTCACTTCCTTCAAGAACACCTTGAAGGTGGCGTTTGCCCGGTAGTTGTCGTTGGGGAGTTGGTCGCGGCGGGGAAGCTCTGCCTCCACCTCAGGCCGGCCCAAGCCCGAACTCACGGCCATGATAACTGACTGGCGCTCAAAGCGAATCACCCGGGATGTCAGGACGGGATCTTCCAGGTCCGCAAATTCCTCTTGGATCATGCGGCGCTGTTGGTCGCGCAGCTTCTGGGCCAACACCTGCTTGGTGGTGGAGGCGGCCATGCGACCGAAGTCGTCTTTCTCTGGGGTGACATCAAGCACCACCGTGTCGCCGATCTGGGCGTCTTCGGCCACCTGCTGCACTTCAGCTAAGGCGATTTGGTGGTCTTCGCTTTCGATCTCTTCAACGATGATTTTTGAAGCCAGGACCCGGTAACCCTCTTCCTCGAGATCGAGGCCCACATCGAAGTTGGAGAAGTAGTCCTCCTCAAAGGGGTCTTCGCTGATGCCCAGGTAAAGGGTGCGCCGGTAGCGTTCATAGCCCTTGAGCAGGGCCTCGCGCAGGGCGGCCTCCACCACGGCAGGCGGCAATTTCTTTTCTTCGCTGATGTCCTCGATCAGGTTGTTCAGACCGGGGAGAAGAACCAGAGCCATGGATCAGGGGAGGGAAATGGTCAGGAGGCGAGACAGGTTTGAAAAGCTGGTCAATCGGTGGGAGTGACCAGCCGCACGCTGATCAGGTCACAGCGTGGGATGCGCTTGGTGCGGCCCCGCAGGTTGAGGTGCACGGAGGTGTCGTCACGCTCGAGCAAAAGCCCTTCGCTGCAGACGGTTTCGCCTTTGGCATCGCGGAATTGCACTTCGATCGGGAAGCCGCGAAAACTGCGGAAATCCCGGTCGTCCTGCAGCTCGTCGCTGACACCAGGACTGCTGACTTCCAAAACATAGGCGTCAGCGAGCAGTCCGGCCGCATCCATCGCCTCGCCGAGGGGTGCGCTCAAGGAGGCACATTCGTCGAGGCTGATGTCGCTGCCATCGGTGCGTTGCACCAGGACCTGAACTGTCATCGGGATGCGATGACTCAGCATTTGAACCCCAACGACCGCAAAGCCAACCTGGGCGGCTGCGCCTTGGGCAAGCCGTTCGAGTTCGGAGTTGAGCGGATCGGGCAAAACTGCTGGTGCAGGTAGGGCGGTGAAGCCCGCCGGCCGCTGCAGTTTTGGAAAACTGCCCTCGGTTCTGGTCTGTGGGGTGCAAACCCCAACCGACTGGAATCAAAGGAAATGCCCGCCGGGCACTGCGTCACCTTACGGGATGGCTGCTAATGATTTCAGTCGGCGGACGCATTCAGTCGACGGTTGGCTCGCCCGCCCCGGGCATGGGGGGCAGTTGGATCACGGGGGCTTCGGCGAAGTAATCGTTGGGCTGCACGGTGCCCCGCAGGCTGGTGTCCTGGTTGAGGCACTGCCCCTTTTGCCCATCGCTGCGCAGGTACTGGCACACCCGGGCCCAAAGCTTGGCGCGGGTTCCGGGTGCCCCTTGGCTGAAATGCACCAGCTCGTTGCCCCCCACCATTCCCTGGATTTCCACTTGGCAGAGGCTGCAACGTTGGCGGCTGCCGGGGGGGATTGCGGGCATGGCGTCCTCACGGAATGGCGAGCAACTTAGGCGGGTTCAAGGGGGTGATGGCAACCGTCCCTGATGCCCGGGCGGTCCCCCTAGCCTGAATCGATTGCTTGTTCGGCTGTCAGCCAAAGCGCCTTGAACTGGTTGTCGCTTGTTTCTGCCCTGCTATTCGGGCTTTTCTCCCTCCTGGGGGCCCCTATGGCGTGGGCTGATTCCCGTAGCTTTGTGGCCGATGCCGCCAGGGCTGTGGCGCCTGCGGTGGTGCGTATCGACACCGAGCGCGATGTGGCCCGTCAGCCGTTTGATCCGGTGATGTTGGATCCATTCCTGCGGGATCTCCTCGGCGATCCGGCCGGCACCATGCGCGAGCGCGGGCAAGGCTCGGGGGTGGTGATTGACGCGGCAAAGGGGCTGGTGCTCACCAATGCCCACGTGGTGGATCAGGTGGACGGGGTGGAGGTCACCCTGGCTGATGGCCGCCAGCTCGATGGCGTCGTCGTTGGAGCTGATCCCGTCACGGATCTAGCGGTGGTGCGGCTCGAGGCCACCCCCCGGCTCAAGGCAGCGCCCTTGGGGGATTCCGAAGCCCTCGAGGTGGGGGATTGGGCGATTGCCATGGGGAGTCCCTACGGCCTGGAACGCACCGTGACCCTTGGAATCATCAGCAGCTTGCACCGCGATATTCACAGCCTGGGCTTTGCCGATAAGCGGCTTGATCTGATCCAAACCGATGCGGCGATCAACCCGGGCAATTCCGGTGGGCCCTTGATCAACGCTCGCGGCCAGGTGGTTGGCATCAACACCCTGGTGCGTTCCGGGCCTGGGGCTGGCTTGGGTTTTGCGATTCCGATCAACTTGGCCAAGGGCGTGGCCCAGCAACTCAGCGACGGCGTCCAGGTGCTCCACCCCTACCTGGGCTTGCAGCTGGTTCCCCTCACGGCCCGCCGCGCCCGCGAAAACAACCGCGCCCCCGGGGCCCTGCTCCAGCTCCCCGAACAGGATGGGGCTCTGGTGCAGCGGGTTTTGCCCGACAGCCCCGCCGAATTGGCCGGCCTGCTTCGCGGCGATCTGGTGGTGGCAGCCGCCGACCAACTGGTCGCCGATCCGTCGGCGTTGTTGCAACTGGTGGAGCGCTCCACGGTGGGGCAACCCTTGCCCCTGCGGGTGATTCGCGGCAAGCAGGAGCTGAATGTTTCCATCAAGCCTTCGGCCATGCCCCCGGCGGCCTGAGCTACGGTCGCGGCCCCGAGCCCACCCGTGATGTCGGATCTGCAAAACCAGATGAAACAGGCCGTGGCCGAAGCGGCTGTGGAGCAGATCCGCGATGGCATGGTGCTGGGTCTGGGATCTGGCTCGACGGCGGCCCTGATGATTCAGGCCCTGGGCGCCAAGCTCCGGCGCGGTGATCTCAACGACATCGTGGGAGTGACCACCTCCTTCCAGGGCGAGGTTTTGGCGGCTGAGCTGGGTATTCCCCTGAAGAGCCTGAATGCCATTGATCGGATCGATCTCGCCATCGATGGCGCCGATGAAGTGGATCCCTCCTTCCAGTTGATCAAGGGCGGTGGGGCCTGCCACGTGCAGGAAAAACTGGTGGCCCGCCGCGCGGATCGCTTCGTGGTGGTGGTGGATTCCACCAAATTGGTGGACACGCTCAATCTCGGTTTCCTCCTGCCCGTGGAGGTGCTTCCTGGTGCCTGGCGCCAGGTACAAGGCCAGCTCAAGGAGATGGGGGCGGATGCCCAGCTCCGCATGGCGGTCCGCAAGGCGGGGCCGGTGGTGACCGACCAGGGCAACGTGGTGCTGGATGCCAAATTTGTTGGCGGAATTACTAACCCAGCCGCCCTTGAGAAAGAGATCAACAATCTCCCTGGGGTGCTGGAGAACGGCCTGTTCGTTGACATCACCGACCAAGTCTTGGTTGGTGAAATCGTGGATGGGGTGCCCGGCGTTCGGGATCTGGCCAAGCGCTAAACCAGCTGCCTAGTCCCCTCGGGTTAATGCCCTGTCAAGGCTCAAGATCCCGAACGGCCGGTTGGTCTGGGTTGGCGCCGGCCAGATTGGTCCGCAACCAGGTGGTGACGGGTAGGGGCTTGCGCTGGTTGTAACCCACCGGCAGCCAGAGGTCGCCGGCGGCGGAAGCGAAGTGGATTTCCCAGTGGTAGAGGCCCCTGTAGGCCGCTGGGTCGTTGCGTAGCAGGGCGGTGTAGGCCAGCACCGCCCTGCCGTAGTGGTCGCTGTTGTTGTAGCCCCACAGGCCCTTGCGGATGTCTTTGAGGCCGCCCCGGCGCACCAGGTAGCGGGCAGCGGCACCGATGGCGGTGCGGGGATCGCGGATGTCACCCCCGTTGCCGATGCCAGGTTCGGCCCAGGTGCTCGGCAGGAACTGCATGGGTCCGCGGGCATCGGCCACCGACACCCCATCGATGCGGCCCATGCCACTTTCCACCAGGTTGACGGCGGCCAGCACTTCCCAGGGAATGCCCGTGGCCGCCGCCGCTTCCCGGTAATACCGAAGCAGGTTCTCCGCCCGCTCGGGGGGCAAGATCCGCCAGGCAGGCAGGTGGTTGGGCCGCCGGGATGGGTCGTGCATGGCGATGAAGTTGCGCCGTGCCGCCAAGTGCAGGTCCAACACCGGCCGCCAGCGTTCCGCTAGGGCTGCCCGCACCTGGGTCGCCTGGTGCTTCTGGTGGGCCAGTACGCGGTAAATCACCTGCTGCTGGTGGCCGAGGGCCGGCAGCCCTGCTTGGGGGGTGGCCGGGGAGCGCAGGGCTTCCTCCACCCGGGTCAGCAGGGCGGCGGTGGTGGCCGGATCAGCCGGCACCAGGGGGTAATGGCGCCCGTCTGCTGCGGTGGGCAAACCGGCCTTGCTGGCCAGCGCCACCGGCGGTGCCGTGGCGATTGCCCCTGCAGGGGTGGCTTGCGAGGAAAGCCTCAGTCCAAGGGTTGCCGCCATCACGCCAACCGCACCCAGGCTGAGCAGCACCGGGCGGAGGGGAAGGGGCCTCACGTCAGCCGCCGCCTCACCGATTCGGCATGGCTGTAGAGCCCTTCGCTTTCTGCCAGGGTGATCACGGCTTGGCCGGTGGCTTGCAGGGCTGCCTGGTTGAAGCGGATCAAGCTGGTGTGGCGTAGGAAGGTTTCGACGCAGAGGGCGCCGGCAAAGCGGGCGGTGCCGGAGGTGGGCAGGGTGTGGTTTGGACCCGCTAGGTAATCCCCTACCGCTTCCGGGGTGTGGGGGCCGATGAAAATTGCTCCGGCGTTGTGGATGCGATCGGCGAGGGGCTCGGGATCTTCCACCAGCAGTTCCAGGTGCTCCGGGGCAAAGCAGTCGCTGAGGCTTGCGGCCTCTTCCAAATCTGCACACACCACGATTAAGCCCCAATCCTGCAGGGCCTGCCGGGTGATTTCGGCCCGGGGGTGGCCCTCGAGCTGGGCCGCTAAAGCGGCTGGCAGTTGCTCGGCGAGCTGGGGGCTGGTGGTGAGCAAAATCGCCGCAGCCAGGGGGTCGTGCTCGGCTTGGGCCATCAGATCGGCGGCCACTTGATCGACTTGGGCCGTGTGGTCAGCGATCACCAAGACCTCACTGGGGCCGGCGAGCGAATCGATCGCCACCCGTCCGTAGACGGCCTTTTTGGCCAGGGTGACGTAGAGGTTGCCCGGACCGCTGATCACATCCACCCTGGGGATTGTTTCGGTGCCGTAGGCCAGGGCCCCAATCGCCTGGGCGCCACCGACGCGGTACACCTCTTCCACGCCCGCCAGGTGGGCGGCGGCAAGCACGGTGGCATTGGGTTCACCACTGGGCCCCGGCGGGGTCACCATGACGAGCCTGGCCACGCCAGCCACCTTGGCTGGCACCGCATTCATCAACACCGTGCTGGGGTAGGAGGCCCTCCCGCCAGGCACGTAAAGACCTGCCCGCTCCACCGGTCGCCAGCGCCGGCCGAGCAGTTCCCCGTGGGGGCCGGTGACGGCCAGATCCTGGGGCCGCTGGTGTTGGTGAAAGGCCAGGATCCGCCCATGGGCGAGCTCTAGGGCTTGCTGCAACGGTGCTGGGCAGCTCGCCCAGGCTTCGGCGAGGCGCCCTGGGGGAATCCGCAGGGGGTCGGGCCTGACGCCATCAAACTTCTTAGTGAGGGCTAGGAGGGCTTGGTCGCCGTGGCTGCGCACCTGCTCCAGGATGGCGTCCACCCGAGCCATTTCTTCGGTGAGCCTGCCACCGCTGGTGCGCTCAGCAATCGCAGCGAGGCGCTCGGCGGCTTGGCCGCGATCCCGCAGGCAGGTGATCGAGAAGGTGGCAGGGCTGGCAACCACGGGTCTTGCAGAGGGGGCAAGGTCCCTCAAGCTAAGCCGCCACTCCACTGGCCTTTGCCTTGTAACTGGCTTGGTTTGAAGCGAGGGGAGGCCTGAGGGTAGGATTTTCTACTGCTGAACGATTGCCCGTCCGCCTGTGGCCAATAACAAGTCCTCGACAAAGCGTATTGAGATTGCCGAGCGCAATCGCCTTCGCAACCGCACCTACAAGTCGGCCCTGCGCACCCTGGTGAAGCGGTGCTTCACTGCAGTGGCTGCCTACGGTCAGACCCCAGGTGAGGACTCCAAGTCTGCCGTGCAAACCAGCATGAGTGCCGCCTTCAGCAAGATCGATAAGGCTGTCAAAGTTGGCGTGCTGCACCGCAACACGGGAGCAAACCAGAAGTCCCGTCTGAGCGCCGCCGTCAAAAAGGCGATCGAGCCCGCGGCAGCTGCCCAAGCCTGAAGCAGGCCCTGCCCAGGCGTTCTTCAACCATTGCCCTGAGCCCATGGGCGATTCTCAATTCCCACAAGCCAACCTCCAGGAGCCCAATCTCCAGGAATCCCCACCGCTAGTCGGAGGATCTCCTGGGGATTTTTGTCTTGTTGACAGCCATTGCCACATTGTCTTCCGCAATTTCGACGACGACATTGAGGAGGTAGCCGAGCGTTGGCGTCAAGCCGGGGTCAAGGCCCTGGTTCACGCCTGCGTTGAGCCTTCGGAAATCCCCGCGATCAGGTCCCTGGCGGATCGTTTTCCTGAAATGCGCTACTCGGTCGGGGTTCACCCGCTGGATACGGAGCATTGGCAGGCCGATACCCCTTCCGTTCTGAAGGCCGCTGCCCAGGCTGATGGTCGGGTGGTGGCCATCGGGGAGTTGGGGCTCGACCTGTTCCGCGACAAGAACCTGGAGGAGCAATTGGCGATGCTCCGGCCCCAACTGGATTTGGCGGTTGAGCTGGATTTGCCAGTCATCATCCACTGCCGCGATGCGGCTGAGCCCATGCTCGAGGAGCTGCGAGGGAGAGCGGCCTCAGGTGCCTGTCCCCGGGGTGTGATGCATTGCTGGGGCGGCACGCCCGAGGAGATGGCTGAATTTTTAAGCCTCGGTTTTTACATCAGCTTCAGTGGCACCGTCACCTTCCCCAAGGCCGATGCCACCCATGCCTGCGCCCAACAGGTGCCGGCTGATCGCTTCTTGGTAGAAACCGATTGCCCCTTCCTGGCCCCGGTGCCCCGCAGGGGCAAGCGCAACGAGCCAGCCTTTGTCGCTTCGGTGGCAGAGCGGGTAGCGGTGCTGCGTGGTGAAACCCTCACCCAAGTGGCCCATAACAGCAGCGCCAATGCGGCCCGCCTGTTCGGCCTGACGCTTCACACTGTATGATTTTTTATTGGCCTGGATGCGGAAGCGCTCCTTGTTGTCGACGCTTGCAGTCTTGAAGAAAACCCGCTAAGCGAGCCCTCCATGGGCGGCCGTTCCCAGTAATGGGGGCGGCTGTTTCTGTGGCCTCCCAGCAGGTTCGAGACCCTTGCCTCGACAGGCCTATTTATCCCACCAGTTCCTGCAGGTTGACCGCATGAGCAGCGCGATCCAGGTCGCTAAGACCGCTACGTACCTGCCCGACTTGGTCGAGGTACAGCGCGCGAGTTTCAAATGGTTCCTGGAGAAGGGCCTGATCGAGGAGCTAGAAAGCTTTTCCCCGATCACCGATTACACCGGCAAGCTGGAGCTGCACTTCATCGGTAGCGAGTACCGCCTGAAGCGCCCCCGCCACGATGTGGAAGAGGCGAAACGTCGTGATGCGACCTTCGCGTCGCAGATGTATGTGACCTGCCGTCTCGTTAACAAAGAGACCGGCGAGATCAAGGAGCAGGAGGTGTTCATCGGGGAGCTGCCCCTGATGACCGAGCGCGGCACGTTCATCATCAACGGCGCCGAGCGCGTGATCGTGAACCAGATCGTGCGTTCCCCTGGCGTCTATTTCAAGGACGAGCAGGACAAGAACGGCCGTAAGACCTTCAACGCCAGCCTCATCCCTAACCGGGGTGCCTGGCTGAAATTTGAAACCGACAAGAACGATCTGCTGCATGTGCGGGTCGACAAAACCCGCAAGATCAACGCCCACGTGTTGATGCGGGCGATCGGCCTGTCGGACAACGACGTTCTCGACAAGCTGCGCCACCCCGAGTACTACCAAAAATCCATCGAGGCTGCCAACGACGAAGGCATCTCTTCGGAAGACCAGGCCCTACTTGAGCTCTACAAAAAGCTGCGTCCAGGTGAACCCCCGTCCGTGAGCGGTGGCCAAACCCTGCTGCATAGCCGTTTCTTTGACCCCAAGCGCTACGACCTCGGTCGGGTGGGTCGCTACAAAATCAACAAGAAGCTGCGTCTCACCATCCCCGATGCCGTGCGCACCCTCACCCCTGAGGACGTGCTCAGCACCATCGATTACCTGATCAATCTCGAGCTCGATGTTGGCGGCGCCAGCCTCGATGACATCGACCACCTCGGCAACCGTCGGGTGCGTTCGGTGGGCGAACTCCTGCAGAACCAGGTGCGGGTGGGCTTGAACCGCTTGGAGCGGATCATCAAAGAGCGCATGACCGTTGGGGAGACCGAATCCTTGACCCCAGCCCAGTTGGTGAACCCCAAGCCCCTCGTGGCGGCGATTAAGGAGTTCTTTGGCTCCAGCCAACTGAGCCAGTTCATGGATCAGACCAATCCCTTGGCTGAGCTCACCCACAAGCGCCGCATCAGCGCCCTGGGCCCAGGCGGTTTGACCCGGGAGCGCGCCGGCTTTGCCGTGCGTGATATCCACCCATCCCACTACGGCCGGATCTGCCCGATCGAGACTCCGGAAGGTCCCAATGCGGGTCTGATCGGCTCCCTGGCAACCCATGCCCGGGTTAACGAGTACGGCTTTATCGAAACCCCCTTCTGGAGGGTGGAGGACGGCATCGTCCTGAAGCAGGGCGATCCCCTCTACTTGGCTGCAGACCTCGAGGACGAGTGCCGGATTGCCCCCGGTGACGTGCCCACCGATGCCGAAGGCCGGATCACCTCGGATCTGGTGCCGGTGCGCTACCGCCAGGACTTTGAAAAAGTTCCGCCGGAGCAAGTCGACTACGTGCAGCTCTCACCGGTGCAGGTGATTTCGGTTGCGACCTCCCTGATCCCGTTCCTCGAGCACGACGACGCCAACCGGGCCCTGATGGGTTCGAACATGCAGCGTCAGGCTGTGCCGCTGCTCCGCCCGGAGCGTCCCCTGGTGGGCACCGGCCTGGAAACCCAGGTGGCCCGTGACTCCGGCATGGTTCCCATTACCCGGGTCAATGGCACGGTCACCTTTGTTGATGCCACCGCCATCGTCATCCGCGATGAGGAGGGCACCGACCACGTGCACCACCTGCAGAAGTACCAGCGCTCCAACCAGGACACCTGTCTCAACCAGCGTCCGATCGTTAGACAAGGCGATCCTGTGATTGCCGGCCAGGTGTTGGCAGATGGTTCGGCTTGCGAGGGCGGTGAGATCGCCCTCGGTCAGAACGTGCTGATCGCCTACATGCCTTGGGAGGGCTACAACTACGAGGACGCGATCCTGCTCAGCGACCGTCTGGTCCATGACGATCTCTACACCTCGGTGCACATCGAGAAGTACGAGATCGAAGCCCGCCAGACCAAGCTTGGACCGGAAGAAATCACCCGGGAAATCCCCAATATTGCTGAGGAAAGCCTGGGCAATCTCGACGAGATGGGCATCATCCGCATTGGTGCCTATGTGGAGAGCGGCGACATCCTCGTGGGCAAGGTGACCCCCAAGGGCGAATCCGACCAGCCCCCGGAAGAGAAGCTGCTGCGGGCCATCTTTGGCGAGAAGGCCCGCGATGTGCGCGACAACTCCCTGCGGGTGCCTGGCACCGAGCGCGGCCGTGTTGTGGACGTGCGCATCTACACCCGCGAACAGGGGGATGAGTTGCCGCCCGGCGCCAACATGGTGGTGCGGGTTTATGTGGCCCAGCGCCGCAAGATCCAGGTCGGCGACAAGATGGCCGGCCGCCACGGCAACAAGGGAATCATCAGCCGGATCCTGCCCCAGCAGGACATGCCCTACCTCCCCGATGGCACCCCCATCGACATCGTGCTCAACCCCCTGGGTGTGCCGAGCCGGATGAACGTGGGTCAGGTGTTTGAGTGCCTGATGGGTTGGGCTTCCTCCCACCTGGATTGCCGCGTCAAGGTGGTGCCTTTCGATGAAATGCACGGCCCCGAGAAGTCGAAGCAGACCGTGCAGACCTACCTCGAGGAGGCAGCCAGCCTCCCGGGTAAGGAATGGGTCTACAACCCTGACAACCCCGGCAAGATCCAACTCGTTGATGGGCGCAGTGGTGAGCCTTTTGACCAGCCCGTCACCGTGGGTTACGCCCACATCCTCAAGCTGGTCCACCTTGTCGACGACAAGATTCATGCCCGTTCCACCGGCCCTTACTCTCTTGTCACCCAGCAGCCCTTGGGTGGTAAGGCCCAGCAGGGCGGCCAGCGCTTGGGTGAGATGGAAGTCTGGGCCCTTGAGGCCTATGGCGCCGCCTACACCTTGCAGGAATTGCTCACCGTCAAATCCGACGACATGCAAGGCCGCAATGAGGCCCTCAACGCCATCGTCAAGGGCAAGCCGATTCCCCGCCCAGGTACGCCGGAATCGTTCAAGGTGCTCATGCGTGAGCTCCAATCGTTGGGTCTCGACATCGCCGTCTATACCGACGCCGGTGAAGAAGTGGATCTGATGCAGGACGTCAATCCCCGCCGCAGCACCCCCAGCAGGCCCACCTATGAATCCCTCGGCGTCGCGGACTACGACGACGACTGATCGCTGAATAGCCCCTCTCTCTCGATCTCCGCGCGCCCCAACCCCGATGTCTAACAGCAACCTCCGCACCGAAAACCACTTCGATTACGTCAAGATCACGCTCGCTTCCCCCGAGCGGATCATGCAGTGGGGGCAGCGCACCCTGCCCAATGGCCAGGTGGTGGGTGAAGTTACCAAGCCTGAAACCATCAACTACCGCACGCTCAAGCCAGAAATGGACGGGCTGTTTTGCGAAAAAATCTTTGGTCCGTCCAAGGATTGGGAATGCCATTGCGGTAAGTACAAACGGGTGCGTCACCGCGGCATCGTCTGCGAGCGCTGCGGAGTGGAGGTCACCGAAAGTCGGGTGCGTCGTCACCGGATGGGCTTCATCAAACTGGCGGCCCCGGTGTCCCACGTTTGGTATTTGAAGGGGATCCCCAGCTATGTGGCGATCCTGCTCGATATGCCCCTGCGGGATGTGGAGCAAATTGTTTACTTCAACTGCTATGTGGTGCTCGATCCGGGCGATCACAAAGATCTCACCTACAAGCAGCTGCTCACCGAAGACGAGTGGCTGGAGATTGAAGATCAGATCTACGCCGAAGATTCGGAGATCGAAAACGAGCCCGTTGTCGGTATCGGTGCCGAGGCCCTCAAGCAACTGCTTGAGGACATCGAGCTGAATGAAACCGCCGAGCAGCTGCGCGAGGACATCGCAGCTAGCAAGGGGCAGAAACGCGCCAAGCTGATCAAGCGCCTGCGCGTGATCGACAACTTCATCGCCACCGGTGCCCGTCCTGACTGGATGGTGTTGGATGTGATCCCCGTGATCCCACCTGATCTGCGCCCGATGGTGCAGCTCGATGGTGGTCGGTTTGCCACCAGCGATCTCAACGACCTCTATCGCCGGGTGATCAACCGGAACAACCGTCTCGGTCGTCTTCAGGAGATTTTGGCCCCCGAAATCATTGTCCGCAACGAAAAGCGGATGCTGCAGGAGGCCGTCGATGCCCTGATCGATAACGGCCGCCGGGGCCGCACCGTGGTGGGCGCCAACAATCGGGCGCTTAAGTCACTTAGCGACATCATCGAAGGCAAGCAGGGTCGCTTCCGCCAGAACCTCCTCGGTAAGCGGGTCGACTACTCCGGCCGTTCAGTGATCGTTGTCGGACCGAAGCTGAAGATGCACCAGTGCGGCTTGCCCAAGGAGATGGCCATTGAGCTGTTCCAGCCGTTCGTGATCCATCGCCTGATTCGCCAGAACATCGTCAACAACATCAAGGCGGCGAAGAAGCTGATCCAGCGCGCCGACGACGAGGTGATGCAGGTGCTTCAGGAGGTGATCGAAGGTCACCCCATCCTGTTGAACCGTGCCCCAACCCTGCACCGTTTGGGGATTCAGGCCTTCGAACCGAAGCTGGTCGATGGCCGGGCAATCCAACTGCACCCGTTGGTGTGCCCAGCCTTCAACGCTGACTTCGACGGTGACCAGATGGCCGTCCACGTGCCCCTGGCAATCGAAGCCCAAACGGAGGCCCGCATGCTGATGCTGGCCAGCAACAACATCCTGTCCCCGGCCACGGGTGAGCCGATCATCACCCCGTCCCAGGACATGGTGCTTGGCGCCTATTACCTGACGGCCGAGCAGCCCGGTTCCATCAAGCCCGACTTCGGTGACCGGGCCAAAACCTATGCGGGCTTGGAAGATGTGATCGAGGCCTTCGATGAGAAGCACGTCACCCTGCACGACTGGGTATGGGTGCGCTTCAACGGCGAAGTTGAAAGCGATGACGAAGACAAGCAGCCCCAGAAGGAAGAAACCCTCAGTGATGGCACCCGCATTGAGCAATGGCTCTTCCGCCGGGACCGCTTCGATGAAGAGGGTGGCTTGATTAGCCGTTACCTCCTCACCACGGTGGGTCGGGTGGTGATCAACCACACGATCCTTGACGCAGTGGCTGCGTCCTAACGATTGCCGCCCAGGCAGATCCTTTCTTTCTCTTTCTTCCGTTTCTCACCCGCGCGCAGCCATGACAGCCACCCCAGCCAAGAAAACCAAAAAGATTTCCAAAAAGGCCGCTGCAGAATTGGCTGCTGCCGAAGCTGAAGCCAAGGCCAAGCAAGGCAATGGCCCGTTGAGCAAGCAGGCACCTCCCTTCCGCAACCGGGTGATCGATAAAAAGGCCCTGCGCAATCTCGTGGCCTGGGCCTACAAGCACCACGGCACGGCGGCCACGGCATCCATGGCCGATGAGCTCAAGGACCTGGGCTTCCACTACGCCACCCAGGCAGCGGTGTCGATCTCCGTCGACGACCTGCGCATCCCTGGCGATAAGGCTGCCCTGCTGGCAGAAGCGGAAGAGCAGATTACCGAAACCGAAGAGCGTTATCGCCTCGGCGAAATCACCGAGGTGGAACGCCACACCAAGGTGATTGACACCTGGACTGAAACAAACGAACGGCTGGTGGCCGCGGTTCGCCGCAACTTCAACGAGAACGATCCACTCAATTCGGTGTGGATGATGGCCAACTCGGGCGCGCGGGGCAACATGTCCCAGGTGCGTCAGCTGGTGGGCATGCGCGGCCTGATGGCCAACCCCCAGGGCGAAATCATCGACCTTCCGATCCGCACCAACTTCCGTGAAGGCCTCACGGTGACCGAGTACGTGATCTCCTCCTACGGCGCCCGGAAGGGCCTGGTGGACACCGCCCTACGCACCGCTGACTCCGGTTACCTCACCCGCCGTTTGGTGGACGTGGCCCAGGATGTGATTGTGCGCGAAGACGATTGCGGCACCACCCGTTGTATTCCCATCGATGCCGATGAGAAGGGCAAGTTCGCCAGCAAGTTGGTTGGCCGCCTAGCCGCTGAGCCGGTGCTGGACGCAAACGGTGAAACCCTCGTCGAGCGCGATGGCGAAATCGACCCGCCCCTGTCCCGCCGGATTGAGGCTGCCAACGTCAAGACCGTCAAGGTGCGCTCCCCGCTCACCTGCGAGGCTTCCCGCTCGGTGTGCCGCAAGTGCTACGGCTGGGCCCTGGCCCACAACCAGCTCGTTGACCTCGGCGAAGCCGTGGGCATCGTGGCCGCCCAATCCATTGGTGAGCCCGGTACCCAGCTCACCATGCGGACCTTCCACACCGGTGGTGTGTCGACTGCAGAATCCGGCGTGGTGCGCTCCCTGTTGGAAGGGGTTGTGGAGTTTGGTCCCAAGGCCCGGGTGAGGGCCTTCCGGACCCCCCACGGTGTGGAGGCCCAGGTGGCTGAAACGGATTTCAGCTTGACCCTCACGCCTTCCGGCAAGGGCAAGCTCCAAAAAATCGATATCACCAGCGGCTCGATTCTGTTCGTCGCCGACGGTGACACAGCTCTTGCTGACACGATCCTCGCCCAGATCGCCGCCGGCGTGGCCGTCAAGAAGAGCGTTGAGAAGGCCACCAAGGACGTGATCTGTGATCTGGCTGGTCAGGTCAGTTACGAAGACGCCATCCAGCCGAAGGAATCCACTGACCGCCAGGGCAACATCACCCTGAAGGCCCAGCGTTTGGGGCGGATGTGGGTGTTCAGCGGCGATGTTTACAACCTGCCCCCCAATGCCCTGCCCGTGATTCAGGGCACCAAAGCAGTCACCACCGGCGAGGTGTTGGCAGAGAGCCGTCTGGTGAGTGAGTACGGCGGTGCCGTTCGCCTGCGTGAATCCGCTGGTGACTCCCGCGAAGTTCAGATCGTGACCGCCAGCCTCACCCTGAAGGACTGCAAGCTCCAGGGCGAATCCACCCACTCCGGTGAGCTGTGGCACCTCGAGGGCAAGGACAACATTCGCTATCGCCTCAACACCATTCCTGGCAGCAAGATTGGTAACGGCGAGGTCATCGCCGAACTCAACGATGACCGTTTCCGTACGACGACCGGTGGCACCGTCAAGTTTGCCCCTGGCCTGTCCATTAAGAAAGCCCGGAGTGCCAAAAACGGCTACGAGGTGAACAAGGGCGGCATCCTGCTGTGGATTCCCCAGGAAACCCACGAGATCAACAAGGACATCTCTCTGTTGATGATCGAAGACGGTCAGTGGATCGAAGCCGGCACTGAGGTTGTCAAGGACATCTTCAGCCAAACCGCTGGCATCGTGACGGTGACTCAGAAGAACGACATTCTTCGCGAAATCATTGTTCGCTCCGGCAAGCTTCACCTCGTTTCCGACAGCAAAACCATTGCCCGTTTCGCCGACGGCAAGATGGTGAATCCGGGCGAAGAGATCGCTAAGGGCCTGAAGGCTGAGGCGATGGTCTTCGTGGAAGCCGTCGATACCCCTGAAGGTGGGGCCCTACTGCTTCGTCCGGTTGAGGAGTACGCCATTCCTGATGCGGCCCACCTCCCCGAGTTGTCCACCGTCAAGCAAAGCGGTGGTCCTTCCCTGGGCTTAAAGGCCACCCAGCGCCTGGCCTTTAAAGACGGTGAGTTGATTAAGTCGGTGGAAGGTGTGGAACTTCTGCGCACCCAGCTGATTCTCGATACCTACGACACCACTCCGCAGATGACGGTGGATGTGGAGGCTGTGGCCGACAAGCGCGCCAAGACGATTGAGCGTCTTCAGCTCACGATTCTTGAGTCGCTCCTGGTCCGCCGGGACACCCTCTCGGATGCCAGCCACGGTTCCACTCACACCGACCTCCAGGTGGAAGACGGCATCAGCGTCAAGAAGGGCGACGTGGTCGCTACCACCCAGATCCTTTGCAAGGAAGACGGTGTCCTGCAAATCCCTGAGCAGGTTGAGGGCGAGCCGATTCGCCGTTTGATCGTCGAACGGGATTCCGATACCCGCATGATTGACCTGGGCTCGGTCCAACCTGGGGTGAAGGTCGACCAGCGCATCGTCGACGGTGATCTGCTGGCGAAGGGTGTGCCATCTCCTTGCTGCGGGCAGGTGGAAGCCATCGATGCCAACACCATCACCATCCGCCTTGGCCGTCCCTACATGGTCTCGCCCGATTCGGTGCTCCACGTCCGTGACGGTGAATTGGTGCAACGGGGTGACAGCCTGGCCTTGCTGGTGTTTGAACGCCAGAAGACCGGCGACATTGTTCAGGGTCTGCCCCGTATTGAAGAACTGCTGGAAGCCCGCCGTCCCCGAGAATCCACAATCCTCTGCCGCAAGAGCGGCACCGTGCAGATCAAGCAGGGTGATGACGACGACTACCCCACCGTGTCGGTCATTGAGCACGACGATGTCGTGACCGATTACCCGATCCTGTTAGGTCGCAACGTCATGGTTAGCGATAGCCAGCAGGTCCATGCTGGTGAGTCCCTTACCGACGGTCCGATCAATCCCCACGAGCTGCTCGAGTGCTACTTCGAGGATCTGCGCAGCCGTAAGCCCACGATGGATGCGGCCCAGGAGGCGATCTCCAAGCTGCAGTTCCGGATGGTGACCGAAGTGCAGAACGTGTACAAGTCCCAGGGCGTGGCGATCGACGACAAGCACATCGAAGTGATTGTGCGCCAGATGACCAGCAAGGTCCGCATCGAAGATGCGGGAGACACCACCCTGCTGCCCGGTGAGCTCATCGAGCTGCGCCAGGTGGAACAGGTGAACTCCGCCATGGCGATCACCGGTGGCGCCCCCGCCGAATTCACCCCGGTGCTGCTGGGTATCACCAAGGCCTCGCTGAACACCGACAGCTTCATCTCGGCGGCCTCCTTCCAGGAGACCACCCGGGTGCTGACAGAGGCGGCAATCGAGGGCAAGAGCGATTGGCTGCGGGGCCTCAAGGAAAACGTGATCATTGGTCGCCTGATTCCTGCTGGTACCGGCTTTAGTGGTTTCGAAGAGGAGCTCCGGGCTGAGGCAGGTCCCCATCCCGACATCCTTGAGGAAGACGGCATGGGCTATCGCCGCATGCAGAACCTGCGTCCCGACTACACCGTCGAGATGCCGGCTCCCTCGGCTTCGATGGCCGTGCTCGACGATCCATCCGATGAGGATTTGGTGGCGACGCGCAGCCGCCATGGAATTGAAGCCACTGCCAGCGGCAGCGCCGCCTTCACCCGCCCGGTGGTGGAAGAAGGCCTGGAAGAAGAGCTGATTGCCGATCCTGCAGCCCTCGAGGGTCTACAAGAAGAAGGTCTGCTCACCGATGAGTAAGTCCATCACCACAAGCTTGGGCACTCCCGTGCCCCAGCGCCAGTTGCCGAGCTATGGCTTCCACACCCACACTGAGCTCTTCAATGGCCGGATGGCCATGCTCGGATTCATTGCCCTTCTGGCGGTGGAGTGGTATTTGGGGCACGGCCTCCTGATTTGGTGAGCTCCCCATCCGGGGCCCGTCCCCTGTTGGGGATGGGCCTTTCGTCGTTAGAGCAGTGGGCCCAATCCCAAGGCCAGGCGGCCTTCCGAGGCCGCCAACTCCACGATTGGCTCTATGCCAAAGGGGCCCGCAGCCTGGAAGCGATTTCCGTTTTGCCGAAGGATTGGCGCGCCCAGCTCCAGGCCCAGCCCCCCGAGGGCGGCGGCGATTGGATTGGCCGTTCCAGCGAGTTGCACCGCAGCGTGGCCCGTGATGGCACAACCAAGTTGCTGTTGGGTACCGCCGATGGCCTCACCCTCGAAACCGTGGGCATCCCGGCTACCGATCGGTTGACCGTTTGCGTCAGCAGCCAGGTGGGCTGCCCGATGGCTTGCCGCTTTTGTGCCACGGGTAAGGGGGGCCTGCAGCGCTCGTTGGCGGTCCACGAGATCGTGGACCAGGTGCTGAGTGTGCGCGAGGTGATGGATCAGCGGCCCAGCCATGTGGTGTTCATGGGCATGGGTGAGCCCTTGCTCAACATCGATGCGGTGCTTGCAGCGATCGACTGCCTTTGCACGGATTTGGGCATGGCCCAACGGCAGATCACGGTTAGCACGGTTGGCGTGCCCAAGACCCTGCCCACCCTGGCCGAACGGGCCTTGGAGCGGCTGGGGCGCGCCCAGTTCACCTTGGCCGTGAGCTTGCATGCTCCCGACCAGCGGTTGCGTGAGGAGCTCATCCCTACGGCCCATGCCTACCCCCTGGAGGCGTTGCTCGAGGATTGCCGCCGCTACGTCGCCATCACGGGGCGGCGGGTCAGTTTTGAGTACATCCTGTTGGGCGGTCTCAACGACCGCCCCCAGCACGCCGAGGCCCTGGCCCAGTTGCTGCGAGGGTTTCAGAGCCATGTGAATCTGATCCCTTACAACCCGATCGAAGAGGAGGAATTCCAGCGGCCTACCCAAGAGGCGGTGGCTGCCTTCAAGGCTGGTTTGGAGCGGCGCCATGTGGCGGTAAGTGTGCGCGCCAGTCGCGGGCTTGATGCCGACGCCGCCTGTGGCCAGCTGCGCCGCCGCTTCGGGGACACGCTCCAGGCGGCTTAGGTGGGTTTAGGTGGCATCGCGGAGGGGATCAAACGCCCCCCGGCAGCCCTCGCCGTTCCAGGGCACAAGCTTGGCCATGAGCAGGAAGGCCGGCACGGCCGCCAGGGCTGTGGCCAGAAAGTATGCGCTCCAGCCCACCTGCGTTGCTAGCCAGCCCGAGGGCAGGGCCAGCAGGGTACGGCTGAAGGCGTAGACCCCCGAGAGCAGGGCGTACTGGGTGGCGGAAAACCTTGGGTTGCACAGGCTCATGAGCAGGGCCACAAACCCGGCGCCCACCATGCCGCTGGAGATGTTCTCCAAGCTCACCGCTGCCATGAGAGCGGGCAGGCCGCCTCCAAAGCGGGCCAGGGCTGCGTAGCCCAGGTTGCCTGCCGCCCCCACCAGGGCGAAGAGCCACAGGCAGCGGTTCATGCCCAGCCGGGCGAACAGCACCCCGCCGATCACGGTGCCGACCATGGTGGCGGCGATGGCCCAGCCGCCGTCAAGTAGGCCGATCTGGGCATCGCTAAAGCCCGCCTGCTTCAGAAAGACAATCGAGAGGGCGGCCAGCAGGCCATCGGGCCAGCGGTAGAGCAGCACGAGCAACAAAACCCATGGGGCCTGGTTCCCACCCGTGCGGCGCAGGAATTCCCGGGCGGGGCCCACCACCGCCTGGCGCAGGCTGGTGACGGGATGCTGCACCGGCACAAGGGTGGGAGCGCCCAGGGTGAAGGGCACAACCATCAGGATCAGGGCGGCACAGCCCGCGAAGGCGGCCGGCCAGCCGAAGCGGCCAGCCAGCAGGAAGCCGCCCGAGCTCACCAGCAACATGCCGGTGCGATAGGCGAAGTTGTGGGTGGCAGCCCCCTGGCCGCGCTCCTCCTCCGGCAGCAGGTCTGTTCGATAGGCATCGATCACGATGTCCTGGGTGGCACTGGCGGTGGCTAAGACCAGGGCCAGCAGGGTGATCAGCCCAAGTCGTCCTGGCGTGGGTGCCTTGGTGGCGACCACGGCAAGCACCAGCAGGACAGCCACCAAGGCAACTTGCAGCACCAACATCCACCCCCTACGGCGATCGGGCCGGGCGATGGGCCAACGATCCAGGAGCGGAGCCCAGAGGAACTTGAAGGCATAGGGCAGTCCAGCGAGCTGGGGGATCACCCCGATCAGCTCCAGGGGGACGCCACTGCTGGCCAGCCAGCCCTGCAGCAATTTGCCGCCCATGTTCAAGGGCGCCCCACTGGCCAGGCCTTCGGCGGCCACGGCCACCAACCGTTGCCGTTCACTTCCCGGCGCTGGAGCGGCTACGGCGGCTTTGGCTGGCTCTCTGGCAGGGCTAATGGCCATCAAAAGGGATAGGCATCGAGGCGAACGCTAGGGGGGCGGCTTGCCGTCAGAATGATTCGCACTGATGGTGACCTGTGCAGTTTTTTCGCTCCACCCTCTTGCCAGCGGCCATCGTGCTGCTGTTTGGCTTGGCCCTGTTTGCGGTGAGTGCTCGCATTTGGTTGCCCGGTGATATGGCCGCACCGGCACCGATCAGTTGAGCCCCTGTCGTGACTGATCTCCAGCCCAATCTGTCGGTATCGCTTGGGCGCTCGGGCCCCTTCGATGAGAGCCCCCAGGAGCTTTACCTCGACCTCGACGTGCTGGCCCAGGAGCTCGCCCAAGAGTTGTTGGGCGATCCCCTCGATGCTCTCGACAGCAGCGATCCTGAGGCGGCTGATGTGGCTGCTGAATGCGATCTGGGCCTTTCCTTATTGGTGGGTGACCACGACCAGCGGATGCAGGGGCTGCGCATCTTTTGTGAGCACCGGGATCCCAGGGCCCTGCCCCTTTTGCTGCCGTTGCTTGGGGCCCCATGCCCGATCGTGAGGATGAGCGCGGTCTACGCCTTGGGCCGTAACCCCAGTCCCCTGGCTGTTCAAGATCTGCTGGGCCTGCTGGCATCCGACGACAACGGCTATGTACGCAAGGCTGTGGCCTGGAGCTTGGGGAGTTACCCCGATGCCCCCGTGCTCAACCCCCTGACCCGTTCCCTCCAGGTGGATATCGCTGCCGTGCGGCTCTGGGCGGCCAGCTCCTTGGCGGAAGCGGGGAGTACGGGCCCGGCCAAGGCCGATCCCGCCGCGGCCCAGCTGCTGTTGAGTTTGCGGATTGATACTGAGCCTGCGGTGCGCTCGAACAGCGCCTGGGCCCTGGGGCGGCTCTATCCCGACTTGGTTGAACCGCGGCAGCAGGTCTTGGTGGAAAGCCTGCTCCACGCCATGCTCAGTGACATGGAATCGAGTGTGCGCGATGAGGCCCGCTTGGCCTTGGAACAGCTCGAGCAACCCGAGGTATTGGAACGCCTCCAGACGCTCGTGGATGAAGGCTTGCTGGCTTGAGCTCAAGGGCCGGCAACCACCGCTATCATCGATGCACTCTGGTTTGGCGTGGGATGGCACAACAAACCATCCGCTTCCGGATCCATTCCGGTGGCAGGGTGCAAGAGCTCGTAGAGGGGGTTCAGGGAGAGGGTTGCCAGCAACTCACCGAACGCATTGAGGCCCGACTTGGATCTGTCCACCAGCGCCAAAGCACGTCTGAGGCGTTCCTCCCGAAGGCAGTGACCCAAGAAACCGCCGTTGGCGCAGTTCCCGCCCTTACTCAAGTTTTACCCCCCAGTTCCGCTAACGACACCCCGACAGCCTGAGCCCATGTCCCACTTCACCACCGTCAAGACCGAACTTCGCGACCGCCAGGCGCTGGTTGAGGCCCTCTCAGATTTGGGCCATGCTCCCGAAGTTGGTGCTCTCCAGGTGCGTGGCTACCGGGGTCAGACCGTCACGGCTGAGTTGGCGGTTTGCCAAGGCAACGGGGCCGACATTGGCTTCCGGCTCAACCCCGCCACGGGCAGTTATGAGTTGGTGACCGATTTGGATCTCTGGAGCCAGGCCGTTCCCGTGGAGCGTTTTTTGGCCCAGCTCAGCCAGCGCTACGCCCTGCGCACCATTTTGGCCGCCACAGTCGAAGAGGGCTTCCAGGTGCGTGAGCAAACCGACCACAACGACGGCAGTATTGAGCTGGTTGTGACCCGCTGGGTCTGACCGTGGACCCCCTGCTGCCGGATCCCAGCCTGGCCTTTGCCCCTGGCCATGGGGCTAGCTCACCCCGCCCCAATGGCTTTGAGCCCTTGCTGGGAGGAGCCCTTCGGGAAAAAGCTGTCTGGGTGGATGAGGCGGTTTGCATTGGCTGTCGCTATTGCTCCCACGTGGCCAGCCATACCTTCGTGGTGGAACCGGATTGGGGTCGCTCCCGAGCCATCCGCCAAGACGGTGACAGCACCGAGCTCATCCAAGAGGCGATCGACACCTGTCCCGTGGATTGCATCCACTGGGTGGCCTACGGGGCCTTGCCGGAACTTGCATCCCAATTGGCCCAGCAGGTCATCCACCCCTTGGGCTTGCCCCAGCCCGCCAGGCTCAAGCGCACCCTGCCGCGACCATGAGGGTGCCCACCCGCCGTTTTGGCCGCACGGGCCTGGCCATGCCGGTGTTGTCGTTGGGCGGGATGCGCTTTCAACAGAGCTGGAGTGATCTCCCTGCCGATGCGATCACGGCGGAGAGTCAGGCCAACCTGCGGGCCACCCTGGAGAAAGCGGTGGCAGCTGGTTTTCACCACATCGAAACCGCGCGTCACTACGGCACCTCCGAGCGCCAGTTGGGCACGGTGCTGGAGCAGGTGAGCGATCCCCAGCGGATCTTGCAAACCAAGGTGCCGCCCAATCCCGACCCTGGGGTGTTTGAAGCCGAACTGGAAACCAGTTTTGAGCGCTTGGGCCTGGCGGTTGGTGGGCGGTTGGATTTGCTGGCGATTCACGGCATCAACCTCGAGGAGCATCTCCACCAGACCCTCCGCCCTGGGGGATGCCTGGAGGTGGTTCGCCGTTGGCAAGCAGAAGGCCGCATTGGCCATGTGGGCTTTTCGACCCATGGCTCCCTGGCGTTGATCGAAGCGGCCATCGCCACGGATCAATTCGATTTCATCAACCTGCATTGGTATTTCATTCGCCAGGACAACCGTCCGGCGATTGATCGGGCCTTGGCCCATGACATGGGTGTGTTTGTGATCAGCCCCACCGACAAGGGTGGTCATCTGCATAGCCCTTCAGCCCGGATGGCTGAGCTGTGCGCGCCGCTGCATCCCATCGTTTTCAACGACCTGTTTTGCCTCTCCGCCCCAGGGATTCACACGATCAGTGTGGGGTCTGTCCACCCAGGCGATTTGGATGCCCATCTCGAGGCTGTGGCGCTGTTGGATGGGGCCGTCGGCCTGGTGTCGCCCATCGTGGAACGGTTGGAGCAGGCCCGTAGGGAGGCCTTGGAAGGGGCGTTGGGTGAGACCTGGTTGGCCACCTGGCAGCAGGGTCTGCCCGAGTGGGCGGATACCCCCGGCGAGATCAACCTGCCGGTGCTGCTGTGGCTGCACAATTTGTTGGTCGGTTGGGATCTCGAGGGCTATGCCAAGGCTCGCTACGGCTTGATGGGCCAGGGCGGCCATTGGTTTCCCGGGGCGAATGCCGATGCTTTCGCGCCCACTGCTTTGGAGGCCGATGGGGCTTCCCCTGCCCCAGGCGGTGGCGTTGATGAAGCCCAGTTGCGTGGCGTCCTCTCGGGCAGTCCCTGGGCGGCTGAAATCCCTGCCATTTTGCGGCAGCTCAAGGCCCGACTGGGCGGTCAAACGGTGCAGCGATTGACCAGTCCCTAGCCAGGGGGCTGGGGTGGGGCGCCGAGGGGTTGTTTGCTGGGTATGCCAACGGCCCGCGGATAGTTTTTCGGGCAGGGCCCGAGCGGCTTCAACACCAGCGCGTGGCGGATGCCTTTGCCCCCGGGTAAGTCGCGTTTGCGGCACTGTTCAACCCCTGCGTTGAGGGGAAGGCAGGCCTTCTCCAGGTTGTCTTGGTCGCTCGGATCCCATTGGCCCCGGTAGAGAAGTGCTCGGCCCTGGGGATTCAGCAGCGGCACCAGGTATTCAGCAACCACAGGCGCACTGGCGACGGCCCGGGCCATCGCCCAATCGAACTGGCCGCGGCAGGTTCGGCAGCGGCCAGTTTGCTCAATGCGCTCGCAGCGCACGCTCACCCGATCAGCCAGGCCCAGCTCCAGGGCCATGGCCCTGACCGCTTCCACCTTGCGGCCCACCGAATCCACCAGCGTGAGTTGGGCCTGGGGCAGGGCAATGGCCACGGCCAGTCCGGGAAAGCCTCCACCGGTACCGACGTCGATCAGGTGCAGGGCCTCCTCTGGCGAACGTTGCAGCAGGGGAACCAGGGGCCAGAGGCTGTCGAACACCTGGGAAATCCAGTAGTCGTCACCTTCAACCAGGCGGGTGAGGTTGAGGCGACTGTTCCAGGTGCGGAGCTGCTCCTGCAGGGCTAGGAACAGCCGCTCCTGGACGGCAGAGGGGGCCCAGCCGAGCTCTTGCCAGAGGGCGTGGTGATCATGGGCCATCCACTCAGGCGGCAGCGGTGATCTTCCTAGGATCCCCCAGCCTGGGTTCGGGCCCTGTGACAAGCCTGCCACTGCCATCGCTACCTGCCAGCTACTACGCCCTGCTGGAGGTGGCGCCGGAGGCCACCACCGAGGAGCTGCGCCAGGCCTTCCGCACCCTGAGCAAGCGCTATCACCCCGATACCACCAGCCTGCCGCCGGTTGAGGCCGCCGCCGCCTTTCAGCAGCTACAGCAGGGGTATGGGGTGCTCAGTGATCCCCTCTCCCGCCAGCGGTACGACGCTGAGCTGTTGGCCCTGCGCCAGATGCTGCTGGCCCAGGCTTCCCTTTGGCCCTCGTCCCCCCTGCCATCGGCCAGGCCAGTCCAGGGGGCAACCCGGAGGCCCCTATCCGGCGGCGAGTGGCTGGCACTTTTACTCTTGGGGGGCACATTGCTGCTGAGCTTGGCCCTAGGCCTGGGCTTGGCTTGGCTGAGGGGAGAGGTTTGAGATGGCGACACCACCAACATCAGAGGCGCTGACCCCAGACGAGCCCACGTCAGAGACCCCCCTTTATCACCATCCCCTGCCGGCCCTGGAGGCCTGGTTGGCGTCGATCGGTGCCCAGCAACAGCGTTCCCAACCCTGCTGTTGGGATCTCCATGGCCCCAAATGGAGTGCCCAGATTGAGTTGGAGGTGGAGGAGTTAAAGGTGAGTTGGCACAACGAAGGCCGGGTGAGCGTGAGGCATTTCCCCTATGGCTTGTCCCGCTCGGATGCGGAGGCGGCGATTCTGGCGGGCCCCTAACGGGCCGATCGCCCCATGGGCAGCGTTAACGGCAGAGCTCGGTGCGGTCTTCCTGTTGGGTCGATAGGGGACCGCAACTCACCCAGCGCACCAACCGAATTTCCACATCGGTGAAGGCCACAAAGATGCCTCCGCAGAGGAGAACAAGAAAAGCGGAAATCAACCAGGTTTGTTTGTTCACAGGGAGTTGGCGATTGCCGTCAGTGCTGTGGCCAATGTATGGGCCAGGCCTTGACTTTGCCATTGGCGCTCGAGCGCTTGGGCATCGAGGCGATCGAGATGGGGGAGTTGGGCGAGCACGGGAGCCCCGGAGAGCTCGGCCAGGGTGCGGGGGTTGTCGGGGTGGGGTGGGCCGTTGAGCACGAGCCCCAGCAGGGGGATGTTTCGATGGCGCAGGGCCTCCACGGAGAGCAGGGTGTGGTTCAAGGTGCCCAAGCCACTGCGGGCCACCAGCACGACTGGCAGTTGCCACTGGGCTATTTGCTCGATTTGAAGCCAGTCCCGCCGCAGTGGCACGAGCAGCCCCCCTGCTGTTTCGACCACCAAAGGCCCCGCAACCTTGGGGAGGGCAAGGCGCTCTGGTTCGATGCGCCGGCCGTCCAGTTCGGCGGCCCAGTGGGGAGAAACGGGGTTGGTGAGCCTGTAACTCTCCGGGCAAATGCGCTCAGCCGGAAGACCAAGCAGGGCTTGGATCCAGCCACTGTCGCCGCCGTGCTCGATGCCGCTTTGCACCGGCTTCCAGTAGTGGGCGCCAAGCCCCTGTACGAGCAGGGCGCTCACCACGGTTTTGCCCACATCGGTATCGGTGCCGCAAACAACCAGCTGGGGAGGGAGTGCTTGTCTCGGGTCTTGACCCGTGCCCATGTCTGTGCCCGTTTTCATGTTTTGGCCTGATGTCATGGCGTCATCCTTTGGCCCACCAGCAGCAACACCTCCCAGCCCAGGGTTCCCCCCGCGGGCCAGTGCTGCAGGAGCCGGCGCAGTTGGCTGGGATGGAGGGGCTTTTGCCTGCTGGCGGAGGCCCCGAGCTGCCGGACGTCGCGCAGGAAGGTGAGGCCATTGCCGCAGGGCTGGGTGAACCGCAGCGGCTGGCAGGTGTGCATCAGCAGATGGCGCCGTGCTGCGGCAACCAGGCCCTTGGCGCTCGGTAAGGCCAGCCCGGTAAAGGGCACCTGGGCGGCCGCGGCGGCCTGATGCCATTGGGGAAAACTCCCCGCCGTGGGCACGGCTAAGGCCAGCCAGCCCCTAGGGCGGAGCGCTGAGCACCAGAGCTCGAGTTGCTGGATGGGGTCGTCCAGCCATTGCAAGGCAAAGCTGGAGGTGAGCAGGGCGGGTTGTTCGAGTTCGCTGGGTAGCCCCGCGTTGAGATCCCAGAGCAGCGCGCCCTGGGCCATGGCGATGGGATTGCACGCCAGCAATTCGGGGCAGAAATCGACTTGTAGCAAGGATGGATTGGCCTGGGCGTTGACCTCTTGGAGGGCCTGGGCCTGCTCCCTGAGGGCTTGGCCCACCAGGCCGCTGCCGGCGCCAAGGTCGGCCCAGGCACCCGGCGGCAGGGGGAGGGAGAGACAATGGCGGGACAGGCGCCAGGCGATGGCCCGTTGCAGCTTGGCGTGGCCGTTGTAGTGGTCGGCTTGCCGGCCAAAGCGGTGCCGCACCTGCTGGCTAAAAATCTGGCTGCTCATCCCAGGGGCTCGAGCCAAGCCA
>Ga0310321_10026_pt1 | contig 28965 bp, 24 predicted proteins | sample LakEriER3TotalB7_FD_195535 | JGI IMG/M metagenome (GOLD analysis project Ga0310321, IMG submission 195535) | Enriched freshwater cyanobacterial communities from Lake Erie, Ohio, United States - ER36.Total.B7 (v2) (version 2) | ecosystem: Environmental > Aquatic > Freshwater > Lake | place: USA... | reverse complement strand
GACATTGAGGCTGCGCAATTCAGCGCAGATCGCCCCAGCCACCTTGGGGTTCTGCTTGACCCGATCGAGCAGGGCCGAACCGGCCTGGGCCGGCGCCTGGTTGGCCAGCAGCAGGCAGGCCCCCAGGACCAAGGCACGACCCAGCCGCTGGGTTGGTCCAAGCAAAAGACCCAGGTCTGGGCGCGGCAACAGGACAGCCAGCAAGCCAGGCCCGCTGGCCGCGTTGAAAGGGATGGCTGGGGCTTGGGGAAAAATGAGGAGGGCCAAGGAGAGCCTCCGACGGTTATTCCATTCTCGACGCCGATGCAGCACGGTCTGGGCCGGTGCGGGGTCAGTTCGGCGGGCGGGCGGCGGCCTGGCGGGCCTGGCGAATCCAGCGCTGCAGGGTCACGCCATCGACCCGGGGCGGCGCCATCCCCGTGAGCGAGCGCTCAAGCCGGCCCAGTTGCAGCAGCAACTGGTGGTGGGAGGCCTCCGCCAAACCCTTGGTGCTAGCGATACCGGCATAGAGCAACAGGGCCGCCTCCTCCGGCTCCAGCCCCACCTGCACCACCAACCGCGCCTGGCCGCGCAACTTGATCAACCGTTGTTCCGAGGCCCGGCCACTGCTGGCCAACCGGCGCAGGTCGAGGTCACTAAGGGACGCCAGAGCAGGCCAGGCCTCGATGGCAGCGGCCTCAAGCACGGCCGCTTCCGCCTTGAAATGGCTCGGAAAGCGCAACATCTAGGCGCCTCGCCAGCCGCCGTTTGGCCTTTGAGCCGCCAGCCCCGTACCGCCCACCAGACCCCTGATCAACGGGACCCCGACCAAGCAACTACCAGCCCGCCTCAAGGCAGCACCGTCACACCCTCGCCATGGAGGCCCACGGTGGCCTCAGCCAGCACCACCGGCCGGCTGAGGCCAGGCTCCACGGAATCGACCCGGCGCAGGCGCACATGCACGAGGCCATCGGGACTGGTGCGGCCAGTGCTCCTGAGGTTGAGGGCCACCTGCTCCAGGCTGGGCCTGTAGGCCGCCGAAGCCAGATCGGCCGGGGCGGCGGCAATCACCAGGTCGGTGCCGTTGTCAAACACCACGGGTACGGAGACGGCGCCGGCCACCTGGGTGCGGGGCGAATAGCTGATCGCAAAGGCCAGACACGAGATCGCCAGCAAGCCGGTGAAGCTGGTCACCCCCACCAAACGGAAGCGGGTTCCCCAGCCGGCCACGAAGCCCCCCACAGTGGCCAGCAGCAGCAGGCCGGTGGCCACCCCTAGCCAGAGGCCAGCCTTCAACAGCAGGGGTTCGGCGGGCATGGGGGGGTTCGCGCTGGAGAAGGCCTTTATATTGCGCCAACCTCATACGGTGACAGCCACAGGCCGATGGGGTTGCCGCCACACGACTCAACCCGGGCCCAGGTTCCGTCAGCCCACCAGCGACAGGGCCCGTCGGGTCTGCGGCGCTGGCAGGTGCGGCTGACCCTGCTGGCGGGCCTGGGGGTCGGTGGTTTCGCCCTGGCCGATCGGCTCGCCGGTGCCCTCTATGACCACTGGCACTGGCGCCTGGCCTACCAGCTGTCGCGGGTGATGGGCCACCCCCTGGAGCTCGGTGCCTACCGGGGGCTGCGTCCTTGGGGTCTGGAAGTGGGCCCGAGCCAGTTTCGCCCGGGCCCGGACAATCCCTCCACCTTGGCGGCGGAACGGATCTCGGTGAGCCTTAATCCGCTCGCCAGCCTGCGCGAATGGGCGCCGGTGCTGCAGTTACGCCTCAGGGGGGCCCATGCCCGGCTGCGGCCCAACAGCCAGGGGGCTTTCTGGCAACTGGGGCGCCAGGCCGCCGGCTCCAAGCCCACCCGGCTCGGCCTGGAGATCCACCTGAGCGATCCCGGCAAGCTGCGGCTTGAGCCATCTGGGCTTGCCCTTCTGGTTCAGGGGCACACCAACATTTGGTTGCAGCGCCAGAGCCTCGATCTGGCCGTCCGGGGGCGGCTGCTCGATCCCGTCCCGCTGGGGTCAGCAGGCGGCCGGGCCAAAACCGCCGGCTCGCGCCAACTAGCAGTGGTTGCCACTGGCAACTGGCAGCGCCAGCAGTGGGCCGGCCAACTGGACCTGCGCCAGATCCCGATCGGCCCCCTGCTGTCCCTGTTGCCGCGGCCCAGCCAGGCGCTCCTGGTCGACCGGTTGAGTGGCCAGCTAGGAGGACGCCTGGGCTTCCGCAGCCAGGGGGGCGGAAGCCCCCTACCCGGCAAGGCGACGCTTGGGGCCTCTGGTGGGGTTGCCATCGCAGGGGTTCGCTGCCAAGGGGGACTCACCCTGAGCGATCTGCGTTGGCGGGCACCCCTGCTAGGGGCTCCCATCACCAGCGAGCAACTGCAATTCCACTGCGAGGACGGGGACCGGGGCTTCGGGCGCCCGCAGGGCGGCAAGACCAACCCAGGCCAGCGGCTGGTGCTCGCCCCCAGCTCCGTGGTCCTAGGCGACTGGCGCGGCCAGATTCAGGGAGATCTTGCCCTGGCGACGGCCCGCCGCGGCCAGCTCGATCTGCGCCTGGCAGCCCGCGATACCGGGCGCCACCAGGCCATCGAGGCCCACCTAATTGGCCCCTGGCGCCACCCCACGCTCACCCTGGCCGGCAGCCTGCCCCTTCCCGGTCAGCCGTCCTCAGGCCACCAACCATCAGGCCATGGGACTGGGGCTGCTCCGCCCCTGGCTTTCCGCGGCCGGCTGGGCCTCGATGGCCGCAGCGGCGGCTTGCGCCTCGGGCTTCCCCAACTGGAGCTCACCAGCGGCCGCAGTGTGCTGGCCCTGCGGGGCCAGCTCTGGCCCCGGCTTGAACTCACCAGCCAGCAACTCCGGCTCGAATCCGAACTGACCCAGGCCTGGCCCGCCCTCAAGCCCGTGCTGGGGGCCTCGCCCCGGTTGATCGGCCAGCTGACGGCCCGCGGCACGGCGGCCCAGCCCGAGCTGGCGCTGGACTTGGCCCAGGCCCGCAACCCCCTTCTGGGTTCGGTGCAGACCCAGCTCAGCTGGGCCCAGCAGCGCCTGAAGCTAGACAGCCTGCGGGCCCCCGGCCTCAGCGCCTCGGGCTCCCTGCCGCTGCGCCTGACGGCCAGCGGCAGACCCGTCTTCGGCAACCTGGATCTGGGTCTGGACCTGAGCCGCTACCCCTTGGAGCGGCTCACACCCCTAGTGGGGGCACGCCTGGCGGGACAACTCACGGCGAACGGCCGGATTGGCGGCCCCCTGCAGGCCCTCAGGCCCGAGCTAGTCCTGGTGATGGACCACCCCGGCGCCGGCCCCCTGGACCTGGACGAAACCTGGGCCGGCCGCTTCGGCCCCAACGGGGAGCTCCGCCTGCGGGCCACCGGCGACGCCACAGCCGGAGAACTGGTCGCCCGCATCAATCGGCGCTGGCTGCCCGAACAGGTGCGCCTCAGCCGCGGCGGCGGCCTGCTGACCCTGGCCGGCAGCCCCCGCCATTACCACTGGACAGCCCAGGGCCTGCCCTTAGATGGCCTCAGCCTGAGGCTCCAACAGGGACGGGCGCCCTTGCCCCTGCGGGGCAACCTCAGCGGCCGGGGCGCCCTGGATCTCCAACCCCTAGCCGTTGTTGCCGATGGGGTGGTGCGCGATCCGGGCCTGCCAGGGCTGGGCGGACGCCAACTTCAGGCCCGGGCCCGCTACCGCGGCGGCGAGCTCAGCCTCAAGGGCGAGTGGCTGGCCAAGCCCCAGGGCCGGGTGGCCTTCCAGCTGCGCCGCCGCCCGGATGGGACGCTCTGGAGCCGGCTGGAGGGCCGCAGTCTGAGCTCCGACCTGCTGCAAAACCTGCGCCTGGCCTGGCCCCTCTGGCAGCAGGCCGGGTCCCTCAAGGGCGGCACCGCCTCGGACCTGGGCAGCCTGGCGATTGACACCCTCGGCACCAGCCTCAGCCACCAACTGGCCGCCCTGGCCCTGGCCAAGCAGCGCCTCAACAGCCTGGTGCTGCCAGGGGCCAGCAGCCGCCAGGAGCTAGCCCTGGCCGACCTACAAGCCCTGGTCGATGCCGACCTGACCCTGGGCGGCCCCAACCCCGCCCGCCTCACGATCGACCTGGAGGTCAGGGGCCACCTCTGGCTGCGGGACCAGACCATGGACCGGGCCCTCGGCGAGGAGCCCTTTATCGCCCGGCTCCAGGGGCCGCTCCAGGATGGTCACGGTCGCTTCAGTTTCAACCACCTGCCCCTGGCCCTGCTGGCCCTGGCCGGGCCCTTGCCGGCCTCCCTGGCGGGCGGCCTGGCCGCCTCCGGGCGCTATCGGTTGGGCGGCCCCAAGCCCCTGCTCCAAACCGAACTGCTGCTGGAGAACGGCCGCCTGGGCGACCAGCCCCTGGCCCTGGAGCGGGGCTCCCTGGCCCTCACGAACCAGGCCCTCGCCCTCGACCTCTCCCTACGCAGCCAGGGGGCCAGCAATAGCGTCGATCTCAAGGGGACCATCCCCCTGGTTGCGAGCCGCGAGGGGCTGGAACTGCGCCTGGCCAGCCGCGGCGATGGCCTGCGTTTCCTCACGGCCCTGGCCGGCAGTGGGCTGAGCTGGACCTCCGGCAGCACGGACCTGCAGCTGCTGGTGCGGGGCAGCGTGGCCGCGCCGATCGCCAATGGCTTCCTGCGCTGCCGCGATGGTTCCCTCAGCGTGGCCGGCCAGGCGATCCGCGATCTCCAGGCCATGGTGCTGTTCGATTTTCAGAACCTCGAGCTGCAACAACTCACGGCCCGGGTCGGCAGCAGCGGCCAATTGACGGGCAGTGGCCAGCTGCCCCTGTTTGCAGCCGCAGAGGTGCAACGGCCCTTGAAGCTGGTGTTGACCAAGGCGCCCTTCTCGCTGCCCCTGCTGGCCGGCGTCGGTGATGGCGAGATCGAGCTGGGCGGCAGTTTGCGCCGGCCGGAACTGGGCGGTGAGCTGGCGATCAGCCAGGGCGTCTTCACGGTGAAGCTCAGCTCCCTGGCCAGCGACGCCAAACCCGGCCAGGTGGTCACGGTGCCCCAACTGGTGGAACAGGGCTGGGATTTCCAACGACCCCTGCAGGTGTTCAGCTCGGATCAGGAGAGCAGCAGCGGCCGCTCCCTGCGGGCAGCGATTCCCAACCTGCCGATGCTGGGCCTGCGCAAGCTGCGCCTGCGCTTCGGCCCCAATCTGCGGGTGGTGGTGCCCTCGGTGGGCAACTTCAACGCCACGAACTTCAACATCAAGGGCCTGCTCACCCTTAATGGCCGCCTCGATTCCAGCCTTCAGGCCAGCGGTGTGGTGCGACTGCTGAGCGGCCGACTCAGCCTGTTCACCACCACCTTCAACCTCGATCCCGATTCCCCCAACGTGGCGGTGTTCACCCCGTCCCTGGGGCTGGTGCCCTACTTGGATATCGCCATGCGCACCCGGGTCTCCGACAGCCGCAGCAGCAACCAGGGCGATCGCAGCTCCATCTACGACTGGGCCCAGGCCGGAACCCCGGGCAGCTTCGACCAGCTCAACTTGGTGAAGGTGGTGGTGAAGGTGGGTGGTCCGGCCGACCGGCTCGCCGAATCGCTCCAGCTCAGCAGCACGCCGCCGATGAGCAAGGAGCGCCTGCTGGGCCTGATCGGCGCCAACTCCCTGGCGGGCCTGAGCGACGGCAACGCTGGCGCGGCCCTGGCCACGGTGCTGGGCCAGACCTTGCTGTCGCCCCTGGTGAGCTCCCTCTCCGATGTGATGGGCCAGCGGGTCAGCTTTGCCCTCTATCCCACCTACGTGGTGCCGGCCTACCAAACCCAAACGGAGGGTTCAAGCAGCAGCCAGCGCATCCCCTCCCAGCTGGTGCTCGGCTCGGAGATCGGCGTCGATCTGAACGAACGGTTCAATGCCTCGGTGCTCGCTGCCCCCAACCGCAGCGACATTCCACCGCAGGTGACCCTGCGTTATCAGGCCAGTGATCGGCTCGGTGTGCAGGGATCTTTCGATAGCCAAGGCCGCTGGCAAACCCAGCTGCAGCTCTTTTACCGGTTTTGAGCTGGTTCGTCTGAGCTGGTTCGTCTGGGCTGGGCTTCCTGGGTGGGACGGTCCGGGCTGGCTGCCATGACGTAGTTCTGTCGCTGGGGCTCCCGTGGGCGAACTCCTTAGGGCAGGGCCCATTTGAGGACGCCAGCGACGGCAAAGCCCAGCCCTAGCCTGGCCACCTTGTTTTAGAGAATTGCCATGGGCCAGTTGATCGGCGTCGACCTCGGCGGCACGGCGATCAAGCTCGGCCGCTTCGATCGCCAGGGCCAGCTGCTGGCCGAAGCCCAGGTGGCCACGCCCCAACCGGCCATGCCCGGGGCCGTGACCGTGGCGATCAGCGAGGCCATCGACCAGCTCGATCCAGACCACCTGGCCGATTTGGTGGGCATTGGCCTGCCAGGTCCCATGGATGGCAGCGGCCGGATCTCGCGCATCGCCATCAACCTGGCCGGCTGGCAGGAGGTGCCCCTAGCCGACTGGCTCGAACCGAGGCTGAAGCGGCGCGTCACCCTGGCTAATGACGCCAACTGCGCCCTGGTGGGTGAGGCCTGGACCGGGGCTGCCCAGGGGGTTGCTGATGCGATTCTGCTGACCCTGGGCACGGGTGTCGGCGGTGCCGTGCTGCTCGGCGGCCAGCTGTTCAGCGGCCAGGGCGGCGCTGCCGGTGAACTGGGCCTGATCTGTGTCGATCCCGATGGCCCCAGCTGCAACAGCGGCAATAACGGCTCGCTGGAACAGTTCTGCAGCATCACCGGCCTGGGGCGCCTCAGCCCGCTCGAACCCGGCGAGCTCAGCCGCCTGGCCGACCAGGGCGACGCCGAAGCCCTGGAGGTGTGGCGGCGCTATGGCCAATGGCTCGGGATTGGCCTCAGTTCCCTGCTCTACGTGCTCACGCCCGAAGTGGTGTTAATCGGTGGGGGCCTAAGCGCCGCCAGCCGCCATTTTTTACCGGCGGTGTGGCAGGAGGTAAATCGGCGCGTTTTGCCCCAGAGCCGCACCGGCCTAGAGATCCGCGCCTGCGCCCTCGGCAATGGCGCCGGCCGGCTAGGAGCCGCCAAGCTGGCCCTGGAGCGACTAGGCGGTGGCTGAAGATGGGCCTTCCTTGCAACAAAGCCAGGCCGTGAGCGTTCCCGATCCCTCCCCCGAGCTGCTGCAACGGGCCGCCGCGGTGCGCCGCGCCGCCATGGCCCTGGGGCAATGCTCCGATGGGGAGCGGCAGGCGGCGGTGCTGGCCATGGCCGACGCCCTCGAAGCCGACGCGACCACGATCGTGGCCGCCAACCAGGCGGACCTGGAAGCCGCCGCCAGCGCCGGCCTGGCAGCAGCCCTGGTGGCCCGCCTGAAACTGGACGAAGCCAAATTGGCTGCCGCCATTGAAGGGGTGCGCCAGGTGGCGGCCCTGGCCGATCCGATCGGCCGCCGCCAGCTGCACACCGAACTAGCCGATGGCCTGGTGCTGGAGCGGTTGAGCGTGCCCCTGGGGGTGCTGGGAGTGATTTTTGAAGCCCGGCCCGATGCGGTGATGCAGATCGCCTCCCTGGCGATCCGCTCCGGCAATGGTGCCCTGCTCAAGGGCGGCAGCGAGGCCAGCCGCAGCTGCGCGGCGATTCTCTCGGCCCTGCAGGCCGGCCTGGCCCGCTCGCCGGTGTCGGCCGAGGCCCTGGCCCTGCTCACCTCGCGCCAGGAAAGCCTGGCCCTGCTCAAGCTCGATGGCCTCGTGGACCTGATCATTCCGCGGGGCTCCAATGAACTGGTGCGCTTTATCCAGGACCACACCCGCATTCCGGTGCTGGGCCACGCCGATGGCATCTGCCATCTCTATGTGGATGGCGCCGCCGACCTGGACCAGGCCCTGGCGATCGCCATCGATGCCAAAACCCAGTACCCGGCCGCCTGCAACGCGATCGAAACCCTGCTGCTGCATCGCCCGATTGCGGAGCCCTTCCTGGCGGCGGCCCTGCCGGCCTTCGGCGCCGCCGGCGTTGAACTGCGTGGTGATCCCGCCGCCCAGGCCCTGGGCGTTTCCATCGCCGCAACGGAGGCGGACTGGGGCACGGAGTATTCCGACCTGGTGCTGGCCGTGAAGGTGGTCGACTCCCTGGAGGAGGCCCTCGCCCACATCGGCCGCCATGGCTCCCGCCACACCGATGCGATCTGCACCCGCGATCCAGCGGCGGCAGACCAGTTCCTGCGGGGAGTCGATAGCGCCGGCGTGTATTTGAACTGCTCCACCCGCTTCGCCGATGGCTTCCGCTATGGCTTTGGCGCCGAGGTGGGCATCAGCACCCAGACCCTGCCGCCGCGGGGCCCCGTGGGCCTGGAGGGCCTGGTGACGTATCGCTACCTGCTGCGCGGCGATGGCCACACCGCCGCCGACTTCGCCAGCGGCGAGCGCCAGTTCAGCCACCGCAGCCTGCCCCTGTGAGCAACCATCAACAACTGGCCCAGGCCCCCCTCGGCGATCGGAGCTGGGATCCGGCTGAAGAGCGAATCAGCGATCGCATCGTTGTGCGGGATTTGCGCCTCTGGGCCCACGTGGGGGTACTGGAATCCGAGCGCCAGCTGGGCCAATGGTTTGAGCTGGATCTGGAGCTGGGCGTTGATCTCAGCGCCGCCGCCACCGGCGACGACCTGGCCGCCAGCCTCGATTACTCCCGGGCGATCACGGCCCTGCAACGGCAAGCCAGCGAGGTGCAGGTGCAAACCCTGGAGCACTACAGCGAGCTGATCTTTGTTTGTCTGGAAGAGCTCTATGGACCGGTGCCGATGCGCCTAGAACTACGAAAATGCCGGGCGCCGGTACCGGGTTTTGGCGGCAGCGTGGCGGTACGGCGAGTGCGCCATTGGGGCCCCGCCTGAGCAGAGCTCCAACACCAGGATTGACGCGATCGATTGTCCGCACTCCTGGATCACCCCACACCCCCTTATCCAAGGCCAGCGATGTAGCAATTTCTGGCCAGTGATGACTGGCAATCGCTGGCACCTAATTGCTGGCAATAACTCAATACATGACGGGCGTTTTCATCCCCGTTGCCCCATCAAACCCCCCAATCCCGGCGACCTATTCACCTCGCAATTGCGGTAGCCATCCCCCCTCCCCCAGAACGGCGGTGGCACTGACCAGGCAGCCACCCCCGCATCCCTTTGCCCAATGCCCCAGCCGCGCCAGCGGCCGCCTTAGCTCCCCGGAGCCGGGACCCGGAACCCGCCAGGACTAGCGCCCAGCAGTCGGCCCAAACGTCTGGGAGCCCGATCGCCGTGGTCAGCCTGCTGCTGGGCCGCCGCCGCGAGCCGCGCCATTGGCTAATCAAAGCCGACGGCGATCCGGCCGGTCTGGCAGCCCGGCTCCAGGCCCCCCTAGCCGCGTTCAGCCCATCCGCCCGCGCCGCGCCCAGGACGAAGACCGGCCCTGACCATCTGTGGCAACGGGCCTTCAGCGACTGCACTGCCCTCACCAAACCGGACCCCCCCAGCGAAGCCAGCTACCGCTACCGGCTCAGCCTGCCCAGCGGCCGCCTGGCCTGCTGGCGCCGCCATGCCCCAGGTGGCCCCTGGCAACGGCGCTGCGGACCGATGACCCTGGCGACCTTCCTGCGGCACTACGGCACCCCACCAGAGCAGCTCAAACAAGTACATCCGTACTAAGCTGCAGGCGTTGCGCTCTTGCTGTGTCCGATCCCGCCCTGCTCCAGGATTTAGCGCCCCTGGACTTGCCCCCCCTCGGCCTGGCTCCCCTGGAGCTCGCCAGCCTCGGCCCCCTGCGGCTGGAGCGGCCCGGGCGCCTGCTGCCCCTGGCCGGCGACAGCGTCGCCGCCGGTTTTCCCAGTCCCGCTGATGACTACATCGAAGCGGGCATCGACCTCAACGACCACCTGGTCCGCCACCCCAACAGCACCTTTTTTTTGCGGGTCAGCGGCGACTCGATGACCGGCGCCGGCATCCACCACGGCGACCTGCTGATCGTCGACCGCAGCCTCGATCCGAGGCCCGGCCGCATCGTCGTGGCCGTGCTGGAAGGGGCCTTCACCCTCAAGCGCCTCAGCCGCCACCAGGGGCGCCTGAGGCTGGAGGCGGCCCATCCCGCCTACCCGCCCCTGGAGCTGGGCGATGCCGAGGACACCCTGCTCTGGGGGGTGGCCACCCATGCCATCCATCCGCTCTAAATGGCGCCGACCCAAGCCCCAGGGCGGCCGGCCTCGCCCCCTAAGCCGGGGGGCACTGGCGCCCAAACCCCCAGAACCGCGCCAGCCATGGCGATCGTGCTGATCGACGGCAACAACTTCTATGCCTCCTGCGAGGCGGCCCTGGATCCCTCCCTGCGGGGCCGGCCCCTGGTGGTGCTCTCCAACAACGACGGCTGCATCGTCGCCCGCAGCGCCGAGGCCCGGGCCCTGGGCCTCGCCATGGGCACCCCCTATTTCAAGGTGCGCCGTGAGCTGGACCACCACGGCGTGGTGGTGCGCAGCTCCAACTACGCCCTCTACGCCGACATGAGCCAGCGGCTCATGCGCAGCCTCGAGCCCTGGGTAGAGGAGCTGGAGATCTACTCAATCGACGAAGCCTTCGGCCGCCTACACCGGCCCGCCCCAGGGGCCGGCTGGCGGCCGGGCGATGGGGCGGCGAGCGACGGCAGCGATCTTGTGGCCTGGGGCCTGGCCCTACGCCGGCAGGTCCGCCACCAGCTGGGGCTGCCAATCGCCATCGGCATCGCCCCCTCCAAGGTGCTCGCCAAGCTGGCCAACAAGCTGGCCAAGAAAGATCCCGCCCACCGGGGCGTCTTTGACCTGGGCGCCGTGGCCGATCCGGGCCCCTGGCTAGAGCAATTGCCGGTGGAGGAGGTCTGGGGGATTGGCCGCAAGCTCTCGCGCTGGTGCCGCCTGCGCGGCGCCGCCAACGCCCGCCAGCTGCGGGACCTGGCCAGCGGCGAACTGCGCAGCAAGGCGGGGGTGGTGGGCCTGCGCCTGCAGCAGGAACTGCGGGGCTATAGCTGCCTGCCCCTGGCCCTGGCGCCGGCAGCCAAGCGCGAAACCTGCGTCAGCCGCAGCTTCAGCGAACCGATCAAGGAGCTGGCCCAGCTGCGCCAGGCGATCGCCACCTACCTCAGCCGCGCCGCCGAAAAACTGCGTCGCCAAGGACAGCTCACCGACAGCGTGACCGTGTTTGTACGCAGCAGCCCCTTCAACGGCAGCCAGTTCTATGCCAAGGCGGCCACCGTGACCCTGCCCCTAGCCAGCCAGGACACGGCCGTGCTGCTGGCCGCTGCCCTGCCCCTGGCCGCCTGCCTGTTCAAGGCCCACAAACCCCTGCAGAAAGCAGGCGTGTTGCTGCAGAACCTGCAGCCAATGGGCCAGCTGCAACACAGCCTGCTCGCCCCCCTGCCGGAGCAGGAGCAGCAACGGCGCGAGCTACTGCTGGCCACGATCGATGGCCTTAACCGTCGCTACGGCAGCGGCACCGTTGCCTGGGCCGCCTGCGGCCTGCGGCCCGCTTGGGCCATGAAACGCCAGCAGCTCTCCAGTGCCGCCACCACCCGCCTGGCCGCCATCCCCATGGTTTGGGCCCGGTAAATGGCTTGGGCCCGGTAAATGGCTTGGGCCCGGTAACTGGTTTGGGCCCGGTAGGCCCAAGGAGCACTTCTAAAGTCACCGCAAGGGCCCCGCCCCCACCCTGACCACGCCACCCAGCACGCTCAAGCCATGACAGCCCTGATGCAAGCGGTCAAAGCCAACAAGCTCGACACCGTGGCGCAACTGCTGGCCAGCGGAGCCAATGTCAATCAAGCCGACGGCGGCGGCGACTGGCCCGTGATCATGGCGGCCTACCTGGGCCACACGGCCGTGCTGGAGCTATTGCTGCAGGCTGGTGCCGACCTGGGCGTGCTCGATTCGGGCATGAAGGCCACCGCCCTACATGCCGCCGCCTATGCCGGTCGCACCGAGGCCGCCAAGCTGTTAATCGCCGGCGGTATCGCCATCAACAAACAGGGCCCCTACAACGGCTACACCGCCCTGCACGATGCCGTCTGGCAAAACAATCTCGGCACCGCCCAGGTGATCCTGGCGGGCGGTGCCGATGCCACGATCCGCTCCAACCAGGGCCAAACGCCCCTGGAGCTAGCAAAGGGCCACAACTTCAAGGAACTGATCGAGCTACTGGAAGTGGCCAGCTGAGCAGATTTGAGTGCAAGAATCTAATTTCATTCAGCCGAAGGAAAGACCAGATAAAAAGGTTTCGAAAACAACATCCACTGCAATAAATCCAACAAAAAATCCTGGCAAAAATCTGATCAAGCCCACCAGATTAAACCGCCCTAACTACGCGCCACCAGGACCGGCAAAATGGCTGCCTGAGGGTGAAAATCGCTGGCCCTTAGGCCGAGAGCAACTCCGGCGCTGACTCAAGCGGGGACGGCGGGGCAGCCTCCTGCATGATCTCCTCGTAGCCGGCGCAGCGTTGTTGATCAAGGTGGCCAATATGCTGGCGCTCGTTATAATAGAGCTCCTGAAAATGCAGGGCATCGCGATTGAGATCGGCAAACATCGCATCGATGCGGGTTTCCATGTCAATCGCCGGACTCAGGCCCGAACCAGGGGCGGCGGCTGGCCCGGATCCGGCAGCCCCAGCAGCAGCGGCACCAGCCAGGGGCTGGGCACCGGGCTGGCCCTCGGCCAACAACAGGGCAATGCAGCGCTCCAGGGTTTCCAGCCGCTGGCTGCTCCAGGCATCGAGTAAGTGGCGGCAACGCTTGAGGCTGCGCTGGCGTTCCAGGGCCGCCGTGGTGCCGCGCAACTGGAGCAGGGGCTGGGCCAGGGAGAGGCGCTGCACCTCGTTGGGCTCCAACAGGGGCGTGAGCCGGTTGAGCAACTCGCTTTGCTCGACCAGCAACTGGTCCGCCAGCAGGCGGGGCAGATCCAGCTCGAACAGGTCATGGCCTGGATCGAGGCCGCGGTTGATCGCCTCCAGGCGCCCGGCACCGTCCTGGCGGGTCGCTCCTGCCAGGTTGTCTTCCTCCAGGGAGCTGATCGCCGCCCAGAGCTGGCGGTGGTGCTGCAAGGCGAAATCCTCCAGTTCGCGGCGGCGCAGCTCGGAGCGGATCGCGCCCCGATAGCTGGGGCAATGGAGGTAGAGCCGCAACACCTCCGCTTCAGCCCGTTCGCGCAGGCCGGCCTCGCCCGGCTGCTCCCAGCGGGTGGAACGGCCATGCCAGCGCTGGCCCTTGACCTGCTGGCGCAGGTCATCTTCAAGCTGCAGGGCCAGGCGGGCCTGGCCACCGCTGAGCCGTTCAGCCACCTGCTGCAGGTAGTGGCTGCGCACGGCACTCGGGGGCAGCTTGCCGAGCAGGGCCACCAGCCCCTGCACCGCCTGCTGGAACTGGTCAGAGCGGGCCAGATCCTTGCCCTCGAGCACCTGCTCGATCTGCCAGTCGAGCCAGGGGGGCGCCGAATCGAGCAGGGACCGGTATTCGCCCGCCCCGTGCTGCTTGAGAAAATCATCGGGGTCCTTGCCGGCGGGCAACTGCAACACCCGCAGCTCCAGCTGGCCCTGGAGGGCCAGCTGCTCGACCTCGCCGATCGCCCGCTGGGCGGCCCGCACGCCGGCCCGGTCGGTGTCGAAATTAAGGACTAGGCGCTTGCTATCGCAGCAGCGGCAAAGCTGGGTGATCTGCTGGCTGCTTAAGGCCGTGCCCAGGGAGGCCACCGCATTGGTAATACCGGCCGCATGCAGGGCGATCACATCGAAATAGCCCTCCACCACCACGGCCCGGTCGTCGCTGCGGATGGCATTAGCGGCCCGGTCCAGCCCGAAGAGGTGCTTGCCCTTCTCGAACACCTCCGTTTCAGGCGAGTTGAGGTATTTGGGCTCGCCACCATCGAGACTGCGGCCGCCAAAGCCGATGATGCGGCCCTGGCGATCGCTAATCGGCACCATCACCCGATGGCGGAAGCGGTCGTAAAAGCCACGGCTGTTGGCAGCAGTAGGGCTCTTGCCGGTAGGGCTATTGGGGCTGGAGCTGTCCTGATCACCATGGCCCTTGCGGGGCACCACCAGACCCGCAGCCTCCAGCAGCTCCGGCGCCAGTCCCTCCACCTGGCCCAGGTGGTTGAGTAGCCCATCCCAGCGCTCGGGCGCATAGCCGAGGCCAAAGGCCTCGATCGTGACCTCACTCAGGCCGCGGCTGTCCTTGAGATAGGCCAGGGCCGAGGCCCCCTCCGCTGAGCGCAGCTGGCTGCGGAACCAGCCGGCCGCCAGGGTCAAGGCGCGATGGAGCTGTTCCCGGCGCGAGAGCTGTTGGCGCAGTCGCTCCTGCTGGGGACCATCGAGGGTTTCAATCGGCAGCTGATATTTGCGAGCCAGCTCCAACACCACATCGGCGAAGCTGAGCCGCTGCAGTTCCATCAGGAACTTGATCGCATTGCCGCCGGCGCCACAGGAGAAGCAGTAGTAGAACTGCTTGGCTGGCGACACCGTCATCGACGGGGATTTGTCGTCGTGGAAGGGGCAGACCCCGACGAACTCGCGCCCCTTTTTCTTGAGCACCACGTGCTCACCCACCACATCAACAATGTCCGCCCGTTCTTTGACCGCCTCGATCGTGCGGGGATGGAGGCGGGGAAGGGACACGGACAAAGCGGGCGGGCAGGGAAAGGCTAAGGAGGGTGGTGGGGTGAATCGCCCACCGGCTAGCAGCGAAGCAGGGAGCGATCAGGGGGGAACTGGTCGAACCGCCGGGCAGGATGCCGCCCTCTGGATGCTGTCCAGTGCCCTGAGCTTCAGCCTGATGGGGGTCTGCGTCAAGGCGTTGGGCCAACGGCTTCCCGTCGTCGAGGTGGTGCTGGGCCGGGCCGTGATCAGCCTGGCCCTGAGCCTCTGGCTGCTGCGCCGGGCCCGGCTCTCCCCCTGGGGGGAGCGGCGCGGCCTGCTGGTCCTGCGGGGCGTTCTCGGCACAGCGGCCCTCTACTGCGTCTATGGGGCGATCCAGACCTTGCCCCTGGGGGAGGCCACAGTGATCCAATACCTCCACCCCACCTTCACGGCCCTGCTGGCCTGGCTGCTGCTCGGGGAGCGGCTCTCGCCGCAGATCCTGCTGGCGATCGTGCTCGGCTGGGCGGGGGTTTGGCTGCTCACCCATCCCCTCCACCTCGGTGATCCCCCTCTCGCTGGTCTCCCCCAGGCGGCCGTTCTGCTGGCCGTGGCCGGCGCCCTGCTCACGGCCCTGGCCTACGTGAGCGTGAGGGCCCTGGGCCGCAGCGAGCACCCCCTGGTCGTGATCTTCTATTTCCCCCTGGTCGGCCTGGTCCTAACCCTGCCGCTGGTGCTGCTCAACCCGATCCTGCCAACCGGGCCGGAACTGGTTCTTCTGGTGGGCGTGGGCCTATTCACCCAGCTGGGCCAGCTGGGCCTCACCAAGGGGCTGATGGGCCTGCCTGCCGCCCGGGCCACGGCCCTGAGCTACGTGCAGGTGCCCTTTGCCAGCCTTTGGGGCCTGTGGTTTTTCCACGACAGACCCAGCCCCGACAGCCTGCTGGCAGCCTTGCTGGTGCTGGCCGCCACCGTGATCAGCCTGCGCTCTCGCCCGGTAGCGGTAGCGGATCAATGAGCCAGTCCTGGGCTAGCCCCCCTTGATCGATGCCGGCCCCTTCCCGCCCGGGGGCGGGAAGGGGCCGGGCCAGGCGCCAGACCTGGCCCCGTTCCCCCCGTTGCAACCAAAGCTCGAACGGGCTATCGACCCGGATCGGGTCATCGGCAAGGCGCCAGTCGAAGCGGCCGCTCAGGTGTAGGCCGGCGCCATCGGCGATCGCCACCTGCTCCTGGCGCTCCACCCGCACGCGGCTCACCTGGGGCAAGCCGGTGGGCTCCAGGGCCAGGGCCGAGGCGATCGAGCGCTGGGTCAGGGCAATCTGCAGGCCCAAGGCCCGCAGTAACACCCCCTGGGAGGGCTGGCCGATGCCCGAGCAACCCGCCAGGCCCAGGCCCACTAGCGCGCTCAGCAGCAGGGCCAGGAGGGCGGCCCAGGGGCGGCGGCCCGGCCAGGCATCGGGCAGCAAGGGCGAAGGGGGGCTCGGCCACCGGACCGGAAGCCAGGGGTGGGCCGGGGTCGGCGGGGCGGGCAGCATGGGTGTCCTTAGATCGACTCCCATGATCGGCTGGCTGCAAGGGCAACAGGCCGAAGCCTGGCAGCAAGCCAACCGCTGCGGCCTACTGCTGGTCTGCCAAGGGGTGGGCTACGAGGTTCAGATCAGCCGGCGCCAGTGGGAGCGGCTGCCGCCCGAGGGCAACACCCTGTCGTTGCACATTCACTTGGTAGTGCGCGAAGAACAATGGACCCTCTACGGGTTCGGGGAGCGCAGCGAACGGGAGCTATTTCGTGAGCTGGTGGCCGTGAGTGGCGTCGGCCCCCAGATGGCCCTGGGGCTACTGGGCCTGCTCACGGGCGAGGAGCTGGTGCGCGCCATTGTTCAGGCCGATCTGAGCTTGCTCTGCCAGGCCCCGGGCGTGGGCAAACGCACCGCCGAACGACTCTCGGTGGAATTACGGACGCGGCTACAGGAGCGCTATGCCCTGGACCAGGAACGGGCGGGGGGCCTAGGCGCCAGCTCTGGCCAGGATCTGGCGGACGACCTGATCGACGCCAGCGGGCCTGGCCTGGCCGGCCCGGCCCGGGACGAACTGCAGCTCACCCTCTCCGCCCTGGGCTACGAACCCCTGGAGATCAACCGGGCCCTGCGGGCCGTGGCCGCCCTGGGGCTAGCGGAGAGCGCCGGCAGCGACGACTGGCTGCGGGAAAGCCTGCGCTGGCTCTCCAGTCGGGTCAGCTGAGGGGCCAACGCAACCGGCAAGGTAAGTTGGATCTTTGCTCCGTCAGGGCCAGACGCCGCGCATGTCGCTCGACACCATCCAGAAACAGGAACTGATCAATAGCCACCAGACCCACGGAACGGACACCGGCTCGGTGGAAGTACAGGTGGCGATGTTGAGCGAGCGCATCAGCCAGCTCAGTGGGCACCTCCAGAAAAACATCCACGACTTCTCCTCCCGCCAGGGGTTGCTGAAGATGATCGGGCGCCGGAAGCGCCTGCTCGGCTATCTGCGCAGCAACAGCGAAGCGCGCTATAGCAGCCTGATCCAGAAGCTCGGCATCCGCGGCTGAGGCCCGATCCCATGGCAGCAAAGGGCATCCGGCCCAGCGGATCCGGTAAGCCGGGCGGCCCTGGCAAACCAGGCGACAGTCCCAAGGTGACCACTGCCGGCAAACGGCGCTCCCAAGCGATTCCTGAGGCGGTTACCAACCGCATGGCCCGGCGCATTGCCGTGGCCATGGGGGTGCCGAGCTTGTTGGGCATGGCCAGCTTTGTGGTGAGCTACCTGCTAGTCAGCCGCGGCATCCTTGACATCCCCCCAGCGATCACCCTGGTGACCTCCGGGGCCCTCTTTTTGCTGGGCCTAGTGGGCCTGAGCTACGGCCTGTTTTCAGCTAGCTGGGAAAGCCAGCCAGGCAGCCTGCTGGGCTTTGAGCAGATCGGCGTGAACATTTCCCGGCTGAAGCAGTCGCTCAAGCAACCGCCAGCGGCGAGCTGAGGCTCGCCTTGAAGGCCTGGCCGTTGAGGGTGGTCATGGCGGCGCCGGCATCGTTAACGCAGAACTGGTGGCCCAGGCGCACATAGCGCGATTCGCTCTGGTAGCAAACCCGGGCCACTACCGGCACCCGCATCCCCCCCTGCTCCTGCTCATTGCGGTGGAGTTGTAAGCATTCGCGCAGCCGGTGCTGCACGGCAATATCGCTGGCCTCTTCTGCCAGCAAGTCGACCATCAAGACCTTGAGGTCATCGATGGCGCGGCAGTCATCGACGATCAGCTGCACCCGCTCATCGCGACGGTCGATCGAGCCCCAAACCACCAGGCGGGCATCGACCATCAGGTGGTCGGCCAAGCGGGCATAGGTTTTCGGGAAGACCACGGCCTCGATGCTGCCACTGAGGTCTTCGAGCTGGAGCACGGCCATGCGGTCGCCCTTACGGGTTGTCACCTGGCGAATTTCGGGCACCATTGCCACGACGCTGACCCGGGCCTTGTCGGGCTGCTCTTCGAGGCTGCCCAGGCCAACGGCCGAGAGCAGACGGACCGGCCGGCCCAGCTGCTTGAGCGGATGGTCAGAGAGATAGAAGCCCACCAGCTCCTTCTCCAGCCGCAACTTCTCGGTAGGGGGGTAGTCAACCACTGGCGCCGCCTTGGGAGCGGTGCTGGTGTCGCCCGGGCCGCCATCGGTAGCGCTAGCAGACGCACCGCCGAGCAGGTCGAAGAGGTTGCCCTGGCCGCTAGCTCGGTCCTTAGCCCGCGAGGAGGACCACTCAAGGATTAAATCAAGGTCGGCCATCAGCTGGGCCCGGTTGGCCTTCGCCTCCAAGCTGTCGAGGGAACCGGAATGGATCAGGGATTCCAGGGCGCGACGGTTGAGAGTTTGGCCCGGAATGCGATCGCAGAGATCGGCAAGCGAGCCAAAGGGGCCATCGGCCTCGCGGGCGCTGATCAGGTTGCGGATGGCGCCATCGCCCAGGTTGCGCACCGCCGAGAGGCCAAAAAGGATGCGCTCACCTTTAGGGGTGAAATCAACCCCAGAGGCATTCACATCCGGTGACATCACCTCAATGCCCATGGCATTGCAATTGGAGATATAGCGCTGCACCTTGTCAGTGGTGCCGGCATTGACCGTAAGCAGGGCGGCCATATAGGCCACCGGATAGTGGGCCTTAAGGTAGGCCGTCTGATAGGTGACGGCGCCGTAGGCGGTGGAATGGCTCTTATTAAAGCAATACTCAGCAAAGAGCACCATCTGATCAAACAAGGCATCGGCGACGCTGCTAGCCACGCCCCGCTCGCTGGCGCCATTAACAAACAAATGGCGATGCTTCTGCATCTCGGACACCTTCTTTTTGCCCATGGCCCGCCGTAGCAGATCGGCCTCACCGAGCGAGTAGCCAGCCAAATCCTGAGCGATCCGCATGATCTGCTCCTGATACACCATGATCCCGTAGGTTTCCTTGAGGATCGGCTCTAATTTTTGATCTACAAAATCAATCGCCTCGCGGCCATGCTTGCGGTTGATAAATTTGGGGATCAGGCCGGCATCCAGGGGTCCGGGCCGGTAGAGGGCCAGGATCGAGGAAATATCCTCCAGGGATGAGGGCTTGAGATCGCGCACAATCTGGCGCATGCCACTCGATTCCAGCTGGAAGATGCCTTCAAGATCACCGCGAGCTAGCAGGGCATAGGTGCCTTCGTCGTTGGCGGGTAGGTCATCAGGATCGATGCGCACGCCAGTGTTTTTCTCGACCAAACTAATCGTTTTTTCGATCATGGTGAGATTTTTGAGGCCGAGGAAGTCCATCTTCAACAGCCCCATTGATTCCACGTCCTCCATGAAATACTGGGTGATCACCTGGCCGTCGTTATTGCGCTGCAGCGGCACCAATTCATCCAAGGGTTCGGCCGCAATCACCACGCCAGCGGCATGCACACCGAAGGTTTTATTGGTGCCCTCAATGCGCATCGCCATATCAATCCAGCGCTTTACATTGGCATCTTTTTCGTATTTCTCACGAAATTCCGGCGCCGGCGATTCAGGGCCGATCATTTCCTTGAGCTTGGCCGGCTTGCCGCGCACCACCGGGATCAACTTGGCGAGCCGATCGGCATCGCCATAGGGAATATCGAGCACCCGCGCCACATCCTTGAGCACCGCTTTGGAAGTCATGCGGTTGAAGGTGATGATCTGGGCCACCTTGTCTTCGCCATAGCGGCGCGTCACATAATCGATCACCTCGCTGCGGCGCTCGATGCAGAAGTCGGTATCAATATCCGGCATGGATTTGCGTTCCGGATTGAGGAAGCGCTCAAACAGAAGGCCATTGACCACCGGATCAATGTTGGTGATCCCCAGGGCGTAGGCCACCAGGGAACCGGCGGCCGATCCCCGGCCCGGCCCCACCGGAATGCCGTTCTCGCGGGCGAAGCGGATGTAGTCCCACACCACTAGGAAGTAGGTGGGGAAGCCCATCTGCTCCATCACCTGCAGCTCAAAGGCCATGCGATCGCCATAGGTGGGATCGATTGGATCACCAACGCCCAGCCGCAGCCGATCGCGTAGGCCCGCTTCGGTGACCTCGGCCAAGTACGTGACCGCCGTGTGGCCCTCGGGAATCGGGAAGCGGGGCATCTGGTAGCGCCCAAGGATGTCGTAGTCCTCCACCTTTTCCGCCACTAAGGCCGTGTTCGCCACCGCCTGGGCCACCACGCCTGGCTCCAGGTGGTCGGCGAAAAGGGCGAGCATCTCGGTCTCGCTCTTGATGTATTCGGTGCCGGTGTAGCGCAACCGCTTCTCATCGCTCACCAGCTTGCCGGTGAGCACGCAGAGCAGGGCGTCGTGGGCTTCAACGTCGTTGCGGGTGAGGTAATGGGCGTCGTTGGTGGCGATCAAGGCGATGCCGAGTTCGCTGGCGATGCGCACGATCTCAGTGTTGACGATGCGATCTTCCGGCGAGCCGTGGTCCTGGATTTCCAGGTAGAAGTCTTCGCCAAAGAGTTGCTGATACCAGCGAGCCACCTCCCGGGCCACGTCCGGGCGCCCCTTGAGGATCGCCTGGGGGATTTCGCCGCCCAGGCAGGCGGTAGCCACGATCAGGCCCTCGCGGTGCTGCTCCAGGGTGGCCTTATCAATGCAGGCGCGCGCAAAGATGCCACGGCCGCGCATGCCGCGCAGGTGGCTGATGCTGGTGAGCTTGACCAGATTGCGGTAGCCGGTGGCGTTCTTGGCCAGCACCACCAGGTGATAGCGCCGCTCCTTCTTCGGCTGGGGATCGTCGATCGAGCCGTTCACCACGTACATCTCATTGCCGATGATCGGCTTGATGCCGGCGCCCTTGCAGAGCTTGAGCAGCTCGATAGCGCCATACATGACGCCGTGGTCGGTAAGGGCCAGGGCCGGCATGCCCAGCTCCACGGCCCGCTCCACCATCTGGGGCAACTGGGAGGCCCCATCAAGGAGGCTGTAGTCGCTGTGGTTATGGAGCGGAACGAAGGCCAATGACGGGATCCGGGGTCATCCCACGCTAAGGCTCGGACGCAAGATTCAGGGCCCTAGGTGCCAAAAACAGGCTCTGGCACACCACATCTGGTGGAGGTCCCCAGCCGATGACAGATCCGCCCTGCGCCCCTAGGGCACCAGGGCGGCGGCCGGCCGCGACGCCATCACTTGGGCCGCCTGCTCGTAGTGGTGGGCCACCTGCAACAGGCGCGGCTCCTGCAGCACGCCGGTGATCAGCTGCAGGCCGATCGGCAATCCCTGGGAATCGAAGCCGCAGGGCAGGCTGATCGCCGGCAGGCCCGCCATGTTGGCGGGAATGGTGAGCAGGTCGGCCAGGTACATGGCCAGGGGGTCCTCGGCGTGGGCGCCGAAGGCGAAGGCCGTGGTCGGCGAGGTGGGGGTGAGCAGCACATCCACGCCCTGGAAGGCCGCATCGAAGTCGCGGCGGATCAGGGTGCGCACCTGCTGGGCCTTCTTGTAATAGGCATCCACGTAGCCAGCCGAGAGGGCATAGGTACCGATCAGGATGCGCCGCTGCACCTCATCGCCGAAGCCCTCGGCGCGGCTCCGGGCCGTCATCTGGGCCAGGCTGTCGCCGGCCGCATCGCTGCCGCTGGAGCGGTAGCCGTATTTGACGCCGTCGTAGCGGGCCAGGTTGGCGGACGCCTCCGAGGGGGCAATCACGTAGTAGGTGGCGATGCCGTCGTTGAAGCGGGGGCAGCTGACATCAACCAGCTCACAGCCCAGGGCCTGGAGGGTTTCGGCGGCGGCCATCACGGCAGCAGCCACCTCGGGGGCCAGCCCATCGGCGCTAAAGCATTCGCGCACAATCCCCACCTTCAGCCCCTTGATCGGCTGCTCCAGGGCGGCGCGGTAATCGGGCACCGGCGCCTTCAGGCAGGTGGCATCGCGGGGGTCGGCTCCGGCAATCACCTGCAGGAGCTCGGCCGCATCGGCCACGGAGGTGGTGAAAGGTCCCACCTGGTCGAGGGAGCTGGCAAAGGCCACCAGGCCCCAGCGGCTGACCCGGCCATAGGTGGGCTTCAGGCCCACCACACCGCAAAAAGAAGCGGGCTGGCGGATTGAGCCACCCGTATCGGAGCCCAGGGCTGCCATGGCCTCGCCGGCGGCGACGGCGGCGGCACTACCGCCGGAGCTCCCCCCCGGCACCCGCTCCGGGTTCCAGGGGTTGTGGCTGGCGCCAAAGGCCGAGGTCTCGGTCGAGCTGCCCATGGCGAACTCGTCGAGGTTGGTCTTACCCACCAGCACCGCACCGGCGTTCCAAAGGCGCTCGGTGACAGTGGATTCGTAGGGAGGAACAAAATTCTCCAGCATGCGACTGGAGCAGGTGGTGCGTACCCCCTTAGTGCAAAGGTTGTCCTTGATCGCCAGGGGGATGCCAGCCAGGGGCGGCAGGGCCTCACCAGCGGCCCGGGCGGCATCGATACGCTCGGCATCGGCGCGGGCCCGCTGGGCCGTGACTTCCAGGAAGGCATGGACGCTGGGCTCGACCGCCTCAATGCGCTTGAGGTGATGATCGGTGAGCTCCCGGGCGGACATTTCGCCGCTCCTGAGCTGGTCGCGCCACTGGGCGATCCCCATCAACCTTGCCTTCAACGCGCGCTAGCCCAGACGCTATCAGCAGGCCCTGGCCAGGGCCGTGGCCAGCTGCCGGCCAGGGATCTTCGATCCGGAGTAAGGGGCTGACTGCTCGCCAGATGGTTTAACTGCAAAAACGTCCCCCCCAGCCCCGGACGGGAACGGCCCCCAGACGAAGCAGGGAATCAGGCCTGGAGGCCGTCGATTGTCAGCGGTTCGCTGCGGCGAGTGCGCAGCACCTCATGCTCCACCGAGCCGGGAGCTTCCCTGCGCAGATCATCGAGGAACGGTTGCAGGGCCGAATCCAGCTCCTGGCGACGCACGAAGGGCCCAAACCAGTAGGTCATGTCAGGGTCGTGGGTTTGCACCCGCGCCCACCAGGCCATCCCAATACCGTTGGCAAGACTCCGCAGGGGCCAGAGCAGCGGATTCATGGGATCGGTCCGTTGAATGCCCATTGTGGACAGGTGAGGGGCCCCCAGTCCATCTATTCAATAAGTGATGCATCGTCTGCCAGCCCTTGCTGGGGGGCCGGCATGGCCCCGGTTAGTAGAGATCGCCTGGGAAAGGACCGCCAGAGGCGGCCAGCTCACAGCAGGATGTCCTGATCGAAACCGCCTGTCAGCTCAGAACTCTGGCCTGGGACCAGGTCCTGGGAGTCCGGTCCAGGGGCCGGGGGCCCTGCATGGGCAGAACCCGCAGCTAGGGCGGCGGCCTCGGTCAAGGCAGCCTCGGTCAGGGCAGCCTCGGACTCGACCTCCCCTAGGCGGACCTGGGCCGGACCAGGGAGATCCGCTGCAGCCGCCCCAGGCTCCAGCAGCGGCTCGGGCCCTGCGGGCTCGCCCCGGGGCAGATCCCCCTCAGCCGAAGTCGCAAGGAGGACCGCCCCAGCCAGGGCGGGCTCGAGCTCGGATTCAGACACCACCGGCCGGCTGGGGGCGGGCAGGTTAGGGCGCACGATCCGGGGGGCAGGAGAGGAACCCGTGATCGTCTTCATCCAGCCCCGTCTAGCCACCTCATAGAGCAGCAGGGCCGTGGCCACGGAGGCATTGAGGCTGGGGGTGGCTCCGCGCAGGGGGATGCGCACCAGCTGGTCGCAATGGCGGCGGGTGAGCATCGAGAGGCCACTGCCCTCCGAACCCGTCACCACCACCAGGGGTCCATCGAGATCAGCTTCGGCCAAGGTAACGCTGCCCTCCTCGGCCAGGCCCACCACCCGGTAGCCCTCCTGCTTGAGGGTCTCCAGGGAGCGGTTGAGGTTCACCACCCGGGCCACTGGCAGGTATTCCAGGGCGCCAGCGGCCACCTTGGCCACCGAACCGGTGAGGCCGGCGCTGCGACGTTGGGGCAGCACCAGGCCATGGGCGCCGAGGGCTTCGGCGCTGCGCACGATCGCCCCGAGGTTGTGGGGGTCGGTGAGGCCATCAACGGCCATCAGCAGGGGCGGTTCGCCTATGTCACGGCAACCGCTGATCAGGCTGTCTAAGTCGAGGGTTTCGGCCGCCGCCGCCTGCAGGGTGATGCCCTGGTGCACGGCGCCTCCAGTGAGCTGGCCCAGGCGGGCCCAGGTGACCTCCTCGACCAGCACCCCGGCCGATTTGGCTTCGCGCAGCAACTGCAAAAACTTGGGGGTGAAGCGCATCTCGGCGGTGCACCAGATGCGGTGGATCGGCCGGCCGCTCTCCAGGGCCGCCAGGGCCGGATGGCGGCCCCAGATCATGTCGTCGGCGGGAGAGCTGCCAAAGGTTTCGGACTCGCCCGTGGGGGCATCGACCACCACGGGCCGATCGGGCCGGGCCGGCTGGAAGGAGCCGCGCGGGCCCGCTCCGCCTGGCCGTGGGAAGGGGGGACGGCCTGCGGCCGAGCCGCCAAAGGCAGGGCGCCCAAAGGACGGACGGCCAAAGGAGCCGCGACTAGCGCCTGCACCGGCAAAGCGACGGCCTTCCGGGCGCGAGGAACTGAAACGGCCTTCCGGCGCGGGTTCACCCGGGCTGAAGGCTCCGGGGCCGCGCTCGCGCCGAGCGGCGCCATCGGGGCGGGCTACGAAGGGGCGGCGTCCCCCAGGGCGACCTTCGCCCATGGAGCCACTGCCGTCAAACCGCCTGGCGCCCGGACGGAAGTCGCCCGAACCGCCTTCGCCTGAACGGCCCTCGGGCCGGGCGCCTTCGAAACGGGGCTTATCAAAGCGCGGGCCATCGAGCCGGGGCCGGCCGGGCCGAGCCATGCCGGCACGCCCGCCGATCGGCCTGGGGCCGCTAGGGCGGGGTTCGGACGGACGACCGCCTTCAAAGCGGGGTCCATCACTGCGGCCCCCCTCGGGACGTCCCCCTTCAAAACGGGGTCGGTCGGGCCGATCCGAGCTGAAGCGATCAGGGCGGGGCCGATCCGAGCCGAAGCGATCAGGGCGGGGCCGGTCCGAAGACGGGCGGCCAGCGGAGGGACGGCTTGCCGCGGAACGGTCGAAGCGGGGACGATCAGACCCGCCGGCCCGTTCTGGCCGGGGACCGCGCTCGGGCCGGCCATCGGCATTCCATTCCGGCCGGGGACCGAAGGAGCGGGAACCCCCACCACCGGATGACCGGGAAGCGCCAAAGGAAGGCTTGCCGGGGCGGGCCGGGCGACCGGCACCACCGCCGCGGGAGCCCCCCCCAGCGCCGGAACCGGACCCGGAGCCCGAGCCCTGGGCCTCGTCCCGGCGGCGATCAAAACGGGGGCTCATGGCAAACAGGCAAAGGGTTATCGGGCGTTCTCCTCCAGTTGATCCAGCAGCTCGGCAAGCCGCGAAGGATTCTGCAAAAAGAGCCAGCCCACCATTGTCTCAAATCCTGTTGCCCGGCCATAGAGCCCGGCCTCGCCGGCCCGGGGTCCGCGACCAGCCCGGTTGCGGCCACGCCGCACCCAATCGAGCTCCTGGTCACTCAGTAGGGGTTCGAGCTGCTCAAGGGCCAGGGCCTGGGCATCGGCGCGAACCGCAGCCACCACAGCCCGATGCAGGTCGGCGCTCCGGCCCGGGCGCTGGCATTGGCGCAGGCGCTGATGCAATTCCCACACTGCATCCCCAAGCCAGGCGAGCTGGAGGGGACCCAATTCTGGGCCGCCAAGGGCGTGTGGCAACCCTGACAAGCCCGCCAACCAGGCGCTAGTGGATGGGCCAGCAATTGGGCTGCAAGCCCTATCACCCTCAGACATTTCCCTTTGCGACATGTTCTTTTCAGGCGTTTCCGGTTGGGTCCTTTCCCTTTAGGGCAATGAACCATCAAAGGCTTCGCAATCAAGCCTTATCCGGCCGGGGGTCCCAGGACTAGGGGCAGAACCGCCGGCCAGGTAACGCTCAGCTGATGAGAACAGCAAGGGCTGTCTCGAGATCGGGCTGAAGATGGAGAAACTCCTCCAGACGCACCAATTTCACGGTCTGGGCGACCCGGGCATTGCCGACCAGTAGGAACTCGATGGCCGCGTCCTGGCATTGCTTCGCTAACTGCACCAAGACCCCAAGGCCGGAGGAATCGATGAAATCAATGCAGCTGAGGTCGATCACGATTGGCAGGGAGCTGTTTGCTCGCTGCTCGCTAATAAATGCAAGGAAATTCTTGTCGGAATAGGCATCCAACTGGCCCGTAAAGCGGAACAACAAGCAACCAGCCTGCTGCTCAAAGCCGCCCCGCAGGGACACGGTCAATCTCTGCAGATCAATAATCGGTACTACCCCCCCAATGGATCGAGCGCTCGAAGTGTAGGCAGCGATTAGCAAACGCTGGATTCGCCACATAGTGCTGGGCCGGCCCCCTGGATACCACCAAACGGCAAGCCATCAAGCCAAGATCAGGCCCTGGTCAAGGGCGGCGCTGCCTCATGAAGGCGACGAAACGGCCGAAGTGGTGGTCGGCGTCGTGGGGGCCGGGGCTCGCTTCTGGGTGATATTGCACGCCGAACAGGGGCTGGCTGCGGTGGGCCAGGGCCGCCACGGTGCGGTCATTGAGGTTGTAGTGGGTCACCTCCACCAGCTCGGCCGGCAGGGAGGCGGCATCGAGGGCAAACCCGTGGTTCTGGCTAGTGATCTCCACCAGGCCGGTGCTGCCACAGGGGTGGTTGAGGCCCCGGTGGCCGTAGCCGAGCTTGTAGGTCTGGCCGCCGAGGGCCAGGCCCAGGATCTGGTGGCCCAGGCAGATGCCAAATACGGGCAGGTTCACCTGCTGCACGAGGCCCCGGGCCAGGTCGACGCCACTGGTGACGGCCGCCGGATCGCCAGGGCCATTGGAGAGGAACACCCCCTCGGGCTCTAGGGCCAACACCTCATCCAGGCTGGCTGTGGCAGGCAACACGGTGACGCTGCAGCCGTGGGCCACCAGCCGCTCGAGGATCGCCCGCTTGATCCCAAAGTCGATCGCCACGACCCGGTAGGGGGTGGATGGGGAATCCATGGGGCGTTGGTCAAAATCGGCTGGGCAGAGGGCTTGCCATTGGTAAGCCTCAGCTGTGGTCACCACCGCCGCCAGGTTCAGGCCCGCCATCGAAGGGGCGGAGCGCACCCGCTCGAGCACCTGCTGGGGCGTACTGCCATCGCTACAGATGGCCCCGTTCATGGCGCCGGCCTCGCGCAGGTGCCGCACCAGGGCCCGGGTGTCGAGGCCGGCGATGCCGACCACCCCATGCTGCTGGAGCCAGGCGGGCAGGCTCTGTTCAGCGCGCCAGCTGCTCGGCCTAGGGGCCAGCTGGCGGGCGATCACGCCGCGCACATGGGGCCGATCCGCCTCCTGGTCCTGCTGATTAACGCCCGTATTGCCCAGCTCCGGGTAGGTGAAGGTGACCAGTTGCCCCTCATAGCTGGGGTCGGTGATGACCTCCTGGTAGCCGGTCATGCCGGTGTTGAAGACCACTTCACCGATGGCGCAACCGCGGGCCCCAAAGGCCTCTCCGCGCAGCACCAGGCCATCGGCCAGCACCAGCAAGGCGGCAGCTGGGTCGCTCTGCTGGGGGCCCTGCTGGGCCTCGCCTTGGGGGGATGGCGCCAATTCCATCAACATGTCCATTGAAACGATCATCACCCAAGGCTGGCCAATTCAGGAGGGCTCGGCTAGGGCTTGGCGCAGGGCCACCAAGCGCTGCCAAGGTTGGCCCGACGCCAAGCTGCTGCGGGCCCGGGCCACCCCATCACTGATGCGGTCCGTTAGCCCAGCGGCCCAAAGCACTAGGGCCGTATTGAGGATCACCACATCCCGCTGGGCGCCAGTGCCGCCGCCCTGGAGCACGGCCTCGAGGATCGCCCGATTCGTGGCGGTGTCTCCGCCTTGGAGGGCCTCCAGCGGGGCTGCCTCGAGGCCGAGGGCCTGGGGATCGAGCTCCTCGCTGCGCAGGGCACCGTTCTCCAATAGCCGCAGCTGGCTAGGGCCCGACAGGCTGGCCTCATCGAGGCCGCCGTGGCCGTGGACCACCACAGCCCGGCCCTGGCCTAGCCGGGTCAGGGCGGAAGCCATGGGATCGAGCAGGTCGGGCCGCGCCACCCCCAACACCTGGGCATCGGGGCGCAGGGGGTTGACCAGGGGCCCCAGCAGGTTGAAGACGGTGCGCACCCCCAGGCTGCGGCGCAAAGGGACCAGACCCACCAGGGCCCGATGCCAGCCCGGCGCAAACAAAAACGTGACGCCCGTCGCGCCCAGGGCGGCCACCACCTGGTCCTGGGGCGCGGCCAGGTTTAGTCCCAGGGCTTCGAGCACATCGGCGGAACCGACCCGGCCGCTAGCGCTGCGGTTGCCGTGCTTGGCCACGGTGGCCCCACAGGCCGCCGCGGTGAAAGCCACTGCGGTGGAGATATTGAAACTGTCGGCGCCGGAACCGCCCGTGCCGCAGGTATCAACCAACAAACGGTTGGGGCGACCCGGGGGCAGGGGACAGGCCTCCAGCAACACCGACGCCATCGCGGCCAGCTCCTCTCCGCTAGCCCCCTTGAGCCGCAGGGCAGTCAGCAGGGCGCCGGTCTGAACCGGCTCAATCGTTTCCGCCAACCACCCCTGCATCAACTGGGCGGCCTGGAGGGCGGAAAGGGCTTCCCCGGCCAGCAACTGCTCCAGCAAGGGCGTCCAAACGGCTGGCTGCGTCACGGGAAGGGATCAAGAAAGGGGGGGTGCCCAATAAAAAGCCCGGGTGCAAGACACGCCGGGCCGAGTGATGGGGACTCCCCCACTATCACCCCGAATGGGCCGTTCTGAACATCGCCCGGGCTCTCGAAGGCCCAAACAGGGCCCCCAACCGCCTAGGGGCTGTCCTGATCCGCCGTGTCAAAGCCCGAACCCACAGCCTCAGCA
>Ga0310321_10020_pt1 | contig 32430 bp, 31 predicted proteins | sample LakEriER3TotalB7_FD_195535 | JGI IMG/M metagenome (GOLD analysis project Ga0310321, IMG submission 195535) | Enriched freshwater cyanobacterial communities from Lake Erie, Ohio, United States - ER36.Total.B7 (v2) (version 2) | ecosystem: Environmental > Aquatic > Freshwater > Lake | place: USA... | reverse complement strand
ATCCTGTATTGGTGGGTGGCGGGGAAGCGATACAACCGGTGAGTTTTCGTTGCCCCTGCACTCGTAAACGCAGCCTTGCGGCGCTTAAATTGCTTGGTGAGGAAGAGCTAAAAGATATGATAAAGGTAGATAATGGGGCAGAATTAACCTGTCATTTCTGTAACGAAGTTTATAACTTTAATTCTAATGAATTGCAGTCTTTGATTAACTGATATCAACTTCCTTTCCATCCTGCCTTGCGGTGAGAACGCCCTGGGCCTGCGGCAGGGTGATCAACTCAGCTGGTAGATGGCTCGGTGCGGGTGCGGGCCGTGGCACCGTTGGATGTGGCGATGATGAATTCAGCTCGCCAACCATACTGGCTACTTAAGGGATAGGGGGCTTATTTCCAGAAAAGGTAGACCGCTGGTTCCAAACAGCGTCTACATGGCCTTGGCCAGAATGCCGGAAGCACTTAATGCAAATGCAGTGTTCCGATGGCGGAGCTAATGGATCTTGTAAATAAAACTTACTAGATTTTGATAATTAATCCTTAATCAGCCTGATCTAGAGTAAAACAGAGTCAATGAAGTTTTAAAAAATGATTAAAGGTGCATTATCACTAGGGAAAGAGTTGCTTGCCACTCGATGGAGCCTGGCACTGATTTTTACACTTGGCGGACTATTCATTCAAGGGAATGAAACCATGTCAAACATGCAGCAAGCTTCGATATTTGTGATGTGCGGCCTAGGACTAGTCCCTCTAGCTAAAATGTTATCTGAAATAGTAGAACTGCTAGTAGATAAATTGGGCCCACGCCTAGGAGGATTAGCAAGTATTTGCCTAGGTAATCTTGTAGAGATCATTATCTCATTATCTGCACTTAAAAGTGGTTTATACGATATCCTAGTGATCTCAATAGTTGGAGCTGTAATCACGAACTGTCTGCCTATACTAGGAATCAGCACGATTGTTGCGGGGAGAAACCGGCCAACCTTTTCAATTCATCCCTATGCGACATCACTTCAAAGTCAGCAATTAGTTATAAGCGCAGTGCTTTTCGCGCTACCGACAGTCTTCCATAAAGTTGGTAAAACTCACTCAGGAGGGAGCATTCTTTTTGACCAGATTTCGCTTTATTCAGTAATTGTATCGATAATAATTTTGGCATATTACATACTTTCATATGTCTATCAAGCAGGGACAGCTCAAAGTCTATATTTATCAGAGCCGGATCCTGGAGCGATAAACGAAGAGAAATCATTAGAAAAGACTGGGACAAAAAAATACAGGATTGGCTCAATATTTATAGTTCTTATTTTAGTCACTTTTGCTTTAGCGGGCGTTTCAGAGAATCTTGTTAACTCACTTGAGCACATCGTTAAAGTCAACAATATAAGCCCAATATTTGCAGGACTTTTTCTGCTACCTATTTTCGGAGCCTTCGCTGAAGGGCTGATCGGAATAAGAGCAGCACTCAATGAGAAAATGGATTTAGCTTTAGCTATTTCAGTTGAAAGCAGTGCTCAGCTGATGCTATTTGTTCTCCCACTCATGGTTTTAGTTGGGTTGCCAATGGGGCGTTATCTTCACCTCGCAGTTCCATATACTGCTTTATTCTGTCTAGGAGCTACCGTAATGGCTGTCAGATGGACAACCGAAAATAAAAAGTTAAGCTGGTACGAAGGATTTACTCTAATTACACTTTACGTTGTAATGGGTGTTGGAGTACTACTACTTTTCTGAGGGGCTTAGTTTGAGTTACAATTGACTGAGATAATTGATTGTTTCCAATTGATAAAAAGGTTTTTTGGGACGAACAACAAAGAATATCAAGGCTCAAAAATAATAAGCCTGTTCTTAATTGCCTTTCGGAATCAATTACATGGGAGGCATTTTGGCCATTACTTGAAAAGGGTTATAATCAAGTGAGTCAAGGCAATACTCTTCGCAAAAGAATTTATCCCCTTATTTTATTCAAAATTCTGGTTCTCCAACAACTATTTAATCTGAGTGATGAGTAGGTTGAGGTTCAAGTTAATGACTAAAGATCAATTGAGTAAATCTTTGGCTGAGGTATAATTAATTATATAACCGATGCAACTACAGTTGTTTTTTTAGAGAGCGTCACCGGAAAATAAATGTGTTAGACGAGCTTTTTGAAATATTTGAGTATTACCTAAGAGATCAAAGAAAATCGCTTATCAGACGCTTTTTCATTACGCCTGCAAATATTCAAGATGATTATGTATGGGCAAATTCTGCTTATTCCGGAGAGCGTTTTAAGCAACTACTTAGAGCATCTGCAATAGAGCGAAATTCCATTTGGTCTGAAATTAGAGCTCTTGTAGAACATGTATTTGGTTATTTTGCCACATCAATGGGACCCCCTGTATCAGCAAAGAAGTCCGCTCGTATCAAAGAAACCAGGGGGTGCAACCGATGAATAATGAGACCGATTTACGACGCCAAATTTCGTGGTGAAATTCGCAAACGGATGAGTCCGCCCAGCAGGGAAACAGTTACTGAAATATCAAGGGCTACAGGTATTAGCCGTCAAACGCTTTATAGCTGGAGGCACCAATGGAAACGAGAAGGGGAATTAGTGCCTGCCAGCAGTAGTGCTGCAGAAGAATGGGATTCAAGCGATAAGTTGGCTGCTGTCATACAAGCCGCTGGCCTTAACGGTACAGATCTAGGTGCCTATTGCAGAGAAAGAGGTCTTTATCCCCAACAACTTGCCCGCTGGCGCCAAGCAGCAGAGTATGCAAATGGATTAGATGCACCAAGCATGGCGGATCAAAAGGAATTGCAGCGTAAAAACCAGGAGCTGATACGCCAAAATCGGCGCCTAGAGCGGGAACTACAGAAAAAGGAAAAGGCACTTGCTGTTTACTCGGCATAGCCGAGTGGGCCGTAGGCCATGGCAGCAACGCTGCTTTTACTAACAAAAAAGTCGGCAGCCTCTGGCCGCAGGAAAGGGAGACCTGATAGCAGCAGAGGAGCGTATTAAGGCAATAAAGCTTTTAGCAGAAGGCACTAATTTAGGCGTGCCGATGCAAGCTATAGCAGAACTTCTGGGTGTTACACGGCGCACGCTAAGACGCTGGCGGATACATATAAGCGGCAAAGGATTTAGCGTTGATTAACGTAAAGGAGCGCAAAGAAATGTGGCGCATAAATTAAGCATACAAGAGCGGCAAAATATAATAAATGTGATCAATGAAATGCGCTTTGCTCATTTACCACCAGCGCAGGTAGTTGCAATTTTGGCAGAGGATGGTAATTATATCGGTTCAGAAATGACAATATATCGGATAATGCGAGAAGAGGCGTTGCTGAATCATCGAGGTAGAGCGCGGCAAATGAAAAAAAAACGAGAGGTGCTAATGTTAGAAGCAAGGGGAATAAAACAAGTGCTGGCATCGGATATAACGCTGCTGCCAAGCCCCATTATCGGCCGATATTATTACCTTTATATGGTTATGGATGTGTGGAGTAGGCGTATTTTAGGAGTTGAAGTACATGGAGAGCAATGCGGCAAATTGGCAAGAGAATTCTTTGATCGCATTTGCCGTGATGAGAAAATAAATAAGGAATCAGCGGCGGTGCTGCATTCAGATAATGGAGCCCACTAGCCGCAGGCTTCCGCGTAGCGATTGCGATCATTTACATTAGCTGCGAAAATGGCCGAATTAGGAATATCACTTTCATTCTCAAGGCCAAGGGTCAGTAATGATAATGCCTTTGCTGAATCAATATTTAGAACACTAAAATATCATCATAGCTATCCTCATCGGCGGTTTAGAGATATTTTATCTGTTAGGGAATGGGTGGATCAATTCATTGCTTGGTATAATACTGAACATCGGCATAGTGGGATTAAATACGTAACACCAAATCAACGTCATTTCGGTTTAGCAGATGATATTTGCGAGATAAGACAGAGCACCTATGAAGAAGCGAAAAGAAAGCATCCCAAGCGCTGGAGTAGACATATAAAAAGCTGGCAACAACCAAAGATTGTAAAAATAAATCATCCAAGACCGATAAAATCAATCGAGGGGTAATGGATTAGCAAGCTAACTTGCATGAGCCAAAGAAAACAGCTAACCAGTAAATAATTATAAGAAATAATACATTAATCGGCTATTCATGTGCCTGTTGCTGTGCCATAAGCGGAAAGCAGTTGATATTCGATATGTTGACTCGCACGGCATCACAGGCGGACAACTTTGCTGATAGATACCGGGGAGGCCAATTTACAAAAAAAATTGGGCTTAAAAGGAATAATGCTTGGTGGAGCCTAAAAAATCTTACATTATATTTCTTGCGCTATCTACATAATTCAAGTAATTTATTAGCAAGTATTTAATTATCTTTTTGATATTACTTAAACTATTAATTTATTTTCACTGTTGGCCGAGTTCATGATTGTTATTTGCCGAAAGGAATTTTTTATGAATGTCTAAGGTGGAGAGAAACCTCTATTTCGAGGTACCTATAAAAGAAAGTGAAAGAATCTAGGCAAAATAGAAAAGAAGATTTAAAATTGAAAACTAAAAAAAGTATTTTAAAAACTATGAACTAATAGTAGGTAGATGAGAAGAAGAGGGAGTTTGAGGTATTGGATGGAATACACGAGTTTTCCGATCGTTATTTTCGAAAACTCCATGGGAATTCATTGCTTTGATGCTAAATACTTCAGCTATCAACAATGGTATGTCTGAAAGTAATATCATTGCGGCAGGGGTAATAAGAGAAGTAGCAGCAGCGATCGCCGACAGTAGGCTTGTACCACAAATAAAGGAAAAGTTAAAATTGTTTGCTATCTGATTACGCTTACTCAGCAGAAGCAAACGGGGCAACCAATTAACATCTGGACCGATAGAAACGTCAGTCATACCTGAGAGAAATATACTATCAATGTCAGTCTCAATTGAGATGGATATATCAGACTGAATGATGGCTGGTAAATCTTCTAGAACATATCCAATATATGCCACAGTTTTTCCATCATTTTGTAGCCGCTGAACTAGCTCTAACCGTTCGTCTGCGTGGTAATCTCCATGAAGATTATTAGTTAAATTCATAGGAAGAGGCTTAACAAGTTCAAGCATACGTGAATAACCTTGAGAGCCAACTACATGAACATCGATATTCAATTCATTAAGAGCTTCAAAAACAGCGGTCCAACTTTCACTGACACGAGAAAAGAGCTCGATATAGCCAAGTAAAATATTATCTCTCCTAACTTCTAGAGGAAAGTGATGAGTTTTTAATATTTTCTCAGGAGGTTGGTGTTGTTTAAAAAGTTGTAGCTTTTCTCCGCTAGAAAGAGTTATTAACCAACCATCTACCTTCATGTCTCCCAAAATAACGTGTGAAATCTCTAGTGGCGATGCAACGTGTTTTAGCTGCTCTGACCAAATAGGGATCTGATCATTTTGAAGTAAATAGTCCTGAAGACCAGCAATAAGACGAATGAGGTAACCCTTAGGAGTATCGAATGATTCAGGGTTAATATGCTCCCGTGTTAGTATTCCATCACTGCGATCAAGGCAGCTACGACTGATTACAATATGGTCAACCTTACTTAATTTTGCAAGTACATTCTTGTTATTTAACAAAACCCCATGTAACCGCATAAGATAAATAGCAGTAAGATTAGAAGCTGAATTGCTGAAAATAAATTCTTCTAATGGATTAAATTTAAGAAGACTTAATGCTTGAGGTCCAAAATTAAGACCGTAGAGAAAAATACCTCCGCTAATAGTTAGAGGTTTAAGGACTCTCGATATATTCTTGTGAGAAAAATTTAAATCAAAGTATTCTTCTTTCAATTCCTCAATACTTTTTGAGTCATTGGGAGACGTCAAAGCATAGATAGAATGATTGTAGAAGGTTTTTAAAACACAAAGAACTGCGTTTCCTCTAACTACAAAAGCTCCAGGTTTTATTATCGATCCCACATGAAAAAGATGTGGCTGCCAGTCTCCATCAGCAAGGCGTGTAACAGCAACAATTTCGCCTTCCACGACAACACTCTCTATGAAAACATGAGTATGGTTTTCAATTAGGTAGTTATCTCCAGGGATGGCATCCTGTAACTCACGAATGACTTTGTCGGAACCAGATAATTGTAGGTGAACAATGCTTCCAAGATCCTTAACAAACTTTTGTTCATGTGATGCATTGCTGCTTGAGTGGGATAAGTTGAAGAAAGACGTACGTGTATCACTTAAAAATGTTTCAAGTATAATTTCAGCTGGCAAGCCATTGCTTAATAGTACACCTGAGAAAAATACATCCTGGATGTCGCCAAGCATTTTATCAAGACTGAAGCGATTTCTCCAAATTTTATTTAAAACAGGAAATGTCAAGAGAATAGCGATAGTAAATATTAGTGTTATTGGAATTGTGAAGAATATTTCACCTAAAAGCAGAACTCCAAGTGCACTAACACGGCATATGGTTAACGGTCCAACAGAACTATTTCGATGTTGAGATTCACCCAAGCAAGATGTGTCTGATAACCTGCCTAACTCCTCAATAGGAAGAGATAGGGCTTGATCGAGAAGTATGAAAATATCTTGGGAACGATGGATTGGGAAACTTATTAATAGGTTGGAATTAAGTTTATTTATTCGAAACCCTTTCAACCAATGACACCTTGTCAATGTGATGACACAATGATGATGGAGAAAAGATGAATCACCAAGCTCCTTGCAGTAAATACGAAGCCTGCCAGACTGATTATTACGAACAGACCAATTCAAAATTGAATCTGATTTAATAGTCATAGGGTGTTTGAACGGCTCCAGTGGGAGACTGGAAGGTGTCACTGGGTTTAATCTATGTTCTATCGTAGCTCTTAGTCTTACCGCAATAAGTCCAGGCGAATCCATCGGGGTCGTGCTGTGCAGACCATTCACTGAAGTTGGGACGGTTGCGGCGAGCGGTAATACTTTGGTGTTTTAGTCGTAGTCGGTTGGAGAGCTTAAGCAAGTTGATGTTGTTACTTTCTGTTAGCTCGTTTGCGACTGCGGTTTTGCTGTCGCCGTCCGAAGCTCCGGATGTTTGATGTTCCTTGGTTGATTGGTGGGTTAATGATTGAGATACAGAAGGAGAACTGGGTAGCTTTTTCTGGCTGAACCCAAGTACCTTAAGTGCGTTAGCAGCGGCAACGATGGCAGAACCGTTGTTGATAATCACGGCTGCTATCGGGCTAATGGGCAGGAAGGTGCCCAGCACCAAGGCAGAAAGGTTTGGCACTCCAACGATGCCGATGTTCTGGCGCACAATGGAGAAGGTACGCTGGGCAAGATCCTGGGCCACAAGCAGATCGGAGACTTTATCGTTGATCAGAACAATATCGGCGGTTTCACGAGCCAAATCACTTCCAGAGGCAAACGAAATAGAAACATCCGCGTAAGCCAAGGCAGCGGAATCATTGATGCCATCGCCCACGAATGCAACCCGGTGGCCTTTAGCCGAAAGTTCTTTCACAAATTTAGCTTTCTCGTCGGGTAGGGCTTCGGCATGTACCTCCTCAGGTTTTAAGCCAAGGCTTTCTGCGATAGCATGGGCCACTGGGGCAATGTCACCAGTCAACATGTGGGTCTGGATACCACGGCGATGTAATTCTGCAATCAGTTGACGGCTATCCGATCTGATTGTGTCAGCCGCATAAAATATTGCAGCCAGTTCGCCATCAACAACCATGTAAATAGGAGTTGCAATAGCCAGCTGTGGATCTTCGCTCGCTGCTACGGGTTCGATGCCCTCCTCGCGAAGTAATCTAGTGTTACCGATTAGGATATAATGCCCATCTATTGTAGCGCATACACCGCGTCCAAGTCGGTAGTCCCAGCTATCACAAGGGACTGGTGTAATCCCTTGGTTCTCGGCGTAACTCACGATCGCCTCGGCAATCGGGTGGCGCAGACCATGTTCTGCTGAAGCTGCTAATCTCAGTATTTTGCTGGAACTACTTTTATTTAAGATAGCCATATGGGTAACCGTAGGGTGACCTTGGGTTAGGGTGCCTGTCTTATCGAAGACTATTACATCGATATCGACCAAAATTTCCAGAGAACGGCCGCTACGAATCAGCAAGCCCTGGCTACTAGCTTTGCTTAAGGCAGCCATAATTGAGGTTGGTACAGAAACGCGCAGGCCACTTCCTAGGTCAAACATCAGCAGAGACGCAGCTTGAGCGATGCTGCCACCACTGATCAAAAGTGACAGGCCTGCCAACGCAAGGGTGGGCAACACAAAACGGTTGGCGATTTTGCTGGCATAGTTGCCCACGCGGGTGTCGAAGACAGGAGCCGCTTGGATCATGCTCGTTATCTGGCCAACTCGGGTCGACTCGCCGACGGCTCTGGTCTCTATCGTAAGAGTGCCTTCTAAAAGAATAAAACCAGCTAGAACCTCATCCCCAGGACCGGCGTGGCGGGGCACTGATTCGCCAGTCAGCTTGACCACATCCAAGGATCCATCACCAGACTCAATCACGCCATCAACGGGAATCTGGTCGCCGGGGGAAAGGCGAATGCGATCGCCGGGCATAAGACTGGTGCTCGGGCGAATGACCTCGTTCCCATCGACGATTACCCTTACGTCGGTTTGCAGGGTGGCCAAGAGATCTACGTTGGCTGAGCTAGCAATCCGCTGCGTCGCATCGCGGATCGCTTCTCCCCCTTCGATCATTGAAATCATGACGGCCGGGCCCAACAGAAAGCCCTCAAGGCTGTGGAGGGTAACCGCAAGAGCATCGAGGAAATCTACGTTTATTTTCCGCTCAGCTCGCAGGCCCTGCCAGGCACGTTTGAATGTCAGATGGGAAGCAACCAGAATAAAAGCTGCCACACCTAGAGGCGGGAGAGCTAAGGGACCGGCTAACAAAGTAAGACCCAGGGCGGTGAGTGGCAAAATGATCCGGGTTGGGACGAATCGTTCCTCGTCCTCCCCTTCCCCTCCCTCAGGGGAGTGGACAACTGGTTGTTGTCCAGCCTTGTTACCTGTAACTATCGATGGCAGGGAGAACAGCCAATCGGTTAGGCCAGCCTCCAAATTAGTGGGCAGTGTGGCATCTCTGGCGAACTCCACAACGCAGCAGGCTGCCATCTTGTTAATGCGCACTTTTAGTACCCCAGGGGAGTGGAGCAGCTGGGCCTCGAGCTGAACAATTTTCTCGGAAACGCCGTCCGTTGCGAAGCGCACCCGCTGGCGGCTGTGATGAAGAACCCGAACAAGCGGAGTTTCTAAAGCATTCCCCGGGACATCAGCGAAAGACAGCCGAGCCTGGTGCTTCTCAGAGTGATAACTGGGTGCCTCTAGAAGAGGATGGTCGCTTGCCAAAACCGGGGAAAGCACAGGGATTTAGTAGCTGGAGGACAGGTGAAAAGATTGGTGGACTGGACAGGATTGGGGCTCGCCCAAATCACTCCACTGTCACATTCTTGACAGTTATCTTGCGGGATTTCTTGACATTGGGGGGTTCAGCGACTTGATCTACCTGTTGTGGTTCTTCGGCAAGCTCTGACTTGGCTTCGACAACCAGGTCGACAAAAGATTCAGCGGCTTCAGCGGCTTGGCGGGCCACATGGCGAGCTGCTCCACCAGCGACTCCGGCAACAGCCACACCAAGCTTTACTCCACCTTTTGCCATGGAACGGCCAGACTGGGCCATGGAGTCGCCAAGCTTGTGGTTGCCAGCATTACGCACCAAAGGTGCCAAAGCCATCAGCCCTGCTCCCAAACCAAGAAAGAGAATGGTTTCCAATTCGAACATTTTACAAAAAGCTCTTTAGGTACATATTACTTCATATTGATAGGAATGCCATATAGACCATTGTCTATAAAGAATTACTAATATGTGTCTGCTCATCTGGGGCATGCCCTGAGCTTCGGCCTAAATGTTGCACTTTATTAGCGCCGACCTCCCCGGGGATTCCCTGGCGCTGGAATCCCAGCTTTCCGTACAATTATCGAGGACAGGCCAACCTCCTCTGGTTCTTGATCTAACTGGGGAAGGTTTGTTGATGAGTGTCAGCAAACCAGGCGAAAGCTTCCTCTTAAACCAAGCCCTCACCCAGACCTGGGAAAGGATTCACCCCCAACTAAGAGACTGGTTAAAGCTGGTTGAGCTGGTTGAGGCCAGACCGGAGGTTGCCCCCCCTCTGCCTGGACTTGAATCTCTGCTCCAATGCTTTGCTCTGGCGGAGTGGCTTCCGCAGGCTTCCGATAGCGATGGCATCGTTTTACTGCCGCCCCTTCACGGGGCCTTGAAGTTGCTGGAACTGGCTCGCACTGGTCCTGCCTTGCTTGAACAGTGGACTCAACCACTGCTTGACTGGTGGAGAAATACTCGGTTCAAACTAGCTAGTCTAGAAACGCTGCTTCGGTTGGACCTCCCGGATGGTCAGGACCTGGTGCTAGCTGAGCTATGGCAAGGGCGGCTGGAGAGGGTGGCCGCTTGTCTTGAAAATGAGGAGGCCCACCGTTGCTGGCTTGTCCTGGATGGAGGTCCGCAGGGATCAAACTTACTAAAAGATCGGCTGTGCAGGTTCTACGTGGCTGGCTTCCAGCCATCGGGGTTATGGATAGTCGGCCCAGAAGCTGGCCTTCAAGTCCTGCAGCTGCAAGAAGCGTATTGGCCAGCGGGTGACGGTCCATGGGTTGCCCATGGAGACACTCTTCGGAATAGCGATTGGAGAGAGAGTTGGTATAAGGAAGGGGAGAGCGAGCAAGTTGATTGGGTTGAGAGGCCCTGGTCCCCTGAAACAGGGCTGCAATGGGAGGAGACCAAGGAGGATGGGACCATTCAAGCCCGTCTGTTGATGCCAGGCCTCAGAAGGGAGCTACTGCAGGTCAAACAACTAGAAAATATTTTGCTACTCGAATTGGCCGGCCAATTCAGAAGACTCGAACTGCCTGAATTAAGCGGGCTCACCTGCCGGCGAGCCCGCCAGGAGGACAGACACCTGCTGCTGGAATTCACTCACGAGATCTCCCCAGCTTCATGATCTGAGCTGGACGATCGCTAGCCAAGGCTCAGGCTATAAGGAATAAAGAGATACCAGAAACGATGGGTAACACAAATATACTTTGGAAAAACGCAGCTATCACTGACAACCACAAAGCTAAGACTAAGTTTACACAAACGATAAAAATCCGAAGCAAATGATGCTAGGATTATTAAATAATATAAAATTTCTCGGAGCGCAGTAGAGAACTAAAAGATTGATTATTAATCGGCTGAGCAACCTATGTCGCAGAACCACTTAACCGATTGGTCTCTAAAAATGTGATGATTAATCCTTACCCACAATGTAGCCAATAGGAGCTTTGGGCTGAGCAAGATCAGCCTTTGCCTCAGCAAGGATGTCGGAAAAACTTTCGCCGACTTCTGAGAAGCTGTTTCCTATAGAACGAACTGCAGAACCTGCCCTGTCGGTTACTTTAAGGCCAATTTTGAGGCCCTTCTTGGTAAGATTACGACCAGCAAAGCCAACTGAGGTTGCTAAGTTGCTACCCTTCCCAGCAATAAAGCCGACTACGGGAGCTAGGGCCACAAGCCCCGCCCCTATACCGAAGGCAATAAGAGTTTCAAATTGAAGCATGGTTCTAAAACCAATTTTTTTCTACAATTTTACTATAGCAACCAATTAACATGTGTATTCCTCGCTACCTTTCATGTATTCGCATCCTCCATCCAATCAATTGTGGCCTTTTTAAGGCTGTAGCAGGCTGAGGTAATACTGAGATCACCGCTCCTAACCCTCTGTCGAATCAAAGAGCTAGATTCCATCAAAATTGTGGCTGTACGGAGGGTATGAAGCCGAAAGGCCTCAGGAAGTGCGGCTGGTCTTCCTTCCTCTCCAGCCCCACTAAGGCCTTCGCGAATCTGTTCTACAAGGGAGAAGAGACTTGGGCTTAGCTGTTGCGCTGGCATACAAGCAGCAGTGACGGCTCCGCATCCCTCATGGCCCAAAACCAACAAAAGCGGAATTCTCAATGCTTCCACCCCATATTCGATTGAGCCGATAGACCCTGGACTGCAAGTATTTCCAGCGTTGCGGATCACGAACAGATCGCCAAAACCAGAGTCAAACATCAGCTCGACAGGGACCCGGGAATCGGAACAACTCAGCACTATCGCTATCGGGTGTTGGGCGGGTGCAATGTCATGAAGCCAACTCGGATCTGAATGAGGATGGAGTAATTTTTGATTTAGAAACCTCTGATGCCCATCTTTGAGTCGACAAAGAGCCTCAGCTGAGCTAACCATGGTGAGCAGGTTGTTTGACCTAACCTAACATCCGGGAATTAATCCCCTACCATTTTCTTTTTACCGTGGGATTCATAGAGAAGTATCTAGCCGGATCCAATCTCCAAACTGAAACACTAGCTTGATTATCTACTGATTCCAAGATTGATTTGCAGGTAGTATCCCAATCTTTTGGAAAGTTTGGGATACTCCTCGAAAGTGATAGGAGATATATTGCATGCTTTAGAGATCTGGAACGAGCTCTCCGCTCAATCTCAACAGCTGCTACTTCGGCCAGCCTGGGATTTACACAAAATTATGCCTTGGTGATCGGATTTTTGGCAGCAATTGCCATGGAAGTTATCATCATACCTGTATGAAAAAAAGGAATATTTTTTGCCAATAAAAGGTTCGAAGTAAGCTGTTAATCCAGCGGACAATCCTGAAAAATTAGTGCTACACCTACCTATTTGGGCTCGACTATTACTTACTTCGCGGCCCTATTTGTGACCCGGATTGAGCTGCTTACCGTATCTCTATTTATTACGCGAAAAATACTATCGACTCAATCCCCAACCTTCAGCAAACAGTCACGCCCCCCGGGTTGCACCGTGCAGCGATGAGTGATAACAATTTAGAATAAAGTTAGGTTTGTCGTGTCGTATTTACGCATGGTTTAAATCTTGCACCCATAAGTGAACCAAGGCAGGGCGCCAATCTTCCGCGGCACGATGCCCTTGAGATCGAGCTGGATGTTCTCAATCACCTTGTCCTGATAACGCAGTGCCAGATGCCCCAGGTGTTTGGATGATCCGCAGCCAGAGCAAATCGCGCTGTAGCTCCTGGGCCATGCGGCTGCCGCTGGCAAGCAACTCCTCAAGCTCGATAGCGGTGAGCACAAGGGCATCGCAACTCAAGGGCAGCTGCTCCAGGGGCCAGCGCAGCAAGCGCTGATATTGGGGGCCATCGGCGGAAGCATCCACTATCAAAAGATCCAGATCACTACCCACCCCAGCTGTGCTACGGCCGTAGCTACCAAACACACCGATCCGTTGCAGCGAAGGGCTTTGGGCTTGCTGGGCAGCTGCCCAAGCAGCTACTTCGGCGAGTACCTGATCAGGGCTGGGCCAACGCAGCAGTGATTGCGTCAACGAGCGTACGGGCATGGAAGAGAGCGTCTGCGCTTTGCAAACGGCCGAAGTGGTCTGTGGGGGCTCCATCGGGAAGGCTATCGGGGTAGCGAGTTGGGATGTAGAGGGCATCGAGGATGCGCAGCCGATCTTCTAGATCAGGCACCACCGCGGCCAGGGAAGCAGAGGCCTCGGGGGGCAGATCCCGCAACGAGCGGCCTAGGCCATGGCCCCAAACCTGTTGGCCAAGATGAAGGTGGAGTGCCTTGAGGGCTTTCTCAGCGGACTGGTGGCAGGCAAAACAAGCCCATTCATGGTGGCCCCCATCGGCACTGAGCTGGGCCTGGGCTAGATCAGCTTTGGCCTGATGCAGCCAGTCATGCGAGCGGTTCATCCATCCATCATGCCTTTAGCAGAGGAGGGGGGCAGGTCATACAGACCCCTAAGGCTGCAGTGCTTACTTCAATGCCGCCACTTGGCTGTCATTCCAGCCACAACCCCTAATCCTCGAACCAATATCCGCACTCAGGGCACTCACGGCCAAAAGCAATGCCAAGAGCGAGGCATCCCCCTGCAGTGTGAACACAAAAGCCGCACAGAAGATTGGGGTGCCATTGGCAGCTGCAAACAGAGCCGTCGCACCGACGGCAGCCAACTGAGCCAAAGCGGATGCATCAAGTTCGCCCAGATGCTGCAGCGGCGTAACCAATAGCGCCCCCAGGCTCATGGTGTCGTGCATGATTCCGCCTGGCGCCCCTACAGCCACGCTCAGCAGAGTGGCCATGAATCGCCACACCAGGGTGATGGCCTCACCGCCGCTCTGTCCCTGGAGTGCGGCGGCGAGCGAGAGGGAGCCGTCGTTCAAGCTGAGGCCCCCACTGACGATGGCGAGCAGGGTCAAACTCGCCGCCACTAGCAGCACCAAGGGCCCTGGCCGCTTGCCCATCTGCCGCCTCACCAGCTCTGCCAAGGGGACCAAGAACCGCACCAGTAGGCCCCCCAGCAGGCTTCCCGCCACGGTGAGCACCACCACCCAAGTCCAAACCTTTGCAGGCAAGGGGCCCAGGCTGAGTCCCGCCAAGCGGGCTGGCTGGCCCAGTGCCGTAGCTAAAAGGGTGCCACTACCAGCCATCAACAGGGCAGGCACCACGATTGGCAGGCCGCTGCGGCGCCCCAACTCCTCCAATCCGTAGACGACTCCTAGCAACGGTGAGCGAAAGGCCACCCCCAACCCAGCGGCCCCACCAACGACAGCCACCAAGGGAAGCGGCATGCGGCCCAGGAAACCCTCTGCGCCCCACCGCCGCCGCAACGCCAGCAGGACACTCGCACCAAGTGCCACTGCGGGGGACTCAATGCCAATCGCAAGTCCACCGATGTGGGTCAGCACCATCAAGGGCAAACGTTGCCACTGGGTCTTCAGGCTCAGCTTCTCCAGCCACCGCTGTTGATCGGCGGGAAAAGAGGAGTCGCCGTAGCGGTCGATTGCCAAACAGGGGGGACCCCTCCTCCTTTGCCTGCTGCCAAAGGACCCCACGCGAGAGACAACAGCGTTGCCGTACTAACAAACACAAGTAACGGCCCGCCCCAGACTGGGAGCGCAGACGGCAGTCGGGTGGCCTGATTGGCCAGCCCAGGCAGATCCCAGAGCCGCAACTGCAACTGGAATCCCAGTTCAGATAGCAGTTGATAGGGCCACTCCAGCAATTCGCAGCCCAAACCGAGTAGGAGCCACCATCCCGGTCGCCAGCTGTTCATTCCTTTCATGCCAGGTGATCCGCCGGTTTGCTGACGCAGTAGCAGTCCTCCGCGCTATACAAAGTCACAAGCTCAGTTCAAGCAACAGGGTCCTGCAGGAAGGACGCATGGCCACCTGCGTAGACATGAAAACTGCCATCTGCGACCCGTTCAACAATGGCCTGACCATTGGCGGGCGGAGCAATGGCGTCGTAACGGCAATTAGTCACAAGGTGGGACAAGGTCCCCGGGGTGCCGACGACCTACGACACGGGCATCAACCGTGGTCTGGGGATGCCGCGAGGCACCTTCCATTTCGCCTTCCATTGTGCATCGCAACAGGCCCTCGGCGAACGCCGCCAGCAGCTGCAGCAGAAAGGGGTCGTGGTGGGTGAGCTGCTCGATCTCAACCCCTACGCCTAACTCCACGTCCCCGCCGATTTGGCTGCCGCCTTGGAGGCAATCTCCACGGAGGTGAGCCGCCCTGATCTGTAGGGTGGTTTTCCGCAGCCACCTCTGGCGGAGGAGGCCCTCCACGACCTGCGCGGCCTGCGGCGCGAGTTGCTGCGCCTGCAGGAAAACCACGATGTGGTGGTGCCGGTGTGGTGGGAGCCGGACCTGATGGGGGTGGTGAAGGCCTGGGCCGAGGGCGAAAGCTAACGCCTCCAAAAGGTGACATCTTTCCTGGCAGCTACCGGGTCTAGGCGCAGAGCTTCAACGAGATGTTGACGGATTTTAGCGGAGGTGGTCATAGTTCAGTTGCCCTTGCTGGCTTGTTCTTCAAGGGCGCGAATCGCGCTGAGCACACCTGGCAAAGCGTCCTGACAGATCAGCAGCACCTGCTCAGCGTCTAGATCGAAGTACTGATGGGCGATGACATCGCGGAATCCCATGGCGCCTTTCCAATCGATGCCAGGGAATCTGGCAGCCAGCAGACCAGGCTCAAGCTTCTCCAGCCGCTTGAGCGCCTCCCCAGCCGAGAGGAACTGCATGCAAATGATATCGAGCAGGTCCTGGCCTTCTTCGCCGTCCAGCAAGGAGGGGGTTACCAGCAGGGGCAATGCCTTGCGCTCGATCCGCTCGAGGGCCTGACGCAGCGGTGTGAGCAGCAGAAGCAGATCAATGCTCATGCGCTGACGCCCTCCCTCAGGATGGCCTGGCGTAGGGCGGGGTTCATGCGTTCGCGCAGGCGCACCAGATCGACCGGGCGCTGCAACAGCACTTCCAGCTCCTGCTTCAGGTGCACAGTGGCAAAAGGGGTGAGGGGATCCAGCTCAACCCACACATCCACATCGCTCTGGGCAGTGGCTTCGTTGCGGGCCGTGGAACCGAACAGGCCGATGCGTTGCAGCTGGTAGCGCTGCTGCCAAATGGGTTGGTGTGAACGAAGAAGCGCCAAAACCTGAGCAGCTGTTGGTGGGCTCATGACAACTGAATCCATTTTCATTCCACGAACCCATAGATCAACTGTTTCGAGGCATCAATAATTCCGCGCTCACAATGGTTACGCTCGGCATCGGCAATCACCAGATTCACCGGCTGGCCTGTGATTGCGGCCAGTTGCCGCTCCAAACCGAAGTAAGCCTGCACAAGGGCGCCCGACTCGATCGGCTGGAACTCCACAAGCAAATCCAGGTCGCTACGGGTGGGGTTGAAGTCGTCGAGCAGGGCCGAACCGAACAGATGCATGCACAGCATCTGCTGCTCCCGGCAGGCATCGACGATTGCTACCAGTTGGAGCTTGGCAAGAGCAAGGCTCATTGGTCCACTTTACCCACGGAGGCAGGTTGGTCAGTTGTTTGGTCACTTGGCTCTTGCCAGGCGACATCGATGGCCTCGGTGGAGGTACCTAGTTTCTGCAGCAACAGCAGGAGCAACCGCTCGATGCGGTTGGCATCGCTGGGATAAGAAGGTGCTGGGATGGTTGGGGCCTCCAGCTCAGTGCCCATACGCTCCTGGAGGAAGGCGATTAGTTGGTTACGGCGCAGCTTTGACCAGCCACGCAAGCGCTGCTGCCGGCAAATGTTCTGCAACTCCCCAGCAGTGAGGGTGTTGAGATCCGGCCCCGGTGGTAGGAGGATTTCGGCAGATTCAGAGAGGAGATGGCCATGGCGTTCCTCGATCCGACCGGCCTGGCGCTGGAGGTAGTCGCCAAGGCTCAGTCGCTGATCGGCGTGCCGCGGCGGCGGCGGGGCTCAGGCTTCTTGGTCATCGATTGATTCCTCGAAGAACTAAACAGCATCAGCCCGCTCCAATAAGCGTTCCACGGCAAGCTTGAGATCCTGGCTCGACTGGCTGGTGGGGGCACCATGGGCACGCTCTTGCTGGTCGACCGCCTCCTTGATATCGGCCAGGTTCTCTAGGGCCTGCTCTCAACGGAGAGGGTGTCCGTCGAGTTCGGTCTCTTCTGGACTCTATAAGACGCTTTTGGGGTGTCGGGGCAAGAAATACCCCAACATTTACCCCAACGGCAGTTTTCATCCGTGAACTCGACGGAAGCGCCAGATCCATTGCTGCGTAGGCGATTAGTCAGTTTAATCCACCCCAACACCTCACAACCCTCCTCCCAACCACTCCAGGTGCACAGCGCCGCCTTAAGCGCCTACAAGACCCACAAGAGATCCTTTGCCCAATGCAGGCAACTGCAGCGCCATTGAGGGTCTTCAGGCAATCTTCCACCTCAAAGGGCGACTGGCGACAACAGACGGCAGGCACTGCTCGCCATCTTTAATCCAGGGAATCACCGACTAGTGGACCAGGAGCAAAGCACCCTCATAGCAACGGCGCTGGTCTGGGATCGGAATGGAGAACTGCGCTCAGAGGACCTCGAACGCCTGCTGAAGCGCCTGCAGGCAATTGAGGTCAGTTCCCAGCACTAAGGGGATCCCTCAGAACAGGCGCTGATCACGCCACTTCAGGACACCACCCCCGACGAACCTCCTGCCGTGCCACCCACCGTGAACACCGCCGAGTCAGGTGCTCTCCTTGAGGGATCAGACCCTGATGAATCGGACAAGTCAGCAGGGTGACGCAGTGCCTATCAACCTCATAGCAAAAGTGCTGACAGGTCATGCAGACCCTTGAGGAGCGGGCAGGTTTCAGGACATCGATATCCAGGTAGTCCCACTCCTCAGCGGCAACGGAGTTAGCAGTAGGCATCGGTCGCAAGCAAGTACATCAGCACTACTCGCAACCGCTCAAGAGGTCAAGGCAGTTCAAAAACCGCCATGTCCGTCTCTGCCTGGTGGATCACCTCCAGTAGTTGCTCAAAGACCGCGCGGCCCCTTGGGGTGTCCTCGGGGCGATGAGAGGCATGAAGCGCCAGAACCGTGATGCTGGTGGTCAATTGCTCAAGGGTGAGCAAGGCATCCTGTTGGAGTTCCTGGACAATGGCAGAGGTGGTGAGTTGGGACATGAAGTGTCGTGCAACTGCTTTTAGTGTTCCCACACGCCCAAGGTCAGCAAAGAAACTTCAAGATCTCCTGCCTACGCTGGAGGTCTGTGATGCCTCCTCATGGGACTGGAAATCCTTCTGGCACTTGGGATACCGATTCTTCTGCTGGTTGGTGGGACGCTGTTATTCGCAGCACGGGGGTAGTTCCCTCAAATCCTCAAGCGTCACCAGTCTTGATGCCATTCTCTGGAACACACTGTTTGGACTGTCGATTGCCCTAGGTGCCGTCCGTTATCTGGCCCGTAAATAGTTGACTGCCACTACCACCAAACTCAAGAATCTTCGGGGTCAGGCGCTGCTGTTTCGCTTCCTCGAGACAGGGTTCGTGACCCCTCCTCCTGCTTTGACTCGCTACCAACAGGACAGGGGCATCATTTCATCAAGACGCGACTAGTGGTGAGCGTCCTTACATTTGAATCAATGTAGTACCAACGACGATCTGAGCCTACTGCGGGATGAAAGTCAAAGGGAACCAGTGGCAATTCAGGTAGCACCAGCAGAGCAAGCGGTGACTGGCATCCAGAGAGAAGGCAGCGCAAGAAAGAACATGAGAAAAGGCAAGTTCAACTTGGTCATCTTATTGCCTTTTGATCGCATACCGCTAAAACCATTGAGTTGCAAAATCCAGATGATACCGTCAAAGATAATCGGGAAAACCACTGGAGCAAACTGGATTGGTCTTATCGATTCAACCTATGGAGTCATCCTAACGCTTCTTGTGATTGAACTACCAGTAATCATGCTGAAGTTGATGCACAAGAGTATTGGTAATTCTCATTCAGTAGTGTCATTTGCAGTGCTAATTGCGATAGGGGCACGTATAATCGGTTATTTTGCGATATTCACCATAATCTACGACATCTGGTCGTATCACAAGACTCTCTTGCATGATGCCAAAAGGCTCCGGTTATTCGCCCTGTGCACGGGGTGGATTCTTTTCATGAGTAGTTTGGCGCCAGCCTTCTTCTACCTAGCAGATCACTTTGCCATTGAAGAGGTCTTGAACGAAGGCAGGCATTTAATCCTTTTGAATTACTCACGAATTTGCCTTTTTACCTTCATAGCAATTATCTATTTGCTATTGGCAGCACTTGCAGAATCTGAAAAGAGGCAGTCAGGGCAAACTTTAGAGAAAAGAGGGGAGTTGGAATTCATATTTGGAACCTCTTTGTCAAAGGCATTAATCACAGTCCTTATCGCGGCAATAACAACCTCACCCTTTTCATACTTGCCATCACCAATTGGGATTACAGTGATTGCGCTAATAACATACTTTCCGATAAATTTTTTCAAAAAAAGAGATAGAAGATGAGAGGTGCCAAGGTCATAGACGCTTCATCAGCATCGTGAGAAAAGGGCAACATCAATACAAGGGGTGCCTGACAATCAGAAAAGAAGCACCGTGATGGGCACCCCCCTCTGGATGCTTTCGCCCTGGGCGATCTTTGCCCTCGCTGCTGGATTGAAGTTCTGGCGACTGACCTCTCTGTTCTCAAAGCACCTGATTACCGCTGGCGCCACGGACAGCCTCTGGCAAGACCATGGTGCTTCAAGCATGATGGGACGATCAAACGCTTATGAAGCCCCCCCTTGACTGGCCCAACTGCCCTCCGTCACCAAGGGCTGGAGCGACTGCTGGATCTGCCGCCTTTTGTGCTGTCTCTATTCAGTTCGCTTCTGTTGCCCCTGCCCCAGACCCTGTTGGTGTCAGCGATAGCCACCGCCGGTCTCGGTCCGGGCATCGGTTTGGTCGCCCTAGCGCTCATCGGCAGTGGCAACCTACTGATCACCGCAGGCCTGAGTGAATCGATCGTGCGCCTCGGGCCAGAAGCCAGCGGCTGTACGACGCTGCCTGCCGTGGCTCTCTACTATCTCGGGCCCACCGGCAGCCGGGTGGCGACCTTCGCCATTCTCACCATGTGGTTCACAGCGCTGGTTGGGGGAATGCTGGGCTTCATTGATGTGATGGCCGGATTCACCAACACTCCTCAGATTCCGTGGCTTCTGGGCCTGTCTGTCTTGGTAATTGGCCTCAATGCCCGCAGGAGTCTCGGTTTCAGCGTGATGATGATGCTCGGCATCGTCACCTTTCTGCTGCTGCTTGCGATAGCGATAGGCGTCCTTCCCCACATGGCTCCCTGGGCGGAACAGGAGTTTTGGAGCCCTTTGCCCCAAGTCAACCCCTGGTCGCTCCCTCCTTGGTCGTCGCTGATAGCAATCAGCTTTTACACTTTTTTCGGGGTTTCGCTGTTGGCGCCGGCTGCGAGTTTTGTGCTGCCTCGAGACCCTAGTGGTGCCACCTTCATCAGGGGGAGTATCGCCGGAGCTCTGGCGATGATGGCTGTGGTGATCGGCTGGCTGATTCTTGTTAGCCAGGTGGTGCCGCGCCAAATTCTGCAGGGCCTAAAAGGCACAGTGCTCGTGTCGCTGGGGGGGACGGGTCATCCGGTATTGGCCCTTTTTTGCGCTTCCCTGGCGATCACCCTCTCGGGCTTTGCCGCCATCCGCGCCGGCGGCGTACTCGGAAATCAATTGCGTGATCTGCCAATAGCACGCACGGGCTGGAGGAGGAAACTACTGCCAGCTGTGCCAACCCTGGCAGCTCTGTTGCTGATTCTCGGCTGGATGGAGAGTGGCACAACCAATCTCACCGCAGCCCTTTCCGTCGGCGGAGGCCTGGGTATTCCAGTGGGTTGCTGGATCGTGCCAACCATGATCCTGAGGCAGGCTCGCCTCAAGCGTCCAGGCCTGATTACAGGGAGCTTGGACCCGGTGGGCCATCCGATCGTCACCTCATCGCTACTGGTGGTTGGGCTTTTGGTGTTGTTGATGTTCGGTTTGCTGCTGTGGACCTGGTGGCCAATCAAGATCTTCACCGTGGCCCTGGCGCTTGGACTCGCTTTCTGGATCTTCTGGCTTCAGCCGCAATGGGAGGCATAAACCAAACGGGTGCCAGTGGTAGCCACGCCATCGGTGCCGCGGATCTGGTGCACCAGCACTTCACGGAAGGCATCGAGGTCGCTGGCAGCCAATAACATCCAGATGTCCGTCTCCCCATAACAGGCCCGAACTTGCTGGACACCAGTGAGGTTCTGTAGAGCACCTACGACTTCACTCTCTCGGGTCTGGGCTTCTGGCAAGAGGCTGATTGCTACGAGTCCCTGAACGGGATGGTTTGTGCTGACATCGATCATGGGATGGCGATGGCCATCATTTTTGCAGAGCCTGATTTCGACCTGGCTACTAGGCAACAACGTTTGCAACCCTTCGGCGGCTGCCTCGATCTGATCCCTTGAGTTCGCCGTGACATACAACCCGGCGCCGTGGCGGCCATACAAGGGAGCTGACCACAGCGACTGAACACCTTGCTGAATAACATCGGGCCATGCTTGTTGAATGCATGTCCATAGTTTTAAGGGGCTGAGATAGCAGGAGACCAAGAGGAAAGCCTGATGGGCTTCAACTGCTTCAGGCAGTGAGTTCTGGTTAATCAATGGTAGGAGTGGGGGGACATTCATAAGGATTTACATCACGATGATGTATTGAGCTGTTGAACTTCTCCAGGTACTCATGTCGGCACCCCCGGTTTCGAGAAAGTTGTCACTACTCGGCTGCCTCAAATGAGGTAAGAACCGGCGGTGTGTGTCAGGGAAAGTCGTTCGACTCCGCGAGTATCGGTAAATTCAAAGTGGGGCTTGAGCCTGCTTCCGGCATGAATCTGCTCACCGATATGCCCAGGCTCAACGGGCTCCATGCATCCACGATGGGATGGCTGTTGAGTAGCGAAATCCGTCTCAGCGCGGGCTTTGCCTCCTCCCGCAAGCTGCTTCTCTATGGCTTGTATCGATCGATTCTGAACCGCCGCCGGGTGGCCTCAGCCCTCAGCAGTGCCTGGACGCGCTGCTCACTGAATGACCTGGTGAGAAAGCAAAGCTAGGTTCCCCACATGCAAAAACCAACTATCAGGATCTGGCTCGCTGCCACGGTGGGCAACACCCTGGAGTGGTTTGATTTTGCCGTCTATGGCTACTTCGCCCGGGACATCGGCACGGCCTTCTTCCCGAGCGCCGATCCCTCAGCGCATCTCATCGAAGCCTTCGGTGTGTTTGCCGTGGGCTACCTCATGCGCCCAATCGGCGGCCTGGTGCTTGGGCCCCTCGGCGATTTGGTGAGTCGGAAAACCATGCTGCTCACTAGTGTTTTGGTGATGGCGGTATCGAGCTTGGCGATTGGCCTCCTGCCCACCTATGCCGACTGGGGGCCGCTAGCCGCCTATGGGCTGCTGGGCTTACGCATGGCTCAAGGATTCTCTGTGGGTGGGGAATACACCGGTTCCATCACCTACGTGATCGAGACAGCCCCCCGTCACCGCCGCGGGCTTATGAGCAGCTCGACCGGAGCCGGCACCATGGTGGGCTTTGTGCTCGGGGCCCTAGCCTCAACCCTGATCAACCACGGCCTACCGGCCCAAGCTGTGGCCAGTTGGGGCTGGCGGATTCCGTTTTTCATCGGAGCAAGCGCTGGCCTGTTTGCCCTTTGGTTGCGGGAGGGGATCCCCGATTCGCTCCAGGAGGGCCCCAAGCCAAAAGCAAGCGACCACCTGGTCGCCACACTGGGCCAGTGGCGCCCCATGGTGCAGGTGATGGCGATCATCGCTATGGCCACGGTGAGCTTCTATTTGATTTTGGTCTTCCTGGTGCAGTACGCCATCAGCCAGCAGCCCCAAAACGCAGCCCTCTACAGCGGCATCACCACCTGCAGCGAAGCCTTGGGGATTCCCATCTTGATCTTTGGCGGGTGGTTGGCCGACCGATGGGGGGCCGCCACCACCATGCGCTGGTGGTGTCTCGCCTTGGCGTTGGTGGCGATTCCATCGGTGCTTCTCATGCAACAGGCCACACCCCTTGGGGTGATAGCGGGCCAAGGGCTAGCACTCCTGCCGCTGATGCTGATCCTTGGTACTTATCCCAGCCTGTTGCCCAACCTGTTTGAGGAAGCCAGCCGGTGCACGGGGTTTTCGATCAGCTACAGCCTCACCGTGGCCTTGGTGGGAGGCACCGCTCCGCTGGTGGCGGCTTGGATGCTCGGCGAGATGAGCTGGAGCTGGGGTCCAGGGCTGTACTGCGCGCTGTGGGCCTTCCCATCCCTGTGGGCCCTCAGGGGCCTGAAGAATCCCAGCAACGCCTGACGGTGAGCAAAACCAGCCCCAGCTGTTCCGTCTTAGCAGGTTGGTCAGTAGCCAATGAGGTGTGAGGTCGCTACCGGTTGAGTTGTCACCACCCAACCGAGACCTCACGCACCAATGCATAGCCCTTCCAATACCCGTATGACGCATAAAGGCTGGCTATGGCTCATCAATCAAACCCCAGGACCAAGCCCTGCGCTGAACTCGCCGCCAAAGCAGACATCAGCCTCGAGTGTGCCTACAAGCGGCTAGCCCAGGCCACCGCCTAGATAGCGACATCCCAGAAGCCCCGCACAAGGAGCCATCGGTTGACCAACGGGTTGATCAATCGGTTGATTTTCGGGCTCCAACTAAAGCCCAGATCGCTTCCAGTGCAGTCACCCATTCCACAAAGAACCTTGTAAAGCGAAGGCCATCGGTTCAAATCCGTTAGCTGGCTTTCAGGTTCAGATCGGTTGCGGGGAAGTGGCTACAACGGGTCTTGGCGATTGGGGGATGCCCGTAGAACCCCGTGGGTTGATTACGGGCTGATTAATGGGTTGATTAACAACATGTCCAGCCCACGCCGCTTCTGGACACAGCCCCCGCCGAGCCTCTTGCCGAGGCACCCACCAAACACGCCACTTGGTGAGGTACTCACCCTAGGGAATAAGACTCTGATGATTTGAGGGATTAAAAGGTTGGGGGCTTCGATATCAAACGAGACAATGTTAATGGATTCATAATACTCCGCAAGCCAAGAAGCCCGCAGCTCTCTATCCAAAGTCCTAGATATCACGCTGACACTTTGGGCAATCAAGAATCTTGCACACAAGTGGGCGAAACAGCGATAGATTTCTTAGATACAAAACTTTGGATTAGTCCATCAAAAGCCTCTCTGATCATGCTTGCTCTTTTCGCAGAAACACTCACCTATCACTTTCTTCTGGAGTTAGGATGTTTGGAGGTGAAAGCCAAGCGAGTTGTGAGAAAATCTGGCGAGACAATGCAGTACTTTGCTGGCAATATTCTAATTAATCAAGCTTGCTGTATGTCTTGGCTGACAAAGAGACACTTGCTATCAATATCAATGGCTTTCCAGCATGCGAGCAAGGTAGCCATGGCCCTTGAGATCATTCCAGCACCCCTTTTCGGCTGGCTTGCCTTTCTCTAGGACAACGATTTGATCAGCTTGCTGTATCGTGGCCAGTCGATGGGCGATGCTGATTCGAGTGATACCCATTTCCTCGATGGTTGCCGTGATCGCCTTCTGCGAGCGATTGTCGAGGGCGCTGGTGGCCTCATCCATGATCAGGACCTTTGGTGTAGTAATCAGGGCACGAGCGATGGCGATGCGTTGAGCCTGGCCACCGGAGATGTTGCCACCGGATTCGCTCAGCAGAGTTTCGAGTTGCATGGGCATCGCGCGCACCTCGTCCGCCAAAGCCGCTCGCTCAAGAGCCTGCCACACCTCGTCCTCACTGCGATGCACACCACCACAGATAACGTCATAGATCGAGCCGGCATTAAGCCGAACCGTCTGCATTACCACCCCCAGCTGTCGCCGGTAAGAACGAATCGCCAGCTGCTCCAGCGGTATTCCATCGACAAGCAATTGACCCGATTGAGCAGTGATGAAGCCCAGCAGCAGACGAACCAACGTGGTCTTGCCGCATCCGCTCGCTCCGGTGATGGCAGTGTGTTTTCCAGCTGGGATGGTGAAAGAAAGTTGTTGAAAAAGTGGTTCAGTTCTGCCTGGATGGGCATAGGTAATGCCCTGCAGCTGAAACTCACCATCAAGAGCGTGTCTTAAGGCTTCCGGCTGATAGCCCTGTTCCACAGAAGCCAGCATCACCGGTTCGGCTCGCTGCCATAGGACAGCCGCCTTGCCAGCAACATTAGCGATCAGGTTCACCGCTCCAGTCAGAGCCCCGTTAAAACTAAAGAATGCAGCATTAAAAGAGATGAAAGAAATCATGATCTGATTCTGTTCACTGCTGCTCTCGCTGTGGAGCAACCGATAGGCCACAACTGCAAAAAGCATCAAGGACGCAAGTGGTGTGAGCACAATTCCATATTGCTCAAGCGCATCGCTGTAAATGTTGTTGCGCAGCTGAAGCAGGGCATACCGGTTAACCTCACGCAACCAGCGCAGCAGTAAGAACGGTTCGGCACCGGCACTGCGGATCTGGGGCATGCCCATCACAGCCTGGAAAGAGAAGTTCGTGACCTCCGCGCCGCTTTCAAGCAGCGGCCCCTGTAAACGGATCGAGCGCAGTGTGATCCACAGCAGACACACAATTGATAGCCCAGTGAATGCAGTTGCCCATAGCGCGAGTTCGGCGTCGTAGGTGAACATCAGCACGAAAAAACTGAGCGCAAACAGACTGGAAAGCAAGGTGGATAGGACACCGCTACCCAGCAGCTGCCGCAACTGGGTAATGGAATTCACACGTGATGCGAGATCGGCAGTTGTAAAATGGCTAATAAACTCCATGGGGAGGCGCATCAGCCGATCCCACACCGCTGTCTGTAGGCGCAGATCAGCAACGCTCTCTAGGCGCAGCATCATCAGGCTCTGCAGGAACTGGGTTGCCACTGAGCCAATAACCAGAAGAAGCACTACCATCAGCCCCTGGAGCAGCAATTGCTTATCGCTCTGGGGCAGTATCTGGCTTACCAACAGATTGGTAAGCATCGGAATCGAGAGATTGAAAAGCATCACCACTGCGGAGGTGATCAGCAGGGCTATAAGCGCTGCAGATTCGGTGCCAAAGGTGAAACGTAGAAGGCTTAAAGGGCCTGGTACAGTTGCCGGCAGCGACAGGTAGATCTCGTAGGCCTCGTCTGCCAATGCCAGGTCAGACTCGGCCTTCCAATGCAGATGACGTCTGGGGCAGTAACACCAATTGTGGCCCGCACGCCGATATAAGGCTATGGCACGTTGATCCTCCTCCTCGAACACAATCAACAGGGGGAACTCCTGTCTAACCGGGTCGCGCGGCGTGTCGATTCGGCGGTGGTGGATGTCGTTGAAATTGAGCAGCTCGGGTATCGATGCACCAGGCAGAGGTTCTAGATGCACCTGCCGACGTCCGAGTTGCTTGAGGCAGAAACCAAGAAGGTTCAGCTCAGGTTCTTGAGCGGGTTCGTTAGGCTGGTCAAACAGCAACTGCCCTTCCAGTCTGCGTGCTGCGATCAGCGCTTCACGGGAGGCATTCATGTCGGATCCCCCTCGTTTGATTGCTCGGCCTGCACCAGAGCATAAAACGGGCCCTTTTGCTCTAGGAGTTCATGCGGAGAGCCACGCTCAATCACAGTTCCGGATTGCATCACCAGAACCTGATCGCTGAGTAGGGCCACATCGAGACGTTGGGCCACGGTAATCACTGTGAGTTCACGGCGCTGCAGAGCATCAAGAATGCGGCTTTGGCTCGCATTATCAAGAGCACTAGTCGCCTCGTCTAGCAACAAAATGCTGGGTCGCCGCAGCAGTGCACGGCAGAGTTCCATTCGTTGACGTTCGCCACCGCTTAGGTCGCTGCCATTGTCACGCAAGCGGCGCTGGAAGGCTTCAGGGTGGGCTGTGATCGTATCCAGCACATCGGCATCACGAGCAGCTGCCACAAGGTCTGATTGGTTGTAACCGGGGTGCCAAAGGGTGATGTTGTCCTGCACGCTGGCGTTGAACATGAACACCTGCTGGGGCACATAAGCCAGGCTGCGGCGCATCACAGCATCGCCATGCTGCTGCCAAGGTTTGCCATCAAACAGCAGCTCGCCACCAATAGGCTGATAAAGGCCAGCAAGCAAACGTATCAGGGTTGTCTTGCCAGAACCACTGGCGCCCACGATCGCCACCTGAGATCCTTGGGGAATAGTCAGATCGAGTTCGCGGATGAATGGAGGGGAAATGGCATCGAAGCTGTAGCTGATACCCCGCAGTTCAATTGCTCCCTTAAGTCGTTTTGCTTCATTGATTTCTCCATCGACAAGTGTGAAACTGCGCACAATCGGGTCTTCCTTGCTTGAATTCAGGTCATCAAGGCGGCCAAGGTCACCGATGAGGCCCTGCAAAGTGGCATTCAACTGGGGCAGGGTGTTGATCGGCGCGATCAGCTGGCCTTGCAAAAACTGAAATGCGACCAGCGTGCCCAGGGACATATGCCCGGAAATGATAAGCAGTCCGCCAATGGAGATGATCAGCGCATTGAGAAGAAAACTACTTCCATTAGCCGCTATCGTTGAAAGCGCCATCTGCCAACCAAGTTTTTGGCTTGCAACAACCACATTTCCGAAACTTCCCTGCCATTGACTCAGGAAATCGAATTCCAGACCTGAGGCCTTAAGCATCTCAATGTTGTTAATTCCCTGCAGTCCCTTTCCCAGGGTCTTGCCCTTGTCGATTGCCAACTTGCGGTTGGCGTCATAACGCAGATCAGTGAGCCACCAGTTCAGCAGAAGGTTAGCGGCCATCACTGCCAAGAAAATCATCGCTAACCATGGGGAGATAACCAGGGCCACAATCAGAACCAGGGCCCCCTCCCAGAGACTCACCCCGAAGCGAAGCAACTGGGCAACAACAGTCTGGGTTGTTTGCATGCCCAGCAGCATTCGGCTTGCTATCTCACCCTGCAGGCGTGCCTGGAAAAAGGCAAAGTTGAGCTGAAAAAGCTTGCGGAATAGATCAGCTGTGATCCGCTTTGAGAGAAGCAACTGCATCCGGCGCAGTACAGCAAACTGCACCGTCAGCAACGCTAACCAGGCCAAGACCACCAGGAGCAGTAGCCAGACGATCGGTATACCGAACGCCAGTTGCTGATCATGCAGGAAGCTATCAATGAAAACAGAGGTGAGCCCTGCCACCAGCAATGTGATTACAGCCTGGGCAGTGGCTAGAAGTAGCAACTGCAACAGGGCCCCTGAATAGGGGAGGAGGGTACCAGGCAAACTAAGTAAAGGAGATCGCTCCTTACCGCCACTTTCGAACGCGGGACCGGGCTCAAACTCCAGCACGATGCCGGTGAAGTTGTCGAGGAATTCCTCCATCTCCACACGGACCCGCCCTTGGGCGGGATCGCTTAGATAGACATGGTTGCGAGCAAACCCTTCCACCACCAGAAAGTGGTTGAATCCCCAGAACACCACGCAGGGAAATCTCCCCTTTAGGCTTAACTCTTCACCACTTGAGCGGTAGGCGCGGGCCGTTAGGCCATAGAGGCGACTAGCCTCCACAAGCCGCTTGGCATTCGAACCATCGCGATTGACACCACAGACACGGCGTAGCTCACTAAGTTCGACAATGCGACCGAAATAAGCAAGGATGGTTGCAAGAGATGCTGCGCCGCATTCAGCAGCTTCATACTGCAAACGAGTGCGAGCTTTAACACGCTGCCGCTGGAGACTCCTCATCGCGTGATGCCACCGGGGCCTTAACTCGAGGCTGGTTCCGGTGGGGCTAACCCTAGCAGTTGTTTGATTTTTGGCAATACTAGATCTATAGGATGCACTTGTCGGGTTGTTATTTCCACGTCCATCATTTGTCCTTGGGTTGGAGGGAAAGGCAGGTCCGCGCCTGAACTCCAGAGATACCCACCAGTATTGATACCAGCTGGTTTCTTAGAGCGCTGCATTTCGAGAATCAATAATGTAGGTGATTGCTCTTTTGCTATGATTTCCTTGGCTATAGAGGATACCCCAACCCTAGTCGAAATTGACTCCAGGCTAATCGGCAACGATGACTTGAAAATCACCTTGGAGACGATTCCGCCCACCTCCGCGCGTTTGTAACCAAAAGGCGTGGCAAGGGCAGGCATGCCAGGCAGAACTTCCGCCGACTCTTTGTAGCCAAGGAACAAAGGCACCATGGTTGCACCAGTAATGGGGTTATTGCTTAATTTAAGAAGTTCAGTCCCGCGATTAACGGACGCACCATTCTGCTGAATGACCTGATCAAGATACACATTATTAGTGGCAAATAACATTTGATGCTGTATCAGGGTTGACAGCTGATTTCTCAGTGCTAGATAGGCCTGATCGCGGCCCCGCGATATGGAAATAAGCTGATTATTATTGTTATCAATCTGGGAACTAATATTGTCCACTGTGGCCTGTTCGTCCAAGACGGAAGCATGACTGACAAAACCTCTGGCCTCGAGCTTTTTCATGTTATACAAATAGGCAGAACGACTTCTCAATTCGCGCCTAAGCCCCACTTGCTGGAATCCGATATTGCGCTGCTGGGCCTCACTGGCCTGCAGAGCTCGCCCCAGTTGATCTAGTGAACTGTTCAAGCCGGCTCTCTCGGAGCTTGAAAGCACAAACATCAGGAGTCGCCCCTTGGGAAAGAATGCATTATGAAACCTCACAATTGAATCAATTGAGGCCAATTCATTATATTTTTGCACCTTGTCGACGCCGCTGTAAACTTGCAATATCTTCCTGGCAAGCTGGGCCATCTCTTGATCATCAAAACTGCCTGGTTGTTGCATAAAGCGCCAAGCCTGTTGTTCCCACTGAACTGGTGGGCGATGAAACATCCACATCGCCACCCCATCGATCTGGCTGTTGATGGTGGTAATAGAGTCAGCCGGTATCAGAATTCCAGTCCCTTGAACCGTTAGGGGGATCTGGGCCATAGTCGACCATAGACTTCCTGCTATGGAAAGCATCACCCCAAAGACAAGCGTGGCCTTCAGCGGTGGGCTGAGCAGCGTGATAGGGCCAACGCGGTCTCCCACACTGTGACGGCGCTGCAAAGCCCGAGAATTGAACAGGTTTTTCATGGTTTGGCAGGTGCAGAAGCTGCAGCGGGACCCAGACGGAGCTGCTGCACCCGTTGATTAACTTCTGCCTGGGATTGGTAGGGCCAAGTGGCCGAGTAGCGATACAACTGAGCCAAAGCTGTGTTGTAACTCAACGTTGCTTCAGATAACTGCTGGGCAGCTTGAGAAAGCTGCTGGATGGTCTGTACCAGACTGGTGATATCTCCGACACCGGCTGTGTAACGGGCTGTTGAAGCCTGTTGTGCAAGTCCTGCACTGCGGTAGGACTGCTGGGCACTTCTAACCGCTACTCGTGCGGTGAGCAGCTGGGAATAGCTGGATCTCACCTCTTGCGTGACCTGCAACTCCGTGCTGGCTGCCTGGGCGACTTGCTGATAAGCCTGGGCTTTGGCTGCCTGGGCGTTCGCAGCCTGAATGCCGCCATCAAAAATCGACCAAGTGAAGCCCAGCCCGACGGCAGCCGTTCTATCGCTACTGTTTATATTTGTGTTGTTGGAGACTCCTGCAGAGGAATACTTTTGCGTTCCGTTGTTAGCGACCAGGCTGCCATTGGCTACCAACTGCACAACAGGGAGATAACTACGAATGGCTGCAACGCTGCTCCAGCGCGCAGACTCCGCTGCGGCCAGACTGGCCAAGATCTCTTCTCGCTGGTGCTTGGCCCGGTTGATGGTCTGCTGCAGTGAAATCGCCCAGTCACCCTGAAGTGCAGCGGGCTCAGATGGTATGGCTAGGGTTCCCTCTGGAAGGCCCATTGCCTGAGCAAGGCTGGCAGTCTGCGCTATGTAGGCTTGGGTGTAACCAACAAGCTGATTCAGTTGCAAGAACAACTGAGATCGGGATGATTCTATATCAAGAACAGTCGCCATGCCGATCGACCGCTGGCCTTCAAGCATCGCCAGCTGACGTTCATTAATTGAATAAATTTGACGAAAACTATTGATGAGCTGCTGGCTGCTTTGGATTGCATAGTAGCTCTGTTGAATATCATAAACTAAATTTCTAGCACTAACATCAAACAGGAACTTTTGCTGCCTCAGGGTTTCATTGGCTGCATTGATATTAGGTTGGCGCGTGGGATCAATCGCAATCCAGCTGATGCTGACTCCTGGCTGGAAGACAGACAATACAGAGCTATTGGAGTAGGCAGGGAGTGCAGAAGGTGAAGTGGAAGCAAAGGTTTGACTAAAAGAAGACCATTGAATTCCCGCAAAAGGAGTGCCGTTGCTCAGTTGTAGCGTGGGGTACCACTGGCGCTGAGCTGCGATTAGTTGCCACTCGTACTGCTGGATCGCGCTGAAGGCTTGTAGAAGCTGGGGATTAGAACGAATTCCAATAGCGACGGCCTCCTTCAACGTCACCGGCCTGGCGTTCTGGGTAATTTGCGCCTGAAGACGCGAAAGCTCCGTTACCAGCAATTTCGTATCATCAATTGTAGCTACTGGCTTGGAATTACTACCAGCTGCTTGGATTGGGTTAATTATGACTAGTTCGATCAAACCTAAAAAACCAACCAAAAGGCTAAGACCTAACCGGTCAGCAATCGACCACTGCCGCGAATTGCGAGGCGATAGGGGTAGCCGGTTTGGGTTCAAAACAAATGCAGCTCAGAACTGGCGGCGGAGGTGGTTGATGGTGCCAGGCATTGGAAGCTGTTTTTGATGCTTTGGAAGTGATTGAAGAATTAAAAAGCCCCTGTGGTGGCAAGGGCGTTATGGGATAGGCTACGGTGTGGAGCAATAACCCACGCATGGGTGGGTAACTCCCTCATTACTTCCACCAGAGACGCCTTCAAGTTCCTCCTCTGAGATCTCTGCCTGTCGCCGCTCCAATTCATCAGCGGAAATTACAAACCCTGCCTCCTTAGCAATCTCTACAACAGCATCAGGATCAGCTGCTGCGT
>Ga0310321_10017_pt1 | contig 33792 bp, 36 predicted proteins | sample LakEriER3TotalB7_FD_195535 | JGI IMG/M metagenome (GOLD analysis project Ga0310321, IMG submission 195535) | Enriched freshwater cyanobacterial communities from Lake Erie, Ohio, United States - ER36.Total.B7 (v2) (version 2) | ecosystem: Environmental > Aquatic > Freshwater > Lake | place: USA... | reverse complement strand
GGCCGTCGCCCTGGCAGGCGCAGCTTGGCTTGCCTATGCCCTCAGCAGCCTCTGGCTGGTGGTGGGGCTGATGCGCGGAGCCCAGATGGCCCTTGGGCGCCAGACCCCCCGCTTTAGCGACTTGGCCAGGCTGGATGGTCGGGCCATGGCCCGCTGTTTTGGCACCTTGGTGCTGATCCTGGCGCTGAATGCCCTGATCGTGCGCCTGGCCCAGGCCAGTGCGTTCTTGCTCACCTTGATCCAACCCTGGCTCGCCCCCCTGCCCCTGGTGGCGGGTGTGGCCATGGCGGTGTATCTGGCCGCAGACCAAATCCTTTGCCTGCCCCTCACCCTGATGGGCCGGCTCACGCCGCTGGGGGCTTTCCGCAGCGGCCGGGCGGCCGTCGACCCCCACTGGCTCCATGCCCTGGGGTTGACCCTGGTGGTGCTCCTCATCCTGCTGGCAGGCTTTTTGGTGCTGCTGGTCGGACTGGTGGCCGCCCTACCAATCACGATCTGCACCCTGGCGGCGGCCTACGAGCAGTTGTTTGAGCTGCCGGATCTCAACCGACCTCGTCCGACCTAAAGCTGCCTTGGCCGGGAAACAGATTGGCCAGATAGCAGCGCGTCACCTCGCGGTTCTGCAAGCCGTTCTGCACCAAAAAACCGGCCAGGGCCGCCTGCACCAGGCGGTATTGATCCCAGTTGGGATGGCGCTCAATGAAGCTGCGCATCGAAGCCAAGAGGGCCTCAGGCACCTCAGCCCGCAAGCTCACCAGCCCCGCTTCTTCAACCAACTCTGGCCCCAATGTCATCCGTGCTCGGCGCTGTGACATCCAGTTCCCCACATCCCTGCGCCGGAGTCAAATCGGCTGGCTGGGCACTGGGCCAGGGCTTCCCAGCTTGAGATCGGCTGCCAGCAAAGGTATCCAACCAATGCCCACCCACCAGGCGCCGGTGCCCTATCGACAAAGCCAGGCCTGTCAAGCCGGGTCGCCCCAGCAGGGGGGTTCTCCCCAACCCCCAGAAGCCAGCAGGATCGGGCCACCCAGGCCTGGGGAAAACCTGGGGAGAAGGGCAGCGCTGCCTTCGGAATGCCGGGGGGTCAGCCATTGATCAGAACAGCTGATCTGCAGCGAATCAACGGCGCTGTCTCATGCTGGAACCGTCTTATCCCGCCGCGACGACAGCCATCGACCGAGAGGCTAATAGCGCCTTTCACCAGCTCACTGGCTCTGATGGGCGCCCAGGTCAAGGCCCCAATCCTTGAGCTCCCCAAGCTGGGCCAGGGCCACCGCCACCGCCTGACTCGCCGCAGTGTCCCAGCCCCCCTCCAGGCCCCGCTGGAGCCCCTCCGGGGTGAGCACAAAGCGGACTTGCCAATGGCGTCGATCACCTTCGAGCGCCATCCATAGGCCCCCCAGATCAAGCTCCAAGCCGATGGACTCCTCCTCCATCAACTGATCGGCAATGGCTGCGTGCTGCTCCAACAATTGGCCAAAACCCTGGCGCAGGCTTTGGGCCTCCTGGACCGTGAGCTCCGCCGCCCAGCCAGCTCCACCGATCAACACAACAAAGGGGTGACGGCCTGGATCCACCAGCAACCGCCACCCCTGTCCCTCTTGCACCTGCATCCGCTGACTGACGCCCGAATCCCCTGAACAATCAGCCGGGCAACAGATCGGGCTGATCCTGCTCGTCACTCAACTCGATGATGGCGCGCTGCACGGGCTTGATCATGGAGTCGTCGAGCAGGCCATCGAAATCATCAAAACGGCGTTGCTTGGCCCGGAAAGCAATCCTTACGGTGGTGAGGTAACGGTTGCTAGAGAAGCGGATCAGGCTCTCGGCCCGCTGGGCCAGTTCCTTCGGGTTCACCTCAACGCCGCCCTGAATGCCGCTTTGCATAACCACGTGTTCAGTCGGGCCAGCCTAGGTCAGCAGGGGGGCCTATCCGTTTAGAAGGGGGCCGTGGTTGAGGGGGAGGCCATGGAGGACAAGGGCACCCTGGCCATCGATTTGGGCAGCACCACCACGGTGGTGGCCTATCAGGGCCCAGATACCGCGGCGCAGCTGCTGGCCTTGCCGCCCTTCAGCCTCGATGGGCCGGTGGTGGTGCCCAGCCTGCTTTGGCTCCCTGAAGCCCCCGGCGCCAAACCACTCATCGGCCGCCAGGTGGTCGATGCCGGATTAGCCCATCACGACGGACCAGAACTACGCCGCGACTTCAAACGTCTGATTGGCTCCGATAGCGCCTCAGCCCAGCCAGCCGAACAGGCCGGGGCCCTGCTCCTAAAGGCTCTCTGGGCCGCCCTGCCGAGCGGCATCAGCCCCAAACGCCTGGTGCTGACAGCCCCAATCGACACCTACCGCAGCTATCGCCAGTGGCTGGTCCAGGTGTGCGGGGAGCTCGGCGTGCAGGAGGTGGCCCTGGTGGATGAACCCACCGCCGCGGCCATCGGCGCCGGGCTCCCCCCGGGCAGCACCGCCCTGGTGGTGGATATCGGAGGTGGCACCGTGGATGTGGCCCTGGTGAAGCTGGAGGGAGGTGAGGGCCGAGCCGCCCCGATTGCCCAGCTGTTGCGCTTTGCCGGCCGCGATCTCGACAGCAGCCGCCAGACCCTGCGCTGCGCCCAGGTGATCGGCAAGGCAGGGCTGGCCTGCGGCGGCCGCAACATCGACCGCTGGATTGCTGACGCCCTCTGCCCAGGCCAACCCCAAGGCCCCCAGCTTCTGGAAGCGGCCGAGCGGCTCAAATGCCTCTTAAGCAGCCAAGACGACGCCCTCGCCCTCGTCAGCTCCGCCAATCAAGCCCTCCAGGAGCTGCGCTTCAGCCGCACCCGCTTTGAGCAACTCCTCGAAGAGCGGGGGCTAATCAGCCAATTGGATGCCCTCCTCGATCAGGTCTTGGCGGCTGGCCGCAGCTCTGGGATCAGGCCAGGGACCATCACAGCCGTGCTGCAGGTGGGCGGCAGCAGCCGCATCCCCCGGCTGCGCCGGTGGCTGGAGGAACGGCTGGCTGGGGTGCCCCTCAAAACCCATCGCCCGGTTGAAGCGGTGGCCCTGGGGGCCCTGGCGCTCACCCCGGGCGTCCAGCTCAAGGATGTGCTGACCCATGGGGTTGAGCTGCGCTGCTGGGAACAACGCAGCGGACGCCACACCTGGCATCCCCTGTTTGTGGCGGGCCAGGCTTGGCCCACCGATCGCCCCCTCGAGATCGTGCTGGCCTGCAGCCTGGATGGCCAGAGCTGCCTCGAGATCAGCCTGGGGGAAGCCCAAATCGAGCAGCGCGGTGAAGTGGTGTTTGAAGGAGACCTGCCGGTGCTGCGTCAACGCCGGGCAGGCCGGGCCCAGGTCATCCCCTGGCGGGACCAGCCCAGTGCCATTGCCCTGGATCCCCCGGGCGAGCAAGGTGTGGATCGGCTCAAGCTGGATTTTGTGATCAACGGCCAGGGCCAACTCACGGCGGAGATCACCGATCTCGCCACCGGTGCCAGCCTGGGCGAACGAAGCTTTGGCCCGGTGCGCTGACACTGGCCCAAAAGCGCCATTAAGACTGATAGAACGGGATCTGATTGCATCTGCCGCCTTGGCCCTCCGCCGGCACAGGCTCCCGCGTTTTTGGCTTGGACTCACCCTGGGGCTGGTGGCCTCAGGGGTTGGCGCGGCCTATTGGTGGGAACGGCAGTTGCCCCAGCGCCTCGAGCAGGCGGCAGCCACCGGAAATCTCAACGCTTGCCTGCGTTACAGCGAGCAACTCGAAGCCCTGCGCTGGCTGGACAACAGCGCGCCGAAGGAACAGGGTCAATGCCGGCGCCTCAAAGCTGGGGAACTGTGGCACCAACGCCAATGGGCCCAAGCCCTGCGGCTGCAATGGCAGCTGGTGAATTCCCCAGCGGCCCGACCCAGCGACCAACGCCAACTCGATCGCTGGGTCTTGGAGTTGCAACGCCTGTCCCTCGACCAGTTCCAACAGGGCAATCTCAAGGGCGCCTTGGCGCTTTTGGCCCCGATTGGCGATGACCACAACAGTGCCGGTAACGCCACGGGGGACTCCTACACCCAAATCTGGAACCGCAACCGGCTCCTGATGGAACGCAGCCAAAAACTGGTGGCACAAAAGCGCTGGTGGGAAGCCCTCGACGCCCTGACCAGGCTCGACCATCCCTGGTGGAAAGGTGAGAGCCAGCCCCTAAAGGCCAAGGTGCAGGCCGCGATCAATGCCTTGGCCGGCAACGACCGCGAGCATGACGGCCATGGCGCCTTGCCCCATACGGTGCCTGCGGCCGACCTGGATGCCAGGGTTCAAGCCCAAATCGCCAAGGGGCTCGATGAGTGGACAGCCTTCACAGCCGCCTGCAAATCCCTGGGCGGCAAGGTGGTGGAAGCCGGCCCTGAAACGGCCTGCCAGCGCCCATGACAAGATTGGCTCCGCGAAAGAGTTCCGGGTCCATGCAGCCAGGTGATCAGGTCAAGGTCTGCCAGAGCGTGGTCGTCTACCACCATCCCCAGCACCGGGGTGTGGCCTTTGATCTCCATGGCCAGCAAGGGGAAGTGGTCACTGTGTTGAACGACTGGAAAGGCCGGGTGATCAGTCCCAACCTTCCGGTGGTGGTGGCGTTTGGCAAATTCAAGGCCCATTTCCGCGCCGACGAAATCGAGGCGGCCTAGGGGCGCAACAGGAACACCCCTTCCTCCCCATCGATCCCCTGCAACGCCAGCTGGATCGTTTCTTGGCGGCTGGTGGGCACCACCCTGCCGCAAAAATCCGGCTGGATCGGCAATTCCCGATGGCCCCGATCCACCATGGCCAGGAGGCTTACCCGCTCTGGGCGGCCCCAGGCCTGCAGGGCCTCGAGGGCAGCCCGCACCGTACGACCCGTGAAAATTACGTCATCCACCAGCACCACCTGCCGTCCCTCCAGGCTCACGGGCAGGTCCGTGGGCTGGGCCAGGCGGGTACCAATCCGCTCCAAATCATCGCGGTGAAAGGTGGGGTCGAGGCTTCCGTGATCGATGGCATGCCCGCAAATCCCCCCCAAGCGGGCCGCCAGAACCTCAGCCAAGGCCACCCCGCGGGTTGGAATCCCCAGCAACACCAACCGGTGGGTATCTGCGACGCTCTCGAGCACCTGGGAGGCCAGGCGGTCCAAGGTGCGGGAGAGGTCCTGGGCCGAGAGCAATTCGAGCCGATTCATGGGGCTGGCACCAGCAACGCCAATGCTATTGAGCCAACCAGCGGGATTCTTTGTTGCCAAAAGCTGACGCGGCTGGGATCAGGGAAATTCGCCAAGGGATTGGGGCTGTAGGTTGGGCTCGAAGGCAGTGCAAACCTGAAGCGTTGCATCCATACCTCCCCTTGAAATCCCGCGATTTGAAATCTCACGATTTGAAATCCCCCGCTCTTACTTTTTACGGTTTGACATCCCACGACATGTACACCGCTAGGTGAGTCGGGTGACAGCAATTCCCTCCCAGCAGCATTCCACCGGGCCTAACGCCCTTGATTCTTCCTTAAGCGCTTCTTCGCTGAGCGATTCCCGTTTGCCCGTCACTTCATTGCGCGAGTCAGCCTTGAAGGACTCAGCGTCGAGGCAGCCATCCTCCATTGCCCCCGTTGTTCTCGCCATCCTCGATGGCTGGGGCTACAGCCATGAAGAAGCCCATAACGCCATCCGTGCCGCGGCAACCCCGGTGATGGATGCCCTTTGGCATGCCTATCCCCACACCCTGATTGAAGCCAGTGGTGGGGCCGTTGGCCTGCCCGATGGCCAAATGGGCAACTCGGAAGTTGGCCACCTCACCATCGGTTCGGGCCGGATTATTCGCCAGGAACTGGTGCGGATTAGCCAGGCTGTGAAGGACGGCAGCATTGCCGCCAATCCATCGCTCAATGCCCTGGCCGACAAGTTGCTCGCCAACGGCCACACCCTGCACCTGATTGGCCTCTGCTCCGATGGCGGAGTACACAGCCACATCAACCACCTCGGCGGCCTGCTGCGCTGGGCCGCCGCTCGGGGCCTCCAGGATGTCTGCATCCACGTGATTACTGACGGCCGGGATACGGCTCCCAGCAGTGCCCCTGGCTTTGTGGCCGAGGTGCTTGAGCAAATCCAAGCTGCTGGTGTGGGGCGGATCGCCACGCTCTGTGGCCGCTACTGGGCCATGGACCGGGACAACCGCTGGGAGCGCACCGAGATGGCCTATCGGCTGCTGAGCCAATCCAGCCCCCTCAGTGACCTGGGCCCCTTGGAGGCCATTGAGGCGTCCTACGCCAAGAACGTGGGCGACGAATTCCTCGAACCGGTGCGCCTATCGGACGATCTGATCAAATCCGGTGATGGGCTGGTCTGCTTCAACTTCCGTCCGGATCGGGTGCGTCAGCTGGTCCGTGCCTTGGTGCTGCCCACCTTCGACAACTTTGAGCGCAGCCTGATCAGCGATCTGGATGTGGTCACGTTCACCCAATACGAGAAAGGCCTCCCCGTGGCCGTTGCCTTCCCGCCCGAATCCTTGGATGGGCTGCTCGGTCAAGTGGTGTCCGAGGCGGGGTTGCGCCAATTCCGCACCGCTGAAACCGAAAAATATCCCCATGTCACCTACTTCATGAATGGGGGCATCGAGCAGGCCTTCCCCGGCGAAGACCGCCACCTGGTGCCATCGCCCAGGGTTGCCACCTACGACCAATCCCCCGCCATGTCGGCCGAACAGCTCACCGATAGCTGCATCGCCGCCATTCAGAAGGGCATCTATTCCCTGGTGGTGATCAACTACGCCAACCCGGACATGGTGGGGCACACCGGCCAGATGCAAGCCACTACCGAAGCCGTCACCACCGTGGACACCTGCGTGGGCCGGCTGATGGAGGCGACCAACCGCATCGGCGGCACCCTGGTGATTACCGCCGACCATGGCAATGCCGAGGTCATGGAAGGCCCCGATGGCCGCCCTTGGACCGCCCACACCACCAATCCGGTTCCCGTGATCCTGGTGGAAGGGGAGAAACGCAAGCTGCCGGGCCATGGCACCGATGTTCAACTCCGAGCTGGCGGCGGTCTGGCCGACATTGCCCCCACCCTGCTTGACATCCTTGAACTGCCAAAACCGGCCAGCATGAGTGGGTTGTCCTTGGTGGCTCCCTTGGGCAGCCAGAGTGAGCCCAACCGCGTTGCCGAGACCCTGGGCGTCTAGCCTGAATCCATGATCACGTCGATTTTGTCTTGGGTTTGGATTGGCAGCGGCGTGCTGCTGATCGTGAGCGTGCTGCTCCACAGCCCCAAGGGCGATGGCATGGGAGGGCTTGCCTCCAGCGGTGGCTCGATGTTTACTAGCGCCCGCAGTGCGGAGGACACCCTCAACCGCATTAGCTGGACCCTGCTCGCCATCTTTTTAGGCCTGGCCGTGGTGCTGAGCGCTGGCTGGCTGAAGTAAGGCGATGAACCGCCGCAACCTGTTGGCCAGCTTGGGATCGGGATTTGCCGTGCTTTTGGGCGGTGCCAAGGCAGCCCTGGCCGCCTCCAAAGCCGAAGATCCCGCCTGGGAGCTAAGCAAAGCCGAGTGGAAACAGCGGCTCAGCCCTGGGGCCTTCGCGGTCTTGCGGGAGGAGGGCACCGAACGGCCCTTCAGCAGTCCCCTCAACAACGAAAAACGGGCCGGCACCTTTGTCTGTGCCGGCTGCAAGCTGCCCCTGTTCAGTTCCAAGGCCAAATACGACAGCGGCACCGGCTGGCCCAGCTTTTGGGAACCGCTGCCCAAGGGCATCGTCACCAAGCTGGATTTCAAATTGATCGTGCCGCGCACCGAGTACCACTGCCGTCGCTGTGGGGGGCACCAAGGCCATGTCTTCGATGACGGCCCCAAGCCCACCGGCAAGCGCTACTGCAACAACGGCATCGCCCTGAATTTCATACCCAGTAAGTCAGCCAGTCCCAGCAAGAAGAGCGCGCCAGCCGGTTAGCCGGTGAATTCCGTGTTGTAGGCCTCCTCGCCGTGGGCCTGGATATCAAGACCTTGGCGTTCCTCGAGGTCGTTCACCCTGAGGGGCATCACGCTGCCAATCAGCTTGAGCACCGCGTAGGTGCCCACGCCCACCCAAAGCGCCGTGAAACCTGCCGCCTTGAGCTGGATCACGAGCAGGCCAGGATTACCGGCCAATAGACCATCAGCCCCGGCAGGATTCACCACTTTCAGGGCAAGAACCCCCGTCAGCACAATCCCCACAAAGCCCGCAACACCATGCACGGGCAGCACATCCAGGCTGTCATCGAGGCCACTGCGGTTTTTCAGATGAAGGGCATAACTGCAGATTGCCGCTGCCACAAAGCCGATCAACACAGACCCCAAAGGACTCACAAACCCAGCGGCCGGGGTGATCGCCACAAGACCAGCAACCGCCCCGGTGGCCACACCCACCGCCGTGGGCTTGCCCCGCTGGAGGGTTTCGATCACCATCCAGCCCACCGCAGCGGCCGCGCCGGCCGTATTGGTGGTGAGGCAGGCCAGGGAGGCCAAGTTGCCAGCGATCAGGGCACTGCCGCCATTGAAGCCAAACCAGCCAAACCAAAGCAGGCCAGCGCCCATCAGGATGAACGGCACGTTGTGGGGCGGGGAGCCGTTGCCCGGATAGGTGCGGCGCCGGCCAACCACTGCGGCCGCCACAGCAGCGCCCACCCCTGAGGCCATCTCCACCACCAGTCCGCCAGCGAAATCCAGGGCGCCAAGCCCGTCAACGCCAAGGAAGCCCCCTGGCCCCCACACCATGTGGGCCAGGGGCAGGTAGATGAAGGTGCTCCAGAGCACCACAAAGGCAATCCAGGCACGGAAATGCATCCGCTCCACCACCGCCCCGGAGATCAGGGCTGGCGTGATGATCGCGAAGGTGAGCTGAAACAGCGCCACGGCGCCATGGCTGAGCTGGCCATTGCCATAGGACGCCGACCAATTGCTGACGCCCGCCCACTGGAACCCCCCAATGAACGGCGCCAGGGGGCCGCTGCCCTCGGAGAAAGCCAAGCTGTAGCCGAACAGCACCCAGAGCACACTCACCAGGGCCATGGCAGCGAAGCTCATCACCATGGTGTTGAGCACATTGCGGCTGCGCACAAACCCCGCATAGAAGAGGGCCAAGGCTGGCGTCATCATCAGCACCAGGGCCGCACAGAGCAGCACAAAGCCGTTGTTGGCGCTCTGCAGAGCCTGGGCTGCCGGCGAGAGGGCGTCCCCCGCAAGGACAGCCACGGGTAGGGCCGAGATCAGAACTGGGGGCACAGCAGGTGCGCAGATTGCCGCACGTTGCCCACCAGAGAGGGCAGCAATTGGTAGCTATCACTACAAAAATCGATTTTTCGGTTTCTTTTGATACGGAAACCCAGGCGGCATGAAGCCATAAAAAAGCGCCCCCTAAGGGGCGCCGATGCTGGGATCTGAAGGATCAAAATCCGACTGAGATCTCGCTTGAGATCAAGCGTCGAAGTCCCTCGATCAATAGTCGAAGTCGCCGCCCATGCCACCGCCACCGGCGGGAGCACCGTCCTTCTTCTCGGGCATGTCAGCCACGATGCACTCGGTGGTGAGCACCATGCCAGCGATGGACGCCGCGTTCTGGAGGCCAGAGCGGGTCACCTTGGCGGGGTCAACGATGCCGGCGGCCAGCATGTCGACGTACTCACCGGTAGCTGCGTTGTAACCCTCGTTGAAGGGCTTGTTCTTCACGTTCTCAGCCACCACAGCGCCGTTCACACCAGCGTTCTGGGCGATGCGCATCAGGGGAGCGGTCAGGGCGGAGGCCACGATGTGGGCCCCGATCAGCTCTTCGCCGGAGAGGTTGGCCTTGGCCCAATCCTCGAGGGCAGGGGCCAAGTGGGCCAGGGTGGTGCCACCGCCAGGAACGATGCCTTCCTCAACGGCCGCCTTAGTGGCGTTGATGGCGTCTTCCAGGCGCAGCTTCTTGTCCTTCATCTCGGTTTCGGTGGCAGCACCCACCTTCACCACGGCCACGCCGCCGCTCAGCTTGGCCAGACGCTCCTGCAGCTTCTCCTTGTCGTAGGAGGAGTCGGTTTCGTCCATCTGCTTGCGGATTTGCTCGCAGCGGGCCTTCACGGCCACCTCGTTGCCTTCGGCCACGATGGTGGTGGTGTCCTTGTTGATGGTGATGCGGCGGGCAGTGCCCAGCATCTCCAGCTTGGCGTTATCGAGCTTCAGACCAGCGTCTTCGGTGATCAGCTGACCGTTGGTGAGAACGGCGATGTCTTCGAGCATGGCCTTACGGCGATCGCCGAAGCCAGGGGCCTTCACGGCGGCCACATTCAACACGCCGCGCAGGCGGTTGACCACCAAGGTGGCGAGGGCTTCCTTCTCAATGTCCTCAGCAATGATAAGCAGGGGCTTACCGGTGCGGGCGATTTGCTCGAGCACGGGAACCAGGTCTTGCACCAGGCCGATCTTCTTGTCGGTGAGGAGGATGTAGGGCTCTTCGAGCACCGCTTCCATCCGCTCGGTGTCGGTGGCGAAGTAGGGCGAGATATAGCCCTTGTCAAAGCGCATGCCTTCGGTGACCTCCAGTTCGGTGGTCATCGATTTGCCCTCCTCGAGGGAAATCACGCCTTCCTTGCCAACCTTGTCCATGGCGTCGGCGATCATCCGACCCACCTCTTCATCGTTGCCGGCGGAGATGGTGCCCACCTGGGCGATGGCGTTGCTGTCGCTGATGGGCTTGGCGTGCTCCTCGATCTTTTTGACGAGGAACTCGGAGGCCTTGTCGATGCCGCGCTTGAGGGTGATGGCGTTAGCGCCAGCAGCCACGTTGCGCAGACCGGCCTTGACCATGGCGTGGGCCAACACGGTGGCCGTGGTGGTGCCGTCACCGGCAGCATCGTTGGTCTTGGAAGCAGCCTGACGAATCAGGGCCACACCGGTGTTCTCGATGTGATCTTCGAGTTCGATCTCTTTGGCGATGGTGACGCCGTCATTGACGATCTGGGGTGCACCAAACTTCTTCTCGAGCACCACGTTGCGACCCTTGGGGCCAAGGGTGACCGCAACGGCTTCGCAGAGGATGTCGATGCCTTTTTCGAGGGCCCGGCGGGCTTGCTCGTTATAAATAATGCGCTTAGCCATGGAAGGCGATGTCCTTGTGAAGGGTTAATCCCTGGGAAGGGTTAAACGGAGCTGGATCGGCCGAAACTCTGACGAGCTCAGTTGACGATGGCCAGGATGTCTTTCTCGGAGAGCAGCACGTACTCATCGGTGCCGAGCTTGATGTCGGTGCCGGCGTACTTGCTGTAGAGCACCTTGTCGCCCACGCTCACTTCAGGAGCCTGACGGGTGCCGTCATCGTTGCGCTTGCCAGGACCGATTTGCACCACCTCGCCCACCTGGGGCTTTTCCTTGGCGGTGTCGGGCAGGAGGATGCCCCCGGCGGTCTTTTCCTCCGACTCAGAAACCTTGATGAAAATGCGATCTCCGAGGGGCTTAACCGTGGAGACGCTGAGAGAAACAGCAGCCATGAATAAATTGCGAAAGCAACGGCATGGCGTCTGAGACGCCACTGGGAGACGGATCCGGCCCCACTCGCAGGAGAGTTGGCACTCGGACCCGTTAAGTGCCAACCCTATGGGCACCGCCAAGAAATGACTAGGGCGGTTCTGTGCGGTTGACCGAACCACCCCAAGCCGGCAATGCGCGGTGATAAGGTCGTGCCGCTTCAAGCGGGATGGTCCCGCTGTGCGCTCCTCGCGTTTTCCTTATTTATGGCTGCTGCTACCGCCACCGGCACCAAAGGCATCGTCCGCCAGGTCATTGGCCCTGTGCTCGACGTTGAGTTTCCGGCCGGAAAGCTGCCAAAGATCTACAACGCGCTTCGCATTGAAGCGAAGAATTCCGCCGGCCAAACCGTTGCCCTGACTGCAGAAGTGCAGCAGCTCCTCGGCGATCACCGGGTGCGCGCCGTGGCCATGAGCACCACCGATGGCCTGGTGCGGGGCATGGAAGCCCTCGACACCGGCGCTCCCATCTGTGTGCCCGTGGGCGAAGCCACCCTGGGCCGCATCTTCAACGTGCTCGGCGAGCCCGTCGACGAGCAGGGTCCTGTCAAGACCAGCGAAACCGCTTCCATCCACCGGGCCGCCCCCAGCCTCACCGAGCTGGAAACCAAACCAAAGGTGTTTGAAACCGGCATCAAGGTGATCGACCTGCTGGCCCCCTACCGCCAGGGCGGCAAGGTTGGCCTCTTCGGTGGCGCCGGCGTGGGCAAAACCGTGTTGATCCAAGAGTTGATCAACAACATTGCCAAGGAGCATGGCGGCGTTTCCGTGTTCGCCGGTGTGGGCGAGCGCACCCGTGAAGGCAATGACCTCTACGAAGAATTCAAGGAATCTGGAGTGATCAACTCCGAGGACCTGAGCAAGTCGAAGGTGGCCCTCTGCTACGGCCAGATGAACGAGCCCCCCGGCGCCCGCATGCGCGTGGGTCTCTCGGCGCTCACCATGGCCGAGCACTTCCGTGACGCCAACAAACAGGACGTTTTGTTGTTCGTTGACAACATCTTCCGCTTTGTGCAAGCCGGCTCAGAAGTGTCGGCCCTGCTCGGCCGCATGCCTTCTGCCGTGGGCTACCAGCCCACCCTCGGCACCGACGTGGGCATGCTCCAAGAGCGGATCACCTCCACCCTGGAAGGTTCGATCACCTCGATCCAAGCCGTCTACGTGCCTGCGGACGACCTGACCGACCCGGCACCTGCCACCACCTTCGCCCACCTGGATGCCACCACCGTGCTGAGCCGCGGCCTGGCCTCTAAGGGCATCTACCCCGCTGTAGATCCCCTCGACTCCACCAGCACCATGCTCCAGCCCGCCGTGGTGGGTGACGACCACTACCGCACCGCCCGCACCGTGCAGTCCACCCTCCAGCGCTACAAAGAGCTGCAGGACATCATCGCGATTCTCGGCCTCGACGAACTCTCCGAAGACGACCGTCGCACCGTGGATCGGGCTCGCAAGATCGAGAAATTCCTCTCCCAGCCCTTCTTCGTGGCTGAGATCTTCACCGGTCAAAAGGGTGAGTACGTGAAGCTCGCCGACACGATCGCGGGCTTCAACATGATCCTGGCCGGCGAACTGGATGATCTGCCCGAGGCTGCCTTCTATCTCGTGGGCAACATTGACCAGGTGAAGGCCAAGGCCGCCAAGATCCTGGCGGAAGCCAACAAGGGTTGATCTGAGGAACCCAAACCATGAGTCTCACCCTCCGCGTTCTGGCACCTGACCAGAGCGTTTTCGATGGCACTGCCGACGAAGTCATCCTGCCCAGTACGACTGGTCAGGTGGGGATCCTTCCCGGCCACGTCACCATGCTTGCCGCCCTCGACACCGGCGTGATGCGCCTCCGCGATGGCAACGGTTGGTCCACCATCGCCCTGATGGGTGGTTTTGCCGAAGTGGAAGCCGACGAAGTGACCGTATTGGTTAACGCCGCCGAGCTCGGTAGCAGCATCAATGCGAACGCCGCCGAAGCCGAATTCGAAGCTGCCCAGAAAGCCGCTGCCAGCTTTGAAGGCCAGGCCACCAGCCCTGAAAAACTCAAAGCAGCCGAGGCCCTGGACCGCGCCCGCGCCCGTTTCCAAGCCACCAAGGCTGGCTGACGAGAGATTCCCCATCCCGGACTTCACCATCCCGGACTGCAGCTCAACCGCTGGGGTCCGGGATTTTTGATGGGCTTGCCCTTGCCCTTGCGCTCAAACCAGCAACCGCAAACCCCAACCACAAACGACAAGCCCAAGCCTGAACCCATTAAAAAGCGCCCCTGAAAGGAGCGCTTGCAAAATCCAAAGGGTGTTGCCGGATCAGACCGACCAGCCGGATCAGGCGGTACCGCAGAAGGTGACATCAGGAAACTTGAGCTTGGCCTCGTCGAGGCTCTTGCCTTTGCCCTCTTCCTGCCAGTAGTTGATGACTTCGGTGGCCTTGTTGAGCACTTCAACGCGCTCGTTGTCGGTGATCCAGCTCTTGCCCTCGAGCTCGGTCTTGAGGGTTTCCCAAGCATCTTCCCGGGGCCAGAAGAAGTAGGAGGTGAGGGGGCTGGGGCCGCCACCCACAATCTGGTCAACGGCTAGGGCGACGTTGTCGGGCAGCCAGAGGATCTTCAGCAGGAAGCGGCCCTCATCGGCCTTGGGGGTGTAGCCCGAAGGCACGCCGTCTTCGTCAATGGTCGCGGTAGCCAGGGCGGCACTGCCACCACGCATCACCGGACGCCCCTGGGTAGTGGTCTCGTCTGCGGCGGCGATAGCCTCTACTGCTTCGCTCACGGCAGCGCCAGGTGCGCTATCGGTGGCTGTCATGGGGTCAACGCTCAAGGCTACGGTTCAAACGACTAACCTACCAGCCGCCCTGGCGCCACCGGCTTTATCCCCAGCCATGACGCTGCGCCTCTTGCTCGATTCTGCCGACCCCGGCGCCTGGGAGCGATGGCTGCCCACCGGGTTGTTCTTTGGGGTCACCACCAATCCCACCCTGCTCAAAAAGGCCCAGCAGCCCTGTGAGCTGGGCCATCTGCGCCAGCTCAGTGGCCGCGCCCTTGGCCTTGGGGCCCAAGAACTGCATCTCCAGGCCTGGGGCAGCACCGCCACCGAATTGCTGCGGTGCGGAAGTGCCTTGCATGCCATCGCCCCCAACCGCATCGTGGTGAAAGTGCCGGTGACCACCACGGGAGCTGAGGCAGCAAAGGAGCTGATCAGCCAGGGCATCCCGATCACGTTCACCGCCTGCTACGAGCCAGCCCAGGTGCTGGTGGCCGCCGCCCTTGGAGCCCGCTACATCGCCCCCTACCTGGGCCGAATCAGCGACCTCGGCCGCGATGGCCACGGCGAGCTGATCACCATGCAGCGCTGCCTCGATGGCGTGGGCTCTTCGGTGCGGCTCCTGGTGGCCAGCCTGCGGCACCCCAGCGACCTCACCCGCCTAGCGGCCGCCGGGATGACCACCTTCACCATCAACCCGGCCATCGCCGCAGGGCTGTTCGCCAGTGGGGCCACCGAGGCCGCCGCGGCCCAGTTCGAGCAGGATGCGTCCGCTTGATGGTCGCTTGATGGCCCCCCTGATGTCCCCCCGTGCCGTCCTGCTCTTCGACATCGACGGTGTAATCCGGGATGTGGGCGGCAGTTACCGCCGCGCCATCGTGGAAACGGTGCACCATTTCAGTGGCCACCGCCCTGATGCCGGTGCCATCGACACCCTCAAAAGCGAGGGCTGCTGGAACAACGACTGGGAAGCCTCCCTCGAGCTGCTGCGCCGCTCAGGCCATGCCCCGCTCCCAGCCTTCGAAGCCTTGGTGGAGGTGTTTGGCAGCTTCTATTTCGGCGGCGACCCCGAAGGCGACTCCGCCCTTTGGCAAGGCTTCATCGGCAGCGAGCCGCTGCTGGTGGAAGCGGCGTTCTTTGCTGCGTTGACCAGGGCCAACGTGGCCTGGGGCTTTGTCAGTGGCGCCGAGCCCCCCTCCTGCCGCTACGTGCTGGAAACCCGGCTAGGGCTGGACGCACCACCGCTGATCGCCATGGGCCAAGCCCCCGACAAGCCCGATCCCACCGGCCTGCTGCGGCTGGCCGCCCAGCTCAGCGGCGCAGGAATGGATGGGTCATTGGACGCGGCAGTGGATGGGGCAAGTCCGCCGATCGCCTATCTGGGTGACACCGTGGCCGATGTGCTCACCGTGCAACGGGCCCGGCAGCAGTGCCCTGATGCCCGCTTCCTCAGCCTCGCCGTCGCCCCACCCCATTTGCATGGCCCGCAAGCCCTGGAGCGCCGGGCTGCCTACGAAGCCCGGCTGATCGAGGCGGGGGCCGATTTGGTGTTACCCAGCACCCAAGCCCTGGAGCCCGAAGCTCTCTTTTCCTGGCTCAGCGCTCCATCGCGCTAACCGCCTTAGCGGCAGCAGCCGTGAGGTTTTCGTGGCCCCGCTCGGTGACAGCCACGTCATCCTCAATGCGGATGCCAATGCCCTTCCAGCGCTCATCAATGGCCGGCTGGCCCTCCGGCACCGGCAGCCGATCGCTCACATAAAGCCCCGGCTCCACCGTGAGCACCATGCCAGGCTCCAACTCCACATGGTGTTCGCCCAGGCGGTAAGCGCCCACATCGTGCACATCCAGCCCCAACCAATGGCCGGTGCGGTGCATGTAGAGGTGCCGGTAGGCCCCCTGGTCGATCAGGCCATCCAGATCACCAGCGAGCAAACCGAGTTCCACCAGGCCTTCCACCAGCACCCGCAGGGCCGCATCGTGCACCCCTTCGGCGGTTTGACCTGGAGCCACCGCGGCCACCGCGGCCTCCTGGGCCGCCAGCACCAGCCCATAGAGGGCCCGCTGCTCGCCACTGAAGCGCCCCCCCACCGGGAAGGTGCGGGTGATGTCGCCGTTGTAGTAGTCGTTGAGCGAGCATCCCGCATCGATCAGCACCAGGTCGCCATCGCGCAGCTCAGCGCTGTTGGCGGTGTAGTGCAGTACGCAGGCATTGTCGCCACCGGCCACGATCGACCCATAGGCCGGACCGCGGGCGCCCTGCTCGAGGAAGTGCTGCTCAATCACCGCCTGCACCTGCCGTTCCTTCAGGCCGGGGCGGGTCACCTGGCGGGCCAATTCATGGGCTTCGGCGGAGATGCGGGCGGCCTCCCGCATGCGCTCCAGTTCTTCGGGCCCCTTGCGCAGGCGCTGGGCGTGCAGCAGCGGACAGGGAGCCACCAGGCCGAGGGCCGCCGCTCCGCTGCGGGGCGCCCGATCAAGCTGCTGGCCCCAGGCCTCGAGCACCAAGGGCTCCACCTGGGGGTGGCGCCCCACCCGAAAGGCAATCCCCTCGGCGCCCTTGAGGTAGTCGGCCAGGCGCTGGGGGAGCTCCGCAAGGGGATGGGCTAGATCGGCGCCAAAGGTGGTTACCGCGCCGTCCACGCCCCAGCGGACGCCGGTCCACACTTCTGCGGTGGGCTCCTTGGGCTCCACAAACAACACAAAGCGGGCGTCGTCGCGGTGGGGCAAGAACAGGGCCACCGCTCCTGGTTCGTCAAAGCCCGTGAGATACCAAAAATCGCTGTTCTGGCGAAAGGGGTACTCGCAGTCGGCGTGGTGCACCACCATCGGCGCAGCCGGAATCACGGCCGCCACCCCACCCAATTGCTCAAGAAAACGGGCCCGGCGCTGGGCAAAGATCGACATCAACGGGCAGCCTGGAGCGCAACGGTTGCACGCCAGTTTGATCGAGCCCCGCCAACAGCCGTTGGCAGAGCCGATTAAATAGGTGCATTGCGCTCACCTTGGCGCCCGGTACCCCATCGCGGTTCGATGTCCTCCTCCAGATGCAGGCCTGAATGAACGACGTTGTCGCCCTGGCGCTGCTGGTGGTGGTCGTGATCTCAGGCTCGGCCCTGGCTTCGGGAATAGAGGCGGCCATCCTCACAGTGAACCCGGCCCGGGTTCACGAATTGGCGAACCGCGCCAAGCCGCTGCGCGGCGCTCGCCGGCTCGATCAGCTGCGCCAACGCCTGGGCCGCACCCTGGCGGTGCTGGTGATTGCAAACAACGGCTTCAACATCTTTGGCAGCTTGATGCTGGGCGGCTATGCCGCCGCGGTGCTTCACAACCACAACGTGGCCGGGGTCGCCCTGCCCTTGTTTTCCATCGGCCTCACCGTGCTGGTGATCCTTCTGGGAGAAATCCTGCCCAAATCCATGGGCAGCCGTTTTTCGATGCCCGTGGCCCTGGCCAGTGCGGAGGCGGTGCATTGGCTCGGGCGGCTGATGCTTCCGTTGGTTCTGCTACTCGAACAGGTGCTGCCTGCGATCACCCAAGACAACGAAATCAGCACCAACGAAGACGAAATCCGCCTCCTGGCCAGGCTGGGCTCCCAAAAGGGTCAAATTGAAGCGGATGAGGCGGCCATGATCGCCAAGGTGTTCCAGCTCAATGATCTCACCGCCAGGGATTTAATGATGCCCCGGGTGTCAGCCCCCACCCTTGATGGCGGGGCCCGCCTTGGCCAACTTCGCCCGGAACTCTTGGCTAACCATGCCGAATGGTGGGTGGTGCTAGGCGATGAGGTGGATGAGGTGCTCAGCGTGGCCAGCCGGGAACGCCTGCTCACGGCCCTGCTCGAGGGCAAAGACAACCTCACCGCCGCCGCCCTCGGCGAACCGGTGGAATTCGTACCCGAAATGATCCGCGCCGATCGGCTGCTCACCGCGTTTCGGCGCGACACGACGGGCGTCCGGGTCGTGGTGGATGAATTCGGTGGTTTCGTGGGTGTGATTGGTCCTGAAGCCGTCTTAGCGGTCTTGGCCGGCTGGTGGCGCCGCCCCCAGCCGGCCAGCGAGCCCACCTGATGGCGCCAGACCCCTCTACCCCCCTGCGCTGCCGCCTGCTGCTTGAGCAGTGGCGCCAGCAACTGGTGCTCAGTGGACGCGAGCATGCCGTGGTGGAAGGCCTACTGGGGGCCTTTGATCGCCAATTACTGCGCTTGCAAAGCCAGCACCTCAAGGTGGCCGTGTTCGGCCGGGTGGGCGTGGGCAAGTCGACTCTGCTCAATGCCCTGCTCGGCCATGACGCCTTTGCCACCGATGTGGCCCACGGCTGCACCCGCCACCAACAGGCCCAGCCGTGGCACCAAGCCATTGCGGGGCTGCAACGGGTCGAACTGGTCGACACCCCAGGTATCGACGAGATTGCCGCCGCCGGCCGGGCCCGCCTGGCGGGCCGGGTGGCCCTCGGGGCCGACCTGGTACTGCTCGTGCTCGATGGCGACCTCACCAGCGTCGAGCTCGAGGCCCTCGAAGCGCTCTTGGCCAGCGGCAAGCCCCTCCTGTTGGTGCTCAACCGCAGCGATTGCTGGCCCGCTGGCGAGCAGGCCGCCCTGATCGCCAGCATCCGCCGGCGACTGCCCCAAAAGGCCCGCCACTTGGAGCTGGTGGCCGTCGCCGCGGCCCCCCGGCGGGCCAGCGTCCTGGCCGACGGCCGGGTGCGCAGCAGCGTCGAAGCGCCGCGCATTGGCCCCCTGCGGGAGGCCCTGGTGGCGTTACTGGAGCAGCACGGTGAACTGCTGCTGGCCCTCAATGCCCTGCGCTCTGCCGATCGCCTCCACCACCAGCTGCAGCGCTGGCGCCTGAGCCACAGCCGCCAGGCCGCCCAAAGCCTGATCGGCCGCTTTGCGGCGCTCAAGGCCACCGGAGTGGCGGCCAATCCACTGGTGCTTTTGGATCTGGCCGGAGGCCTGGCCTGCGATACGGCCCTGGTGCTGCAGCTCTGCCAGCTCTATGGCCAAAAGATGCACAGCACCAGCGCCAGGGCACTGCTCACCCGCCTTTCGGGCCACAACGCCCTATTGGGTGGGGCCCAGCTGGGCATCCAAGTGGTGCTGAGCTTGATCCGCCAGCTGCTGCTGGTGGCGGCCCCCCTCACCGGCGGCCTCAGCCTGGCCCCCGCCGCCCCCGTGGCCATCGCCCAGGCCGCCCTCGCCGTGCACACCACCCGGCGCACGGGCCGGTTAGCGGCGGCCGAACTGATCAAAGGCGCCGAGCGGGGCGGTAAGCCGGGGGCCTTGATGCGGCGACTGAGCCACAGCGATCCCCAGGTGCGCCAGTGGCTCAACACCTGGCAGCACCAGTCCCCCGCCAGTCCACGCTCGAGCCTGCAAGCCCTGCTGCCATGAGTCAGCTGGCCCTCTTTGGCACCAGTGCCGACCCTCCCACCTGCGGCCACCAGGCCCTGCTCGAGGGGCTACTGGGCCTCTATCCAGCCGTCGCCACCTGGGCCAGCACCAACCCGCTCAAACAGCACGGTGCGCCCCTGGATGAGCGGGCCCAGCTGTTGGGCTGCCTGGTGGAAGCGATCGGTAACCCGCGGCTCGAGCTCGCCCAGGAGCTCAGCAGCCCATGGACGATTGAAACCCTGGAGCGGGCCCACCAGCGCTGGCCAGAAGCCGAGCTGGTGTTTGTGGTGGGCAGTGATCTAGCGGCCCAAATCCCCAGCTGGAAGCAGGCCGATCAAATCCTGGGCAGCTGCCGCCTGGCGATTGTGCCCCGCCATGGCTGGCCCCTCACCAGCCAACACCGCGAGGCCCTCGAAGCCCTGGGATCCCAGCCAGTGGAACTGGCCCTACAGATCCCCGCCACCGCCAGTTCTGCCGTGCGCGAACGGCTCGACCCCAGCCAGATTCCGGCCGCCGTCCTACCGGCGTTGCTCAAGCACAATCGCTATGGCCTTGCTGAGCCGCCCTGCTGATGCGCATCGCCCTGGCCCAAATCAATCCCCTGGTGGGAGATCTGGCTGGCAATGGAGCCCGAATTCTGGCGGCCTGCCAGGAAGCAGCTGCCGCCCATGCGGATCTGGTGGTCACCCCGGAGCTTTCCCTCTGGGGTTATCCGCCCAGGGATCTGCTGCTGCGGCCTGCCCTGCTCAGCACCCAACAAGACGTCTTGGCTCAACTCGCCGCCGAGCTGGCGGCCACCCACCCCTCCCTGGCCGTGCTGGTGGGTGTGGCCGAGCCGATTGCTGCAGCAGAGAAGCCCAACCTGTTCAACGCCGTCGCCCTGGTCTCAGGTGGGCAATGGCGCATCGTCGCCCGCAAGCAACTGCTGCCCACCTACGACGTCTTTGACGAACGGCGCTATTTCCAAGCGGCAGACCAGCCCGCTGTTCTGGAGTTCCAGCAGGGAGGTCGCAACTGGACGCTGGGTCTCACCATCTGCGAAGACCTCTGGGTGGAGGAGGAACTGCAGGGCCACCGCCTGGCCGGTCCCGATCCCGTAGCCGCGCTGCAGTCGCACCGGATCGATGTGCTGCTCAATCTCTCGGCCTCCCCCTTTGGCCAGGCCAAGGCGGCCCTGCGCCATCGCCTGGCCGCCCGCGCCACCCAAAAATTGCAGTGCCCGGTGGTCTACGTGAACCAGGTGGGCGGCAACGACGAACTGGTGTTCGACGGGGCCAGCTTTGTGGTGGATGCCAGCGGCGCAGTGGCGGCCCAATTGGCCTGCTGCCAAGAACAGGTCGCCATCTGGGAAACCCCAAGGGCTGGGGGCGGCGCCGGCTCTCCTGGGGACAACGCAGAACCTCCTGGAACCAACCTCCCCACCCTGGGCCTGAGCGCTCCCCTCCCCGGGCCTCAAGAGCAACTCTTCCGCGCCCTGGTACTTGGCGTTCGCGACTACGCCAAAAAATGTGGCTTCCGCCGGGTGCTGCTGGGGCTCAGCGGCGGCATTGATTCAGCCCTGGTGGCCGTGATTGGTGCCGCCGCCTTGGGGGCAGGGCAAGTGCAAGCCCTGCTGCTGCCATCGCCCTACAGCTCGGAGGGCTCCATCAGCGATGCCACCGCCTTGGCCGAGCGGCTGGGCATGGCGGCCCACACCCTGCCGATTGCCCCATTGATGGCGGGCTTTGATGCCGCCCTCGGACCAGCCCTGGATGGACCGCCCCAAGGGCTCACGGCTGAAAATCTGCAGTCGCGCATTCGCGGCTGCCTCCTGATGGCCGTGGCCAACCAGCAGGGCCACTTGCTGCTCTCCACCGGCAACAAATCGGAACTGGCCGTGGGCTACTGCACCCTCTATGGCGACATGAATGGGGGCCTGGCCGTGATCGGCGACCTCTACAAAACCACCGTCTTTGACCTGTGCGATTGGCTCGACAGCCCGGCGGCGGGCCCCTGCCGCACAGCCCTGGGGCTACCTGCCAGCGGCGAGCTGGTGGGCACCGCGATCCGCACCAAACCCCCCAGCGCCGAGCTGCGCCCGGACCAACGGGACAGCGATTCCCTGCCCGATTACGCCCTGCTCGATCCGATTCTCAAAGCCCTGATCGAAGAGCTGCGCAGCCCCGAGGAGCTCGTCAGCCAGGGCCTCGCCGATGGCAGCCCCGCGGATGCCGAGCACGCCGAACGGATCATGCAGCTGGTGCGGCGGGCCGAATTCAAGCGGCGCCAGGCCGCCCCCCTGCTCAAAGTGAGCGGCCGCGCCTTTGGCACCGGCTGGCGCATGCCGATTGCGGCGCTGTAGGCCAGCCGCTCAGGCCAGCCCAGGGGCGTACGGCCGGGGGAACGGCCGGCCCAAAGCAGCCGGGCTAAGACCTTCCCGCAACGCCAGGACCAACCCCGCCGCTTCGGCATAACTGCTGGCGGCGTGGGCCTCCAGCCCAAGGGCGGCCGCCGTGACTTCCAAAAGGCAGGGATTGGCCACCGTGATCAAGGGCACCCCCAGCTCGGCGCAAGCCAGCACGGCCTCCCCACCCAGGGCCCCAGCTGGGGCCACCACCGCCCCCAGCTGCTCCCGGCCCAGGAGCTGGGGATCGGCCAACAGCGCTGGTGACGCTCCTTCTAAGGGCACCAGCTGGGGTGCCCGGCTGAGGCCCACGAGCACGCAGGGCAAAAACGTGTACCCCAGCTCCTCGCCTGCCGCCCGGGGATCCAGGGCGGGGTCGAGGGGCAAGGGGCTTAGGGCCGGGGCATGGGCACAGGGAATGCCGAGATGGCTGCTGAGGAGATGGCTGATCACCGCCTCGGCGCCGGCCAAACCATCCACGCCAGAGCCCTGGCGATAGGCCGCCAGGGCCTCACTGCCAGGATCTTCCGGGAAACGGGCCACCACGGCGATGGCCGTTGCTCCCTGGCCCAGCAATTGCTCCCCAGCGCGCAGCAGGGCATCGGGGCGCTCCAGCTGGCCCCAACTGGCCCCACTCGCCCCCTGGCTCAAGCGCACCCCCAGCGGTGTGTCGGTGGTGATCACCGGACCAATCTCCAGGCCCAACGTGGCTCGACAGCCATCAACCACCTGCAGGTGGCGCTGCCGCAGCTCGGGCTCCATGCCCCCATCCAGCAACAATCCCAGCCGCTGCCGCCTGACGGGCCTGAGGCCCAAGGCACCAGTGGCAAAGCGATTCAAGGCGGAGCCCTCCACGTACTGGATGCGGGGATCGCTCCAGTACAGGGCGGCACCGTTCATCACATTGGGGTGGGTGATCAGGCAGCCACTGGCGGCCGCCAGCAGCCGCGCCGCCGGCAGGGCGTCCCCGGCATAGCCGCCCTGTTCGCAGCCAATGCCGGTGGGGATCACCAGCAACGTGGGCATGGGGGGCGCCGTAAAAGCTCCGGAGTTCATCAAGCGTCTTCGACCACGACAACGGCCTCAACCACAAGCAAGGAGCCCTCCGGGCTGGGCTCCACCGCCGTAATTGCCCAGCGCAGGGGCCGGCCATGGGCGGCCAAAGCCTGTCGCACCTGGTCCAGCAGCGGGCCGCCCTGGCGCAGCAGCCGCAGCTCCAGGGGCTCCAGCCTCACTTTTGGTACTGGCCGAACTGGGCTTCATAGAGGGCATCCTCCTGGCCAGCCCGGAGCTTCAGATCGCTGCGGGGGAAGGACACACACAACAGGGCATAGCCCTGCTGCTGGAGTTCAGCTTTCACGCCCATGGCATCGGGTTGGTGCACCGTGCCCTCCGTGACCACAGCGGCACAGGTTGTGCAGACGCCAGAGCAGCAGGAGCTGGGCAACGCCACCCCGGCCGCTTCAGCTGCCGCCAACACGGTTTGCCCACTGCTGCACTGGAAGGTATGGCTGCTGCCGTCGATGTCGCAGACAACAGTGAAAACTTGGGAGTCGGTCACAGGGGAAAGGCAGCAGCGGGCCGTGCAAACCCATTCTCCCAGGCAGCCCTAAACCTGGTGCCACTGGCTCGGATGGGGGGCCAGGTATTCGGGCGGAGTCTCGCCCTCCCCAACCACTGGGGCCGAAAGGACCAAATCCAGGCTGATCGAATAGCGGGTGTCATCGGGGTCCTCGTTCGGCAAAACCGCGTGGTCGAGATGGGAGGGGAACAAAACCAGCAATCCGGCCTGGGGTGCCAGATCAATCCAGGGAGCATTCCAAAGTTCTTGCGCACCAGCCAAGGGGCCCCCATGGCCCACGGCCAGACCAGGCACCAATTCGTTCACCTGGCGGTGGGGGTAAAGGCGCAAACAGCCTTGGCGGCCACTGCCATCGCCATTGAGGTAATAGACCGCACTCAAATGGGCATTGGGGTGATGGTGCCTGCCCACCACCTGATCAAGTTCGCTCACCACCGGCCAACAGCGCTGCAGATGCAAGCAGACCTGGCTCAAATCAAAGCCCAAGCCCTGCAAGTAGCTGCGGGAATGCTCCAGCAGTGAGGCGATCAAAGGCGCAAAGGCAGGGTGGCGATGGAGCTGCCAGGCGCCATTGAGATCCCCAGTCCAGGCACAACCCGGATCCGGATTGGAGCTGGCCCCACCCCGAAGTTCGTTAATTGCCTGCAACTGGAACGCCGTGTCCAAGGGATCCGGGGCCAGCTGCACCCGCCCGAGGGCCACCGGAAACAGGGGCTCAATCGCGAGTTGCCCCAAGGCCAAGCCTCCCATGGTTGTCATGACCGCCGGCTCTAACGACCCACAGAAGCCATCCTCCTTCGCAAGAGGGTCCATTGATGTCCTACCCACAAAAAACCCAGCAACCCAGAGGTCGTGTTGCCCGCAAAGCGGGCGTAACGGCCGGAGGGTGCTGGGTTTTGGGGTTGGGGATCGGGGTTTGCAACCCGATCGTGACTAGTCCGGTCGGCTGTTCTGAACCAGCCGAATCAACTAAACCATCGCGGCTGCGCCACCCACCACTTCCAGGATCTCCTGGGTAATGGCAGCTTGGCGAGCCTTGTTGTAGTCAAGGGTCAGGGTCTTGGCGAGCGCCTTAGCGTTGTCGCTGGCGTTGTTCATGGCCGTCATGCGACTGGCCAATTCGGAGGCAGCCGCCTCCTGCAACGAGCGCAGCAACTGGTTTTCCAGGTACAACGGCAGCAAGGCATTGAGCAATTGGTCCGGGCTCTGATCGAAGACGACGTCGGAAGGCAATTTGGCCACCGCATTGGCGGTACTTCCGACTTCCACACCAAGCTCACCCTGGCGGGTTGTTAGGCGGAAGATCTCATCATCGGGAAGGGCAATCCCTTGGGGATCCAGGGGGAGCAAGGTTTGGGATACGGGCTTGGAGCTCACCAAGTTGATGAACTTGGTGAAGATGATTTCCACCCGATCGGTAGAGCCGGAGAGGAAATCGGCAAGCACGTCGCTGGCGATACCCATCGCTTCCTTGGCATTGGGCACCTGCTCGAGGCCAGTAAACGTGGCCCGAATGGTGTAGAGCTTGGCGCGATTCTGGAAGTAAGTGATCGCCTTACGACCAATCAGCACCAAATTCACGGTGTACCCCTGGGCCTTGAGCTCGGCGTAGCGAAGTTCAGTGCGCTTGATGATGTTCGCGTTGTAGCCACCGCACAGACCCCGATCGCCGGTCACGGCCAACAGGGTGATGGTGGCAACGTCCCGTTGCTCCAACAGGGGAGCATCGGCATCTTCAAACCGCATGCGCGACTGGAGATTCTCCAGGATGCGGGCCAGACGGTCGGCGAAGGGGCGACTGCGCAGGACTTGCTCCTGGGCGCGGCGCACCTTGGCTGCCGCCACCAGGCGCATGGCCTCGGTGATTTTGCGGGTGTTCTTGACCGAACCAATTCGGTCGCGGATGTCCTTGAGGTTTGCCATTGGTTATGCCCTTCCTCAAACCGAGGCGAGCATGGTCGACTTCACCTCTTGGATGGCATCCTTGAGCATGGCCTCAGCTTCGTCGCTGAGTTGCTTCTCGGTCTGCACCTTGGAGATGAAGTCAGCCTTGTTGGACTTCAGGTAGTCACGCAGTTCGCGGCAGAACTGAACAACAGATTCCACGGGAACCTCGTCAATCAGGCCTTTCACACCGGCATACACAACGGCCACCTGTTCGGCAAGGATCAGGGGGCTGAACTGGGGCTGCTTGAGGATCTCGCGCAGACGCTTGCCCCGGGCCAGTTGTTGCTGGGTAGCAGCATCGAGGTCGGATGCGAACTGGGAGAAGGCCGCCAGTTCGTCGAACTGGGCCAGTTCCAGCTTCAGGGTGCCGGCAATTTTCTTGATCGCCTTGGTTTGGGCTGCACCACCCACCCGGCTCACGGAAATACCCACGTTGATCGCGGGACGCAGACCAGAGTTGAACAGGTCGGAGCTGAGGAAGACCTGACCATCGGTGATCGAAATCACGTTGGTGGGGATGTAGGCCGAGACGTCTCCGGCTTGGGTTTCGATGATTGGCAGGGCGGTCATGCTGCCCTTGCCCATGGCATCGGAAAGCTTGGCAGCCCGCTCGAGTAGACGGCTGTGGCAATAGAAGACGTCGCCGGGGTAGGCCTCACGGCCGGGGGGACGACGCAGCAGCAGGGACATCTGGCGGTAGGCCTGGGCCTGCTTGGTGAGGTCGTCGTAGATGACCAGGGTGGCCTTGCCCTTGTACATGAAGGACTCAGCCAGGGCTGCGCCGGTGTACGGGGCGAGGTATTGGAGTGCGGCGGCTTCGGAAGCACTGGCAGCCACCACGATGGTGTAATCGAGGGCGCCTTTCTCGCGGAGCACTTCCACCACGTTGGCCACGGAAGCGGCCTTCTGGCCCACGGCCACATACACGCAAACCACGTCCTCACCTTTCTGGTTGAGGATCGTGTCGATCGCAATAGCGGTTTTGCCGGTCTGACGGTCGCCAATGATCAGCTCCCGCTGGCCACGGCCGATGGGGATCATGGCGTCGATCGCGGTGATGCCCGTTTGCATGGGCTCGTGCACCGACTTGCGCTGGATGATGCCAGGCGCCATCGATTCGATCAGCCGGGTTTCGGTGGTGGCGATGTCGCCCTTGCCATCGATGGGCTGGCCCAAGGAGTTCACCACGCGGCCAAGCATGGCGTCGCCTACGGGCACAGCGGCAATCTTGCCGGTGGCCTTCACGGTGCTGCCTTCCTGAATCCCGCGACCTTCGCCCATCAACACCACGCCGACGTTGTCGTCTTCAAGGTTCAGGGCAATGCCTTCGGTGCCGTCTTCGAACTGAACCAGCTCGCCGGCCATCACCTGCTGGAGGCCGTAGACCCGGGCGATGCCATCACCGATCTGGAGCACAGTTCCGACATTGCTGACCGAAACCGACTTGTCGTAGTCCTCAATTTGCTGCTTGAGGATGGCGCTGATCTCGTCGGGGCGGATGGAAACCATGGGAGGAAGTCCCCGCAGGCGGGGCGAATGAAAGGGAAGGCTGGAGAGAGGAGATGGTTGAAGCGGAAGGGCCAGCGACTAGCTGGTCGCCAGGAGGTGGGCTAGCTCACCTTGGCGAGCGCCAAGCCAAGGCGGCGCACTTGGCCAGACAAGCTGGCGTCGATCACTTGGGAACCCATGCTGACGATGAAGCCCCCAATCAAGCTCGGATCGACGGAGAGGTCGAACTCAACAGCTTTGCTTCCCGTAATCGCCTGGACCTTCTCATTGAGTTGGGCCTGCTGATCTTCGGTGAGCTCAGTGGCTGAGGTGACCTTCGCAAGGGTGATGTTGCGAAGGGTGCGATACAGCTCGAGGAACCGCAGCAGCACCGAATCAAGCGCGGAAATCCGCTGGCGGTCTGCCAGGAGCTTGAGCAGGTTCTGCATCGAAGGCGTCAGCTGGTCGGCGAACAAGGTCTCCAAAGCAGCTTTTTTCGCTTCGGGCTCCAACACCGGGGAAGCCATGGCCTCACGCAACACAGAGCTGTCTTTCCAAATAGCGAGCAAATCCTTGACATGCCCAGCCACCTCGTCGGTTTCGTTGCGGGATTCAGCCACCTGAAGCAACGCTTCGGCGTAGGGGGTGGCGATCGAATTCAGGAGAGGCATCAGGCTTTCTCCAGGGTGTTGATGGACTGATCAATCAGTCGGGCCTGGGCTGCTGCATCCAGCTTTCCGGGCAAGATGGCCAAAGCCTTTTCAATGGCTCGGTTGGCAGCTTCCCGGCGCAACTGGTCGGTGACCCTGGCGGCTTCTGCACTCAGGTCGGACATGGCGCCCTGCTTGAGGCGGGCCATCTCTTCAATGGTGCGCTTCTCGCTCTCAAGCCTCAGGGCCTCAGCGCGGGCTTGGCCATCGACGCGGATTTGCTCAGCCTTCTGCTGGGCAGCCGCAAGATCAGCTTGGGCCTGGACCAACGCAGCGGTGGACTGGACCAAGCGGTCTTCAGCATCCTTGAGATTCGCAAGGATCGATGCCCGGCGACGCTCGAGGATGCCGCCAAGGAAGCCTGGCAAAAACTTCCAGAGAACGGCGATGACAATCGCCAGGTTGATGATGTTGGTCTCAAACAGGTTGAGATTGAGACCAAACGTTCCATGGGCCGCCAAAAGATGGCTCACAGGAAGGGAAGAAAACACGATGCTCATGACGTTGCCAACAGGCGGGACACGATGAGGGCACCGAGCTGGTCGGCGGAAGCGTTCAGCTTGGTCACGGCTTGATCGCGTTCAGCGTCAATCTCACGACGGGCCTGCTCCCGTGAAGCATTGGCATCGGCCGTAGCCATCGCCATCGCCTCCCGGTAGAGACGGTCCATCTCCTGCTCGGCCTCTTGGATCAGCTTTTGGGACTGCTGACGCGCGTCCTTGAGCTGTTCCTTGAGGTCGGCTTCCAGACGCTCGACCTGGGCCAGCTTTTGCTTGGCATCGGCACGACTGGTGGTGATGAAGCTCTCGCGTTCCTCCACAACCCGGCCGACCGGGCGGAAAAACAGCGAATTCAGAATGAAGGTGAGGAGGACCACCTGAACTGCCATCAAGGGCAGGGTGGCATCGAGGTCAAAGAGACCTCCCTCCTGAGCACCTGCTTCGGCAAGCAGAAGCCAGCTGGTCATTGGGGCGAGGGCGCTGGAACGGTCGGGCGGAGAAGCGGCAAGTGGGGATCTGGAGGGAAGGGGCTCAAGCCCCCACCATCCAGCCACTCACCTTGCGATCAACCAGCGAAGGGGTTGGCGAACAGAAGCACCAGAGCGACCACGAGGCCGTAGATGGTGAGAGCTTCCATGAAGGCCAGGGACAGCAGCAGGGTGCCGCGAATCTTGCCTTCGGCTTCAGGCTGACGTGCAATGCCTTCAACGGCGCTGCCAGCTGCGTTGCCCTGACCGATGCCGGGGCCGATGGCACCGAGGCCGACAGCCAGGCCAGCGGCCAAAACCGACGCAGCGGAGGTGATGGAATCCATGGTGGAGTGGGGAATGGGTGGCGCCAAACAGCGCGTGGTGGACCGGGAGTAAAACCCTGCGCCTGGGACATCCTTCGAGGGATGGGCCCGGGGTGCAACCGGACCTGCGCGCAGGAGATTTAGCAGAGCGTGGGACGACTCTGCAAAAAGGAAGAGTGCCTAGTGGTGCTCTTCGTGCACCGCCTCACCGATGTAGTAGGCAGCCAAGGTGGCAAAAATCAGGGCCTGGATCGCACTGGTGAACAGGCCAAGGAACATGGCCGGCAGGGGCACGATCAAGGGCACCAAAAACGCCAGCACGGCCACAACCAATTCATCGGCAAGGATGTTGCCAAAAAGACGGAAGGACAGCGACAGGGGCTTGGTGAAGTCCTCGATGATCTTGAAGGGAACCATGATCGGCGTGGGCTCCACGTAGTACTCGAAGTAGCGCAGACCTTTGCGGCTTAAACCCGCATAGAAATAGGCCAACGAGACCAAGAGGGCCAATGCCACGGTGGTGTTGATATCGGCCGTGGGCGCGCCGAGTTCCCCACTGGGAAGGTGGATCAACTTCCAAGGAATTAGGGCTCCCCCCCAATTGCTAACAAACACGAACAGGAACAGGGTGCCAATGAAGGGCAACCAATCGCGATAGGCCTTCTCACCGATCTGCTCCCGGGCGAGCTCACGGATGTAGTCCCAAAGGAACTCCAGCAGATTTTGAACGCCGCGAGGGTCCCGCTCCAACTTGCGGGTGCCAACCACCACCAGGGCCAACAGGGCGCCAATCACCACCCAGGAGCTCAGGAAAACCTGGCCGTGGATTTTGTAGTTGCCAAGTTGCCAGTAGAGGTGTTGACCAACCTCCAGTTCGGCAAAGGGAAGGATGAAAGGCATTGGAGCCAGCAATGGGGAGTTCAAGGTCGCTAGCGCGACGGAACGGGGAGGGGAGTCAGCGACGGCGAACCGTCAAGGACGACTGGGTGATGAACCGCCAGTGACAGTTGATCAATCAGTTGATCGATCAAGCAGAACCTGAAGGATCACAGCAGGCTTGTAGATCAAGAAGCCCAGCAGGGCAGGCAAGATCGATAGCTGGGGAAGCTTAGAAGCCACCAAAACCAGGACAGCTGGTACCAGGAACTGGGCCTTGCTGATCCCCCGGGAGTTTTCTCCGAGGCGGGAGACACTCCGGCAGAGAAGCCAGAGATAAACGAATCCAGATAGTGCCCCAACCAGCAGGCTGAAAGCCGTGGCGGGACTGCCAACGACTGCTGTGATGGCCACGACTACGGCTGAAAGCAGCAGGGTGAACAGCAACAAGTGCCGTTGGAGTCTGAAGAAGTCGTCCATGCCATTGCTCGGATCAGCCGGAGCTGAATCGGCAACCGCGCAGTCGACATGGGGCAGGGCCAGGCCATGGGGCCGGGCCAGGTCGTTGTTGGCCTGATCCCCGAGCCCGTCTTCCCCGAAGGGATCAGATGCCGATAGACCGGCATCAGGCGAACAGGGTACGGAAACCGACAAACGAATCTCAGCCCTCAAAAGGCGCGCGGAATCTATCACGACCTTGGCAGGTCCCAGGCCGAGAAAGCGATCTCGCCCGTTAGGCCAGCACGGGGAGCAGCACCCTTTGGGCCACCAACATGCGTGCCACAGCCGCCTGCCGCTGGGCATCCCAGCCCAGGGCGAGCTGCCCCAGGGGAGTGCCCGTTGGAGCCAGCTCCAAGGCCTGCATCAAGGCCAAACCATCCGGGCTCAGATCAAGGGGGGCCATATCGGAATCCAGCAGGGTCAGGCCCGGCCAACCCCAAAGGCAGCGGTTGCGTTCGCCCGAGACCGCCAGCAGGGCCCCATCTGAACCCCAGTCGGAGCGGACCAACTCACCCTGGCTCAGGAAAAACTCAAAGTGGCTGATGTCGGGATCGAGATCTTCGATCAGGGCCCATTGCTGCTCCACCGGCAGGGCCTGGGCCCGCTCCAGCAGCTCACCTTGGAGCAACCGGGCCGGATCCCACACCTCCGGATTGGAAAACCCCACAAAACGAAGGTCGGCACTGGCCACAAAGGCCATGAGCCGCTGGAGGTTGTAGCTCGTCTCCTGGGGATGGAGATACATGTCGGCGAAATTCGCGTCCGCCGCGGTATCGAGGGCCCAGCGCTGCTCGTGGTGACGGCGCAGTCGATTGGACGCAGGCAGTACTTCATACAGACCTCGGCCCAAACGGAGGCCCTCCTCACCCGTGCCAACCCCCAGCAGGCTGAGGGCCCGCTGGGTGCGGTGAATTTCCCAGCGGCCGCCATCGGCATACAGAAAGAGGTGCAGCACGCCGCCCGGCTTCAACAGGGCCGCCAAGGCCTTCAGGCCTGCCTCGGGCTCCCGGAGGTGGTGGAGCACCCCAACGGAATTGATGTAGTCGAAGGGGGCTTCCCCGCCCAGGTCGAGCAGGCTGCGTTGCTCAAAGCGCAGCGAGCTGGCCTGGCCAGCGGCCCCCGAGCGGCGGGTGCGCTCCCGGGCCACCTCAAGGGTTCCAGCGCTGATGTCCACGGCGAGGATCTCGGCACCTGGATTGAGGTGGGCCAGGTAATCGGTGCTGACCCCCGTACCGCAGCCCGCATCTAGGATCCGCCAGGGCCTTGGGCCTGCCGCCGGCCGTGGGGGAAGGGCGCCGGCCACAAAGGCGCGGGCACTATCGACACACCAGCGCCAGTTGTACCCAGGTGGTGCGCCGTCCTGAAGGGGATCGCCGGGGTAGGGGAAACGGTCGTAAAAGGCACTCACCACAGGGGTGGCGGCATCGGTGTTGGCGGTCACGGGATCTCGAACGGGCATGGGGCGAGCTTTGGGAGCATTTCATGGACTCCCCCCTGAACCAGCACCCGAACCCATCGAGCTGCAAACATTTGTTCATGCCACCCCAAAGGCCCAGACCGCCGGCCGTAACGTGGCCAAGCCCGGTTCGCTCTCGTCAATGACCGTGACCGCCAGCAGCGGCAGCACCAGGGTTGCTCCCCAGCGCTACGACACCCTGCCGCTCTCCAGCGTCCGTCAGGCGGAGCAACAGGATCGCTTCCCCGATGGGGGAGAACTCCAAGGCCTGATCACCTTCTTCCAAAGCGGACAGCTGCGCGTTCAAGCTGCCCGTCGTCTTTCGGACAACGCCGAATTCATCGTCGCCAAGGCGGCCAACCGCATCTTTTCCGGTGGTACTCCCCTCTCCTATTTGGATGGGCCGATTGGCAGTGCCCCTAAGGCCCCAGACGGTGGCGTAGCCCTTGCCGCCGACCAGGCAGCCTTCCAGCAATCGGTTCAAACCTTTGCCCAAGGCACCGGCAGTACCGGGGGAAACATCTTCACCCGGTTGCTCGATGGCGCCGGCGGTGATGCCGATGTGCGCGTCGTGCTGCCCACGGGCTTTAGCCCGATTGGGGTTGGCCGCTACGGCACCGACCGGATGAAAAAATCCATCCGGGACCTCGCCTGGTTCCTCCGCTACGTGGGCTATGCCCTGGTGGCAGGTGACCCCAGCATCCTGACGGTGAACACCCGCGGCCTGCGGGACGTGCTTGAGAAGGCCTGCTCCCTGGCGGCCACCAACGTGGCCCTTCAGGAAATGCGCGCTGCCGCAGCCGGTCTTCTGAAAGACACCCCAGCTGCTCGCCAGCTGGTCATCCAGTATTTCAACGTCCTGATTCAGGAACTGGAGGTTCCCACCCCCTCCACCCGCCAGCGGCTTGGCAGCCCTGACAACCAGGGCCTGCAATTACCCGCCACCTATGCCCTCGCGGCAGAAAGTGCCCAGCGCTTCAACATGAAGCCCGGCATGACCGGCAGTCAAAAGGCCGAAGTGGTGCGGGCTGCCTACCGCCAAATCTTTGAACGGGACATCGCCAAGGCCTACTCCCAAGTGGTGTGCCCGGTGGAGGCCACCCAGGTGCGGCAAATGGATATCTCCATGCGGGAATTCATCCGCGCCCTGGGCCACAGCAAGGAATACCGCCAGCAGTTCTTCGGCCGCTTCTCCAATAGCCGGGCCGTTGAATTGGCGTTCCGCCACTTCCTTGGCCGGGGCATCAGCACACGGGAAGAATTCACGCGCTACTTCGACATCGTCAGCGCCCAAGGGCTCAAGGGCCTGGTGGATTCCTTGATCAACACCAGCGAATACGCCCAGGTGTTCGGCGAGGAAACCGTTCCCTACCTCCGCGACCTCGGCGAAGAAGCCCAGGAGAGCGCCGGCTGGGGATCCAACCGCAAGCTGTTCCGCTTCAGCGCTCCGTTTGAAGGCGCGCCCCAATACGTCACCCTTTACGCCGCCTACCGCCAGCCCCACCCCGACCAGCACGTCTATGGCGGTGGCAATGATCCGCTAGCCCTCAACTACGGCGCGATCTTCCCTTCCAGCACGGCTTCCGTGGCCACCCGGCCTGCGCCCTACGGCTACGACTCCCGTCGGATCCTGATTGGCAACGGACTCAATCAGCCGGGCCAAATGAACTCGGCCCAATTCCGCAAGGCCACCCCAAGGCGCGTTGGGCCCAAGGTGGTGCGGTTGCAGCAAATCGCCACGGGTGGAGCATCGGTGCCCCGCCGCGGAGGTCAGCCCAGTGTTCGCGGCACAGAGGCCAGCACCCAAGCGGTGATTCGGGCTGTCTACAACCAGATCCTTGGCAATACCGGCTACGCCGGCGAACGCACCACCGTTGAAGAGATCAAGCTCGAAAACG